>OBLU010002596.1_pt1 | contig 16556 bp, 11 predicted proteins | sample 1518681 | NCBI WGS metagenome assembly OBLU01 (sample SAMEA3539304, study PRJEB22396) | soil metagenome | biome: tundra; feature: field; material: soil | place: USA | collected 2010-05 | depth 0.15 m | reverse complement strand
TCGCTGGTCGCGACATGTCTCCTATCGGCTGAACCTCTCAGAACTAATAGGCACCAATCCCGCACACCATCGTCCGTGGCGTGTCCAACATGATCTTCAGATCCCACCAGAATGACCACGAGCTCACGTAAAGGTGGTCGAGGTGGTGCAGGTCTTCGGTGCTCAAATCGTTGCTACCGGACACTTGCCAGAGGCCGGTGATACCGGGACGTACGGCAAAACGACGGGCTGCCCATCCGTCTAGTTCCGATGATTCATGCGGGACGAACGGCCGGGGTCCCACGATCGACATGTCACCCTTCAACACATTGATCAGCTGGGGTAGTTCGTCGAAACGGCTCTTGCGTAGGAATCGTCCGGCCCGGGTGATTCGTTGTTCTTCGCTCAACTTCTTCCGCACCTCGTAAAGCGGGCGGCTGATTTCGGTTGGTTTTGCCAGGGACGTGGAAACTTCAGGATCTGAGGTTGGCGTATTGACCACAGTCATGGTGCGGAACTTCAACACGGTGAATGGTAAGCCGTCCCGTCCCAAGCGGGTCTGGCGAAATATGGCTTTGCCTGAGGACGAGAGTTTGATCGCAATAGCGGTGACCGCCATCACCGGCGACAACACGATCAGAGCCACCAGGCTGGCGGCGACGTCGAACGAGCGCTTCAGCAGGCGATCCAACCCGCTGAGGTCAGGTCGCGCCACCTCAAGGAGCGGCAGTCCACCGAGGTCGGTGAGCCGGGATCGGAACGAAACCAACTCGAAGTACCGAGGAACGAAGGCGATGTGCACCTGGCCCTGAAGCTGCCGATAGATGCCGACGTACTTTTCCGAGTGACAGCTGGGAAAGCCGACGATGACCTGCTGCACCTGCAGGTCCCGGCAGAGAGAAGGAAGGTCGTTGACAGTTCCGAGGGCCCCTTCATCGAGCTGCTCGTCACCGACAACATGACCCACGATCTCCACCCCGCGCTGAAGGCCCAGGTAGGTCGTGATCCGGTCGGTCAGAGAATCCGACCCGACAATGAGAACCCGAGTGACAGTCACGGTGTGGAGCGAAGCCCGGAGGATGAACCGACCGAGAGCAATGAAGACCACGGTCAAGACCACCGCGACGACGTACTGCGAAACGACCGGCCTGGCCGTTCCGGTAATGCCATGCAGGTAGGTGCCGACAGCCAAGGTGAGGAAGCAACCGACACTGACGGCGAAGAGAACGTCTTTCAGTTCCTTGTACAGGCTGGAACCGAGTTGGCCGTGATTGGTGCGGTAGGCGCCGCCGAAGGCTATGGCCAGCACCACCGCGAAGGGGAACATGGCGTCGATGGCAACGTTGCCCCAAAAGTGTTGGATCGAGTTCTCCGGTACTACGGACATGACCGACACGGCAATAAGCGCCGTCATCAGCGCAATGCAGGTGCACACGAAGTCGACACCGACCCGGGCGGCGGCATATTGGCCGTCCGAGATGGTGCGTCGTCTCTTGACGGGACGGATCGGCGACGCCAAGGTTGGGGCGGTCCGCTCCGAAAGGAAACGAACAGCTCTCAGCTCGGGCGCATCCGTGCCCACGAACGACGAAAATTGCGGCGTCTCCAGCTCAGATATCGACAAGGACCCCCCTGCTCGGGTGTAAATGAGGTAACTACCTCTGCCATGTCCAACACCACCGTTGATTGAAGAACATGTATCGAAATTGGAACGTGGGCCAACAGTGAACCTTGCGAATGTTCTTCAATTAGCCAGTGTGTCCGGTCGCCAAGGGGTACCGGTCACCCCGGTGAGGACCGGAACAAGCGGGTTACGCTGCGGCGGTGGGAGTTCGGATGATCGTCCGTGGGGTGGGAAAAGTCCTGATCGGGGCCGGTCTGGTGGTCCTTTTGTTCGTTGCCTACGAGCTGTGGGGGACCGGCCTGATCACGTCGGGCCACCAAAACGCCCTGCGCCAGCAGTTCGAGCGGGACCTCGGTGCCCATCAGGGAGTTACCCCGCCCAATGGGACGACCCCGACGACCCAGCCGACCCAATCCGTCCAGAATCCCGTGCCGGCGCCGTCCGAGGGCCAGCCCGTCGGCATCATCGACATTCCGAAAATTGGTTCCGACTACGTAGTGGTGGAGGGCACCAGCACCGACGACCTGGAACGGGGGCCCGGCCACTATCCCGGGACTTCTCTGCCCGGAAACCCGGGAAATGCCGCCATCGCCGGCCACCGGACCACGTACCTGAAGCCGTTCTACAACCTCGACCAACTGGCTCCCGGTGATCCGATCTATGTCACGACGCTCCAGGGACGATTTCAATACAAGGTCGTCGACACCTTGGTGGTGAGCCCTGACGATGTGGCCGTACTGAATCCCACCGCATCACCGATCCTGACCCTGACCACCTGCAACCCTCGCTACAGCGCCGAGACCCGTATGGTGGTCCAAGCCAGCCTGGTGTCACCGGTGGTTGCCGCAGTGCCTACGACCAAGTCACTCCCCCGTCCTCGGAGCCTCGCCGATGGCCGGGGCGGATGGTCGAGTGCGGCACTGTGGGCCCTGGCGTGTCTCGCCTTCGGGACCGTCGTCTGGCTGATGTGGCGCCGTCGGCGGAAGTGGTGGGTGCCGGTGGTGGGCCTGGTCGGTCTGCTGGTGCTCTTCTTCTTCTTCTTCGGTGCATTGACCCCGTTGCTCCCGGCCGGCTACTGACGGTCACCGTTGGCGTTTGCCGAGGCTGAGGGCTTGCAGATCCTGAGGAGCTGATGCCTCCAACATCTCGATCACCGCGTGGATCGGCTTCTCGGGTCCACATACCTTCTTCAGTGCCTTCGCCCCGGCGCTTCCCGCCGTCGGGGTGTCGGTGGTGAGGAGGACGAGACGGGTGTTCCCAAGTTCGCGGAGGACGGCTGCCTTGCCGATTGCCTTCCACAACGAGTCGGTCCGCTTCAATCCGGATCGCTGACTGGTGAAGGCCCCCGAGACATCGAAGTACCACAAGTTGCCGGCGCGGTCTCGGGCGCTGAAGTTGACTTCAACGCCACCGGCCGGGCGTTGGTCCTCGCGGATGTCGCCGAAGCCATTTGCCGCGATCAGGATACGGGCGATCTCTTTGGCTGCTTTGCCTTCCCGAACGGCCCGGCCTCGGACGTCTTCGCCTTCGTTGGCCGGGGTGCGAATCGCCGGCAAGCTCACATGTCGAGGGCTGTCCGCCTCCTCGACCGCGAGCCGCTGGCGCTCCGTGTCCACCCTTGTCTCCGCCAAACGGATATATGCCTCGTCGAGGTCGTAGCCCACGTAGCGCCGGCCGGTCCGTACCGCCGCCACCGCCGTAGTCCCCGATCCGACGAAGGGATCCAGAACCAGATCGCCCTTGTAGGTGTAGAGATTGATCAGGCGAGAGGGGAGCTCCACCGGAAAGGGGGCAGGATGCCCGACCCGGGTGGCGCTTTCCGACGGGATCTCCCACACGTCGAGGGTGTTCTCCATGAAGTCTTCGCGGGTCATCGTGACCTCCGAAGGGAGATCCTTCCGATAACGCTCACGGGCGGGGAGCGCCCTGTCGAACCGGCCCTTGCTCGCCACGATCACCCGTTCGGTCAGATCCCGCAACACCGGGTTGGCCGGGCGTTGGAAGCTTCCCCAGGCACACGAGCCCGACGATCCCCGTTGCTTCATCCAGATGATCTCTCCGCGGAGCAAAAGGCGCAGATCGTCCTGAAGGATGCTGATGACATCGGCCGAAAGAGATCGGTAGGGACGGCGACCGAGGTTGGCAACATTGATGGCGATCCGGCCTCCCGGCTCGAGCTTGCGCACACATTCCGAAAACACATTTCGGAGGAGATCCAAATACTCGAGATAGGTGGCGGGGATCCCACCTTCGCCCAGTGCCTCCTCGTACTCCTTGCCGGCAAAGTAGGGCGGTGAGGTGACAACCAGGGCCACCGACGCGTCAGCCACTTCGTCCATCGACCGGGCATCTCCCCGGATCAGCTTGTCGAACCCATTGCTTGGATGCAGGCTGGCGTCGGTTGACTGCTCGGGGGGTGTGAATCGGTTGTAAAACCCGGAGGCGTCGTGCCTCTCACGCTTGGATACCCCAAAAGCCGAAGTGGAGGTCGAGCGCTTGGTCATCCAGGCGATCCTACGTGGCGGCTGTGACGACCGAGGAACATCCCGAGTTCTCCTCCCAATGGAGCCACTCCGAGTTGGCCGATGCCATGTCGGGTGCAGGGATCGGCATCTCCGCCTCTCAGATCGGTCGCATCCTCGCGGCCGACGACCTGAAGCCCCATCGAGTCGATGGGTGGTTGACCCGCAAGGACACCCCCGAGTTCTGGGAACGTGCCGCTGATGTCTGTGGGGTCTACTTGAACCCACCAAAGAACGCCGTGGTGCTATCCATTGACGAGAAGACCGCCACCCTGGCCAAGAGCCGCAAACACCCGACCCAGCCGGTCCGATCTGGTCGACCGGCGCGCCGGGAGTTCGAGTACGTCCGCCACGGCACTGCCTCACTGATCGCCGCGATGGACGTTGCGACCGGCAAAGTGAAGGCAACCGATATCAAGGCCAACAATTCGGTCACCTTCATTGCTTTCCTCGAAGAAATCGAAGCCAGCATCGACGACAACCTCGCCATCCACATCGTGATGGAGAATGGGAGTTCGCACACCTCCAAAGCCACCAAAGCCTGGCTTGCCGAACATCCCCAGTTCGTCGTCCACTACACACCGGTGCATGCCAGTTGGCTCAATCAGGTGGAGGCCTTCTTCTCGATCCTGACTCGCAAGCTCTTACGTAGAGGAGAGTTCGAATCCCGACAGGACCTCGTCGACAAGATGCTGGCGTTCATCGACCACCACAGCACAACCGCAACGCCGTTCAAGTGGGTCTACGACGCCAAGACCAAAGCCGCATGATCCATGTTCATGGAATTTATGCGCGGCACCACTAGGGTGAGTGGAATGTCGAGTTGGCGAATCCCGGCAGTTATCGCCGCTGTCATCTGCGGTGCGATGATCGCGTCAGGTTGCTCATCGTCCTCTTCGTTGCCGATATCGAAGATGCCACCGATATCGAAGATGCCACCGATACCGACAGGCACGGCTACATCGTCACAACAAGCCGCGTTATTGACAACAAGCGACCTGCAGGCGATCCCGGGGACACCGGCTGGTGTTGAGGTCGCGCCGCCCAGTCAGCAGGGGACACTGTTTCAAGATCCGGACCCGAGGAGTCCATGTGGGGCTCGGGTGACCCTTCCCGATTTCTCCCAGGGCGCGAAAATCCAGTTCGACTCGGCAACGTTTGCCGCCTTCCAAATCGTCATTGATCTGCCGGTGTCTGAGGCAACCGCCTTCACCACGGCATGGCAAAGGGACACTCGACCGGGCTGTCCGCCCTATAAGAGCCTGACCAATACCGGGTCATCCCAGACCGCTGACCTTGTCGCTTCGATCCCAATGCCCAGCTTGGTGGATCAGGCCACAGGGGCGGGGATGACCATCACGAGCAACGGTCAGACGGTGGACTCTTATGGGCTGATCTTGCGATCGGGGGGTCGGCTGGAACTCGATGTCTTGATCGCCCCGGCACCCCTGCCGGACCCCCTCGTGACGGGCTTCGCGCAAAGAGCGGAATCGAAGCTGAAGGCGTCTCTGGCGGCTCCCTGAGTTTTGGCAGAACCTGACGCACGTGTCAGGGCTGGCTCCCGGTTGAGCGGATGAATCGCGTTGCCTGGTTTCGGGCAATAACCCGCACCATGGCTGCCCGGGAACGCCTGGGGAACCGGCACGACAGAATAAAACGCAAGTTCTGGAAGGGGCCGTCGTTCTGACTGTCAACAACGTGGCTATTGGGCGGGAACCGTCTGGATGGCCAGCATCCGAGTCCATTGCGGCTCACGGAGAGGGAGTACTGGAATGCTTGGCCTCAGCCGAAAGGCGGCTTTCGCCGCCATCTTGACGGGCGCACTGGCCGTTACCTCCATGGCGACGTGGGCGGGCATCGCCGCCGCCGTCAGCGGTGGCGGTTACGCACCGAGCCAGCAGGACTGCCAGCCGTACGCCGACGACTGGGCGACGCCCCAGGGTACGGTCTACCCCGGCTGCCACAACACGGCGCTCAACGTCGAGAGCGGTGGTACGACCCAGGGAGTGGCAAACTCCGACAACACCCGCTACGCCGAGTTCGGCCAAAACCAGATGGCTCCCGACAACAATTCGGTGGGCACGCCCACCGAGTACAGCATCGGTGAACCCGGCAACACGGGCAGCCCACACGCCGGCTGCCTGGCTGCCAACACCGACGGGACCGGCGGCGGCTCCGCACCGACAAGCCAGAAACCGGAGTCGGCCAGCAAAGCCGAAGCCTCGAAATATGGTTGCGGCAACAACGCGAACGGGGCGGGCTTCGCGGTCAACTACGACTACTACCAGTGGTACTGCCCCATCGCCGCGATGGCCGGCACGCCGTGTGAGGACCCCAGCTATGGCACCACCGCCTACACGCTTGACCAAGGTACCGGTGTCGCCTACCAGCCGATCGTCGCGAATGGGCTGCTCGTCTACTTCGGGCAGGACGACAACAACGACAACACCGAGCACGACGGCGTCGGCCCATACAACAACGCCGCGGGGTACACGAATGACCAGGGTGCCGCGAACGGTCCGTCGGACGGCGGCGCCATGACCCTCTCGGTCACCCCGCAGACGGCCACCCATGTCTTCACCTGGACGCAGCCCGAGGGGCTGGTCAACTACAGCGCCGGCTTCTGCGCCGACGGCATCTGCGGGGAGGCCACCACCCAGCAGCAGACCGTCACCCACGGGTGCAACGCCCCCGACTCCTACGTCGCCAAGAACGGGACCAGCCCCTCCAAGAAGTCGCAGGCGCCCTGTGACAACGGGACACCGCAGAACGCCAACGCGTACAACTACGCCGCCCAGGACCCCTCGGTGCAGACCGAGAGCCCGAACTGCAACGGCGGCGGTGCCAACCAGGGCGTTCCTGGCTCCACCACCGACTCCCAGAATTGCGGCCCGGGCGGCATGAACGCTATCCGGTCCGCGGAGCCGGCCAACGAGAACGCCGAGCCCGGGGTGCAGACCTACGCCGACCCCGACCCCGCCCGATCGCCGGCGGCCCCTACCCCGCTCTGGCCCACGCCCGGGACTTACGTCGGCACCTGTGGGGTGACCGCCGGTAGCCCGGCGTTGCCCACGGCATCGGCGATCAACAGCACTCCAGTCGGCAACGGCGCCGGCCAGGTGGCGATCGACCCCGAAGGCTGCTGATATGAACCGCTCGTTTGTTGCGGTTAGCCGCTTGGCGCTCGGTGCCGCCCTGATCTCCGGGCTGGTCGGCGCGGGCATACTCGTCTCCTCGGTCTCCCCGGGGATCTCCTCCGCAGCTGTGGCGGACGACTCGTGCCCCGCCAGCTGGCCGACGTACCAACACGACGCCGATCACACCGCGCAGGGTTGCTCGACCCTCAGCCCCCAGACCGCCGCCACCTTGCACCCAGCATGGTTCGCGTCCACCCCGGGGGCCGTCACGGCCGAACCCACCATCGCCGACAACACGGTATACGTGGGTGACTCCACCGGCCTCCTCCACGCGGTGAGCCAGGCCACCGGTGCGAGTGACTGGACGTTCGCGGCCACCTCTCCTCAGTCGTGCTATCTCGACCAGTCCAACTCCTATGCCGACCGGCACGGCGGCGGGTTCGGCTCGATCACCTCGTCGGCCAGCTTCGCCGACACGGTCCACGCCGATGCCGGCCACGGGTCGAACCCCACACTGTTCTTCGCTGCCGGTGCCACGCTCTTCGCAGTAGATGCCGTCACCGGTGCCTGCGACTGGGCCCAAGACATCGACCCGGCTACTCCGACCAGCGCCGTTGAGATCGAGTCGTCCCCGGTGGTTGACACCGCGGTGAATCCGCCCGAGGTCATCGTCGGCTCAGACGCCAACAGCAGCCCCGGCATAACCGTCACCGGGGTCCAGGCATTCAATGCCACCACCGGTGCCCTGTCATGGCGCTACGAACCAGAGCGTGACGTCACGCTCTACCCGTCGCAGTTCGGCGGGAGCGACGCACTGACCCTGAGTTGCGGGGATGGCACCTCCAACGCTTACTGCAACGCCACGAACGTCCCGGGCCTCGGCCTGAACTCCACGGCATGGGCAGACGCCTGCGGCGACGTGTGGGCCTCGCCAACCCTCAACCCGGGCTTCGTGGACCCGGCCGGCAACAACACGTACCAGTCCGTCGGGCCGCGGGCAACCGTCGACCCGGTGTGGCAGCCGAAGAAAATCACGGCCAGGGGCCGGGCCTCACGGGACGGCCTGGTCGTGTTCGGCACTGGCAACTGTGGAGCCAATCCGAGTCCTGCGACTACCTACGCGCACGACGACTATGCACATACGGAGGGTGACTTCGGCCTCGACCCGGTGACCGGGGTGCGAGTGTGGAACTGGTTCGAGCCAGCCAACCTGTACAACACCGGCAACCCGAACGAGGGCGGCGGCGGTGACACCGACTTCGGGAGCTCCGCCATCTTGGCTACGGTGCCCAACAGCGAATTTCCGGGCGGCACCGATCCGTGCTCGACTAATTTGGGTTCCACCACCACCAACCTCGTGATCCAGGGCGGCAAGTCGGGCTTCGCCTACGGGCTGTGCGAGGGAAGCGGCCAAGAGGTGTGGGGGGTGCAGGCAGTCCAACCAGGTGAGCTCTCTCCTGAGTCCGTGGGCGCCATCGGCGGATTCATCGCCAGTCCGTCAATTGGGCAGGCCCAGGGCAGGCTCACGGCATTCTTCGATGCCGCCGTCTCCCTCCCCTTCGCCGACGACGGCGTGCGCGAACCCGGCAGCGTGGACGACGCCGGCACCGTCTGCCCCGGCCTTGCCGTACCGGGCTTACCACTCCCGCCCGCATGCCCCGACCCCACAATTGTCAACGACCCGGGACGGCTGCTGTCTGTGCAGGCCATCGACGTCGCCACCGGACACATCGTCTGGAGGACACTCTCCGGTCCCAGCTACGCGGCCACCACCTATAGCAACGGAGTGGTCTTCGCGCCGTCCACCACCACGTCGTCGGCCGATGCGTACGACGCCGACACCGGGCTCCCCCTCTGGCACTTCCCGCTCGGCGCCGTGCCGGCGTCGGGCGCGTCCATCGTCGGATCGAGCATCTTCCTCGGCGTCGGCCTCTCCGAAGGCCAGGCAGGTCCGTCCACGGTGCCGCCGGGAGCCAATGGGATTTGGAGCTTCACGTTGGGGGCGCAGGCCCCAAGCGTCAGCGGTCTGCCCTGACCGAGGGCTGCAGTGGGACCGAGGGTGCATCGGTCAGGCAGCCACAGCAATATGGCGTACGGTGCTTGCGGGCCAGCGGCTCCGCGTTGACGCCCACTACCACGATGAGCCAGGCCAGGCGTTATCGCACCGTTCAGCCGACCGCTACGGGAAGCGGAGGTGCCAAGTCCCCGGAGAGATCCGCAACGAGATCCCTGTGGGGTGCACAAACTCGGGTGCACCGATGACCCGGGATTCCCTACTTCCATCGGCATTGCATCCCACCGTTGGTGCTACTGGATGAGAGACCCTCCTGCCGTGGCGGGGATCCGATGGGTCGGGAGATACATCGTCCCTCGCCAGGACCCCGGTTGATGTTCTCGGCACCCACAGGCGGCCGAGGTTTGCAAAAAGGTTCTTCGAGCAAGCCTCGGCTGACCTGCCATTGCCCCACCCTTCTTCGAAGTGCCCGATTGGGCGGTTGAGGAGAACGATCGTAAGTCCGAAGTCTTGCGCTCTACGGCGTCTGGGCTCAGGACTTCCGGTGCCACACATCGTGCAAGAGATTCCACTCACCGACGCTCGTCGACCTTGTCAAGCGGCATGTTTCGATACCCCAGGTCCCACCCAGGTCATCATCCGCTGAGAACAACACGCCCAGGTCGTCGCGCTCGCTCACCAACCTTCTGCCCGTGCGTGCCGAATCTGAGCCTCAGCGGAGGAGGTGGGGCCACGCCGACGTGATCCGTACCTGATAGGCGGTGGGGAACGTGGCCGTCTCCCCTGTGGGCCCGAACAGGTACTGGCGGGTCTGGTGCGACGGGCCGAGGTCGGCGGTGAAGGTGATGCGGCCGGTGTGCGGGTCCCTCTTCACGGTGGCAGGCACTGTTTGACCGGTCGAGGTATCGGTGACGCTCACAGTGGTCCCGGGCCGGTAGGCCGATGGCGTGCTCACCGTCAGCTGGCCACTGCCCCGCACGGTGAACCCGCTGGTGGTCACGCCGTCGAGGTACGTGAACTCCTGCACGGCGCGGGCGCTGGTGAAGGTCCAGCCCCACACCGATAACGACGGCTCGGCCGACTCGTAGGAGAAGCCGGCGGATGGCCGGGCGTTCGCCGACCCGCTGCCGGTCCAGAACCCGGCGGGCAGCCGTCCGAGGAATTGGTTGAGGTCGCTCTCCCAGTAGAACCAGTCATGGATGCCGGGCCCATAGAAGTCCACGAGCGGCTGTTGGCCGGTGGCCCGCAGGGCGGTAACGAAGCCCTGGTTCTCCTGGTAGATCCCTGCTTCGGTGAGCCCGGCGGAGAGGTTCCACGCCGGCGCGCCCGGAGTGGTGTCACCCGGCTCGCCGTTGCCCGACCACACCGACACGGACACGTCGGAGAGGTTGGCCGCCAGCTCGGTGGGGTCGTGAGTGCGCCATACGACGTCCTCGGTGACTGGGTCGCCCCAGATACAGTTGTCCGGCAGCTTCTGGTCCGGGAGGTTGGAAGCGAGCGCCTGGGCCTCGGAGCCCGCCGGCCAGTCGAGGTCGGAGTCGTCGGCGCCCGAGAACCCGCCGGCGACGGAGAACAGGTCAGGGTGCTGCGCCGCGTAGCTCATCGACCCGAAGCCGCCCATCGACAACCCGGCGATCGCCCGCCCTGCCCGGGTGGCGACGGTGGGGAACGTGGCGTCTACCCACGGGAGCAGCTCGTCGATATGGAAGGTCTCCCAGCTGGGTGCCACGGTCCCGTTATGGCCGTCGATATCTGTGCCGTACCAGTCGGAATAGAACCCGTCGTAGCCAGCGTCGGGCATCACCACGATGACGTTGGGGTCAACGGCGTCGATGATCCGCTCGACGCCGTGGTTGGCCCAGTCGAGGTAGCTGCCGCCGTGGCCGTACAGGAGGTACAGGACGGGGTAGCGCGTCCTCGGGCCCGCGGCGCTGTAGCCGGGGGGAAGGAGGACCTCGACGTGGACCCGTGCTGGGGCCTGCTTGGTGCCCAGGGCCGTGGACGCCAGGGTGTAGTCCCGCAACCGGGGATCGTTGTTGGTGTTGGTCCACGAGGCCACCGACAGGCCGACCGCCGCCGGTGCCGTCCGCGGGTTGCACAGCGGTGAGTCCGGGTTGGCGGCGGCCGCGACCCGGGCCGGCACGGCCGTCAGCGAGCCTGCCGCTCCGGGATCACCCCCCGAGGAGTAGCCCGAGTGTGCTTGGGCGTGCGACGACGCCAGCGTGGCTGCCAATGCTCCACCTGCGGGCACCAGGGTGGCTGCACAGGCAAGGACAGCGATGACGGTGGATGCGCCGCCGCGACGGACAGGGCGAAGGCGGCGTGTCGACATGCACTGGTAACGTCCGAGCGCCTTGGAACTTGCGCATCGCGCCTGGCGGCGAGCAGGGCGAGAGGTAGCCGGCACCCTGTGAGTGCAGAGTGCCGTTGCGCGCAGGCGGTGCACCAGGCTACCAATGATGATGTTGGGATCGGGAGTCCGTGGCGACGTCATTCTGTGCGGTGGCGATGCTGGTGGACTGATTGGCGCGCTGGTCGCGCGCTGGTCGCGCGCTGGGACCGGCGAAGGATTGCCCAGATGCTCGAGGGAGCCAGTCGCACTCCCATCGTGGCCAGCTCCCCGTGAATTCGGCGATACCCCCAGGCCGAGTTCTCTTTTGCCAGGCGGAGGACCATGGAGACCGTGCCTGCCGGCAATGACGGTCGTCCGGATCCTCGACGCGAGTACGTCCACTTCCGCCTCACCAGATTTCGGTGCCATCGAAGCAGGGTCTCTGGTTGAACGAAGAATCGGCCTCGGTGAGCGGCAGAAAGAAGCCGCGACAGTCCGGCCAAGACTGATCGGTCCGCTGGCCGCAGGGCACGACGCGCCACCTGTCGGCGTAAGACGGCGACCTCGTGGCGGAGAATCACGACTTCGATAGCCAGGTCCTGTTGTCCTCCCCCCGAAAGGCGGACCAGCTGGAGTACACGGACAAAGGCGATGTACAGGAAGGAGAGTGCCATGGTCCATCTTCGGCATTGCAGTAGCGGTGACGACAGTCCAGGTCAACGGCTCGGATGACATTCTCGGCACCCACAGGCACGACGCTGGACCTATCCGAGCCTTCGGGTACTCCGTGGCAGTTGGCCGCCAACAGCAGTCATGATACGCAAGCTCGTTGTGCGGCTGGCTCGAGAAAACCCGACCCGGGGCCACCGACGAATCCATGGGGAGATCATCGGGCTCGGCTACAAGGTGTCGCTAGGAATCCCCCAGAATTTTCCGTGAGGAGAATTCAATTCTTACAAGAGGACCGAGGTGTCGATTTGGCCGACGTGGTGATTCGCTGGGCCCAATCCCCAACCTGACCCGGAAGCACAAATGCCACGTGCATCCCGGCAGGTCGCCCCGCGTTCGACCGGGTCTTCCTGTCCGCCTTCAACGCACGGGTCGCCAAGGCCATTCGAGAGGCCGATCCGAATCATCTGGTGTTCGCGGAGCCGAACGCTCTGTTCAACGACGGCGTTCCTCATCTACGGCGAGCGCGGACCGTCAGCCGCTGATGGAGCCCGGAGGCGGGATGGTGCCAGGCCCGCTACTGGAGCAGGCCAGGGCAGCGGCCGTGTCCCCCGGCGCGGCCATGCGTGGAAGCTGCGGGAATGTGGGGTTCCGGCGTTGCATGGCTCGCACGTCGATGAAGTCCATCAGGTCGTTGGCGTTGGCGTCGCGGTAAGTGAGTGCCGGGAGGTTCCACTTGCGCTCGACCATGGCCAGCATCGAGGTGTGGTCGTAAAGGACGTGGCTGACGTGGTCCCGCTTGGCGTAGGGGGAGATCACCAGCGCCGGCACCCGGAACCCGTAACGGTGGAAGCCGTCGTAGAGCGACTCGCCGGGCTGCACTATGGGCGCAATCAGGTCAGGGGCCAGCGCTGCTGGTGGCGGCACGTGGTCGTAGTAGCCGCCGTGCTCGTCGTAGACCACGACGAACAGCGTCGACAGCCACGCCGGTGACGAGCCGATGGCAAGCACCACCTCGCTGAGGAGCCGTTCGCCGACCACGATGTTCTGGGGGTTCTCCTGGGACTGGGTGCTGTAGTTGGGGTCGAGGAGGGTGAACGCCGGAAGCGTCCCGGCCGCCGCGTCGGTGTAGAACTGCTGGAAGGTCCGGTTGTGGGCGACCTCGGTGACCGTGTCCTCGGTCGGGTACAGCTCTGGGGTGGCGCCGGCGGGGAAGCTGTCGACGTAGTTGGCCCACATGATCCCGTAGCGGTCGAGGGTGTTGAAGATCGTCCCGTTCGCCGGCAGCGGCAGGTCGCCGTCGGGGATGATGTTGCCCGGACCGGTCCCGATGTCGCCGGTCATGCCGGCCGAGGTGGCGGCGATCAGGTACCGGCGGTTGGGATCGGTCTGGCCGAGCAGCGAGCAGAACCAACGGTCACCGATCGGAAACGTCGACGTCAGGTCGTAGGTGAACGGGAGGTCGTCGCCGGTCCAGTACCCCATGGCTACGCCCCCCACGCTCTGGGTGGAGCCGGCGGCGATGGGGGTGTTCACGAAGCCGTCGTTTCTGCCGTTGTCGTAGGCATTATGGCTGGCCGTCCACTCCTGGCTCGGGGTCCCCGGCAACTGGCAGGTGGTCGGCATGTGGAAGGCGTGCTGGATCCGGCCGTCGCCGTAGGGGTTGGTGGCGGTGGGAAGGCCGTCACGGCCAAGCGTGAAGCCGTCACCGCGTGGCCGCTGACCCGGTCCCCGTCCGAGCATCCCGAGGAGGTTGTCGTAGGAGTGGTTCTCAAGCATCAGGACCACGATGTGCTCGATGCCGGGGAGGGTATCGGTCCCGGCCGCGAGGGCTGGATCGGGGAGCGACCCGGGAGCCCGCAGGGTGGTGCGGCCCAGCGCCCGGAGAGCCTTGGCAACGCTCGGCGTGACGGCGGGCGGTGTCGCTCCCCGGAGCGGGAGGGGGCTGAGGGCGCCGAGCGCCACCGCCCCGCCGGCTGCGCTGAGGAACGTGCGCCGGGTCATCGCCGGTGCCAGGCCGGGGACCGTCTCGCCGCGGAAATCTCGTCTCATGGTCGGGCCTCAGTTCCGAGCGAGTGGGGTGTGGGTGAAGATGTCCGACCCGAAGGTCGCCGGCACGTCGGCGGCATAGCCGAGCCGGCCCAGCCCGAACGCATCCTCGATCGACGCCAGCATGGAGTAGTGGTTGTACGGTGTGCCGCTGACCGTGCCGCCCTTGATGAACGGCGACAGGAGCACCGCTCCGGTGCGACCACCCCCGAGGCCGGTGATGCCAGGCAGCGGGGAGTTGGGACCTGCTGTTTCGCCGCAACAGGCACTCGAGTCGCTCTGGGGTCCGTCGGACTCGTCGAAGGTGATGACGAGCAGGCCGTCCTGCTTGAACGCCGGCGACGAGGTGATCTTCGGCACCCAGGTCGACAGGAAGGCGTCGACGTCAGCGAGGGCGCTTGTGCCCGACGGCTGGTTGGTGCAGGGGTAGTCGTGGCCGTCCGTGCAAAGGTTCGGGACGATGAAGGACAGGTTCGGTGTGGTGCGGGCGGACTTCAGGTCCGTGGCCAGACCGGTGATCCCGGGCGGTGCGCTGGAGGGGAGGGCACCGGAGGGGCTGGCGAGGGGAACCACGTGGGCGTCGCAGTAGCCGGGGTCATCGATGATGGAGTGGAAGTACACGAACGGGTCGTGTCGGGTGGCATACCCGTCGCCGGGCACCGCGGTCTGGGTTTGGTCCTGCGAGTCGAGCGCCGGGTGCCCGCACACGGCCCCCTCCCGGCTGGACACGTTGCCCATATCCTGTAGATAGCCCTTCCAAGTCCGCCCGGCCGCGGTGAGCTGGTTGGCAACGGTGGGCACCGACGACGGGTACACGCAGCCGGTGCCGACCGCCTGGCCGGGTGGGAAGACCGGGCCCGTGCCGACGAAGTCGCTGTACACCTGGCAGTCGGCCTGGTTTTGCGGACTGGGCGCCTGCCCGCTGATCATGGCGATGTAGTTGTCGTTGCTCTCGTGGCCGGTGCCGTAATACTGGGTCAGCAGGGCGCCCTCCTTCGGCAGCGTCGACGCCAGGTACGGGTCGCTGGCCGGGTCGCCGAAGGTCCCCGCGTAACCCTCGTTCTCGAGGGTGATCACAAACACGTGACCGATCTGCGGTGCAGGAGCGGCTCCGGCCCCGCCATGGACCACGAAGTGCGTCATTGATGCCTGGTAGCTGGTCCCTCCCGCCGCCTGTGAGCTCGAGGTGACCTGCGCGGGCGGAGCGACGAATCCGGCCAAACGGGGATGCTGCACCGTTGTGCCCGGATCCTGCCCACTGCCTGCCGCTCGGGGATCACCCCCCGAGGAGTAGCCCGAGTGTGCTTGGGGGTGCGACGATGCCAGCGTGGCCGCCAATGCTCCACCCGCGGGCACCAGGGTGGCTGCAAAGGCAAGGACGGCGATGCCGATGGGGGAGCGACGGACAGAGCGAAGGAGACGTGCCGACATGCCCTGGTAACGTCGGAGCGCCTTGGAACTTGCGCTTCGCGTTGGTGCCGAGCAGGGCGAGAGGTTGCCGGCACCCTAGTTAGGGCAGAGTGCCGTTGCGCTTACAAGTGTCATCCCGCCGGCGCCGCGGGAGGTGGGGACGGAGAGAGCGGACGCGATGTCCAGGGGCCCGAGCGCGCGCAAGTCAGATGAGCGAGAAACCTGCGGGTCCGCGCTCGATGCTCGACGCCCGGCAACCAGTGCCGCCTGACACCCGTCACGGCGCCCCAAGAGACCACGGCTCCCATCCCCGCCTCCGACTTCGACGGGCACCACCCCGTTCCGCTTCCAGCAGGCCCCCATGGCGGCACCGCCTGCCGGCCAGGTGCGCTCAATTGTTATGGACGAGCATCCGTGGACATACGAGCTGTCCAACGAGGAACTGCTGCGCGAGCACGCCATCTTGACCGACCCCGACAGCCTGTTGGTGGGCAACTGCCGCCAGTACGCCATCGGGGACTACGACATCTCCGAGCACGGCGCCCAGGGTGTGCGGTTCGAGATCAAGCTGGCCGCCCTTGGCGTTGCCGCCCCTTGACGTGCTTCTTACGATGCGACGATGCGTCGCGCCTGCGTCGCTTCCGTCGTGCCCCCAGCTACACCCGAGGCCCGGGGTCGAGGGCGGGCGAAGCCCGTCCTCCAGGGATGCGGAGGGAAGCACGACGCCCTCGACGCCAGGCGGAGGGTGTGGCACCCTCCCCATGTCCCGCGACCCCAAACTGTCACCCAAACATCTGTTCGACACTCTTACCCACTGAGA
>OBLU010002595.1_pt1 | contig 16560 bp, 14 predicted proteins | sample 1518681 | NCBI WGS metagenome assembly OBLU01 (sample SAMEA3539304, study PRJEB22396) | soil metagenome | biome: tundra; feature: field; material: soil | place: USA | collected 2010-05 | depth 0.15 m | reverse complement strand
CCCAGTTCTCGGTCGAGTTGCATCGGATGTTTCAGCCAAACCTGATGGTTCCCCGGCGACGTGCGGACAACCAGAGCCGGCGAATACCCCTCCCGCTTCATCGCTCCGACGGCCTGCGCCGTCAAGTCGTCAACCAGGCTCAGGTTATGCTCGCCTGCGGGACGCACGTAGACATTCCGGCCATTCCGATTTTGCAGCCGCATCCAAGGAACTGATCGCAATAGGGTTTCGGTATCCCACGTCCGGGGCAGCATGATCGGCTCGCCGGCCGCATCTGGATTGAATAAGCCTACCTCAAGAACGTCGCAGCCCATCGCGGTGATTTGCCGCCGAACTGCGTCGAAAGTCCTGCCCATGCCGACATCCTCGGCCCGAAGAGGGCCCTGCTCTTGAGGGGTGCGGTGACGGAATTCCGAACAAGCTCAGGACGGCTTGCGTGGCGCGCCATGCCCACGGTCTGGTCCGTGAATAGCGCATGGTGCGGCTCGGCTACAGCGTCTATGGCCGCGCGGTCGTTTCACGTCTCACGGGCGAGCCGCTTCTCTACAGCCCGAACGGGTTTCTCGGCGCCGCCCGGCAAGCGCTCACCAAGCTCGGCGTGAGCTTGCAGCCAGCCGAAGCGGAGCGGGCCAATAACGAAGGCCGCTCAACCCAGGTGCCGGTCAATCCGGTCGCGCGGGTGAGGGGACGCTTCTCACGCGGCTCCGTAACGGCAAACGGGGACTGGTTGTTGAGCGATGAACCGTCCTCCCTGGGACTATGGCGCTTGCAAGTGTTAAGAAAAAATAGTACAGTTTTTCTTAATCGATACAGCGGGCAATCCATGCAAACCATGCGAGATCAGATCGTTGCGAGGATCGGGCGTCTCGGCGAGGGCAAGGCCTTTTCGGCGAAGGATTTTCTCGACATCGCCAGCCGAACTACCATCGACGTCACGCTCGCGAGCCTGACACGGAGTGGAAGAATCCGTCGTGTCCGGCGTGGGCTCTATGATATGCCGAAGGTGAATCCGGCGCTCGGCGGGAAGTTGAGCCCGGACATCGACGAGGCGGCCCGCGCCATCGCTCGACGGCAACGATGGAAAATCGTGCCCGAGGGTGCGTGGGCGGCCAATCTGCTCGGCCTCTCGACTCAAGTGCCGGCCAAGATCGTCTACCTGACCGATGGCCCGAATAACGAGGTGCCGATTGGACGCCGCAGCATCCATTTCAAACATGCCCGTCCGAAAGCGATGGCGGGGCTTGAGGGCAAGTTCGCCCTCGTGGTTCAGGCGCTCCGTTATCTCGGCAGGGAGGGCGTCGGCCCCCGCGAGATTGAGACGCTGCGGGCGGCGCTATCCCCGGCGGAAAAGCAGAAGCTCGTGAAAGATGCGCGGTTCGGCGTAGACTGGATCTACGATGTGGCGAAGACGATCGCGGAGAAAACCGCTTGAACCGCATCGCTCAGATGCCCGCGGCGGAGCGTGCCGAAATCTTCGCCGAGACTGCGGATCGCAAGGGTTTGCCCGAAGCCATAATTGAAAAAGACTTATGGATTTGCTGGGTCCTGAAGCAGCTTTTCTCGATCGAGGTACTCTCGGACCGGCTCCTCTTCAAGGGCGGAACATCTTTGTCGAAGATCTTCCACGCCATCAACCGCTTCTCGGAAGACATCGATCTGGCCGTGGACTACGCAGCTCTCGGCTTCACGGGAGAGCGGGACCCGAGGCGGGAAGAGATATCAAAATCGAGGCGGGCGAGTATCCTCGCCGAGATGATGACCGACTGCAGGCGATATATCGCAGGTGAATTCCTGCATGCGCTGAAGATGCGGTGCGAAGAAGTGCTCGGAACTGCGGGGGCGTGGAGCCTTGGTGTCAGCGGGCAGGACCCGAACGTAGTTCGATTTCGTTACCCGACAGCCACGGCCACGAGCCTCGCCTACGTAGTTCCCCAGGTGGTGCTTGAGCTCGGAACCCATGCGGAATTCGTGCCGCGCGACCGTTTCACGATCCGTTCGTTCGTTGCCGAGCAATTCCCGGAACTGCTTGCCGATGCCGAGGTCGGGGTCGTCGCGCTGCTCGCCAAGCGGACCTTCTGGGAGAAGGCGACCATACTTCACGCGGAATACCACCGCCCGCCGGAAAAGGCGCTCCCCGACCGATACTCCCGTCATTACTACGACGTTGCCATGCTGGCGCAAGGCACGATCCGCGCCGAGGCTCTTGCGGACATGGCGCTCCTCGCCCAAGTCGTGAGGCACAAAGAGACGTTCTATCCTTCCGCCTGGGCGCATTACGAGCTGGCGCGCCCCAGAAGCCTTCGCCTCCTGCCGACGGCGAACCGCATGGCGGCGCTGGAGCGGGACTACCGGAATATGGGCGTGATGATCTTTGGTGCGCCTCCCGCGTTCGACACAATTATGGAAACACTGGCTGCGCTCGAACAGGAAATAAACATGTAAACACGGTACTGGCAGTTGCACCCTCTGACTTGACGTGAACAAGAATCTTAATTTGCAACCGGAACCTTCGTGAGAGATGATTTCACCAAACGCACCATTGATACGCTTGCGAAGCGGGCTGGATATTTTTGTTCTAATCCGGAGTGCACAATCCCGACGGTCGGCGCCGCGCACGGTGACGATGGATTCGTAATTGTCGGTGTCGCGGCTCATATAACGGCTGCCTCGCCAGGCGGGCCTCGTTATGATCCTACCTTCACCGAAGAACAGCGGCGACACCAGTCAAACGGCATCTGGCTCTGTGGAATACATGGGAAGGAAGTTGATTCCGACGATAAGCATTTTACCGTCGAGACGCTGCGCAATTGGAAACAGACGGCAGAGGACCAGTCTTTTCGTGCCATCGTTGAACCCTATGCGGCTCGCAGTCAGCGGATCGAGCTGGCCGCGCCTGACACTGCGGACAGGAAGCTTATCGAAAACCTCGGGCTCCCGGCGCAAGACGATCTTGAGTCTGTCACCGCGCGTCTGATCGGCGCGGCACAGGCCGACCTCAACGCCTTCAAGGGCACGCCAAGATGGCCACGCCACGCGATTACGCTCAACCTGAGAATGACCACTGACGGTAGTGTCCGCGCATTCCATGCCTCGGCACTTGCCGAAGCGGTCCAGACGTTCAGTGAGATTGTCGTTGTCGCCCCTCCAGGGACCGGCAAGTCCACGACACTTCTTCAGGTGGTGGAGGCCATACTCTCGCAAGGAAAGTCGGTTGTTGCCTTTGTTCCGCTCGGTGAATGGTCGTCACAGTCGGATTCCCTTCTGCAATCCGTCGTATGCCGTCACGCATTTGTTGGGGAACGGGAGGCGCACCTGAAACTGCTCGCGCTGGCTGGCCGGTTAGTTCTGGTTATGGACGGCTGGAACGAACTTGACGCAGCATCACGAAAGCGCGCTACCAACCAAATCAGTTTGCTACAGAGGGAGTTTCCCGGCCTCGGTATTGTTGTCAGCACCCGGCGTCAGGCGTTGGATGTGCCTATTTCCGGGCCGTTGGTTGAGATCGATACTCTTGCGGAGCGCCAGCAGTTAGAAATTGCCCGTGCTCTGCGCGGGTCGCAAGGCGAGGCGATTCTCGATCACGCGTGGCGAACACCCGGCGTTCGTGAACTGGTCGCAATCCCTTTGTACCTGACGGCCTTGCTTGCTCACATTTCAGGCGAGACCTTTCCGACGACGAAAGATGAGGTGTTGCGTCTATTCGTCACTGAACATGAACGGGCGGCGGACAAGGCTGAAGCGTTGCGCGAGGCGATCTTCGGGTTCCACTCGGAAATGCTCACAGCCCTCGCTGTGGAAGCCACCCATACCGCGAATACGACATTATCCAACCGCAGGGCATGTGCCGTAGTGAAGGGGGTTGAGGACGATCTGTCCGCTGATGGTCAGATCACGAGCGCCCCCCAGCCGACGATGCTGCTTGACGTGCTGGTCAGTCATCATTTGCTGGTTCGGTCCGGTGCTGAGACTGGTGGCGGCATCTCGTTTCAACATCAGCAGTTTCAGGAATGGTATGCCTCGTTCGAAGTCGAGCAACTCATGCGCGCCGCGGCGGCAGGCGAACCAGCCGTCAGGCAGAAACTCAAAGTGGATGTCCTCAATCTGCGCGCCTGGGAGGAGCCAATTCTGTTCGCCTGCGAACGCGTATCACGTACCGACCAAGCCGGCTTGCAAGCGGTAGGGGCGGCCGTTCTAGAAACAATGGCAATTGATCCAATGCTCGCTGCGGAAATGATCTATCGTTCGTCGGTCGCTGTCTGGGAAGAGATCAAGGACAAGATCATCGCTTTTGTGGGCAGATGGCATGTGGCCGGCAAAGTAGATCGAGCGGTCCATTTCATGATCACCACCGGCCGCAGTGAGTTCGCGCTACAAGTCTGGCCGCTCATCTCGGATGCGGATACCCAGGTGCAATTGGTGGCGCTTCGAGCTGGACGCCGTTTTCGGCCGTCGGTTCTCGGTGTCGGTGTCGATGTCGAGGCGCGCATCGGTCGGCTACCCGAAGAACTGCGTGGGAACGTCGTCTCCGAAATTGCCATGGCGAACGGCATGGATGGCATTGAACTGGCCACGAGGCTTGCCAAAGTAGATGCCAGTCCAAACGTGAAGTTTTCCGTAGTCGAGGCGCTTCTGTTCCGGCGCGCGGAGCGTTTCGCTGTAGAAGTCCTTCGCACCGCACTGGATGAGGTGTGGACCCAGCTCGCGCGCAAGGGCTACGCAGGGGAAATCGCCGATACCGATGCCGCGGGCCGGTTGATCCGCGAGCAGCAGCAGTGCATCGAAGGCGAAACTGATCCTTTAAGAAAACTCAGCGTGCTGCTTGATGCAGGACGGAGCGGAGTATCGGTGGGCCGAGAGATTGGTGCGCTAATCGAACATGCCGATTTTCCCGTGAACGACCAGCACGCGACATGGAGCATCGACAGGGCACACAAGCTCTGTTCTGAGGAATTGGCGTCAGCCCTTCTTCATCGCCTCGAAGCCGGCCGCGAAATTCCCTTCCGGACCGAAACCTTGCTGCAAGCCGCTGGTATCGCCATCGATGAAGGTCCACTTGTTGATCTTGTAATACAGCCCACGAGTCCCGCCAAGATTGCTGGGGCTGCAGCCTGTATCGTTGGGCCGAAGACCGTTGGCAGGTTGATCGATATGTTGGTCGTGATCGATGTGGCGTGGAAAGCCTCAGGGAGTCTCAATGAGACGGCGCGCAACGAACACCAGCGCTTGTTCAACCGTATTTGCTGTACGGGCGTGGCTGCCTTCATTGAAGCGGTATTGATCCGATCCTCGACCGTCGTACCAACTGAGATTTCACTGCTGGCAGAGCTCTTCGCTCGTCAGGGCAAGGAATATGATCGCCCGCCGCCGCCACTCAGTGGCGGGCTGTACGCCCAGATGATCGACGCTGTTGGACATTGGGCGGAGGTTCTTCTGGCGTCTCCCGAGGCGACAAGTGATGACTTTGCGAAGGTTGCCAGCGCTATCGAACGATTGGCGGCGCCGCAGTTGGTGCCAGTGCTGCTGCGGCTGCTTGCAGCAGATCTTGCACGCTGGAGGAGTGCGCGCGAGGAGTTCACGGCAGAACATACAAAAACAGCGCATCTCCGCTCGGATGCGCAGATGCCGGGGACACTTCAGTACAGACGTGCCTTCGCCGCCATCGGCGGCACCGAGGTTGTCGAAGCAATGGAGGCGTACTTACCTGACGCCGGTGTTTGCAGTTTCGGCTTCGATGCGGCATGCGTACTCAAAGACATCTGGGACCGAGAGCAGAATTCTCCAAAAGATAAACGGTTCAGGCCGGTGCCGGATTTCTCGGAGGTCAAAGCCCGTCGGGGCCAAACTCAAGGTAGCGGAGGTGAGACCTCACCATTCGCGGAAGAGATCATCGCGGTCATCGCTGATCTTATCAAGCCAGGTTCGAATGCTGACGCCCACCGTCATGCCTTTCAGCTTGCCCAGGTCGCCTTCAGCATGCCCTACGGCAATAAGACCGGCATCATAGACACTCTGCTACATTTGTCGCAACCACTTCGCGCAAGGCAGGCGCTGCTCGCTGTTCTTGTGGTCGCCGGCGAAATCGTTCAAGCCGATATGGTTCTCGACGGCATCAAAGCTCTGCTGGAGGAATCGAAAGCAAAGCCGTGGCTCGTGACGGAGCAGAATTGGTGGGAATGGGAAGGATGGTTGGAGCTTATGCCTTTCTCCGATCGTCCCGGCGCCACGCTTGATGCGCTGGAATTGGTCGATCCAAACCGACGACAACCGTGTCAACTGCGCCGTCTCTTGTCAGCTTTAGGTTACGCACCCGCCGCCGAGGCTGAAGAGGTTCTGGCTGTGCTGCCTAGGAAAGACGCAAGGTTCTTCGCCGAACATGATTGGCTATCCGCGTTAGATAAACGCGGCACGGCATCGTCGGCTCGCCTGCTCCTCGATCTTATATGCGAAGGCGCAGCAGTCGCTGAGCGCGGCGGAATGGATGCCTGGACCCTTGCCCGCAGGTTGGGAGGAGCCATGTTCGCGCATGCTGACTTTCGGGCCGAGGTCTACGGTCGGTATCGACAGCTATCTCCCGGCCTCAGCAAAGGGATTCTTGAGTACGCTATCGCCGAGATTGGAGATACTGACGGTGTGCTGACACTTGTTCGCGGCTATGCCCTACAGCGGAAGACCTTTGATGGAACTCTCCACGCCGCCATCAGGCACCTCGCTGTAGGCGAGCGCCCCTCCGCAAATTGGGCAGGCGCGAATGAGCTCGTCGGCGTGCCCATTCCTGAGCTGCGAAAGAGGCTTTTCGCGATGGTAAATGACGGTGCGGCAGAAACGGATTTGGCAACGGCATGCCTGACGGCGATTGATGAGTTTCGGGACGACTATGGTCCGGTTGAGTCCGAACCGCGTCACCCTGACATTAACGCCGGCCGCCCGTGGCCGTTGGCGGTAGTTTAATAGTTCTGCGTTTATGCTGTTACAGCGCTTTGTGGCTTAGAACTGCCAATCCGCGAGGCCGGGGAAGTCTGGTTCACCATGCACCCAACGGAAGCCGAGCACGTCGATGCCGATCTTCTTGAGTTTGTTGCGCGTTTGCAGACTCAATTCTTCCGGGGCGACAAAAACGAGCTTCGACTGACTCGTTTCGACGACGCTATAAATTAGTAACTGGCCAATAGCGGTGTAGATGCTGGTTGTGGACGTGTCTGGCTTCACTTCGAACAACGAGGTGATGCGGCTTTTGCGATGGACATAGAGATCCCGGAGCCGGTCCTTGCCTGCAGAATACCCTTGTTTTCGCAACTGCTGCCGTAGACGGTTTACGATGATGCCATGGTCGCACGCGGCATCGATCTTCCGCGTCACGGTGTATGTTCTTGTGCCCTCGAATTCTTCGCCGATGTCGTGTATATTGACTGACTCACCACGATAACGGTCGAGGGTGGCTTTGCCAGACGGAGGATGCGCGAGTCCCTTGATGCGCTCCACCTCCCGTACAAAAAACTGGATCTGTCGCAACAACCTAGGAGATTCGATCGAACCGACGACCACCAGTTCGGTCTCCCGGTTGCCATCAACGACGATTGACGGCTTGCCGTCGAAGTGCTTCCAGAAAAGCTCGGCGCCGATGCCTTTACGCCCGCCTCCAATCTGTCCCCGATGCACCAGGAACAGGCGTTCCATCTCGTCTTCGGCGACAGCTCCGCTGATTCGCCTGTCGATTCCAGAAAGCGGGAAATTGATTTCACAGCAGATCGGGACCATTTTACTTCTTGGATCCCGTGTGCCGAAGGCATTCCAGTAGCGGCTCTTTTCGATGATGTCGCAGGCAAGCCAGATGCCGAGGTCCTCAGCCCAGTAGACCTTTGAAGACTGGTTGCCACCTGGGTATCCGATTACGGTCGACACCCTATCAGCCCCGTCTCGGCGGAAGGCGTTGATGATCTGGTCGCGAGCATTCTCGATGACGCGAGCATCCGCTACGATCCTAAGTGCCATCTGCGCCGACCTCCAAGCCCGGCTCCGTTCATCCAAATAGGTAGCACATTTTGTGTCGGGCTTCTGGCGAATAGCCAACGGTGTCCGACTGCTCCGACGCCTGGTTCAATGGTCCGTCCGACGCTGGCCCGAAGGCTCACGGTTCGGATCGAGGAGCGGCGCGGGCAGATGAGTACTGAGATATGTTAAAGGCCTGGCTGTTTTCGTCGTCATTGAAGGCCTCACAGATAGAAACGATGGCAGACAGGGTTTCATCAGGGCCCCAATCCGCGATCGGCGGATACCGTGCTGGGTAGAGGCCGAAGGCGGCATCGCCTTCCGAGCCAAACGACAGTGCAATGAGACCAAGACCCGGAAAACGGCGACCCTCGTCAACGAAAAGGCCAGGTGCTGCAAGATGGGCCTCCAATGTGGGTTTCCCAGGAAAATCGGGCCAACGAAGAATCGGTGTCCCGACATAACCAAAGGCGGATTGCCACAGTACACCGCTCACACATGTGCCGCCATCGTGCGGGTCAAAATAATAGGGTGCCAGAGCACATTTGCCCGCGGGCACGATCAGTCGACTGGTGATCGCGAGAGCGAAAGTCGGACCGAGTGCGAACTGACCTAGTTTGAAAGCCTGCCAGCACTTATCGCGCAGGACATCGATGACACGAACGAGCGATCGCGGGTCGTAGGTGTCGGTCTCACCGAAGCGCTTATACGGCGCAACTTCACCCTCACTCATCGCGATGGTTTCTCCGGCTGCAAGCTGCCGCCGGAGGTCGACCGCACGGTCAACGGAGTCAACCATGATCTGATCGTGGCGAAATTCGCCACCCACGATATCCAGTGTCTTAACCTCGACGTAGAACACTTTATCGTCAGGTGTCCGGCACTCGAAATCCGGGGTCTTTGTCTCGGCCTCCGGCATACGCCGGGTGCGGAGCTTGGCACTGAGAAATTCATAAGTTAGAGCCTCTCCGTAAATCTCAAAAAACTGGCTATACAAGATAACGTCGGGTGGGGAAACTACGGCAGAGAGTCGGGCACTCATGTCGGCGACGAATGTATTGATCGTCGGATCGCTGTGAGACTTCATGTCGAGCGCCCGCAATCGCTTGAGATCAACGGAGGTAAGGCTGTGATTTTGGGTCCAGCCGACCAGGGCCTGACCCTGCGCCACGTAGGCAGTCGATGCCCGGAACGCCAACCGTTCCGCTTCGCGATAGACTTTTTCAAAGTCGCTGCGGAGTTCCCCGGTGGTCAAGATCTCAAGCTTGCCAAGTAAATCCATGAGCCGCGCATGCAGCCCAGCGATCCGGGAATTCCGGTCTGCCTGGGCAAGCTTTTCGATGCCGTCCAAAATATCGGCTTCAATCCATTCCATGAGCTGGGGCTGAATGGAATTACGCACGCGGGTTTTGTAGGCGCAATACGCGCGGCTCAGGTCGGTCGCAGGCTTCCATTGATTGGTCATGATTCGTTGCACCTCGACAGCGACCACTACACGTGCGGGGTCGCAATACTACAGAATACGCCTTGTGAAACCAACCGTAGCACCTGAAGGTACCCATCATTTTGGTTCAGGCACGCAAGCTGCACAGTTCAGTCTCCGGCGGCGAGCGCCCAAGCTGATCTTTCTTCTTATGCGGTGTACAGTTCTCCGGATCGGCCGGAAGACGCTCCGCAATACATAAGGCTCTCCTCTATAACAGGCAGGGCAGGGGGGTAATGGCACCCCGGCTTCGTGCGCCGGCTAGAGTCACCTTCGAGTATCCGTTGATGATGTTCGGGCTGAGATTTGAGCCCTGGTGGTGGCCCCTGGTTTTTCTATAAGGCGGCAGGCGTATCGGCGCCCTTGCCACTGCACCGCAAAAGTCTCTGAGACCACGTGCCATTTCCCCGGCGGATTGCCGGAACCATGGTGGGCTCCCATGCACGAGCACTCGCATAGCACGCTGCGGGCATTCCAGCACGCCGGAGCGCACGTCTCCTTCAGGCTAAAGGGCTGGATAATATAAACCCGGTCGAATCTGTCGAGCAAACGGGCCGCGACGTCCTCGAACCAGGATCTGGGTGTTTCCCAGCATGAAAACTGCGTGTTCCAGTGAGGTCTTTTCCGGTGCGACTGCCGCAGCTACGCCGCGTTATCCGGCGCATACGGGAATTTGATCATCAGCTGCCGGTCACCCGCAGGGCGGTATACGACCGGCACGCCCATCTGTTTCCAGACTTCCGCAGCTTTCTTGTCCTCTTCTGTCATCCCTTCCTACTCACCCCATGAATCGGACCGTCGGCCGTCGCGTTCCTCTTCGTAATCATCCAGCTCGATGAGCATGCGCTCATCGAGCCACCAGAGCAGTGAAAGCACAAGCCCTTGATACGCCCGGATGGAATGTTCGTGAATCTGGTGCCGGCTGGCGATCGGATGGTCGAACCATGCTGAGGCATGAACCTCGCCCGAGACTTCGTTTTCGCGACCATTGAGAACGTCATAGGCGTATGTGTAGGGGCTAGGTTTCTGGGCCCATAGCTTGATCCCGCCCGTTCGAACAGTCCATTCCACTCCGTCTGCGCTGCTACACACCAGCATGGCGGGCAGGGGCCCATGCTCGACGAGTCGGATAGCCGTTGCCGTCAGGCTCGTTCTGAATACCTTCGCTAGAGCTTTGACGCTGTTGAAATCGATGCGCCTGAACGCTGCCGCCCGCGGCTTAAACATGACAACCGGCATGAGCAGATCACTGGCGTAGCGATTCGCGCGCATTTCCGGGTTGTGCCGGGACCACGCCTTTAGGAAGATGCTTTCCTCACAGGAAAACAGGGAGAGCTTGCCCCGGTCGAACATCCAGTGCCCGAGTTCATGGCCTGCTGAGAAACGCTGCCTTTCCGGTCGGGAGTTGCTATCCACGGTAATGATGGCCCTGTCCTCGGTCCCCGCGATTCTTGCCGCGCATCCCTCCAACGGTTTGTACAGTATCGTTGCCCGGCAGTGCTGCGCGATAACCGTGAGGTCAAGTTCGTCCGGCTCGGTGATGCCCAGGTCTTCGAGGAGGGCATCCACTGAGGCGAAGACAGGAGCAATCATAAGCATCTCAACCCTTGTCAGAGCCCGCTTCGGGCAGCAGGCCGAGAGCGGCAAGTTCTTCCAGCAGGCTCGTTACGTCTTTGTCGGTCAGGCTTTCGAGGTCACGACCATGTGCCGTCAACGGCGCCCCTCTCTGCGCCTGCTGCGCGGCAACCAGATGGAGAAGGGCTCGCTGTTCGGCGATGGCGCCTGGCAACTGAAAGGAACCACGCTGGAGTATTCGAGCCTCTTTCTCATACTCCGCCTGGGCCTCGAAGAACTTTCGCTTATGGAAGGTTTTGGCGGTACCCGTCAACATCTGCTTCAATCGGGCCGCATCCGCGTCCAGGTCCACTCCGGCGAGGCGGGCGTCTTCCTCAATTTCCTCGTCCGTGGCGTCAATGGTTGACCGCGAAAGCGCATCAACCACGGCCTTGAGCTGCAGGTCGTAGCGGTCTTTATTGGACATGAAGGCGCTCCCTCGCTAGATAGGTAATGCCAGCTCTTTCGATGTGTCTGCGCATTCTCACCACTATGGTGTTGTACTGGTTCTGTGAAAAGCCCCACAGCTCCCGAATGCCGGGCGGATCAAGTCCTTCCCTGAGGCCCTCGATAACCATCTGGACCTCTTGATCATCGGTGAATAGTGCGGTGATCCGGGCAAGCGTGTCCTTGCAGACCAATACCTGAAGGGGATCGGCGGCAGGTGACTGAAACTCTTCAGCCGGGTCGGACAGCTCGCCTTCCTCGTTCTCCCTGACCAGCGAGGAGGCAAGAGCCGGCGCCTCTGTCGGGCTGTCCTTCTTCCGGAGCCAGCTGTTCGCAATGCTCTCCATCGCCCCGTAGAGAAACCCCATGAACCCGATCTTGGTCCTGTCCCACTTCCGGGACCGCTTGAGAATACGCAGGAATGCGTCGTTCAGGAGGTCGTCTCCACGGCGGTCGCCAGCCTTCTCGCCCAGAAGAAAAATGTGATACTCGGCAAATTTCCGTAGCCGGTACGAGTCAGTTCTGGAAAGAGCGTCTATGGCGGCACGGATTTCATCGGGTGTCGCGGCCCGCGCCTCGGGCACCTGCCTCGGCTTCTTGTTGCCCATCACAAACCTGGATGTTCTCCTTTCAATTGTACCGATCGGAGCCTCCTGTTTCTTATGCTACGCCAGCGCCGGCCATCGACATTACCGGCAAGAGATATTTTACGCCAACCATGTCGATGGAACCCCTGTTTCGAGCAGTACTCACTGGGATGACACGGTCCGAGGCTGACCGGAGTCGGCCGCACTTCCCCGGCGTTTTTGCGCAAAGCCATGAACAGGACAGCGACTAAAGGGAGAATTCGACAATGTCAACAGCACAAGCACATCCGGAAGTTAAGCACCAGGTGAGGATTCATATCGATCAGAAGCAGCATGAGTCACCGAATCCGACCAGCGGTGAAGCGCTTTACAGGCTCGGCGAGATCGCGCCTGGTCTCGATCTTTATCGGGAAGTGAGTGGCGGTAAGGAAGACCCGCTCATTGAGAACGGTCCCGAGACGGTCCATCTGAAGGAGGACGAGCACTTCCACAGCGGTCCGCTCAAGGAAATCACGATCATCGTGAACGGCCGGAAGAAAGAGATCTCGACGAAAACATTGTCGTTCGACCAGCTTGTCGCCCTGGCCTTCACCCCTGTGCCGACCGGTCCTACCGTCATGTTCACGATCACCTACAGAAAAGGCCCTCACAAGAATCCGGAAGGGACATTGACCGAGGGTGCAACGGTCAAAGACAAGGATGGGATGATCTTCGATGTCACAGAAACCAATAAGTCGTAGCCGTGATCTGAAGCGGCTGCGCGACGAGGGCTATGACCTAGAAATCCGGTCAGGCTACTTGCTGGTCAAGGATGTGCCCTACGTGAACTCCGCCAAGCAGGTGAAACGCGGAACCCTCGTTTCAAAACTGATACTGGCGGGCGACGTGACCGTGCGGCCTGACGATCACGTCGCCCACTTTATGGGGGAGCATCCCTGTCGCGAGGATGGAAAGGAAATCGATCAGATCAAGAACGAAAGCGCCAGACGCGAACTCGCTGGTGACGTCGTGGTCGATCACAGGTTTTCGGCGAAACCGCAGCCCAGCGGCTTCTACGAGGATTACTACGCCAAAGTGACGCAATACGCCACGATCCTGTCCGGCTATGCCCAGGTGATTGAGCCCGGTGTTACGGCAAAGACCTTTCGGCCCGTCGGGGCTGGCGAGGACGGCGAGGAAGCGGTTTTCAAGTATATCGACACCGCCTCCAGCAGGGCCGAAATCACGTCGGTGACGGAAAAACTCGCAACTATGAAGAAGATCGCAATCGTGGGGTTGGGTGGAACCGGGGCTTACGTGCTGGATCTCGTGGCCAAAACGCCCGTGTTGGAGATCCACCTCTTTGACGGAGATGCCCTTTTGCAGCACAATGCCTTCAGGTCGCCCGGCGCGGCGTCGATCGACGAATTAAAGGCACAGCCGTCAAAGGCTGCCTACTTCAGGAACATTTACGCTAAGATGCGCAACGGCATCGTTCTCCACGAGATCTATGTCGGAGCGGAGAATGTTGACCAGCTGCAAGACATGAACTTCGTTTTTCTTTGCATGGAAGGCCCCTCGAAAAAGCTGATCATCGAAAGGCTGGAAGTTTTCGGCATCCCGTTCGTCGACGTTGGCATGGGCGTCTACTTGAGCGGGGGCTCGCTGGGCGGCATCCTGAGGGTCACAGCGAGTACCCCGGCGCAACGCGACCATGTGCGAAGCAGGATCTCTTTCTCGGACGACGCCGACCGCAATGAGTACGCCGTCAATATCCAGATAGCTGATCTAAACGCAGTCAATGCCGCGCTGGCGGTGATCAAGTGGAAGAAACTGGTTGGCTTCTATCAGGATCTCGACCATGAGCATCATAGCACGTACACCATCGGTGGCAACATGCTCCTCAACGAAGACCATCAGCCATGAGGCCGGAAATACTCCTCACGCATGAATTCGTCGAATTCATCCCGGATGTTTTGAAGGACGGGACGCTCTACGTGTCGATGGAATATGCGACGGTGGTACACAAATGTTGCTGCGGATGCGGAAGAGAAGTCGTTACTCCGCTCAGCCCCACGGATTGGAAGCTCATTTTTGACGGCAAGACGATTTCGCTGGATCCCTCGATCGGCAACTGGGGCTTCGAATGCCAATCTCACTATTGGATAAGGAGCAACAGAGTTCGATGGGCAGATCCATGGTCCAAAGAAAAGATTGCCACTGGGAAAGCGCATGACCGGCTTGCGAAGGATAGATATTTCCGAACCGCTGACACGGCGAATGATGGTGCGGCGGAGGAGAGATCAGGGACGGTCGAAAGCGCCAAAGTTGGACCCGGCTTCTGGCGAAAGATGAAGAATTGGTGGCACGGTGCATAGTGAAGCATCCCTTTATCCAGTTGCGCCTACGAGCGGCTCAGAATGTCCATCTGCGGCGCCCTCTTGCCAGTAGTTCTAGAGAATAAGAACGGACGTTATCATACGCTTATGGCCATCGAGCACCTGACGTTCCACCAGACAAGTTTCGACACGGCCTACATCGCGCGACCGGACCGGACTTTCAGCGCCACCTTCTTCGAGGTGCCGCCTTATCCGTACGTGGACGGCTCTTCGCAGGTGACCGAATTTGACGAAAAGCCCATTGTCCGGTGGCTCATGCTAACCCCGTTTTCCCGCCAACTGATTTTCGAACAGCTCGGCGTTTCTTCGAACGCCTCGTATGTACCTGAGGTCGTGCAACCCTTCTACGTGCCGGGCGAAGGCGACATCGATCTGATTGTTTGCCCGCGCCTCTCACCACGTTTAGCAATCGCTCTCGAATGTAAGCGGGTCAAAGTCGAAAGAGTGAACGCGGGGCAGGACAGGGTCAACAAGCTGAAAGGCGTGGCCGGCGGCGTCCGCCAGGCGAACGGCCTCTACAACGGGCCGTTCGCTTTTTTTCAAACGTACCTCTGTATCCTCACCGAGGTTGAGGCCTCCCAGGATGAACGGAATGTCCCGAACCGTGGCATTCGTTTTCATACGACGCCTGCGCGCGGCGACACGAAAAGAACTACGTTCCGGCAAATAGTCGAATTTCCAGGTCGCGACGATCTTCACGCGGATATCGGCATCATCTTCATTGAACTCGTCCAGCCGTCCCGCATCTCCATCGACAAACAAGCAACCGTCCGTGTGTGTGTCTATCGCCGCGCTGAACGGCGCGATCAGCTCGACTCCGTGACCAACCGCGTCATAAAGATCATGCAATGAGCACCAGTAGCGGGTCTTTCGTGTCCCTCCACTATACATCTAAGACTCTTATGGTTAATAGCTAATACTTAATTCGCGCAAGAACAAAAAGGCCGGTTGAAATGGTTTGAAATGTTTTTTTTCGCAAGTTTTCATCAGATTTGTCACGAGAGTGGCTGCACAGGCGGGACGAATGATCGGGGTTCAGTATTCGATCTTTGCTGAGGGCCGAGCGTCCCTCCCCCAAGTAAGCCCCGTCTTCGCAGAAAAGAGGTAGCGGCAATCGCGCCCCGCCAAAAGGGGGCGGCGGCAGCCTACGGAAAGCTCGGCGTACACCCTCCATGACGATCAGCCGACCCAGGCACCTTCCTACGCACTGCTCTTCCTCGTCTCTCGCCACTCCTGTTTCAACTTCAGAAACTCCGCGTAGCACGGCGAGCAATGAGTGACGTGCTCCCACACCTCGTCCTTTGTGAGTTCCTCGCGGAATGCCACCTCGCGAATCATCGCGTCCTCAGGGCACCCTACCCGATCGGGGTTGGGATAGTCCTTGAGGATCGCTGCCTGGAGCGCCTTCCGGAGACGGTCGTATTTCTCTTGCGGTGTCTCTGCCATCGGTCGTTTGCCATTATGGCAGTTGCGAAACGGTCGTGCACGCCCTGTGGAGCGCCCACCGGCACCGATTCCGTCCAATCAGCCGGGGCGCGGCACCGCGCTCCATGGGCGCCGTCCCGATCACCGCCGCCACTCGGACAATATCACCGCCGTCTTCCGATGAAACCGCATCCGGGCGGCATCCGCGCGCCGACCTAATCGTTCGCCGATCTCGTCCCAGGTAGCGCCGTCGCGCAAGAGATCCAGCATCACCCGGACATCTTCCAACCCCTCTTCGTCAAGGCGATCACTCAACGCACGATAGTCGAGTCGCCCCTGATAGCGCCGGTCATAGTTCGCCGGGTCCACCAGTATCCGGTCACGGACCACGTTCTCCAGGGCATCCAACCCCATGACGATGCCACGGCGCTCATGCCAAGAGCCAGCCTGCTTATCTTTGGCGTGCCAGGCAGCGTGTGCGTACAGGAGGCCTTCCGGTCGGCGGCCGAAATTCTCGCCATGAAGGTTCCACACCTTATGGACTGCCTCTTCGGACAGTTCAGATGCGCGCCACGGATCGCACAAGTACCGTCTCGCCAAGGCAAGCATCCGATCTGGAATGCGTGCGACAGCTTCGAAC
>OBLU010002593.1_pt1 | contig 16575 bp, 12 predicted proteins | sample 1518681 | NCBI WGS metagenome assembly OBLU01 (sample SAMEA3539304, study PRJEB22396) | soil metagenome | biome: tundra; feature: field; material: soil | place: USA | collected 2010-05 | depth 0.15 m | reverse complement strand
CGTCACGCCGCGCGGCCCGCGCCGACCAAGCCCCCCCACGCCCCTGACCGCCAGCACCGCCAGCGGCACCGTGATGCCGGCGAAGGCGTGCAGCGGGCTGGCGCTCAGCCCGGTCGCCGACAGCACGTAGATCACCAGCGTGGCCAGCGGCCAGAGGCGCGTGGCCAGATCCAGGAAGCCGTGCGGGCGTCCCCGGTAGCCGAGTGCCGCCACGATCGCCAGCGGCGCTATCCCGATCACGATCGCCGAGAACGGGAACGCGTGCGCGCCGGCGCCCCGGGCCAGGTTCCAGGACAGGTCGAGGTGGCCAAGCAGCAGGTAGTAGGCCAGCGGCGCGGCCGTCAGGCCGATCGTGACCGCCGGCAGCGCCAGCTGCCGGCGGCGCACGAGCTCGCGCCACCGGACGGCCTCGGCGAGCACGAGCACCAGGATCAGCAGCTCTCCCTGCCACGGGTGCAGCATGCTGGCCAGCGCGCCGAGCAGGCCGGGAGCCCAGGCCAGGCGGCCGGCTGTACGCGCACGGTCATAGCGCAGCAGCGCGAACAGAACCGCCGCAACGGCAATCAGCGCGAACGGATACCCCCAGGTGAGGAAGTCCGGGAACATGTCGCCGACGATCCCGAGCGAGCCGAAGACCAGGCTGAAGGAGCCGAAGAACAGGCCGAGCGCCAGCACCGCCCGGCGCTGGTCGCGCCCGCTGACCGAGCGGTGGGCAAAGGCGCGGACGGCGAAGAACATCCCCAGCACCGCCACCGGCTTCCACAGCAGCAGCGACAGCCAGGGGGCGACCCCCAGCGCGGAGATCATCCCCGAGATGGCGATCGCCGGCTGGAAGTAGTCCGCCGGGGCGGAGCGCAGGACGAACAGGTTGGCGACCAGCAGATGCTGTGAGGCGGACTGGACCCAGGCCAGATACTGCATCTGATCGACGATGTAGAACCCGTCGGTGCCGCTCCAGACGCGATCGTGGGCGACGACCTGGAACAGGTCCAACGCCACCACCCAGATGGAGATCGCCGCGAAGACGATCAGCAGCGCGAGCTCAAAGCGATCGAGCCGCTCTCGCTGCGGCCGGACGACGACTGGCGGCGCGCCGGAGGTCGCCGCAGGGGTCACATAATCAACGCGCACTAACGCGAAGCTAACAAAGGCGCTCGCCACGACGTCAGCCGGCTACTGCGCGAGCTTATCCTGACGTGACGTCGAGGCCTGCCCGACCGAGCTTGAGAGTGGGTTGATGTTGTGCCGGGCGAGGAACTGTCCGGTGGCGGGCGCAAAGGCCACGGCCAGGAACACGGTCAGCCCCACGGCGGCGCGCCGCAGCCTGACGCTGGTGCCCAGCGCGGCCAGTGGCAGCAGCCAGACCACGTACCAAGGGACCAGCCACGCGAGGCTGAAGATCAGCGCCAGCGTCGACCAGCCGGCGCTCGACAGCCATTCGCGCCGGCGGTAGATCTGGTGGGCGACGACCAGCACGAGCGCGACGTTGGCCAGCTTCAGCAGCCCCGGCGTCCCGCCGCCGATCCCGATCAGCACGCCGAACAGGTTGGGGAAGCTGAAGGCGGTCAGCAGCGTGCTCTGGTCAGACAGGTTGGGGATCGAGAGGCCAAACAGCGCCAGGTCGAGCACGATCAGCGGCACCGCCGCCAGCGCCGCGCCGACCAGCAGCTGCACCCGGCGCCGGTTTGGCCGCGCGGCGATCAGCAGGAACGGCAGCAGGATCACGGCGGTGAACTTGACCGCCACCGCCACCATTACCGTGGCCCCAGCCGAGCGGTAGCGCCCGCCGAGCACCAGCGCGATCGCGGCCATCGACGGCACGAGCATGAAGAAGTCGTTGTGGAAACCTGCGACCTCGTACATCAGGTAGACCGGGTTGAACGCCACGAACGCCAGCGCGAAGCGCGGATCGCGCCCGAGCTTGCGCGCGCAGTGCCACACCAGCGCCAGGAACCCGAGGCTAAGCAGCACCGTCACCGCCTTCAGCGTCCAGTAGGCGATCGGCAGCGGCAGGAAAGCGACCACATAGGTGATCGCGGTGAACAGCGGCCCGTACGGACTGCGCAGGTTGTGCCAGCTGGAGAACCGGTACACCGGATCGTGCAATTCCTGCTTGATCACGTGCGTGTAGGGGCCGAGGTGGTGCACGGCGCCGAGGCGCGCGTAGCCGATGTAGTTGAACAGGTCGGTCAGCTGCAGCGGAGGGCTTAGCAGCAGGATTGCGTGCAGCACCCCGATGCAGATCACGATCGTGCGCATCGACAGCGCCCGGGTGGCCGCCAGGACGATGCCGTAGGCCACCAGCATCAGCGCGATCACGCCGCTGAACGCCAGCCCGAGCGTGTGCGGGCTGGCGATCAGCCGCCCGAACAGATGATGCAGCGGTCCCGACTCCCAGTTGGGGAACGCCTGCGTGCTGCGCGGCACCAGCACAGAGGGATCAGCGGTCGCCGAAACGACGACGGCAAAGGCCCCGAGGATCAGCGTCGCCAGAGCGATCCGCGCGGCTACAGGGCCCAGCGCGATCCGCGGTCGCGGCAGCGTCTTACGCGCGCTCAGCCCAAGCCGTCCGATCGCCAGCGTAGCGTCGCTCTGAGCGGCGCCGGCCCCGGCGACCGAGCTGCTCACCGAGCCCGCGGCCAACGCGATGGGCGTCTCGCCCTGGCCTGAATCCTGAGGCATCTAGCTGAAAATAGTGTCCTGCGCGACGTTGTGCCTGCTTATGTCGCCAGGTTGGGATCTGGTTAAGGTCGGCGTGCGGACTCAGATTGGGGCTCGGTGAGCCCCCGGACATCCCTCGTGCGGCCGCGGTCAACGGTAGCCTGCGGGACGTGAGCGTCGGCGCGCTTGGACGTGATCAGCGCTTGGGGGAGTCGCGCGGGTTCGCGCAGCGCCTACGAGCTTCGGCTGACCCGGCGATCGCGATCGTCGCCGGCCTGACGGCGCTCGCGGCGGTGCTGCGCTTCGCGGGGATCGGCCATCAGGGCTTCTGGTTCGATGAGGCGAGCACCGTCGTGCTGGTGCACTTCTCGCCCGGCCAGATGCTCGGGCTGATCCCCCAGACGGAGTCGACGCCGCCCCTGTACTACTGCCTGGCCTGGATCTGGGCGCGGGTGTTCGGGTACGGGGAAGCGGGCCTGCGTTCGCTCTCGGCCCTGGCCGGCGTGCTCACGGTCCCGCTCGTCTACGGCGCCGGGGCCAAGCTGATCTCCCGCCGCGCGGGGTTGATCGCCGCCGCGCTGACGGCGTGCAACCCGTTCCTGATCTGGTACTCGCAGGAGGCGCGCGCCTATGCGCTGCTGGTGGCGCTCAGCGCGCTGGCGCTGCTGGCCTGCGCCTACGCGCTGAGCGAACCGAGCCCCCGGACGCTGGGCGCGTGGGCGATCGCCTCGGCGCTGTCGCTGGCGACCCACTACTACGCGTTGCTGGCGATCGCCCCGCAGGCGATCTGGCTGCTGGGCGCGCATCGCCGCAGCCGTCCGGTCCTGGTGGCGATCGCCGCCGTCGGCGCGTGCGGGCTGGCCATGATCCCGCTGGCCATCTCCCAGAACCAGACCGGCCACGCGAGCTGGATCGCCCAGATCGCCCTGCTCCCGCGCCTGCGCCAGATCCTCCCCCAGTTCCTGATCGGGACCGGCGCTCCCGCGCCTGGCGTGCTCGAGCCGATCGCCGCGGTGCTCGTCCTGCTCGCGCTGGGGCTGCTCGTGACCCGCGCTCCGCCCGGCGCGCGACGCCGTTCGCTGACCCTGGGGGCGCTCGCTGTGGGCGCCCTGGTGCTCAACCTGGCGCTGGTGGCGCTCGGCATCGATGACCTGATCACGCGCAACGTGATCGTGATCTGGCTGCCGGCCGCGCTGATGGTGGCCGGAGGGCTGGGCGCCGGCCGCGGGCGCGCCGGCGTGCTCGGGATCGTGGCGGCCGTCGCCCTGTGCGCGATCGGCATCTTCGCGGCGGTTGGCGTGGCGAGCGATCGTAACCTGCAGCGTCCTGACTGGCGCGCGGTGGCGCGCGTGCTGGGGCCGCGTCCGAGCAGCGCGGACGGGCGCGTGATCCTGATCCAGCACTACCGCGACCTGCTTCCGCTGTCGCTCTACCTGCCGGGCCTGAAGTCCCTGTCGCCGGCGGCGCGGGTCAGCGAGCTTGACGTGATCTCGATCAGCGCCCCGCGCCAGCGCCTGTGCTGGTGGGGGGCGGCGTGCAACCTCACGTCGTCGACGATGCAGAGCTCATATCCGCTGGCGGGCTTTCACGTGGTCTGGCGCCGGCGCGCGCTGCAGTTCACGATCATGCGCCTGCGCTCGCCGCGGCCGGTGCTGCTGAGCCGGCGCGCGATCTCCGACGCACTGACGACGACCACGCTGCGCCACGATGCGCTGCTGGCGCAGGCTGGCTGAGGCGGTGGTGCCCCCGTCGCCGGCAGCCGTACCCCAGCCCGGCTTCAGCGCGTTGCGCCGCCGCCCGCCTGCAGCAGCCTCCCGACCTCGGCCGCGCTCAGGCGCCGGGTCTGCCCGGGCGCAAGCTGACCCAGCTCCAGCGGTCCGAACCTGATCCGCTCCAGGCGCCGGATCGGGTGCCCGACGTGCTCGCACATGCGCTTGACCTGGCGCTTCTTGCCCGCATGGATCGTGAGCTCGATCGTGTCCGGCGCCACGCGCGTGACCGCCGCCGGCGCGGTGCGACCGTCCTCGAGCTCGACGCCTTCGCGCAGTGCCACCAGCGACCGCTGGCGCACCGGGGCGCGCCAGAGCACCGCCCGGTAGGTCTTGGGCACCTCGAAGCTGGGGTGAGTGAGGCGGTGGGCCAGCTCGCCGTCGTTGGTCAGCAGGATCAGCCCGGTGGTGTCGATATCCAGGCGGCCGACCGGATACAGGCGAAACCGCGACGGCACCATCGACACCACCGTGGGTCGGCGCTGGGGGTCGCTCGCGGTCGACACGACGCCGGCCGGCTTGTTGACCGCATAGACGACACGGTCGGTCTCGGCGCTGACCGGCTCCCCGTCCAGGGCCACGGCGTCGCTCAGACCGACGTCGCGGGCCGGATCCTCCACGATCAGACCTCCGACGGTGACCCGTCCGGCGCGCACGATCTCCTCGGCGGCGCGGCGCGAGGCGACCCCGGCGGAGGCTAGGAACTTGGCCAAGCGCATGCGGTGCCACCATAGAGCCCATGGATCTGAAGCGGCTGCAGCGAACGCTGCGCGAACTGGACCAGCCTGGATACCGGGACGGTCAGGTCTGGCGATGGGCGGCCCAGGGTGCCGCTGGCTTTGGATCGATGACCAACCTGCCCCTGGCGCTCCGCGCGGCGCTGGCCGAAGCGGTGCCGTTCTCGACGCTGACCGTGAAGCACGAGGCGCACGCCCGGGACGGGACCGTCAAGGCGCTGTTTCACACCCACGACGGCTACCCGGTCGAGGCGGTCCTGATGACCTATCGCGACGGCCGGCGGTCGCTGTGCCTGTCCTCGCAGTCGGGCTGCCCGCTGACCTGCAGCTTCTGCGCCACCGGCGCGATGCGCTTCGGGCGCAACCTGACCGCCTCAGAGATCCTTGACCAGGCGCTTCACTTCCGCCGGCTGGGCAACGTCGACCACGCGGTCTTCATGGGCATGGGCGAGCCGATGATGAACCTCGACTCGGTGCTAGCCGCCTGCGGGCGCCTGCCTGACCTGGGCATCACCCACCGCCGCACGGCCATCTCGACCGTTGGCTGGATCCCTGGGATCGAGCGCCTGGCCTCCGAGCGGGCGCCGATCCGCCTGGCCCTGTCGCTGCACGCAGCCGACGAGGCGCTGCGCTCGGAGCTGATGCCGGTCAACGACCGTTACCCGCTGGCCGACGTGCTCGCCGCGTGCCGGCGCTTCTACGAGGCCAAGCGACGCAAGGTGTTCATCGAGTACGTGATGCTGGCCGGCGTCAACGATTCCCACGCGCAGGCGGTGGCGCTGGCTGAGGCACTGGACCTGCGCGTGTTCAAGGTCAACCTGATCGCCTACAACCCGACCGGGTCGGCCTATGAGGGCTCCAGTCCGAAGGCGATCGACGCGTTTCGGTCTCAGCTGGAGCGCCACGGCATCGACGCGACCGTCCGCCTGACCCGGGGCCGGGACATCGACGCCGCGTGCGGCCAGTTGGCGGCCCGCGGATGACGGCCGGGCGCTCGGCGCTCCGGGCCGCGATCCTGACTCAGACGCCGTTGGAGGCGAACCGCGAGCGCGGCTCAGGCGCGGTCCCAGACGAACGTGACCATCGCCTGCGCCGGAAGCCGGTAGCTGAATGAGCGCCCGCTCCAGTTGACGGCGAACCGGATCGCCGCCGGGGAGTTGTCGTAGGCCACCAGCACGAGGCTGCCGTCCGGGTTTCGGAACGCCACGTCGTCAAGTCCGGGCGTGACCACGCTGACCCCGGGCTGGCTGTAGGCATAGGAAACGAAGTGCGCGGACTTGATCCTCTGCGCTCCGGGCACGACGAAGGCGCTGGCCTGACCCAGCTGGTAGTAGCTGAGACGCAGCGACACCGACCCGGTGCGCTCGTTGATCGTCGCCAGGCCGACACACCCGGAGCAGCCGTGGTTGGGGACCTGCACCGGTCCACCGTGGGGATCGAGCGCCAGGTTCCAGAGCGCGACGGTGCTGGCCCAATCGCGCATCGACGCGATCACGATCTCCGGGGTGGGGGTCGGGGTGATCCGGCCCGGCGAGCACTCGTCCACGATCTGATCCAGTCGCGGAGCGGCCTGGCGGAACTCGTTCATCACGCCGGGAGCGCCGAAATAGCAGTGCCACGCGAGGCCGTTCAGGATCTGGCCCGCTCGCCCGAACACGGCCGTGGTGGCAAACGCGTTCGTGCTCGGCCCCCAGCCCAGGTCATCTCCGTAGAGCTTGGGGTGCAGCCCGGCCCGGCTCAGCGCCGGCTCCAGGTCCTGCACGATCCAGTTGGCCTCGCTTCCCGCCGCGAAGTTCAGTCCGGGGTAGGAGCTGGGGATGCCGGGCTCGTTCTGGGGCGTGATCGCGCCGATCGGTACGCCGGCCTGCGCGTAGGCCCGGATGAACTTGGCGAAGTACTCGCCCCAGGGCCCGTAGGCCGAGGACTGAAGGGTTCCGAGGTTGCCGGCGTTGCTGAGCGAATCGTTGGCCTTCATCCACGCGGGCGGCGTCCACGGACTGGCCATGAACTCCGTCTGGGGATCGATCGCGAGTGCCTCGCGCAGGGCCGGGAGGATGTAAGCCTCGTCGTGCGCGATCGAGAAATGGGTGAGCGAGGGGTCAGTCTTACCGGGCGCCATGTCGTCGTAGGTGTAGGGCCGGCCGTTCATGGTGAAGTCCGAAGCCCCCATCGGCACGCGCACGAAGTTGAGGCGGATGCCGCCGGCGGCGAACAGCTCGTTCATCAGCGCATTGCGAGCGGCGGCGCGGAGCTCGCGCTCGATCAGCCACGCCGAGGTGTCGGTCATCGCCGCGCCGAAGCCCCCCACACTCTGGTAGCGAACGCCGGTGTTGACGGCGATCGTCGGAAGGCGCGTCGCCGAAGCGCGGCCGAACTCCAGATCGTGCAACGGCGTCAGGTGCTGGGCGAGGTTGGCGCTCGTCTGCACCACCTCCACGCCGAACGGATTGACGCCCTGGGCCGCCGCCCGGCCCGGCGCGCCTGCGAGCAGCAGCACGCACGCGACCGCGATCAGCGTCAGCAGCCGGTACCGGGAGGGAATGGTCTGGGAAAGCTTCATGCTGCGACGTGGAGCCGCCGGCCGCGCCCCTGCGACGCCTATACGCTAGCGCGACGCCGGCGTGTGGCGGTGCAGTCGGCGCTCAGGCGCCGGCGTGTGGCGGTGCATCGGCGCTCACGCGCCGGCGCGCGCCTCACCGGCCCGCAGCAGCCGCTCGCGCAGCTCCTCCTCCAGCTCCGGCGAGGGGTCGAACACGCTGATGTCGGGCAGATCGTCGAGCGACCCCAGCCCGAACAGGCGCAGGAACAGCTCGGTCGTGCGGTACAGGACCGCGCCGAACTGCGAGCGCCCGGCCTCCTCGATCACGCCGCGCTCCAGCAGCGTGGCCGCCGCGGATTCGGCGCTGACCCCGCGGATCCGCGCGATCTCCGGCCGGGAGACCGGCTGCAGGTAGGCGACGATCGCCAGCGTCTCGGCCTGAGCGGGGCTCAAGGGCGGCGTGCGCGGGCGGGCCAGCAGCCGCCGCGCGGCCGGTTCGGCGTCGGGGTGGCTTGAGAGCACGAATCCGCCGGCCAGCTCGCGCAGCACCAACCCGCGACGTTCGAACTCGTAGTGCTCGCGCAGGCGCTCCAGGGCCGTGACCACCTCGTGCAGCTCAGACCCGGCGGCGTCGGCCAGCGCGTCGGGGGTCACCGGCGCCGAGCTGAGGAACAGCAGCGCCTCCAGCGTCCGTTCGAGCTCCTCGGTCATGCGAAGCGCCTGCCCTCAGGCGCACCCCGGGGGTTGCCGAGCGGGGCGTTGCCGAAGGCAACCCCTACTGGTATCGCCCCCTGGGGCGATATCACAATCTCGGCGAACGGCTCGGCCTGAGTCCAGGTCACCTCGCCCTGCTTGTAGAGCTCCAGCAGCGCGTAGAGGGTCACCGCCACCGTCACGCGGTCGGCCTGGCAGACCGCCTCGTCGAAGGTGAAGCTGCCGCTGCGCAGCAGCGCACGCAGGTGCGCGAGGCGCTCGGGGACGGTCACCTTGGGCACCGCGATGTGGCCGACGTCGACCGGCTCGGGGATCCGCAGGAGTCCGCCCAGGGCGGCGGCGAGCGTCGCCGGGTCATATACCGCGGCGGCGTCCTGCAGCGAGGCCTTGCGCAGCGACGGCGGCATCGGCGCCGAGCGGAAGCGGTAGCCGTGCTGGGCTTCGAGCGCCTCGCGCAGATGCTCGGCGGCGGCGTGGTAGCGCTGGGCATCGAGCAGCCGCACCAGCAGCTCCTCGGCCGCCTCGCCGGGATCGAGCTCGATCTCCTCGATCTCCTCGCCGGGCAGCAGCAGACGCGATTTGAGCTCCAGCAGGGCGGCGATCAGCACCAGGAACTCGGTGGCCGCATCCAGATCGAGCTCGCCGCGGCGCTCGAGATGGTCGATGTAGGCGATCACCACCTCGGCCAGCCCGACCTCCAGCAGGTCGACCTCCTCGCGCAGGATCAGCGTCAGCAGCAGGTCAAACGGCCCGACGAAGACGTCAAGGTCGAGCTCCAGATTTGCCGCGCGCACGCAGCAGACGTTAGCTGCGGGGTCGGACCGGTCCGACCCCCATCGCCTGACGCACGTCCACGAGCGTCGCGGCGGCGATCTGGCGGGCCTTGTCGGCGCCGATGGCCAGCAGCCGCTCGAGCTCTGACTCGTCGGCGCGCAGCGCCTGATAGCGCTCGCGCACGGGCTCCAGATACCCGACCACGGCCTCGGCGACCGCCGACTTGAACGGGCCGTAGCCCTGGCTGTCGAACCGGCGCTCCACGTCTTCCGGGGAGCTATGACCGACGGCGGCCAGGATCTCGATCAGGTTCGAGACGCCGGGCTTGTCGGGCGCGCGCACCACCTCGCGGCCGGAGTCGGTGACCGCCGAGCGCAGCTTCTTGACCACCGCCGCCGGTTCGTCGAGTACGTACACGGTCCCCTGCTCGCTGCCGCCGGTGGTCGACATCTTGCGCTCGGGGAACTGCAGATCCATGATCCGCGCCCCGACGGTGGGGATCCGCGCCGCGGGCACCACCAGCGTGTCGCCGAAGCGCGCGTTGAACCGCTCGGCGATGTCGCGCATCAGCTCCACGTGCTGGCGCTGGTCGTCGCCGACGGGCACGTCGTGGGCCCGGTAGGCGAGCACGTCGGCGGCCATCAGGACCGGATAGGTGAACAGTCCGGCCGAGACGAGCTCGCGCTGGGCGCCGGCCTTGTCCTTGAACTGGTGCATCCGGTTGAGGTCGCCGAACGCGGTCACGCTGGACAGCAGCCAGGCCAGCTCGGTGTGCTCCAGCACGTCGGACTGGCGGAAGAAGATGCAGCGATCGGGTTCAAGCCCGGCCGCCAGCAGGGTGGCCGCGGTGTCGTAGACCGATTCGCGCAGTCCCGGCGGCTGGTAGGCGACGGTGGTCGCGTGCAGGTCGACGACGCAGTAGATCGCCTCGCCGCGATCCTGGCCGGCGACGTACTGGGTGATCGCGCCGATGTAGTTGCCCAGGTGCTTTCGCCCGGTGGGCTGGATGCCGGAGAAGATCCTCACCGTGGCCGGCAGGCTATTCAGACAGAGCAGAGATGGAGCGGCGGCCCGCGTGCCCGGGCGACAGCCACCACGCCGCGGCGACGCCGCCGATCGCCCCGCAGGCGTGGCCCTGCCAGGAGATGCCGGTATGCGGCACCAGGCTGGAGAGCAGCGCGCCGCCCCAGACCACGCCGACCACGACCGCGGTCAGGATCTCCAGCAGGCTGCGGTTGAACACGCCGCGCGTGAACAGGTAGGCGGCGTAGCCGAACACGACGCCGCTGGCGCCGACGGTGGACTCGTTCCCGGGTGAGATCAGCCACGTCCCCAGGCCCCCGATCACGATCACGATCAGCGTCACCAGCGCCAGCCGGACGGCGCCGCGCAGCGCGATGATCACGCCCATGAACACGAACGGAACCGTGTTGTCGATCAGATGCTGAAAGCTGACGTGCAGGAACGGACCCGTGAAGATGCCCCACAGGTGATCGAAGTTGCGCGGGACGATCCCGTCGGAGTTGAGGTGGTTGGAGTCGAGGGTGTTGATCACCTCGAGCAGCCACATCAACGCGACGATCCCGGCCAGCAGCACGAGCCCCTCAATCGACTGCTTGCCGTTGTCCCCCGGAAGGAATCGCCTGCCCTTGACCCCCGGAAGGGCCCGCTTCTTGCTCGCTGCGGCGGTGGTGCTCATACCCAAAGCATGCCAAACCGGACTATCCGGCGGTGCGGGTCAGTCGTCGGCGAGGGCCGCCAGAGCCACGGCCAGCGCCACCTCGGCGCGAGATCTCAGCGATTCGGTGAGCACGAACTCCTCCGGCGTGTGGGCGCCGCCGCCGCGCGGGCCGAGCCCGTCGACGGTCAGCGGGATCGTCGGCGCAAAGTGGGCGGCGTCGCTGGCCCCTCCGCGCGGAACGCCGGTGAGCGCGCGCCCGAGCCGGGCCGAGGCCGCCGCCAGCAGCGGCGCGGCGATCTGCTCGGTGTCCATCCCGGGCCAGCGGCGCTCCATCCGCGCCTGCAGCGTCACGCCGTCGATCTCGGACGCCACCGCGGCCAGCACCGGCGCAAAGGCCTCCAGCGTGACGGCCCGCAGATCGAAGATCAGCTCGCCCGAGGCGGGCACGATGTTGAATGCCTCGCCCGAGCGCATCATGGTCGGCACGGCGCTGAGCGCATCGGCCCCGCCGGGATCGTGCAGCGCGGCCACGGTCTCTGCGGTCTGGGCCAGCGCCAGCAGCGCATTGCGACCGCGATCCGGTGCGCTGCCCGAGTGCGAGGCGCGCCCGGTGGCGGTGACCCGCAACGTGCCCGCCGCCTTGCGGCGGACCACCAGCGCGTCGTCGCCCTGCGCGGTGCGCTCGCCGGCCTCAAAGCACAGGCACGCGTCATAGCCGCTCAACCGGCTTGCGTGGGCGAACTCGGCGGTGCGCCACTCCTCGTCGGTGACCATCAGCACCGCCAGCTCGGCGAAGGACTCCGGGTGGGCGGCCAGCGCGCGAGCGACGCCGAGCGCCAGCACGTCGCCGCCCTTCATGTCGGCCGTGCCGGTGCCGTACAGGCGCTTGCCCTCCCGCCGCAGCGGCTGATGCTCGCCATGCCCGATGACCGTGTCGACGTGTCCGAGCAGCATGATCCGACGCCGGCCACGGCCGGGGATCCGGGCCAGCAGGTCAGGCGCGCTGCCGGCCGTGGAGCACGGCGGGCGCTCCACCCGCGCGCCGTCGGGCAGCAGCGAGGCGCAGATCGCCAGCGCCGCCTCGGCTCCCTGAACGTCGCCCGACGGCGAGGAGACCCCCACCAACGCCTCCAGCTCGCGCTCGGCGCGCTGGGCGATCTCGGCCGCGGCGGGCGCTATCAGCCCGTTGGTGGCCGCACTCATCCGGCGCCCGCCAGCACCTGGCCGGCCGGGAGCTGCCCCGGCGATCCCCCGTCGGCGGCGACACGATCGGCGAGCGCGCACAGCTGCGCGTTGACCGGCACGGGGACGCCGTGCAGGCGCCCCAGCAACGCGATCTCGCCGTTGAGATAGTCGGTCTCGATCGCGCCCGAGCCGCGCGCCAGGCTCTGCCAGCTGGAGGATCCGGCGCGCTGGCGACCCCCGATCTCTGACACCTGCATCCGCTCCCAGCGGCCGCGGACGTCGTCGACCTCGGCGGCCACGAATTCGATCCCGGCGGCGCCCAGCACCGCCCGGCCCTCCTCCCGGGCGCGGCGCGTGAGCTCGTCGGCCTCCGGGCCGGGATCGCACAGCGCCCCCACCGCGTTGCCGAGGTTGACGATCAGCTTGGCGTACTTGTAGCGCATGATGTCCGGCCGCACGCGGGAGTTAAACCTCGACGCGGCCAGCGCCGCGGCGATCGCCTCGCAGCGCTCGTCGACGCCGCCGGGATAGCGGCCGATGTCGATGACGCCCGTCAGGCCGGCTCCGTAGGCCTGCACGACGCCGGGATCCAGGTGCGCGGCCGGCACCATCACCACGGCGCCGTAGACGTCGGCGAACCGGCGCAGCGCCAGGCGCTCGTTCTCGACACCGTTCTGCATGCAGACGACCGGCACGCCGGGCGGGGCCGCGACTCTCAGCGCGGTCAGCGCGCCCGCGCTGTCCTGGCCCTTGGTCGCCAGGCAGACGACGTCGTCCGGGCGCCAGTCGATCGCCGCCGGATCCTCGGCGCAGGGCAGGTCGAGCACCAGCCGCTCGACTGGGGTCTCGAGCGTCAGACCATCGCGTCTGATCGCGTCCAGGTGAGCCCCCCGGGCGATCAGCGTGACGTCGAACCCGGCCTGGGCCAGCCGCGCGCCGACGACCCCGCCGATCGCGCCGGCGCCATAGATCACGAATCGCATCGCCGCAAGCCTACGACGCCTAGCGCCGGGCTGGGTCTACAAGCTGCGCCTCGTCCGTGGTTGAGAGGATCAGTGCTTCCGGTGGCACCGCGCGCAGACGCGGGCCCGCGGGCCGCCGATCGGGCTGATCGGTACGGCGCAGTGCGATCAAGGCTCGGACGGCCGCCGCGCTGAACTGGACGCCGATCAGCTGTTGGCACTCGGCCAGCGCCTCCTGCGGCGTCCTGCGCGCGCTGGAGGGCCGGCTCAGGGTCATCACGTCCCAGGCGTCGGCGAGCGCCAGCAGCGCGGCGCCCTGTGGGATCTCGTCCTCCCGCAGCCCGTCGGGATAGCCACGCCCGTCGGGGCGCTCGTGCTGGGCGCGGATCCAGTGCAGCTGCTCGGCATCGAGTACGCCGTTGAGGATCCTCGCGGCCACAGCCGGATGCTCGTCGGCGACGGCGATCTTGCCGATGTCGTGCACCAGCGCCGCCTCGCCGAGCATCAGCGCCCGCGCCGGCGTCCAGCCGGCCCGGCGGGCCAGCTCGGTGACCAGCTGCGAGACCCGCTGGGAATGCTCGGCCATGCCCGGGTCCTGGGCGTCCACGGCGCGGGCCAGCGCGCGCAACCCCACCATCACCCGGGAGCGCTCCAGGCGCTCAGCCCGATCCTGCGCTGAGAGCTGATCGGCGGATCCCGGGTCATAGACCCTGGCCTGGGCGCGCCCGTGGGCCTTGCAGGCGTACAGCGCGTCGTCGGCGAACCCCAGCAGCTGCGAGGGGTCGCAGCTGACGCTGGTGTCGCAGATCCCGACCGACAGGCTCAGCCGTAAGGGCAGCTCGACGCTCTCGCCGACGATCTGGCGCGCTCGCTGCACCGCCGCCAGCGCCTGCTCGCCGGTGGTCTGGGGCAACAGCCAGGCGAACTCGTCGCCGCCGGCGCGGGCCAGCGTGTCCCCGGCGCGCGCCACCGAGCGCAGGCAGTTGGCCACCCGCATCAGCATCTCGTCACCGCTGTCGTGACCGCCGGTGTCGTTGATCGTCTTGAAGTGATCGACGTCGAGCACCGCCACTGACAGTGGCGTTCCGTGGCGGGCCGCGCGGGCGGTCTCGGCGGCCAGGCGCTCGTGCAGCATGCGGTGGTTGGCCAGGCCGGTCAGCGGGTCGGTGCGGGCCTGCGCGGTGAGCTGGGCGCGATCCTCGATGCTGCTGATCGCCGTCGCCAGCAGATCGCCGAACTCGTTCAGCCGCCGCTCGCAATCAGACGACAGGCCCCACGGCAGCGTCGTGGCAACGGCCAGCGCCCCCCAGATCCGCCCGGCGACGGTCACCGGCGAGACCACGCTGCAGCCAAGGTGCAGCGTCTCCCCGATGCCCTCCGAGCCGTGGTCGTCGGTCCGCGCCGGCCGTCCGGTCCGCAGCGTCTGCGCCATCCCGCTGTTGGGCGACAGCGCGACGATCGTTCCCGGTGGGTAGGCCGCGGAGTCGGCGCGCGCCCATGATCCCAGCACGGTGGCGCTGCCGGGATTCTCCAGCCGCAGCAGTCCGGCGGCACTGGCGCCGAGCAGCATCCCCGCCTCGCGGGCGACGAGCTCGTACAGGCGCTCGGTGGGCTCGCCGCCGACCACGGCGGTGGCGACTCGGCGCAGGGCCCCGTGCTCGGCGGCCAGCTCTTCCGCCCGCCAGCGCAACGCCGCCATGAAGCGCTTGAGCACGATGATCGCGCCGGCCAGCGCCACGAACGTGGGCGCCGCGATTACGAACTGCGCCAGGAAGACGCCGCTCAGCGCCCGCGGGTCGTAGAGCAGCACGCTGGCGCTGACCGCGATCGCCCCCGCGAGATAGGTCAGCCCAAAGGCCGGCGGGAAGAAGTAGGCGGCGAACACCACCACCAGGAACAGGTAGATCCAGGTCGTCGAGCGCGCGCCGCCGGTGGCGCTGATCGCGATCCCGACGAAGATCAGACCCGCGGTCGTCGTCGCGTGCATCAACCACCACGGAGCCCTCCGGAAGTCGATCACCAGGATCGCCGACAGTCCCCAGGCCAGCGCGGCCCCGGCCAGCGTGAGTATCACCGCCCGGTGGCCGTGGGGGACGTCGGGCAGCACCGTGAACGCCGCCAGCGTCACGGCGCCGATCAGATACAGCGCCCCGCCGATCCGCCAGGCGAGCTGACTCTCCTCGGGTTTGATCGCCGCCGCCGCGCCGAGCCTCGCGAAGCGGTCAGACATCAGACGGCCACCAGAGCTTGTGAGAGCATCGCGCGGAGTTATCGTCCAGAACCTCGCCAATGTTTAGAGATCGGCCCGCACCCTGGCCGAACGCCGACTGGAATGATTTTTGTTTTCCTCAGAGCGGCTGGCGCAGCACCGGCCGCCGCGCGGCACCGGCCTCGTCCAGTCGCCGGACCGGGGTGCTGTACGGGGCGTGGCGGGCGATCTCCGGGTCCTCGCGGGCCTCGCGCAGGATCTCCGCGACGGTCGCGGCGAAGCGATCGAGCGTCTCCTTGGTCTCGGTCTCGGTCGGCTCGATCAGCAGCGCCTCCTCGACGATCAGCGGGAAGTACACCGTCGGCGGGTGCACGCCGAAGTCGAGCAGTCGCTTGGCGAGGTCCAGCGTGCGGATCTGCAGCTCGCGCTTCATCGGCGCACCGGACAGCACGAACTCGTGCATGCAGATCCGCTCGTAGGCGGCCGGCAGGTACTCCAGCACCCCCTCGCGGCGCAACCGCGCCAGCAGGTAGTTGGCGTTGAGCACCGCCACCTCTGACACCTCGCGCAGGCCAGCGGCCCCGAGCGAGCGGATGTAGGCGTAGCAGCGCACGAACACGCCGTAGTTGCCCTGGAAGCCGCGCAGGCGCCCGATCGACTTGGGGCGCTCGTAATCGAGGTCGTAGAACGCCTCGCCGCCTTCGCCGTTGTCGGGCCCGGGCGGTGACCCTGAGCCGTTGGCGCTCGCGCCGCGGCGCACCACCTGCGGGCGGGGCAGGAACGGCTCCAGGCGCTCGGACACGGCGATCGGCCCTGATCCCGGGCCGCCGCCGCCGTGGGGCTGGGTGAAGGACTTGTGCAGGTTGAAGTGCACGATGTCGAAGCCCATGTCGCCCGGGCGGCAGATGCCCATGATCGCGTTGAGGTTGGCGCCGTCGTAGTACAGCGTCGCGCCGATCCCGTGCACGATCCGCTCGATCTCCTCGATCCCCGGCTCAAACAGCCCCAGCGTCGAGGGATTGGTCAGCATCAGGCAGGCCACGTCCTCGGTCGCCTTGGCCCGCAGGTCGTCGAGGTCGATGTTGCCGTGGCGGTCGGTGCCGACCTTGACCACCTGATAGCCGGCCATCGTCACCGTCGCGGGGTTGGTCCCGTGGGCGGTGTCGGGGGTCAGAACCTGGGTGCGCTGATCGCCGCGGTCCTCGTGCAGGGCGCGCGTCAGCAGCACTCCGGCCAGCTCGCCGTGGGAGCCCGCCGACGGCTGCAGCGAGACGTGCGGCAGGCCGGCGATCTCGCCCAGCGCGTGCTGCAGGCGCCACATCAGCTCCAGCGCGCCCTGGGCGT
>OBLU010002591.1_pt1 | contig 16578 bp, 15 predicted proteins | sample 1518681 | NCBI WGS metagenome assembly OBLU01 (sample SAMEA3539304, study PRJEB22396) | soil metagenome | biome: tundra; feature: field; material: soil | place: USA | collected 2010-05 | depth 0.15 m | reverse complement strand
TGCGCAATGTGCGCGATTGGATGCGCGACCTCATGAGAAGACGTTCCAGACGTGGTCCGAACGAATCGGAATCCACGGGTAAAAGTGGGCAAGAGCTGCCCTCCAACCAACCGGCACCGCTAAGACCTTCGTATCCGGAACCATTGGCCGTACGCAACGCCGAGCCGGAACCGGCTGCTGGCAAGGTGGAAGCACCCCAAAAGCCCGCAGCGCCCGCTCCGCCTGCTCCCGCCGAGCCAGAGAAGAAGATGGTGGTGGAGACGCAGCCGGAGTCGCTGGCCACGCCACCAGCCGAGCAGACCAGTATCTCGCCCAAAGAGCCCCGCGGCTATGTAGTTCTCGCAATTGGTCTTCCCGGTTCCGGCAAGACGACCTGGTACAAGCGCCGCGGAGTCACGCCACTGTCGAGCGACTTGCTCCGCAGCATCCTGTTCGACGACATCACCGAGCAGCGCTACCAGGGGCTGGTCTTCTCCACGCTGCGCAGCCTGCTGCGGGCGCGGTTGATCGCCAAAATGCCGTGGAATTACGTCGACGCCACCAACCTGAGTCCCCACGAACGCAAGCAGTGGATCAAGATGGCGAAGAGCTTCGGGTACGAGGTTCAGGCCGTCTTTTTCGACGTGCCGCTATCGGTCTGCCTGGAACGGAACTCCAAACGCGATCGCCAGGTGACCGACGAAGTGATGCACAAGATGGCCGAGCGGCTGAAGCCACCGACCTTCAAGGAAGGCTTCGAGAAGATCACCGTGGTGCGCGTCAAGGGCCACCCCGGAACGATACCCGTCACCACCACCGGCGAAGAAGCAGCCCCGGAGACCGAGCCCGCAGAAACCGAGTAATCCTCGCAAGCCGGCGCATTCGAACAGCAGGCATTATGACCGTGACCGGGGTTGAGTTCGCGGGTGTGAGCTTTGCGCTGCCGGGTGGCCGCGACGGAGCAACTGGTCCCGTTCTGCTGCGGGATATCTCGCTTACGCTGGAAGCCGGCACAACCACAGCCGTCCTGGGTCGCAGCGGCAGCGGCAAGACTACGCTGCTGCGCATGGTGAATGGACTGGTGATGCCGACCTCGGGTGAGGTGCGCGTCGGCGGCAAGTCCACGCAGAGCTATGACCCGAAGCATCTCCGTCGCGGCATTGGCTACGTCATCCAGGAGACGGGCCTGTTCCCTCACATGTCCGTCGAGCGCAACGCCGGACTGGCGCTCGAATTGGAGGGCATCCCCGGTCGCGAGAAAGACCAGCGCGCCGCCGAAGTGCTGGCACTCGCCGGGTTGGACTTCGCCGAATTTGCTCGGCGATATCCGTGGCAGCTTTCCGGCGGGCAGCGGCAGCGGGTCGGCCTCGCTCGCGCTCTCGCCACCGATCCCAGCGTTCTCCTGATGGACGAGCCCTTCGGCGCGCTCGATCCCCTCACTCGCGCCGAGATGCAGACCATGCTGAGCGACCTGCTGCGGCGCGTCGGCAAGACCGTGCTCCTGGTGACGCACGATCTGGATGAGGCTCTGTACCTCGCCCAGCGCGTCGTCTTTCTGGACACAGGCAAGATCGTGGCCGACCTGGCCGCGGAGGAAGTCCTGCGATCGCCGAACCCGCACGTCCGCACCTACGTGCAAGCAGTCCATCGCTTGCTTCCCGATTCGCTTAAGGGCACGGCTTCAGCCGTGCCGTAAACGCTCCATTTGCATTGCGGCTTTAGCCGCTGAGGTCGCAGATGAGTCATTTTCTTTCGGCGCACGGCTACGAAATCGCCCGGCTCACCTTCGAGCACCTCTGGCTCACGCTCAGCGCCATGCTCCTCGCCGCAGCCATCGGCCTCCCGCTTGGCATTCTCCTCACCCGTCGCGAGCACCTTGCCCGCCCCGTGATCGCCATCGCTAACATCATTCAAACCATCCCGAGCCTCGCCCTCTTCGGCCTCCTCCTTCCGGTCCCCTGGCTCGGCGAGAACGCCGCCCGCCTCGCCATCCTCGCCCTCACCGGCTACGCCCTGCTCCCGATCCTGCGCAACACCTACGCAGGAATTCGCAGCGTCGACCCCGCGCTCGAAGACGTAGCCCACGCCCTCGGCATGACCTCGTGGCAGCGCCTCACCAAAGTCGAGCTCCCACTCGCTGCCTCGGTCATCCTCGCCGGCCTGCGCACCGCCACCGTCACCTGCGTCGGCGTCGCCACCATCGCCGCGGCCATCGGCGCAGGCGGCCTTGGCGAACTCATCTTCCGCGGAGTCGCCTCCGTCGACAACTCCCTCGTCCTCGCCGGCGCCATCCCCGCCGCCCTCCTCGCCCTCGCCGCCGACGGACTGTTAGGACTCGCAGAGAAACGGATGGTGGTTAGGCGATGAAATTGTGGCCATTTGGGAAAATGCCTGCGCCGCAGCCCGAGACAGTTCCGACGCCTGAACCTTCGGCGATGGACCGGTTGCTAAACCGAAACTGCGGCCGTGAAGAGTTTTACCTGCTTTGCGTGAAGCTGCTGCAGGAACATCTACCCGGAGCAAGAATGGAAATGACCGGCGAATCGACCGTCAGAATCCTGCACCCATCCGGGAAGGAGTCCACTGCATTCATGGATAACGCGTGGCTGACATATTCGCGAGATATGGAAAGCCGCCGAGAAATGCTGGAACGATATATCCGCACTGTCACCAAAATTGACGACTCATCGGATCCGCTCTCCCGCGGGAGCGTCGTAGCAATCGTGAAGGACTCCACGTACATGTCTATGTTCAACCAGGAGCATAACGTCGCAAGTGAGCACCTTTGCGGCGACCTGTGGATTGTCTATGCAGAAGATCTGCCCGACCGAACCAGTAGCCTCTTGAAAGATCGTCTGCAGGATGCAGGCATAGAAGACGACGAACTGCGCAATCTGGCAAAGGAAAACCTCCGCAGAATCCTACCGCCCACGCAGCGTCATGGAGACGGCCCATGGTACATGATGACGGCGGGCGGAGATTACACTGCCAGCCTGCTCTTGTTCGATGGCCTGTGGGAGGCCCTGGCGGATTCCGTCGAAGGGAGCGTGGTTGCCGTAGCGCCGTCTCGGGACGTTCTGCTCTATACGGGCTCGCAATCGAAAGAGGGCATCGCAGCAATTCGGCAACGAGCCGCCGAGATTCTGGCTACAGGAAACTACCTGATCTCTGAAACATTGATTACGCGCGCCGGCGGGCGATGGGAAGTCTTCAAAGCTAACTGAGGCGAGTCACCGCTCTTGTGCGGAACCGATAGGTTGGCAGATGTTCCGCACCCAAAATTGGGGGCCCCATTCATGACAGCTTCACCGTCAAGAGTGGGGTCCAATCGCCCTCATCGCGCCTATAACCCTTGACACCGGGGCGTATAATTAAGAATAGGGGCAACAGAATCCACTGGCTTCAGGATTGTGTCTCCCTCAAATTTGGGTGAAAGAATCTCCAATCATAAGTGCAATCATAAGAGCAATTTACGCGTAAGTGTATTGTTGTCAAGATTTTAGCCTTTAAGCCATTTGCTTTCTAGATTATGCAGAATTCGATAGGGGGGGAGGGGTATGGATATTTGGCTGCATCAGCGGACTGCACGGACTGCCTGCACCCTCATCCTGCTTGCCCTCTGCTCCTGCGCACCGCCGCGTTCCTCGCGGATCGTCGTCGGCGCGAAAAACTTCACCGAGCAGGTCGTTCTAGGCGAACTCGTCGCCCAGGAGATCGAGGCCGTCGATGCGCAGGAAGGCCACCCGGAACGCGTCGAACGGCGCTTCTATCTCGCCGGAAGCTACATCTGCCAGCAAGCGCTCGCCAGCGGCCGCATCGACGCCTACGTCGAATACACCGGCACCGCGCTCACCGCGATCCTGAAGCAGCCTCTGCCACCGCCGGGCCAGCGTGATCCCGCCCGCGTCCTCACCACCGTGCGCGAGCTCTACGCCTCGCAATATCACGTCCGCGTCGAGCCGCCGCTGGGCTTCGAAGACACTTTCGCCATGGTCGTCCGCGGAGACGACGCCCGCCGCCTCAACCTCCACACCATCTCCGACGCAGCACAGATCGCGCCGCAATGGCGGCTCGGAGTCGGCTACGAGTTCGAGTCGCGGCCGGATGGACTGCCCGGTCTGTCAGCAGCCTACAACCTGCACTTCAGCGAGCCGCCGAGAACCATGGACCTTGGCCTGCTCTATCGCGCGCTCGCGGATCATCAGGTCGATATGATTGCCGGCAACTCGACGGACGGACCGATCCGCGCGCTGGGCTTCGTCGTGCTCGCCGACAATCGCCACTACTTTCCGCCGTACGAGGCAGTGCCGCTGGTGCGTGAGGACTCGCTGGCGCGGCATCCGGAGATCCAGGTCGCGATGGACCGATTGGCCGGCAAAGTGAGCGCCGAAGAGGTGCAGGCGCTGAACGACGCCGTCGATGGCAAGCACGAAGACGTCGCTGAAGTCGTGCGTGAGTTCCGTGCGCAGAAGGGGTTGTAATTATGAAGAACCAACAAGTGGAACCGTGGCTGCGAGGGACGCACACTGACGTCGACGCCGTAACGCGACAGGTGCTCCACGCACTGGAACTCGCCGACGAAGATGTCGCCACGTGGTGCGCCGGACTGACCGACGCTGAGATGAACGCGCGGCCATTCGGGATTGCGCCGGTGGCGTTTCATCTTCGGCACATTGCGCGCAGTCTCGACCGACTGCTGAGCTATGCCGAAGGAACTCAACTGGACGCCACGCAGCGGGCCGCGCTGGAGACGGAACTGGACAGCGGCGCCATGCGCGACCGTGTGCTGGACGAGTTCGCGGCGGCGCTGCGGACTGCGGCGGATCGCGTGCGGACGTTTTCGCCCGAACAGTACAACGCGGCGCGCGGCGTGGGCCGGGCTGAGTTGCCTTCCACCGTCGGCGGGCTGCTGGTGCATTGTGCGGACCATACGCAGCGGCATGTGGGCCAGGCGGTGACGACGGCCAAGGTTTTGCTGGCCATGCGAGGCAACGGGCAGGCGAGCGCGTAAGGTCACTGCATCAATGGACTGTCTTCATGCGGCGGGACATGAAGTCCATCAGCAGGTAGTTGCCGAGGGTTTGCGGGGTGGTGAAGTAAGCTTTGCCGCGGCACATGGCGCTGACCTGCTGGACGAACTGCACCAGCGAGAAATCCTGCGCAAGCATGAAGGTGTTGATCATGATGTTGGAGCGCTTGCAGCGGCTGACCTCCTCGAGCGTCTCGGCGATGACCAGTGGATCGAGGCCGAAGGCGTTCTTGTAGATGCGCCCGTCGGGCAGCGTCAGCGCACTGGGCTTGCCGTCCGTGATCATGACGATCTGCTTCATGTCCTTGTTCTGGCGCGCCAGGATGCGCTGCGCCAGGCGCAGGCCTTCGCGGGTGTTGGTGTAGTGCGGGCCGACCTTGACGCGGGAAAGCTGCGAGACGGGAATCTCCTCGGCGGTGTCGTGGAAGAGGACGAGGTTCAACGTGTCGCCGGGAAACTGGGTGCGGATCAGGTGCGCGAGCGCCATGGCCACGCGCTTGGCCGGCGTAAAGCGGTCCTCGCCGTAGAGGATCATCGAGTGCGAGCAATCCAGTAGCACCACCGTGGCGCAGGACGACTGGTAGTCCGACTGATGCACGTGGACGTCGGAGTACTCGATGTTGAGCGGCGTATGCTCCTCGCCTTCCACGGCGGTGCGAATGCCTTCGCGGGCGAAGACGGAGCTGAGGGTGGCAGTGATGTCGAGGTTCAGCGTGTCGCCAAACTCGTAAAGCTTGGAGCTGCCGTTGGTCTCGACACCAGCGGCCTCGTGGCGCGTGTCGTGGCGGCCGAGGTGGGACTTGCCGAGCGGCCCGAGCAGGTCGCGCAGGGCTTTGTAGCCGAGGAAGTCCATGCTCTTGTCGGTGACTTCGAAGCGGGCGTTCTCAGCGGCTCCGCCCTGGGCTTCGCCGGGGGCCTGGGGCTGCTCGGCGTTGATGAAGTTCTCCTCCTGCATCTTCTGGACGATCTGGTCGATGAGTTCCTCGACCTGGTCGGCGGAGAGTTGGTCGAACTTCTGCTGGGACTCCTCGTCGAAGAGCTCGCCGGATTCGAGCGCCTGCTTGATGGCCTCGCGCAGATCCTCCATGGTCTGGTTGTTCATCTCGCTGAACTGCGCGTAGGGGTCCTGGTAGCCGGAGTCGAGAAGGAAGTCGGAGAGCGCCTGCATCAGGTCCTCCAGGCCGAAGGAGGAGGAGAGGTCGCCGGTGAACTTGGTGTAGCGGACTCGCTTCATTGCGGCTCCCCTTCTTCCTGCGCCAGGAAGGCCCCCCCGGTATATACCTTATCTAATTGCATCAAAATGGTTTACAACTTAGTGTATACCATTTGATATATACCAACGGTTTATTTGGACGGCAAAGAGTCGATTTCCCCACTGCTTCTATTCTACTCTAATGACCGAAACTCAGATGTTCTGTAAACATAATCCCTTCAACTAGTTACATGATAATTCTTGACACTGTCATGGGGACAGGTCTCGCGCAGGAAGTTCGATCTCGCTTCCATGGATAAGACTCGCGCCGGACCGAATCGGTTCTCAGAAGTGGAGGACCAGGCCGGAGTTGACGGTGAAGAGCGAGAGATTCGGACCGCTGGAGGTACCAAAGGCGCTGATGCCGGTGCCCCCACCTACCTCAATGACGCGGAGGTCGAGGATGGGCAGGATGGGGACGTCGACGCCGCCAAGAATCTCCCACGCGGCATATTTGTTGGTGAAGGTTCCGCCGACGGTCTGGGTTGGGTTGCCAGGGTTGGTGGAGACGTTGACGGTGCGAGTAGCCACATAGCCGCCGGAGGCCTGGAGGTACGGCTTGAGGCGGAGGAGCGGCGGGTGGAACGCTACCCTGAGTCCGCCCATTGCGGTATCCGCGCCGACGGTGCCGGGACGCGTGGAGCCGCGGAGATCGAAGCCCAGTTTGACCGGGCCTACCGGCAGGAAGTTCAGGGTGAGGCCGCCGCCGATGCCGGAGGCCCAGAAGTTGGCGTACTGCTCCTGATAGCCGGAGGTGGTGTAGACCGACCCGGTCTGCACGTTGGAGAAACGGTTCGACGACGACGTTGCGTAGATGGAAATGGCCTGAGCGTGAGCCGCGACGGACGAGAGAAGAACAAGCGCAACAACGATTCCTTTTTGCATCGACAACCTCTCGAAGGTTTTGTACTGCAGAACGAGCGCAGCTTTCGTTTCCATTTAGGATGCGCGGATCGGATTGGGGAGGATCCGCGAGAGGATATTTCGGCAGATTCACTGTTGGTTAGACGCCCTGAGTTGGGCACGTAGCCATCGATGACGGTAGTGCTGCCGCCGATGCGGGTGGCGAAGGCGGGATGCGCGAGGCCCTTCAGGATGAGGCCGGGATGTCCTGACATGGCGCGCCGCCACGTCGATGTACGGAAATGTATACGGATACAAAACTTGCTGCCGGCAATACCGAAACAGTTCTCTTCGACATAAATGGATCTCGCTCCCCTGCTTTAGAGAACACTAGTTGAAGCCGCGGCGGGTGCGGGACTTGGCGTACTCTTCGCGCTCCGCCTCGCGCTCGCGAATCTTCTCCGCATACTGCGCTGCCTGATCGGTGCGAGACTTCTTCTCGCCCGCGGAGAAGCTGCGCTCTTCGGTGCGGCTGAGGCGCTTGTGGGCGTACATGCCCTCGAGCAGGAACTCGGCCGCGCTGACCGCGATCTCGGGCTTCGACTTCGCATTGATTTGTAACGGCGAAAGTTTTTCGATGAGGCCCTGGATCTGCTGCAGTTCGGCGAGCGAGCCGGCGGAAGGCTGCGCGTCGTTCAACTGCACAGTGCCGCCCAGGTTGAACCACTGTTCGATCTGCTGCGTGTTGGTGTCGGCGAAGTAGGTGTCGAAGACCTGTGCGACGGAGGCGCGGATGATCTCGCGAACGACCGTGTCGGCGCCGCGCATCTCGCCCTCGTACTCGAGTTCGATCTTGCCGGTGATGCCGGGCAGCGCGGCGTAGATGTCGCCCACGCGCGCGACGGCGAGGTCCTCGTTGTGCAGCAGCGCGCGGCGTTCCGCGTTGGAGACGACGAGTTCCATGGTGGTGATGGGCAGGCGTTGCGAGACGCCGGAGCGCTTGTCGACCTTCTTATCCTCGCGCGCGGTGAAGGCGATCTGCTCGACGATCTGACGGACGTAGTGCGGGATCTCGATGCTGGCCTTGCCGGACTTGGCGTGGCCGGCGGGCCGCCTGGTCCAGGCCTCCTGCGAGGTGATGCGGATGCCTTCCTCGATGCTTTCGGGGTAGTGGGTGCGGATCTCCGAGCCGATGCGGTCCTTGAGCGGCGTGACGATCTTGCCGCGCGCGGTATAGTCCTCGGGGTTGGCGGAGAAGACGATGGCGACGTCGAGCGGCAGCCGGACGGGGTAGCCCTTAATCTGCACGTCGCCTTCCTGCATGATGTTGAAGAGCGCGACCTGGATTTTGCCGGCAAGGTCGGGCAGCTCGTTGATGGCGAAGATGCCGCGATTGGCGCGGGGCAGCAGGCCGTAGTGCATGGTGAGTTCGGAGCCGAGGTCCTGGTTGGAGCGGGCGGCCTTGATGGGGTCGATGTCGCCGACGAGATCGGCTACGGTGACGTCGGGGGTGGCGAGCTTTTCGACATAGCGGGCATCGGGCTGAAGCCACGCGATCGGCGTGTCTTCTCCCATCCGGGCGATGAGGTCGCGCGAGAATTTGGAGATGGGCGCGTAGGGGTTGTCGCGCAGTTCGGAGCCGGCGATGTAGGGGATCTGGGGGTCGAGCAGCGTGGTGAGCGCGCGGAGGATGCGCGACTTGGCCTGGCCGCGCAGGCCGAGCAGGATGAAGTTGTGGCGCGACAGGACCGCGTTGACGAGCTGCGGGACGACCGTGTCCTCGTAGCCGACGATGCCGGGAAAGAGCGGGGCGTCGTCGTCGTCGCTGGCTGCGTTCGCGCGGAGGCGGGCGATCAGGTTCTCGCGCAGCTCGTCCTTGACCGAGCGGCCAACCCGGGCTGGGGTGAATTCGCTGGCGCGGAGAGCGCCGAGAGTTGCAGGGAGAACGGTTGCCATACTCAAGTATAGATGTTTGGAAGCCGGGCGGGATGCGCGTTCCGGCAAACGAGCGGAAAACGCGATTTCTCGCAGTGATCCCCGGCACAGGTGAAATTCCTCACAATAAGTTCCCACGGCAGGCAAAACAACTTATCCTGTTGGATATGCCCAAGCTATCGATACGTGATCTGGAACTGGCCCACAAGCGCGTGCTTATTCGCGTCGACTTCAACGTACCACTGAAAGACGGAGTCATCACGGACGACACGCGCATCCGCGAGACCCTGCCCACGATCGAGTATGCGCTGCGCCACAAGGCGAAGGTGATTCTGTGCTCGCACCTGGGCCGCCCCAAGGGCAAGCCGGTGGAGTCGATGAGCCTACGCCCCATCGTCACGCGCCTGCGCTCCCTGCTGGAGCAGGTGCTCACGGTGTCGGAGAACGTCGCGTTTTCGCCGGACTGCGTGGGCGAGATTGCGATGGAGATGTCCAGCCAGTTGGAGTCGGGACAGACGCTGCTGCTGGAGAACCTCCGCTTCCACAAGGAGGAGGAGGCCAACGATCCGGTGTTCGCGAAACAGCTTGCCGCGCTGTGCGATATCTACGTGAACGACGCGTTTGGCAGCGCACACCGGGCGCACGCGTCGACGGAAGGCATCACGCACTTCGTGAAGCAGTCGGCGGCCGGACTGCTGATGGAGAAGGAACTGAACTTCCTGGGGAAGGTGCTCACCGATCCCGACCGGCCATTTGTGGCGATCATCGGCGGGTCGAAGATCTCCGGGAAGATCGACGTGATCGACAACCTGCTGGACAAGGCGGACACGCTGCTGATCGGCGGCGGGATGGCTTATACGTTCCTGAACGCGCTGGGCCAGGCGACCGGCAAGTCGCTGATTGAGGCAGATAAGGTGGAGGTAGCGACGGCCGCGCTGAACAAGGCGAAGGCAAAGGGCGTCAAGCTGCTGCTGCCGGTGGATCATGTGCTGGCGGACAAGTTCGCCGCGGACGCGAAGACTTCGATCTTCGCGGGCGACGGGCCGTTCCCCGAGGATCTGATGGCGCTCGACATCGGGCCGGCGACGATTGATCTGTTTGCGAAAGAGATCGCCGACGCGCACACGATTCTTTGGAACGGGCCGATGGGCGTGTTTGAGCTGGCGCCGTTCGCGCATGGGACGAATGCGATTGCGGAGTTCGTTGCGGCGAATGTGGATGCGACGACCATTATCGGCGGCGGAGATTCGGTGGCGGCGGTGCACCAGGCCGGCGTCGCGGACAAGATTACGCACATTTCTACCGGCGGCGGCGCGAGCCTCGAGTTCCTCGAAGGCAAGACATTGCCGGGTGTGGCGGCGCTCACAGACAAGTAGGCCGCGCAGACTTCACACTGAAACCAGCAGAACTTAACCGACAAATTCAGGAAGGCACCACTCGACATATGCGCAAGACTCTTATCGCCGCCAATTGGAAGATGTACAAGACACCCGACGAAGCCGTCGCCTTCACCAAGGCATTCATCCCGCTGGTCGCGGGCCACAAGCATGCTGAGATCGTTCTGTGCGCGTCGCCGACGCTGCTGCCGACGGTCGTCGAAGCCGCCCGCAACAATCCGGTCCACGTGGGCGCGCAGAACATGCACTGGCTCGACCAGGGCGCGTACACCGGCGAGACCTCGCCGCTGATGCTCAAGGCGCTCGGCGTCACCCACGTGCTGATCGGCCACAGTGAGCGCCGCCAGTACTTCAACGAGACCGACGAGAGCGTGAATCTGAAGCTGAAGTCCGCGCTCAAGCATGGCCTCATCCCGATCGTCTGCGTAGGAGAATTGCTCGCCGAGCGCGAGGCCAACCAGACGACGGAGGTGCTCGAGCGGCAGACGTCGATCGCACTCGAAGGTATCGATCCCGCCGCCGCGCATCCGTTGGTCATCGCCTACGAGCCGGTCTGGGCCATCGGGACGGGACGCACTGCAACCCCGGAGATTGCGGCCGATGCGCACAAGATTATCCGTGCGCAGATTGCTAAGTCGCTGTCGCCGGCGCTGGCCGCCAGCACCCGTATTCTTTACGGCGGGTCAGTCAAGGCGGACAACACCGCCAGCCTATGCTGCCTGGAAGACATCGACGGCGCACTGGTCGGCGGGGCCAGTCTGGAAGCGGATTCCTTCGCCAAGATCGTCGCCAACTCGGCGGTCTGATCGCGACAATAACTCGTCCCAGCAAGAAAGCCCGCGACCATTCCTGGCGCGGGCTCTTCTATTTTTCTCAGTGCTGATTCAACTTACCGGTAGGACCGATAGCGTCTGCCATGGCGGTAATACACCACGTAGTGATGTCGATAGTAGTGCCTATAGTAGTGCCTGTGGTGGGCATGTCCGATACTCACGGCAATGTGCGTGTCCGCCGCCTTCGCTTGCGGCGCTGTAAGTACGCCGGCAAACACAAACAACATCACCAGTCCCAACAGCCAGCGTCCGATTCGAACTTTCATTTGCATCCCGATTCCTGCTTCGCCCAAGGTGGGCCAGCACTTAATGAGATGCCGAATCGTGCTCTCGCAGCCACCCGGGTCAGAGGAACTCTTTACCGCACTACGCCGACCTGCTCCATCGGCCAGTAGACGAAGACTGCTTTGCCGTAGATCAAATTGCGCTCCACCGGCCCGAAGTCGCGGCTGTCGCTGGAGATCGAACGGTGGTCGCCCATCATGAAGTATTCATGCGGCGGCAGCACCATCTCCGGTTGCGAGCGGTCGTCGGAGAAGCGGTTCGGAACATACGGCTCGGGCAGGCGTTTGCCGTTGACGTAGACGCGCCCGTGATCGATGCGGAGGGAGTCGCCCGGCAGTGCAATCACGCGCTTGATGTAGCTCTTGGTGTGGTCGTGCGGATACTGAAACACGACGACGTCGCCCTGTTGAATCTCTCCCACGCGGTACGCAATCTTGTTGATGAACAGGCGGTCCTGGTCTTCCAGCATCGGCAGCATGCTGGTGCCCTCCACCCGCACTGGCTGGTAGAGAAAGATAATGATGAACGCCGAGATGGCCACGGCCGCCACCAGGTCGCGCAGCCACGAGTGCATGCCGCCCCCAGAACGCGAATCGCCCCCGGAACCCACGGTGGATCCCGCCTCGGCAGCAATCATCTCCGGCGCGGCGACTCCCACTCCAGGAGCCTGTTCAGTTTCCTTGCCCTCGTCCACTCTGCGTTTTCCTCCCGCGTTTACTTAGACGTACCGGTCGCACCAATAGGCCCCGCTGGCAGGCTAAGCCCTGGCACCAGCGTCTTCCCGTCGATCCCTCCAGGCGACCAGGCCTCGACGATTGCCCTGGCCATCTTCGCGATGGTCAATTCGCCCTCGTTATCGGCGGTCCAGCCCGTATCTCCATTGTCATACGTAAAGACGGAAAGCACCATAGGCCCGGTTTTGCCGGCGACGATGGCCACGTCGGCGCGCACGGCGTTCAGACTGCCGGTCTTGCTCGCCGTCCCCGAGCCCGACTCGGTCGTGTCCAACTTCTCCAGATAGCGCGGAATGGTGTCGCGATAGAACTGGTTGCGCAGCATCTTCATGGCTACGCTGCAGATCGCCGTATCGCTCGCACTCAGGACGCTTGCCGGTACGGGGCTGGTTGCGCCTTGCGGCAGTCTCCCCGGGCCATCCAGCCGGCACAGGCCGATCCGCTCCATCACCTCGGCCATCTCGGCCGGGGTGGTCTTACCCAGGCCGTACTTTGGCTGGTCGGCCGGCATTGGCTCGGTCGCCGGCTTACCGATCTTCTTATATAGATGGGTATTTTTCAGGCCCATCCAGGCGATGCGTGCGTTCACGGCGTCCAGCCCGATCTTGTCGATGGCCAGGTTGGTCGCGGTGTTGTCGCTCATGACGATCATCAGCGTCAGAATATCCTTCAGCGTCAGGGTCTGCGGTGCGTCCAGGAACAGCAGCAGACCCGAGCCGCTGACCGCATCCCCCGGCTCCAGCGTGATCTTGTCGTCCCAATGTGCCTTGCCGGTCCGGACCTGTTCCATGGCCTCAAACAGGATTGTGAGCTTGATCACGGAAGCCGTCTGGACCACCGCGTCGGGGTCCAGCGCGACCACCCGGCCCGTGTTCAACTGGGTCGCGTAAAGCGCCACCTTGCCATGGTGTGCCCGGGCAATCTCCCCCAGCCGAGCCTCCAGACCCGCGTCCGAACTCGCCTGGGAGGCGATTCCGGCCGCCGGCGCCTGGGCTATTCCGGCGTGCGGCGCATAGGCCGCCCATGCCAGAGCTGCCCCAAGCAAAAATGGATAGACTTTCATGAATTGCATGGTACATTCAGTATCGGATGGCGCGACACGCCTATTTCCAGGACTTGGCAACACCGAGAGGCTCCCTGCCTCGCCAGGGAAAGCCCTACCCTGCCGACACCCTGCCCATAAGGAATTTATTAGTTCCCTTGGCAGCTTCCAAAGAGTATGCTCACAATTGGCGGTTCTCTGGACTGTCTGGCATCCAGCGAACCAAACAGTCCAAACTAACGTCAAACTAGGCGGCGGAAATCTATGGCCACACTCACCATGTTAGAACAGCCAGTCGCGCCCCGGCCCCCGATGCCGAACCCGGAGTTCCGCATCGACGTTACCACTGAGACCTCGAACAGCGCATCGGAAGGCTTCGATACCAAGTCAGCGCTCGAGATCGCCCGCATCATCAACCACGAAGACGCCAAGATTGCGGCAGCCGTGAAGAAGGCTCTTCCGGAGATCGCAGTCGTGATCGATATCGTCGCCCGTTCCCTGCGCGATGGCGGCCGCCTGATCTACGTCGGCGCCGGATCGTCGGGACGCATCGCGGCGCTCGACGCGTCCGAGTGTCCCCCCAGCTACTCCACGCTGCCGTCGCAGGTACAGTACATCATGGCGGGCGGTCCCAAGGCATTGGCCTCGGCCTCCGACGTCAATGAAGACTCGCCCGAGATCGGCCAGCGCGACATTGCCCGCCGCCGGCCGACGCGTAAAGATATCGTCATCGGCATCTCCGCCTCCGGCAGCACCCCGTACGTGGTTGGCGCAGTCGAGTACGCGCGCGCCCGCGGAGCCATGACCGCAGCCATCACCTGCAACATAGGCACGCCGCTCGCCCAGGTTGCCGACACCACCATCGTGGTCGAGGTCGGCCCCGAGGTCGTCTCCGGCTCCACCCGCATGAAGTCCGCCACCTCCCAGAAGATGGTCTGCAACATGATCACCACCGGCGCCATGACCCGCTTGGGCTACGTGTACGACAACCTGATGGTCAACGTGCACATGAAGAACGCCAAGCTGGTCGAGCGCGGCATTCGCGTGCTGATGAAGGTGTGCAACATCGACCGCGACGCGGCGATTCGCACCATCAAGTCCGCCGGCAAATCCATTCCCATCGCGGTGGTCATGCTGAAGGCCAACGTCGACAAGATGGAAGCCGTTCGCCGCCTGGCCAAGTCCGACGGCAACGTTCGCCTGGCGATTGACGACTCAAGGCTCGAACTGTAAGCCGGAGCCTGCAGGCTGGATCTCGGGGATAGAACCTGGCTCGGCCGGGGTCGCAGTCGCATTGTGTGCTCGATTGCGGTTACACTTGCGAGGAACCACAGCAGGCGGCCGCGGAGCTAACCATGATCCTCGAAGTCGACATCGACCGCACCATCGCGACCACGCCCATCGTAAGGCTCTCCGGACGGATGACGATGGCTATGCCCCTGCGTGAGGTGGAGGCGAGAATCGATGAAGCCATCCACGGCGGCGCGACCAAGCTGATCCTCGATGTCTCTGGGATCAACTACTGCGATAGCTCCGGGCTCGGCCTCATCATGATCCTCTACGGCAAGATGAAGACCGTTGGCGGCCAACTGCGCATCGTCGATCCTAACGGCTTCTTGCTCGCACTCTTCAAGACAACCTGCGTCGATTCCATCCTGACCGTCAGCCCGGATATCCCGGCGGCTCTCTCGGTATAACCCGCATCCAGTGCCGGCCACGCTCTCCAGCCAAGATCAGCGAATGAATGCAGCTTCGGCATGGCGATTGCGCGACACCCTCACCGCGACTGCGCTCTTCTTGGCAACGTTCGCCTTTACCCTGTGGCAGAACACGCGCGTCGCCGTTCTGTGGGATATCAGCTACCTGCTCGACAGCAGCTTCCGCATCCGCCTGGGGCAGATGCCGTACCGCGACTTCCCCCTCGCGCACGCGCCCCTTACGTTCCTGCTTCATGCCGCGATCCTAAAACTGTTCGGCCGGGTCTACCTGCCGCACGTCGTGTGCGCTGCCCTGGAAGGAGGCGCCGCGACGCTGCTGACGTGGCGCTTGCTGGGACGCCTGCTGGAGCCGTTCGCGGAAGGCGCGTGGCTGCTGGCGACGCTGCTGACGGCTCCGCTTGTGGTCGTGGGAATCTACGGTGTCTATCCGCACCCGATCTACGACAGTGACTGCATCCTCGCCGTGCTCGCCGCGCTTTTCTTTCTGCAACGATCCGGCGAGAGCCCCGCACGCAACGCTCTCGCGGGAGCGGCGTGCGTGCTCCCGCTCCTCTTCAAGCAGAACATCGGGCTTCCGTTTCTGCTGATCACACTTGCGGCAGCGGCAGGGATCGCCGTCGTCCGCCGCCTGAAACGCGCGAGTATCGCTCCGCAACTCTCGCTCTTCGGCGGAGCGCTCGTCACCTTCGTCGCGGCCCTATTGGTGATCCACGCGACCGCTGGCCTGCACAACTATTTCTACTGGACAATTACCTTCGCGGCGCAGCGCCGGCTCCCGGGAATCAGCCTGATCCTGACGACGTATCGCCAAACCTCGCTGCTGTGGACCCTCCCCGCGGCCATCGCCGGCGTTGCGCTGCTGCGCTGCGAAACGCTGCGCGGCAGACGCTGGGCGCGGCCTCTTGCTTTCGTCCTGCTCGCCGCGCCGTTTCTCTGGACGATCGCCGGCCTCGCCCTCAGCAACGATCCCGACGACCGCGGCGACCAATTGCTCGCCCTGTGGCCGCACCTGCTGATCCTCGCTGCGGTGCTTGCGCTCGCGAACTTGCGGCCCCGCATCCTGCGGACGAGTCCCACGATCGACACCCTGCTTCCCGTGATCCTGCTGGCGACCATCCACGGCGCGTTTCTGTCGCAGCAACTATGGGGATCGACCTATGCGATCTGGCCGCTGCTGATGCTGCTGGTCGCGGCGATGCTCGCGCAGGTCCCCACCGTTGCGCGGCCGCTCACCGCCGTTGTCGCCGCGACCCTGTTGCTCTGCGGAGGCCTCTACGCGGCGAGCCACGAGCGCGTTAGCTACATCCACCTCGACGGGACGGAGACCAGCGCAACGCTGCCGAAACTTCGCGGCCTCACCACGCCCGGCCCGTGGATTCCGGCCTTCGAAGAACTCGTCCGATATACCAACGCCGAGATTCCCGCCGGCGACGGAATCCTGCTGCTCCCCGGCGAAGACCCGTTCTACTTCGCGACGGGCCGCACACCGCAATTCCCCATCCTGCTCTTCGACCCGGCCACCGACCCCTAC
>OBLU010002590.1_pt1 | contig 16580 bp, 8 predicted proteins | sample 1518681 | NCBI WGS metagenome assembly OBLU01 (sample SAMEA3539304, study PRJEB22396) | soil metagenome | biome: tundra; feature: field; material: soil | place: USA | collected 2010-05 | depth 0.15 m | reverse complement strand
TGAGGCAGCCTGCGGCCGTGCACAATTTTGCGAACACGGTCCTCTGGATTTACATTATCCTGCTGCTCGTCGGCGGATTGATCGGCTTTTTCAAGGCAAACAGCAAGGTGTCGCTCATCTCATCGTCGGTGTTTGCGGCGGTGCTGGTATTGACCCAAACCGGGATTTTTGATCCGACCGTGGCGCGCAATCTGGTAAACGTGCTCCTGGCCGCGTTGCTGGTGGTGTTTGCGGTGCGGCTGGCCAAGACGAAAAAGTTCATGCCGAGCGGTTTGATGCTGGTGCTGACCATCCTGACGCTGGCGCTGCGGAATCTTTTCAAGGGTTGAATTGCCGGACGGGGTGAAATTCCTTGCACAGACGGTCTCCGATTCGTAATTTACGTTTCCTTTTTGGTGCACCCATAGCTCAATTGGATAGAGCGGCTGACTACGGATCAGCAGGTTATAGGTTCAACTCCTATTGGGTGCGCCACTTGTTTTGTTCAATGTTTTCAATAGTTTTATGATTTTTATACACTCAAGTTATTGAATCAAAAAAATCTCACTGGGCCACTTCTGAGCCACTTTTCGGTATCTCAACACCCTTCTGCACTGGTTTTCTTTAGGGGTAATGGCTGGCAGGAGAACGTGATCAAACTGGGCCGGGCAAAGCAAATGGCACCCTCCTACTTGTGCGAGTTCAAGGTGGCTCCTGAATCATCCTGGCCGACGACCTGGACGGGAGCCGACACAAATCCTAGCCAGAGTCCAATGGCAAGCGCCGTGTCCGCCGGCAATAGCCAACGTCACGGACCAGAGACGCACACGCGAGTCGGCCAAGCGTCTGGTGCGTGGGCGAGGCGGCGAGCCGGCGGCTGATGGAATCGAAGTTGAGGAAATGCTGCGAGACAGGTCAGGGGGGCGGGGGGCTCGCGGCGGGTGGGGTGAGTTGACCCGATGGGTCGGTGAGCGCGGAAATTTTTGGCAAAAGGGCCAAATGGTAAACATTGTTTCGAGAGACCTCCGCAACAAATTGACTTCCGATACCTCCGCGATTTCAAAAACCAGCCGAGACGTTTCGGAAGCTTCCGTTTGCAGACGTTTCCACCGCGCTCGTGGAACTCGCCGTGATTTATGCCGGACCGAAACTCGCGGACGACAATTCCGGCAGCATCGAATACCAGCGCGTCCGCACCGCATCGCCGGACATAGGCGCGGGCAGCGATATTTTCGGCAAACCTGGGAAGTGGCTGGCCACCGCGAAATAAAAATCAAGGCGACAGCGGCACGGCGTTGATTTCGATGTTGTTGGTGTCGGCAATCACCGCCGTTCCCGCGATGCGCGAACTCGACCACGGCAATTGATTCGTGAGCACCGATTGCAACTGGCCTCCGCCCAAACCACCACTGCCACCAAATGATTGCTGCAAGTTCGTCGTCGCATTGGAAATCGCCAGCAAATTTCCGGCGAACACCACGTTTTGCTTCAGGGTTCGGTTCGTTCCAGTCACGCGGAAGAAATAATTTTGGGCCGTTTGCGATTCATCCCGTTTTGCGATTATTTTTGTCCGCTCAACCTGCGCCGGCGCGGTGACTGGCGGAGCGGGGGTTGCCGCCGGAGCCGGCCCGTTTTGCGCGACCGCACTTTCCGGCAGCAACGAACCGTCATAAACCGAACCGTCCGCATCCACGACGCGGATCGCGTTGCCATTTTGTTGCACCTGAAAATTCGCCAGCACGGGAACGGCTTTGGCCGGCGCGGCGGTGTTCTTGAAAAGATTTTGCAAGCCGAAAGCGAAATTGTGCGAAGCGGCGGACGCGAATTGAACGGAATTCGTTTGAGTTGTGGAATAATTGTCAGCCGCGCCTTGCGCCGTGGCCAGCCGGTCAAAGGTTGTCGCGGGAGCGGCGGGGGTATTTGCCGCCAGTTCACCGGCATTTTGAATGGTCGTTCTCAAATCGGCGGATTTTGATGGTCCTGAAATTGGGGGCGCGGTGATTGCCACCGGTGTTTCTGCGAGTTGCCGGCGCGCGGAATCCTTCGCGGCAACAAGTTGAGGCAATCCGCGATTCGTCAGTTCTGAAAACTGCGCGTCATTAATTACTACGACGCTTCCGTCAGCGAACAGAACCGCGCGTCCCCTTTTGTCCGTTGGCGAATACGCAAGGACGGAATTGTCCGGTAAACCTTTCAAATTTTCGCCGCCGGCGACGTAAATGAATCGTTTGCCGCTTTCGGTGTCGGTCAAAATTTTGTCCGAGACCAGATGGTTTGTCAGCGCGTCGAGTGATGCGGGCAGTTTGCCGTTGTTCTCCTCGGCGGCCCAATATGCGGCCTCGCCGATCTGCTTGAGATTGCTCATGGCCGTGGCTTTTTGTGACTTGTGTTTTGCCGTGCTCAACGCGGGTAAAAATAGCGCCGCGCCAAAGAAAACAATGAGCGCAAAACTCACCAGAAACGCCCACTGCTGACGGAACAATTCCCAAAGCGTCATGGACGCATCTTCTTCGTCCGGCTTGGGCGCGTTGCGGGCGATTTCGTCTTGCAACAAGCGCCGCGTCGCCGGGTGCAGCTTCAGCGGATCGCCTGCCTGGGCGCGGCGTTTTTTCGCGTAAGCCCGCAGCAGTTTTTCGATTTTGCGTTCCGGTTCCATTTGTTCAGCCATGAATTGGACGGGAAAACGTCCGGTTTTTCCCGTAAAATTTTTTGCACGCGACTTCCTCCAGCCGATCCAGGCATTTACTCAAGCGCGAACTGACAGTCTTTGGATTCAGCTTCAACGTCGCGCTCAATTCCTCGTAGCTCAAGTCGCCGAAGTAGCGCAGTTCGATGATTTCGCGGCACGGCTCGCCGAGTTGGTCGAGCAATTCGCGCACGAGCGCCATCTGCTCGGCGTTCATCAAATTTTCATCCGGCGCGGGCAAATTGTCCGGCGGGTCGGGAGTCAGGCCGGTTTCCGGGTTTTCGGCCTGCAACGAAATCGCCGACTGTCCGCCGCCTCGTTTTGCCGCATTTCGTTTCTCGCGGTAATCGCGCGCCTTGTTCGCGGCGATGCGAAAAAGCCACGTCTGGAACTGGCTTGCGCCTTGGAAGGAATCGAGGTTTTTGATGACGGACAGAAAAACTTCCTGGCAAATCTCCTCGCTGTCTTCGCGGGAAAAATCCGGCGAAAGCTGGAAAACAAACCGCCCCGCCGCTGCGTAATGCAGATCGAAGAGTTCGTCCCACGCTTCGGCTTCGCCAAGACGGCAGCGCGCCAGCAATTCGGCTTCGAGTGCCATGCGTTTAGACTTTATTTGAAGCAGCGCCGATTGAACAGATTTCTTGCGGGAGCATTTTGCACGGCATACCGTCTGACTGGACATGAACGAGTCGCCCGAATGCGTGAAAATCCCGCGCCGCTTGCGGAGTCGCCACGACAATTCTTTTACAAATCCTTTACTTTTGCCTGACACAGGCATGGCGCGGCCGATGTTAAAACCTTTTTATGAAACGAAATTTTTCCAACGGTATTTAACCTCAACGACGGAGATCCTTATGAAAAAATCAATCATCGTCCTCCTTGTTTGTCTGCTGCTGTCCACCGTTGCTCATTCCCAATTGACGGATTCCCTCCGGCCACCCGGCTCCAGCAGGGCGGTCCGGTTTGATGGCGCGGATGACAAATTGGCCGTCGCCGGCAACAGCGCCATCGGCGGCACCTTCACGATTGAGCTGTGGGTCAAGCCGGACGATCTGGCTGGCGGGCGTGGAATTCTTGGCTCGCGATACAGTCCGAACGAATACAGCTTCGACATTCACCTGTCCCAAGGCAACCTGATTCACGCGGACATCGGTAATGGCTCGGGTTGGGCGACCACCGAAGCAAACGCGGCATTCAACTACACCACCAACTCGTGGCTTTACGTCGCTTATGTCGTCACTCCCACGAATTACACCATTTACGCCAACGGCAAACAGGTGGGTTCAGGCAATTACAACCCGACCGCGCCCGTGCTTCGCGATGCCAATCATCAGTTGTTCATCGGCTGGTCCGGTTTCGGAACAGAATTTTTCAAGGGTGAAGTCGCCCAAGTCCGGATTTGGAACACCGCCCTCGGCCCGCGCCGCATCGCGAACATCTGGAACCGCAGCCTGCCGCTCCCGCAACCCGGCCTGGTGCTCTGTTACCGTTTCGATGAAGGCAGCGGCTCCATCGTTCATGATGCCACCAGCAACGGCAGCGACGGCGTGTTGCTGAACGGCGCAAGCTGGGTGCGGGCCAATTCGGCTGCGCCGCTGGCGATACCCTCGGACGGATTGACCGTCCGCGAAGTCCGTTACGACGGCAAGCTCGCCGACGACGAGGCGCGGTTCACGCTGGACATTGACGCCATCGCCACGATCCAAGGCGAGAGTTCGGCCCCGTTGCTCGAAGGCGACGTGGCGGTGCTGCCGGCCCGATTGCCGGACGCGTTGAAAATCATCCGCGAAGGCAACCGCTACCTGCTCGTCGCGTCGTATCCGGGACAATTCAAATTCAAATTGGATGTCGTCGCCAAAATCCAGCGCGCCGAGCCTTGGAATCAAATTTCTTTCACCGGCCCGATGGCAACGATTGCCTCCGTCACCGCGCAGGCTACGGGCGCGGACACGGAAGTCCAGTTGCTCAACGGCACGCTGCTTGGCGTCATCAAAACCAATGGCATTTCGCGCGTGACGGGCTTTCTCGGTGCGGATCAGACGGTCGCCTTGCGCTGGCAAAACAAGGTCACGGAGATTGCGCGCAAAACTTTGCTCACGGCGGATTCCTCCATCGCCGCGCAAATCACACCGACCATCATCAAATACACCAGCAAGTTTCATTACGAAATCGTTCAGGGCAACGCCGCGCAACTCACACTAGCGCTGCCCGCGTCGCAATCACTCACGCGGCTTGAAGGCGAACAGATTCGCGACTGGCATACGACGACGGAAGGCGACCGCCAGACGTTGACCGTCGAATTCATCAAGCCGGTGGAAAACTCCTATAACCTCACGTTGTATTCCGAGCAGGCCGTTGAAAGCGCTGTAGAAAATTCTTCGTTGAACCCGCCGCAGCCGTTGAACGTTGAGCGCGAATCCGGTTCGCTCACGATTTCCGCCGAGGACACGCTGGTCGAAACTGCCACGCTAGCCGGGCTGCGACAGGTCAACGCGACGGGCAATGCGCTGGCGGCGTATCAATTCAACGCCCGGCCGTTCACGCTCGCGCTCAAACTCAAGCACATCGAAGCGGTCGTCAGTGTCACCGACCGCGTCAGCGCGCGGCTCGAAGAAACGCGGCTGATGATTTCGCACAGTCTCGCGCTGAACGTCGAGAAGGCCGGAATTTACACGCTTGAACTGACGCCGCAACCCGGATTCGCCGTCGCGGACGTGCGCGGCGAGGGCGTTGACGATTGGAATTTTAGCGACGGAAAAATCCTCGTGAATTTTTCCGCGCGCCTGCTCGGTTCGCGCCGGCTTAACGTGCAGCTTGAACAAGCCCTTAAAAATTTTCCCGAACAAATCAGCGTCGCGCCGTTGCGCGTGACCGGCGCAGCAAAAGAAACGGCGCAAATCGGTGCGGCTTCCGCGCCCGGTATCCGCCTGCACACAGCCACACTCTCCAGCCTGCGCGAAATTCCCGTGAACCGTCTGCCGGATCGCACGGACGAGATTCTCGCCTACGCCGCCGAGCAGCCGGATTGGAAACTTTCAGTCGCCAGCGAACGCCTCGCCGCGCGCGTCGTGGCCGACGTGTTCAACCTCGTCACCATTGGCGACGGACTTGTCGGCGGCAGCGCGACAATCCGTTACGGCCTCGTCAACCAGGGCGTGCAGGAATTCAAAGTCCGCGTTCCGGCGAATTGCAAAAACGTCGAGTTCACCGGCCCGAACATCCGGCGCAAGGAACAGTCCGGCGACGTTTGGACAATCGGCCTGCAAGACAAAGTCTGGGGCGGCTATACGCTCGTCGTCACTTACGATTTTCAATTTGATTCAAAGGGCGCGACGCTGCCCATCGGCGGCGTTCACACAATTGATGCGGAACGCGAGACCGGCTCGGTTGCCATCACGACTGCCGCGAGCTTGCAACTCAACGCAAAATCCGCGAGCGACACTCTGCGGCGCGTGGACGAAGCCGAGTTGTCCGCCGCCGACCGCTCACTCATCGCGCGCGCCGTCGTGCTGGCATATCAATACACCGGCGACCAATACGATTTGTCCGTGAACGCGAAGCGTTACGCGGAGGAGCGCGTGCTCGAAGCCGTCGCCGACCGCACGCAAATCACTTCCGTCCTCACCGAATCCGGCCAGATGCTCACGCAGGCGTCGTTCATGGTGAAGAACAACGAGAAGCAATTTCAACGCTTTCAACTGCCGCGCGACGCGAAGCTCTGGAGCTGCTACGTCAACGGCCGGCCCGCCAAACCGGAACGCGACGGCGACTGGGTTTTGGTTTCGCTGCCGCGCGACGCGAACCGCGACCAGGCCTTCGCGGTGGACATCGTGTATGCCCAAACGAACGGCGTGCTTTCGTCGCTGCTCGGAAAACCACTGGAACTCAACGCGCCGCGCACGGACATTCCGAACACTTACGCCGAATGGCAGTTGTTCGCGCCGCCGTCGCTGCGGCTGTCGGGTTTTGGCGGCAGCATGAACATCGCACAGGGCACGACTTATGAATTGCTCGACGCATGGGAAAAATTCCTCACGTTCTACGTCCAGGTTTTGCGCGAGGCGGGCGGGGCGATTCTGGTCATCGGGTTTCTCGCGTTTCTCGTCATCGCGCTGGTGATTTCAGCGGCGCGGCGCGGCTGGAGCGGCGTCATCACCTTGCTCGCGGTTGTGGCGATTCTCGCCGTGCTGGGCGCGATGCTGCTGCCCGCGCTCGCCAGCGCCAAACGCAAGGCGCAACGCATCAACTCCGTCAGCAATCTCAAACAGGTCGGACTGGCTGCGCGGATTTTTGCCGGCGACAACGGCGACCGCCTGCCGCTTTCGTTTGATGAAATGAAAAACGAACTTGGCACGGACAAGATCACCTACGACACCGAGACCGGACAGCGTTATACTTATCTCGGCGGCGGGATGTCGTTGGACAGCCTCAAGCCGGAGTCCGTTCTCGCCTACAGCCCGATTGTCAACGGCCACTGCGAAGTGCTTTTCGTCGACGGCAGCGTGCAGCAGATGACCGCCGGGGCTTTTGCGGAAATTTCCCAGCGCGGTCTGGTGCAAATTGCCACGCCGCCGGAAATCGCCGTGAAGCAACAGCGGGCTGCCATTGCGAGCAGCCAGTTTGCCAATCAGCCAAACGCCGCGCCGGCAACTCCACCGGCAGATGATCTGGCAATCAGCGGCGCGGCAGGCGCACACAGTTTTGGCGGATTTGGCGGTGGCGGTAATGCTGCTTCAACGTCGAGCGAATTGCCGCCGGCAACCGTCACCGGAGCTGTCGCCGGACTTCCTGCCGCGCCGCCTGTTGTTCAAGCGCCCACCGCCGCCGGAATTCGTTCCCTCCGCATCGAACTGCCGCAGACCGGCCAGCCGTTTCTGTTCACGAAAGTTCTCAACGTCCGCGACGAGCCGCTTTCGATTCGCGCGCGCATCATGACGATGCACACTTTTCAAACCATTCAAATGGCGTGGCAGAGCGCGGCGTTTTTGCTCGGCCTCGTCGTCTGGTGGTGGCAATGGCGGCGCGCACATCGCAACACTTTCATTCTCACCCTCGCGCTGGCGTTGATCCTCGGCTCGGTGTGCAGCCTGCTGATTCAGTGGCGCGCGCTGCATGACGCGCTCATCGTCGGCTTTCCGGTCGTGACCCTCGCCGTCATCGCCTGGCTCGTCTGGAAATACTGGCCGCGCGGAAGCAAGCCGGCGCCCGAATCGCCCAAGCCGGAAATGGGAATCCCGCCGGTGGTCGCCGCGATTGCCATTGCGCTTTTGCTCGGAGCAAATTCCGTTTCTGCCGTGCCCGTTGCAAATTCAAAATTGGGAATTGGAAATCCTTCGATTGTTTCCGCCAGTTATTCCGGCTCGGTGAATGACCGCGTTGCTTCAGTTGATGTGACGTTGCAATTTTCCGCCGCCAAACCCGGCCAGACCGTCCCGCTGTTCGGCGACGATGTGGCGGTGCAGCAGTTCTCGGCCAAAAACGGGCGCGCCGAACTCGTCCGCGATGGCGGCAACATCGCCGCGCGGTTCGACAGCCGCGGCAACGTGACGCTGCAAATCAAAATGCTGGTCAAAATCGCCGGCGACGTGACGAAACGCCGGCTCGCGTTTGCGATTCCGCCGGCGTTGTCGAGCCGGGTCGCGCTCGCGCTCGACGAATCCGAAGCGGACGTGGATTTTCCGGCGGCGATTTCGTTCCGGCGGATTCTGGACAAGGACAAGACGCGCGTGGAAGCCATAATGGGTTCGGCCGATCACGTCGAATTGCTCTGGACGCCACGCGTGAAACGCGCCGCCGAAGTCGCGGCCACGGTGTTTTGCCAGAACGCCGCGCTCGTCACGTTCGGCGGCGGCGTGGTGAACGTGCGCGCGACGATGGACTATCAAATCACGCAGGGCGAGTTGCGCCAGGCCCGCGTGCAGTTGCCCGCCGGACAAAAATTGCTGCGCGTCGAAGGTCGCGAAATCCGCACCTGGGAAATTAAAAACGAAAATGGCCGGCAGATTCTCGTCGTGGATTTGCTGAAAGGAATTCCGCTCGGCTGGCGGCTCACGATTGAAACGGAAAAAGTTTTGGACGCGCTGCCTGCGAACGTTGCGGTCGAAACGCCGCACGCGCTCGACGTGAAACGCGAAAATGGTCTGGTCGCTTTGCGCGGCGGGGAGGAACTGGCTTTGTCGGTCGAGTCCGCGTCCGGTCTGGAGCGCGTGGACACGGAGGAATTCGGGCGCATGGTCGCGGACAAGACCGGCAATCTCTCCAGCGTGTTCCGGTTTTCCAATCCCGAATTTGCGCTGCGCGTCCGCGCCGAGTCCATCCAGCCGGAAATCGAGGCCGTCGCGCGGAACAATTTCCGCGTGAGCGCCGAGCAGGTTTCGCTTTCGGCGGTGATTGATTACACCATCAAACGCGCGGGCGTGTTCACGTTGAAAGTCGCGCTGCCCGACGGTTATCGCGTCGAGCGCGTGAGCGGAAACAACATTCAGCAACAAGCCGAGCGCAACGACGGCTTGTCGCGCCAAAGCGGAGCGACGGCGGACGGCCGCGCGCTCGAAGTGACGCTGAAAGAGCGCACGAGCGGCGCTTACACTTTGGGCATCGAACTGGCGCGTGATTTCAAGGAATTACCGAAGTCGCTGGCCGTTGCGGGCGCACAGCCGCTCGACACGGCAAAACTCACGGGCTTCGTCGCCGTTTCCGCCGAGCCGGGCGTGGCGGTGAAAACGGAATCGTTCGACGGCCTCACGGAAATTCCGGCGGTGTCGTTGCCCGATTACGCGGCGGTTGCCGGAACGGGCAGCGTGCTGGCTTACAAATTCATTTCATCCGCGCCGAAGTCCACGCCGGAATGGAAATTGAGCGTGACGACTGAAAATGTTGCCGCCTGGGTGCGCGCGGAAATTGTCAACACGTTCACGCTCACCGAAACGCTGGTAAGCGGTCGCGCACTGGCGCGTTACGACATCGCCAACGCGCCGGTGAAGGAGTTGCGCGTGCGCGTCCCGGCGGAATTCAAGAACGTCGAGATCACCGGCGCGAACATCCGCAGCCGCGAGCAGTCCGGCGATGTCTGGCGCGTGGAATTGCAAAACCCGACACGCGGATTTTACACTTTGACCGTGACGTGGGATGAACCGCGCGCGGAAAAAACCCGCGCGTTGGAACTCTCGGGAATTTCCGCCGACGGCGTGGAACGCGAAACCGGTTTGCTCGCGATCTCGGCTAAAGCGCCGTTGCAGGTGAGCGAATCGGGGGCGGTGGATTTGCAGCGCGTGGACGCGGGAGATTTTCCCGATTGGGCGGGAAGCCCGGACAACGCGATGGCGCTCGCGTATCGCTACGTGCGGCCGGGATACAAACTCGCGCTCGACGTGCGGCGGTTCGACGAGGCGGAAGTGTTGCAGGCGCTGGTGGACAGCGCGCGATTCACCAGCGTCGTGGCCGACGACGGCCAGATGATGACCGAGATGTCACTCTCCGTGCGCAACAACGGCCGGCAGTTTCTCGAAATCGCCCTGCCCGCCGGCGCGCACGTCTGGTCGGCATTTGTCGCGAACCAGCCGGTGCGGCCCAGTTTGCGCGACGGCAAATTGCTTTTGCCCATCGAATCATCCGGCGCGGACGACGGTGCGATGACGGTTGAATTGACTTACGTCGGCACGAATTCGTTTCCGCACGATCGCGGAAGCATCGGGTTTGCTTCGCCGAAGTTTGACGTGCCATTGAAGAACGCGCGCTGGGACGTCTATCTGCCGCTGGATTACGACTATCAAAATTTTTCCGGCACGATGACGCGCGAAATTGCGCCCGCGCCGGAAACATTGTCGTCGAGTTTTTCGATTCTCGATTATTCGCGCATGGAGCAGGCCAAAAAAGCGTCCGCGAAAGTCGAAGTTGACCGGGACGTGAGCGAGGCGAGGCGGCAACTCGCCGGCGGCAATATGCGCGAGGCCAGCGCCACCTTCAACCGCGCCAAGACCCGGCTTTACGCCGACAAAAACGAGAACGGCGATGTGCAACAACTCGAAAAAGATTTGCAGACCGCGCAGGCGAGTAATCTCATCAACGCGCAAAATGATTTCGTCACCCGGAACGCGGGCGAGATCGCAACGGACGGAAAATTTCCCGCCAAGCAAGTCCAGCAGCTCGGTTGGCAAAACAACAACGACGCCGCCGGACAGCAATGGATGAAATTGCAGCAGGCGCAGGAAATCGTGACCGCCAAGGTGCAGCCGTTGCGCGTGAACCTGCCGGTGCGCGGTCTGCATTTTGCGTTCACGCAAGTCCTGCAAACAGAAAGCGGCAGGCCGATGACGATCCAACTCTTCGCCGCGAGCACCAAAGTCGTCAGTTGGCCGATGCGCGGCCTGACCGCAACCGGCGCGTTTCTGATTCTTTGGGCATTGGTCGCCATTTTATCCCGCCTGACTTTGCGCGCTAACAGGGCATGATCGTTCATTTGATATTGTTCGCGGCGGAACGCGCGGCTTGTTACGTTGCGCGGGCATGAAAAGACGCGGAAACCTTTTTATGTCCGCCTTGTTTTAATTTCCAAAACCAGCCATGACACCGACCCATCTTGAAGCCGCGCGGGAAACCTGCCGGAAAATCGCGGGAAACATCGCCAAAATCATGCACGGCCAGGCCGGTCCGACGCGCGAGCTGCTCGCCGCGCTCGCCAGCGGCGGCCACGTGTTGCTGAATGATTTTCCGGGCACGGGCAAGACGACGCTGGCCAAGGCGCTCGCCCGCTCGATTGAGGCGCAGTTCAAGCGCATCCAGTTTACGCCCGATTTGCTGCCGTCGGACATCCTCGGCGTGTCGGTGTTCAGCCAGCGCGACCAGCAGTTCCATTTTCATGAAGGCCCGGTGTTCACAAACATTTTGCTCGCCGACGAAATCAACCGCGCCTCGCCGCGCACGCAATCGGCGTTGCTCGAAGCGATGGGCGAAGCGCAGGTGAGTGTCGAGGGCGAACGGCGGAATCTTTCGGAGTTATTTTTTGTCATCGCCACGCAAAATCCCGTCGAGTTTCGCGGCACGTATCCGCTGCCCGAGGCGCAGATGGACCGGTTTGCCATGCAATTCACGCTGGGCTATGTCCAGCCCGAAGAGGAAGTGGCCATCCTCACGGCGCAGCAACACAATCATCCGCTCGACGAATTGAAACCCGTCGCCACGCTCGCGGACGTGATCGCGCTCAAGCGCGCGGTGGAAGACGTGCGCATCAGCGACGAATTGAAACGCTACGCCGTTGGCCTGGTGGCGGCGACGCGAACGGCGGGCGGTGTCCAGCTTGGCGCAAGTCCGCGCGCGTCCATCGCGCTGATGAAAACCGCGCAGGCGCTGGCATTGTTTGATGGCGCGGATTTCGTCACGCCGGAACAGATTCAGTCGCTCGCCGTCCCGGTCATCGCACACCGGCTGGTGCTAGAGCCGCAGGCGCGCTTTTCGGGCGTGACGGCGCGCGGCGTGGTCGAGGAAGCCGTCAAAAAATTGCGCGTGCCGGCGTGAAAGAAAGGGCGGAAAGCAGAATGAAGAATGAAGAAACAAAATTCTGCAAGGCGTCGAAAGCAAGATCCGTTTTTTCATTCTTCATTTTTTATTCTTCATTCACCTCGTGACCCTGATCTACCAGCCGATTTACTGGATATACCGCGTCATGAGCGGCCTGTGGTACTGGTCGCGCCGGCGGTTCACGCTGGCGGGTCTGTGCGTGGCGGGGAGCTTCATCATCGCCGGCGCGGTGGGCGTGGACATCGAGAACACCGTCACCTATCAATCCTTCACGCTGCTGCTGTCATTTCTGCTGCTGGCCCTGGCGAGCAGCCTTTTTTTCCGCGCAACCTTTTCCGCGACGCGCACATTGCCACGCATCGGCACTGCCGGACAGCCGCTGCACTATCGCGTGCAGGTAAAAAATCTGACGGCGAAAAATCAAACGGGCCTGACCCTGCTGGAAGAACTCGCCGACCCGCGTCCGGCTTTTCAGGAATGGCTGGCGTTTCAAATGGCTGAAAGCAAACGCGTCCGCCCATTCCGCGTGACGCAACGACGGCGGGAAAATCCGTTCCGCCGGGTGAAGGTAAAGGAGGCGGAGGTTCCGCCGCTGCCAGCCCACGGCGGGGCCGAAGCGCGCGTGGAAATGTTTCCGTTGCGTCGGGGAATTCTGCGTTTTACCGGTTTGACGCTGGCGCGGCCCGATCCGCTGGGATTGTTCCGCTCGTTCAGCAAAGTTGCCGCGCCGCAGACGGTTTTGATTTTGCCGAAGCGTTATCCCATTCCGCCCATCGCGCTGCCGGGCGCGATGCGTTATCAGAAAGGCGGCGTGGCGCTCGCGGCGAATGTTGGGCGCAGCGAGGAGTTTGTCGCGCTGCGCGATTATCGTCACGGGGACCCGTTGCGGCACATCCACTGGCGGAGCTGGGCGAAGACCGGCAAACCGATTGTGAAGGAATTCGAGGACGAATTTTTCGTGCGGCACGCGCTGGTGCTGGACACGTTCGACGACGAACCGAACAGCGAAGTTTTGGAGGAAGCCGTGTCCGTTGCGGCGTCGTTTGCCTGCACGGTGCTGACGCAGGAGTCACTGCTCGACCTGCTCTTCGTCGGCAACCAGTCCTACTGCTTCACCGCCGGACGCGGACTGGCACAGGCGGATCAGATGCTGGAAATTCTGGCTTCGGTGCGGAACTGCGCCGACAAAAAATTCGAGACGCTCGAACATCTTGTGCTCAATCACATTTCCGTTGTGAGCGGCTGCATCTGCGTGCTGCAACGCTGGGACGAGGCGCGGAAAAAATTTGTGAAAAAAATGCGCGCCCTCGACATTCCACTGCTCGTGCTGGTCATGGTGCGTCCGGGCGAAAAGAAACCGGACGCCGGGCCGTTGCGCGACGACCCGGGAACTTTCCACGTCCTCGAAATTGGGCGCATCGAGGAAGAACTGGGAAAACTGAAGTGAAGACTGAACATCCTTTATGAAAACGCCGCCATTTCTGCTTTTGGCCGCGCTGGTTTTCTGGGGCTGGCAATCGGGACTTCTGCTTTTTGGCGCAATCATGGGCCTGGTGCTGGAAAGCTCGCGGTTCATCAAAGCGCGCTGGGATTTGACCGGGGAGGATTTCCGCCGCCTCTGGAATTTTAGCACGCTGCTGGCGCTCACGCTGGGGGTCTATGTTTTCACCACGAACGAAGAGGGCGGCGGATTGAACGGCCTGCTTCATTCTTCAGCCGTCGTGGCCGCGCGCAACGCCGGCATTTCCGCCACCACGTTTCTGCGCTGGCTGCCGATGACGTTGTTCCTGTTTGTCGCGGCGCAGATGTTCAGCGAACGCGGAGCCGTTCCGTTGTCGGCGATTTCACTGTTCATCCGCCGGCGACGGAAAGGGAGCGCAGAGGTAGAACGAAATGTGGATGTCTCGTATCCGTATTTCATCGTATGTTTGTTTTCCGCCGGCGTCCACACCAACGAAGGGACACACTCCTATTTTTGGGGACAAGCCGTTTTGATCGCGTGGGCTTTGTGGCCGCTGCGTTCGCGGCGCTTTGGCATTATCGTCTGGCTTTGCGCGCTGGCAACGGTGATTGGGCTTGGCTTTTCCGGTCAGCACGGCATTGGCGAGTTACAGCGCGCGCTCGAAGGTTACAACGCGCAGTGGATGGCGAGTTTTCTGCGGCAACGGACAGACGCATCCAAAAGCATGACGGCCATCGGCCAGATCGGAAAATTAAAACTGTCTGCGCGGATCATCATCCGGCTGGAACCAAAGACCGGCAGCGCGCCGCCGGTTTATCTGCGCGAGGCCAGTTACCGCAGTTATCATCCGCGAGGACAAACGTGGTATATGGGCGGCTCGCGGAACGATTTCGCAGACATATTGCACGAGTCGGGCAATGGCTCTTCATGGACGCTGCTGCCCGACAGAACCAACACATCGCTGGTCAACATCGCGTCTTACCTTGACGGTCGCTCGAAGGATACGGGCGACCCGGAAGGACTGCTCCCGCTGCCGACCGGCAGCAGCCGCCTGGAAAACCTTCCGGTGTTCTCGCTGAAAATGAACAAAACCGGCGCGGTGCTGGCCGCTGGTCTGGGTCTGGTGATTTTCGACACGCACTACGGCGCAGGCGCGACTTTTGATTCGCCGCCGGATGCCGGCACGAATCATCTGGATTTGACCGTGCCGACAAATGAAGCGCCGGCGTTGGGTCAAATCATTTCTGAAATGAAAATTTCCGGCGCGACCGAAGAACGGAAACTGCTCGCAGTCAAACAATTTTTTGCGGCCCAATTCAGTTACAGCACCTGGCTGGGATCGGACAAGGTGGCGCGCACCAACGAGACGGCGTTGTCGCGTTTTCTTTTGCACAGCCGCAGCGGACATTGCGAATACTTTGCCACGGCGACGGTTTTGCTGTTGCGCGAACTCGGAATTCCCGCGCGCTACGCCATTGGTTATGCCGTTCACGAACCATCCGGTCACGGCTATGTCGTGCGCGAACGCGACGCCCATGCGTGGTGTCTCGTTTGGAATGGGCCAGCACAACGGTGGGAAGACTTCGACACCACGCCCGCGTCCTGGGTCGCGGAGGAAGGCAAACGCGCGTCGGCCATACAGTGGTTTTCTGACTTCTGGTCATGGGTCAGATATCAAATCGCAAAACTCCGCTGGGGACAGACCAATTTGCGTCAATACATCCTCTGGGCGCTGATCCCCGTGCTGGCGCTGCTGCTGTATCAAATCATCTTCCGGCGCGGACGCAGACGACGGCCACAGTCAAAAACCGGAAAATCCGCCGCCGCGATTTTCTGGCCGGGGCTTGACTCCGAATTCTACCTGCTCGAACGCAAGCTGGCCGCGCGCGGTGTGCCGCGCCAGCCCAGCGAACCGCTTTCCGACTGGCTGACGCGCGCGCTGGCCGACCCTGCCCTGGCCGATTTGCGGCAGCCGTTGCAGGAATTGTTGCGGCTGCACTACCGCCATCGTTTTGACCCGCGCGGCTTGAACGGCAAGGAACGGGAAGCGCTGACACGAGAAGCAAAAATCTGTCTGGACACGCTATCGCGGATGGAACAGCGTTCCGCGCACCCGGCTTGAGATGGAAATCTTGAATGTGTCGTCGGCTGCGATTGGGCAACAATAAATCCAGACCACGAAATGAAAGTCGCCTTCAATTTTGCATCCGGTGTTGCCAGCGATCCCCCAATTGCCCGCCATCCCCTTCTGAGCACCGTGGTGGCCGGTTTTTTGTCTGTGCCACCAACCTTTTCAAATTAAAAACCGAGCCAGCAAGCGGCGGCGGGCCCGGCTTGCAGGTGCTTCAGCGCGTCCAGCTCCGCTCTATTCCGCTCTGGTTTGGCATTCATCGCATACTCCGCAAACCCGCGCGGCGAGGGCGGGATGGCCAGCAGCTTGGCCTTTTTGGTCCCATATTTTCGCACCGAAAAGACTTTTCGCGCGACCACATACGGCTCCGGACTCCAGGTCGCCTTCCAGAAAATCCACACCTTCCCGGCGCGCCGCAGCACCATCCTCTGCACGCCGACGATGCTGGTCGCGCCGAATCCCGCCCGGCGGGAGAAGGCGGATGAAGGTTTTGAATGATATGGCCGGAAGACTTGTCGCGCCATAGCAAAGCGACGGCGAAAAAGCGTCGAATTCGGCAGCGGCTCCAAATCCTAGACCCTAAATCCGAGACCCCAAACCCAAGCCACAAACCGGGCAGGGGAGAGATGTGTCAATTCGTTCCTGCCCCTTTTCTTTAATTTCAAAGCCTGCCCGCAGTTCATCCGGTGCTTGCCAGGCGGACGGCGTTGGCGGTATTGATTGGGTGGCAAAAAATGAAAAAAACCGTCTATACCATTCTCGGCACAGCCTTGCTCTGTCTCCAACACGCCAACGCCCAGCCAACC
>OBLU010002586.1_pt1 | contig 16591 bp, 9 predicted proteins | sample 1518681 | NCBI WGS metagenome assembly OBLU01 (sample SAMEA3539304, study PRJEB22396) | soil metagenome | biome: tundra; feature: field; material: soil | place: USA | collected 2010-05 | depth 0.15 m | reverse complement strand
CGTCGCCGGAAGCGGCGGCCGGCGGCGGGCTGGCGCTGCTGCAAACCGGCGATCGGATTCGCATCGACCTTGTCAAAGGCAGGGCCGACATTTTGATATCAAAAGTAGAGCTCGCGCGGCGGCGGGCGGCGCTCGAAAAGCGCGGCGGCTTTGCATATCCCGCGAGCCAGACGCCGTGGCAGGAAATTCAGCGCGCCATGGTCGACCAACTGGCCGATGGAATGGTGCTCAAGCCGGCCGTTAAATATCAGCGCATTGCACAGAAGCACGTTCCGCGGGACAATCACTGAAAGGTCTGGTTGCGTGAGTGAGCGGCTCAAAGGCAAGTTGGCGTTTGTCACTGCCGCGGGACAGGGCATCGGCTTTGCGATTGCCGAGGCTTTTCTGTTGGAAGGAGCGAGCGTGATTGCGACCGATCTCTCTGCCGACAAGCTGAAGAATCTCAAGACCGACAAGATTTTCGCGCTGGACGTACGCTCTACGGAGAAAGTCGACGCGCTAGCGGCAATGGTAATCGACAAATTTGGCCCACCCAATATCCTCGTTAATTGCGCCGGCTACGTGCATCAGGGCAGCGTGCTCGATTGCTCGGAGGATGATTGGGATTTTTCATTCGATCTAAATGTAAAGTCCATGCATCGCACGCTACGCGCCTTTCTCCCGGCCATGCTGAAGAATGGCGGCGGCTCCATCATCAATATTTCATCCGCGGTGTCGTCGATCCGCGGCGTGCACAGTCGCTACGCCTATGGGGCCAGCAAGGCCGCGGTCATCGGGCTGACCAAGGCGGTCGCCGCCGACTTCATCACGCAAGGCATTCGCTGCAATGCGATATCTCCCGGGACGATCCAGTCACCGTCGCTCGATGGGCGTATCACCGCCATCGCCAACAGCTCAGGACAGCCCGTCAAAGTCGTGCGCGAGGCGTTTATCGCCCGGCAGCCGATCAGACGCCTTGGAACCACGCAGGAAGTGGCAGCGCTGGCGGTTTTTCTAGCGTCCGACGAATCGAGCTATATCACCGGACAGCCGCATCTCATCGATGGCGGCATGGCCCTTTGACCGGTTGCTTCGCTGCCCACTTAGCATAAGGGCGCAGTCCACGCGGGCGTGAAAGGCCTTTGGTTTTGAGATTTACTCGATAGAATACTGGCCTGGTCGCGGGCCAAATAAAAAAGCCAAGACCCGCAGTTGGGAGGAACAATGGCGTCCGTCGTCATTCGCGACGTGCGCAAGGCGTTCGGACTGGCGCCCGTCATTCACGGCGTCACGATCACAATTGATGACGGCCAATTTGTCGTTTTGGTTGGCCCCTCCGGCTGCGGCAAGTCGACATTGCTGCGCATGATCGCCGGCCTGGAAAATATCACCGCCGGCGAAATCAGAATCGGCGACCGCGTCGTCAACAACCTGCCGCCGAAAGAACGCGATGTGGCGATGGTTTTCCAAAACTATGCGCTGTATCCGCATATGACCGTCGTCGCCAATATGGCGTTCTCGATGAAACTGCGCGGCGCTCCGAAAGACGAGACCGCGAAGCGCGTCAAGCGCGCCGCTGAAATCCTCGGCCTGACGCAATTGCTGGAACGCTTTCCGCGGCAGCTGTCCGGCGGCCAGCGCCAGCGCGTCGCCATGGGCCGCGCGATTGTGCGCGATCCGCAGGTTTTTCTGTTCGACGAGCCATTGTCGAACCTCGACGCCAAGCTGCGCGTGCAGATGCGCACCGAGATCAAGGAACTGCACCAACGGCTGAAGACGACGACGGTCTACGTCACACACGATCAGATCGAGGCCATGACCATGGCCGACAAGATCGTCGTGATGCACGATGGCCGCGTCGAGCAGGTCGGCGCGCCGCTGGAACTCTACGATCGGCCGCTAAATCTCTTCGTTGCCGGCTTTATCGGCTCGCCGGCGATGAATTTCCTGCACGGCACGATCCGCGCCAACGGCAAACTCGAATTCGAGGGGCGCGGCGGCGCGCGCTTGCCGCTGGCCACGGCGCCGCCCGGCAGCGACGGCCGCGAAGCGGTCTATGGCGTACGGCCTGAGCACTTCACCATTGCCGACGATGGCGCGGAGGCGGTGATCCAGGTGGTTGAGCCGACCGGTTCGGAAATCCAGATTGTCGCCAAGCTCGGCGATGCCGAGATCATTGCAGCTTTCCGCGAACGTCATCCTTTCAAGCCGGGCGACAAGATCCGGCTCAAACCCGATCCCCGGCTCGTGCATCTGTTCGATGCCGCCTCGGGGCAACGGCTCACCGCCTAACACAAACGGAGGAACGTCCATGACGATGATTACACGCCGTACGCTGGTTGGAACTGGCACGGCGCTGGCTGCCGCCGGCGCGCTCACCGGGCCGGCATTGCTCGATTGGGCCAAGGCCTGGGCGCAGGCCGCGCCCTGGAAGCCGGAAAAGGGCGCAGCGCTGTCGCTGTTGCGCTGGAAGTACTTCGTGCAGTCGGAAGACGACCAGTTCGTAAAACTCATCGACGCGTTCACTAAGGCCACCGGTGTGAAGGTTGCGATCTCGCGCGAATCCTATGAAGACGTGCAGCCGAAGGCGTCGGTCGCCGCCAATACCGGCGCCGGCCCGGATATGTTCTGGGGCCTATATTCGCTGCCGCATCTGTTCCCGCAGAAATGCGTCGATATGACCGACGTCGCCGACTATCTCGGCAAGAAATACGGCGGCTGGGTCGAGTCCGCGCAGAAATACGCGATGAACGGTAAGAAATGGATCGCCATTCCGATCTGCTACAGCGGCAATATGCTGAACTATCGCCTTGAAGCGTCGAAGAAGGCGGGCTTCTCCAAATTCCCGACCAAAACCGACGAGTTCCTCGAATACGCCAAGGCGATGAAGAAGAACAACACGCCGGGCGGCTTCGCGCTCGGGCACGCTTCGGGCGATGGCAATGCCTGGGTTTACTGGTGCCTATGGGCGCATGGCGGCAATGTTGTCGACAAGAGCGACAAGGTGACGATCAATTCTCCGGAAACTGAGAAAGCGCTCGTTTACGCCAAGCAAATCTACGAAAACATGATACCCGGAACGGCGGCGTGGAACGACGCCTCCAACAACAAGGCGTTCCTCGCCGGCGAGATCAACTGGACCGACAACGGTATCTCGATCTATGTCGCCGCGAAAAAGGATCCCACGAAGACCAACATCGCCAAAGACATGGATCATGCGGTCTGGCCGGTCGGCCCGGTCGGTAAACCGACAGAACTGCACCTGATGTATCCAATCATGGCGATGACGCACACGAAATACCCGCAAGCTTGCAAAGCACTGATTGCGTTCATGCTGGAGTCGGACCAGTTCAACAAATGGCTAGAGGAATCGCAGGGCTACTTGACCCATTGCCTCAACGCCTATGACAAGAATCCGATCTGGACCGCCGACCCGAAGAACACGATCTTCGGCGAAGCGGGCAAGCGCACCTTGACCGCCGGCGGTCTCGGTTCGGTCGGCGAGAAGGCGGCGGCGGCTATTGCCGACTTCGTGGTGCTCGACATGTTTGCGAGCTTCTGCACTGGCCGCGAAGACGCCAAAGGCGCGATCAAGATCGCCGAGCGCCAACTACAGCGAATCTATCGCTGATGACGTGAGTCCCGGACCTGCGGCGCAGCGCTTACCGCGTTGCGCCGCATCCAGGGCATGAGGTCTTCGTCAATGACCGACGTTGCCGTCAATATCGTCAAGCAGGCACCGCGCGTCCCCACCGCGTGGGACCGGCTCAAGACCAACCGTAATTGGCTCGCCATCTGGTTCATGCTGCCGGCGGCGGCATTTCTGATTCTGTTTCTTGCCTATCCGCTCGGGCTCGGCGTGTGGCTGTCGTTCACCGACGCCAAGATCGGCCGCAGCGGCGTCTTTATCGGGATCGAGAACTACGAGTGGCTGTGGGACGACAGCGTATTCTGGCTCTCGGTGTTCAACACGCTGCTCTACACCGGTGCCGCCAGTGCGGTGAAATTCGCCGTCGGCCTTTATCTCGCTTTGCTGCTCAATGAAAACCTACCGTTCAAGGCAATTCTGCGCGCGATCGTACTCATTCCCTTCATCGTGCCGACCGTGCTGTCGGCCATCGCCTTCTGGTGGATCTACGACGCCCAGTTCTCGATCGTGTCCTGGTCGCTGCGGCACCTCGGAATCATATCGGGCAATATCGATTTTCTCGGCGATATTTGGAATGCGCGTTGGGCGGTGATCTTCGCGAATATCTGGCGCGGCGTACCCTTCGTCGCCATCACGCTGTTGGCCGGGCTGCAGACCGTGTCGCCGTCGCTCTATGAAGCCGCGACCATCGACGGCGCCAGCAGCTGGCAGATTTTTCGCTACATCACCTATCCGCTGCTGACGCCGATCATCGCGGTGGTGATGACGTTTTCGGTGCTGTTCACCTTCACGGATTTTCAGTTGATCTGGGTGCTTACCCGCGGCGGCCCAGTCAATGCCACGCAACTGATGGCGACGCTGTCTTATCAGCGCGCGATTCTGGGCGGCCAACTCGGCGAAGGGGCCGCGATCTCGACCGCCATGATTCCATTTTTGCTGGGCGCTATTTTGATTTCCTGGTTCGGCCTGCAGCGGCGCAAGTGGCAGCAGGGAGAGAGCAATGACTGAGATGCTCGCTTCCAAGCTGGCCGAACCGAGGCAGGTACTCTCCGGGTCATCGGCAGCGGCGGACCACAGCGAAGGCATGAGCTATCTTGAGCGGCTGCCGCGGCGGCTGATCACGCTCTATCTGCCGCTGTTCATTATTTTGACGGTGCTGTTGTTTCCGTTTTATTGGATGGCGCTGACTGCCATCAAGCCGGACGAGCAACTGCTCGATTTGGAGCGCTTCAACCCATTCTGGACCTGGAATCCGACCTTCAAGCACATCTACAAGCTACTGTTCGAGACGTATTATCCGCTCTGGCTCTGGAATACGATGCTGGTCGCGGTGTCTGCGACCGTGCTGTCGATCGTCGCCAGCGTGCTCGCCGCCTACGCCATCGTCCGGCTGCGCTACAAAGGCGCGCAGTGGGTCGGCGGCGCGATCTTTCTGGCTTATCTGGTGCCGCCCTCGATCCTGTTCATCCCGCTGGCGTCGGTCGTGTTCCAGTATGGCTTGTTCGACACGCCGTTTGCGCTGATCCTCACTTATCCGACCATCCTTATTCCCTTCTCGACCTGGCTGCTGATGGGCTATTTCAAGACCATCCCATTCGAGCTCGAGGAATGCGCGCTGATCGACGGCGCCAGCCGCTGGCAGATCCTGACCAAGATTGTACTGCCGCTGGCGATACCGGGGCTGATCTCATCCTTCATCTTCTGCTTCACGCTATGTTGGAACGAATTCATCTACGCGCTGACATTCCTGTCCTCGACCCAGAACAAGACCGTGCCGGTCGCTATCGTCAATGAATTCGTCGACGGCGATATTTACCGTTGGGGCTCGCTGATGGCCGGCGCGCTGGTCGGCTCGCTGCCGTTAGTGATCCTGTATGCCTTCTTCGTCGAGCACTATGTGTCGGCGATGACAGGGGCAATAAAGGAATGAAATACCAATAAAATAGATCCCGCGCGCGATAGCGTTGCCAAATTTTGCAAACTCGATTTACCCTGAGCTGACTTCTGCTTCTGGCAGATGGTGTTGATAAAGTCCTCAGCGAGCCGCCAGAACGCAACAATCGAATCCGAACAGCGAGCTGTTTGAATCGAAATTGCGTACGCGGCTCCGATTTTGAATCAATGTTGCGCGTTCGAGCCCATAAAATCGTTTTTCAACACTATCGACCCATTTCGGACATCGCTAGTACTACTTGGTGCAATCAGTATTGCCGGTGAACTCACACTCAACCGTGGCGATGTCGGCAAGAGTTGGCAATCCTGCTTCGTTACCGAGCCGTTGGATCTTGTAGGCGGAAGCGGCGCGGGCGAAGCGGAAATGCTCCTCCCAACTTTTCGCTGCATCGGTGAGATAGGAATAGACATAAGCGCCGTGGAAAACATCGCCAGCCCCACTCGTATCGAGAATACGATCCGGCGGCACAGTTAGGGCTGGAAGCGTTCGAACAGTCCCTGCTTCATCGTACCAGAGCAGGCCACGCTCGCTGAGCGTCACGCCGCCAATTTTGCAGCCCCGACTCTTGAGATAGTCGAGCATTCTTGCCGGCTCGAGCTGCATCTGCTCGCAAAGGCGCTCGGCTACGATCGCGATGTCGATGAAGGCAAGGAGCTCATGCGTGTTTGATCGCTGTCCGCCGCCGTCGAGCGAGGTGAGTATCCCTGCTTCCCGGGCAACTTTGGCATGATACATCGCCGCATCCGGCTGATGGCCATCCAAATGAAGCGCCCGGCAGCCTGACAGGTTCAGGAGGGGGAACGGGTCGAGAAAATCGTCATCACGACAACGGACGATGGCCCGCTTGCCATCATTCGGCATAACGAATGACAGCGACGACGTTCTAACCTTCCGCGGATGGATCGCAATCGCATACTTCGCGGCCATATCCAGGAACATGCGACCGAGCCAGTCGTCGGCGACCGTCGCGAGCAGTTCGGGCACAAGTCCTAATTTTGCGCAGCAGAATGCAGCCGTGACCGCATTTCCACCGAACGAGATAGCATAGGCCGATGCGACATGCTTCTCGTCTCCGGTCGGCATCCGATCGGTCAAAAATGTCACGTCGATATAAGTCTGCCCGATGAAGAGTGCTTGCATTAATGTCGGTACATTGTTTCGGCTAAACGGTCTTATTGAGGGCAACGAGTTCAAGTCTGAGGCTTTCGAGGACCGAATAGACCCCAGGCGGAAACAATCCGTCATAGCGTGCTTCAAGCTGCGCGATCTCAGCCCGCAGCCGGTCGGCGCGAATCTTGCTTTCCGTCAAAGCTTTCACAGCAGTGTTCTCCGCACCGGTAATTGCGCCTCGACCGCCTCAATACGAAGAATCTGAGAATTGGCTGAAATAGGCATTTAAAGAACCCGCGTGTTGAAAGGCGAGAGCAATTACCGCCACTTAGCTACCGATTCCGACGATGTATTCGCGTCGATCGTGTTTATATGGGAATATATAGGCGACAAAGCTAGCATTATCGTCCCGCTTCCCGGTTAACTTCGCGACATCTCCGAATTCCGAAGCCGATCCGCGGCGCGAGCCAACCGAGGCACCGCGGACATTGTGCGGTTCCCCGGTCGGGTCGGCAACCGTTAGATAGCAAGTCTACGAGAGACGGACATCTCCGGCGCAACGCCGATCGTCACCGAGAACGAGGATCACTTGTGCGTAGGCGATTTTCAAGATTGCTACCAAGGATATCGTCGGCTCCGCCTTGGGCCGACGAGGAAGCAATCCGCGAGGAGCTTTTCAGCGTCGAGCGCCTTGAACAGCACGCGGAGAGCTTGGCCGCTGCGCAGTCCGTCAGTTCGCGGCCGGAGCGAGGGCGGCCGCTTGCAACACGGGTTCGCGACAACGATGAGGCCCTGCTTGATGCCTATCGTGTCATCGCAGCCGCAATCACCGATAAGCGACCCATTACCCCTGCGGCCGAATGGCTGATCGATAATTTCCATCTCGCGGAAGATCAGATTCGTGAGATCCGAACCGATCTTCCGCCAAGTTATTACCGTCAACTTCCAAAACTGGCGGAAGGCCCGTTCAAGGGATATCCGCGGATTTTCGAAATAGCTTGGGCCTTCGTTGCGCACACGGACAGTCGTTTTGAAGCGGAGATGCTTCGACGGTTCGTGTTGGCCTATCAGCGAGTTCAGCCGCTGACGATCGGCGAGCTATGGGCTCTCGCAATTACAATTCGAGTCGTGCTCGTGGAGAATCTGCGGCGTTTGGCCGATCTCATCGTCGGCAGCCAGACATCGCGCGACGCTGCCGACGTATTGGCTGATCGGCTGCTTGGTGCAGGAATCAGATCGCCCGAGGCAGCCGCTGCGGTCCTGCGAGAGTTTACACATTCATCGCTCACGAGATCTTTTGCGGTTCAGCTCGTCCAACGATTGCGCGATGAAGATCCGGCCACGACGCCGGCGCTTTCGTGGCTGGATAAGCGCCTGAGTTCGCAGGGCACAAACGCCGATGACATCGTGCGCGAAGAGCACCGCAGGCAGGGCGCGGCGAACGTCACTGTCCGCAATATCGTCACCAGCATGCGGCTAATATCCGAGCTTGATTGGGCGGATTTCTTCGAACGGGTCAGTCTCGTCGACGAGGAGCTACGGGCGGGCAGTGACTTCGCCGATATGGATTTTCCGACGCGCGATCGGTATCGCCGCGCTATCGAAGAACTTGCGCGCGGGTCGGCGCACTCGGAAATCGATGTCGGCCGCGAAGCCATCCTCATTGCAAAATGCGCTGAAGCCGGCCGGCAAACCGGAACGGCTGAGGTGGATCCTCGCCGGCGCAACCCCGGCTATTACTTAATTGGGCAAGGACGTCGGGCGTTCGAAAAGCAACTCGGCTTTCGCGCGCCGCTGAAGAATTGGCTTTTACGTGCGAACACCGCGGTGGGGATTTCAGGCTATCTGGCGACCGTCACGTTAACTGCCGGGCTGCTTGTCGCGCTGGCGCTGCTCGTGGTCAGTGTGGCCGGCGCCGATGGGTGGAGTTTACTGTTGCTGGCGTTCCTGGGCCTCTTTATTTCCGTCGATGCCGCAATCACGCTGGTGAACCGCGTGGTCACGGATCGGTTCGGTCCCGCAGTGCTCCCCGGGCTCGAGCTTCGCGATGGTGTTTCGAGCGAGTTCCGTACCATCGTTGTCATGCCGACGCTGCTCACGAGCAGCGCAGCCATCGACGAACTCATCGAGCGGTTGGAAATCCATTATCTCGCGAGTCCGGATGGCGATATCCGGTTTGCGCTCCTGTCGGACTGGACCGACTCATTAACCGAGAGCGCGGCAGGTGACGAGGAACTTTTGGGTGCAGCGATTGAGGGAATCGGCCGCCTCAATGGCCGGTACGGACCGGCATCGGACGGACCTCGTTTTCTTCTGCTCCATCGCCGGCGGGTCTGGAACGAGAGTCAGGGCGAGTGGATCGGATGGGAACGCAAGCGCGGAAAACTGCATGAGCTCAACCGGCTCCTGCGCGGCGCCAACGACACCACCTTCTTGGCGGTCGGCGGCCGGCCACCGCTCGTGCCGCCGGGCGTTCGTTACGTCATCACCTTGGACACCGACACACGGCTTCCCATTGGAGCTGCCAAGCGCCTGATCGGGAAAATGGCGCACCCGCTCAATCGGCCAAAACTTGACCTCGTGTCTCGCCGTGTGGTCGAGGGATATGGCGTGCTGCAGCCGCGGGTGACGCCATCGCTTCCCACCGTGCGCGATGGCTCGCTGTATCAGCGCGTGTTCTCGAGCCCGACCGGCATCGACCCATACGCAGCGGCCGTGTCCGACGTTTATCAGGACCTGTTCGAGGAGGGCTCCTACAGCGGCAAGGGCATTTACGATGTGGATGCCTTCGAGGCGGCGCTCGCAGGCCGTATCGCGGAAAGCTCGGTTCTCAGCCACGACCTACTGGAGGGTATTTTTGCCCGCGCGGGGCTGGTCTCCGATGTCGAAGTCTTTGAAGATTTTCCGTCGCGTTACGACGTTGCCGCATCCCGTCAGCACCGATGGGCGCGCGGTGACTGGCAGTTGCTGCCTTGGACCATTGGTAGCGGGTCGGCGACCGGCGGCCGTGGACGGACGGACATTCCGCCGCTGGGCCGCTGGAAGCTCGTCGACAACCTTCGCCGCACTTTGTCGGCCCCGGCGAGTTTCCTCGCCCTCTTGACCGGATGGATCTTGCTGCCCCCAGCAGCCGCCTCGCTCTGGTGCGGCTTCGTTCTTCTTCCCTTCCTGTTAACTGCGTTCCTGCCTCTTGTTGCTCGCGTGATTCCGCGCCGCTCCGGGATCACGACCGGCAGCCACTTCCGTGCTTTTCGTCTCGATCTCAGAGTCGCCGTGTTGCAGTTCTGCCTGCAAGTGGCGCTGCTCGCGCATCAGGCTTGGCTGATGGGCGACGCAATCGCCCGGACGTTGTCTAGACTGTATCGGCGCCGAGGATTGCTGGAATGGCTGACCGCCGCAGCGGCGGGCGCCGATCGCGAACTCAAGCTTGTCGGCTTCTATCGGCGGATGGCCGGCGCGGTCGCATTGGCCGTGTGCGGAGCATTGGCCGTTGCTTACGCCGATCACGACGCTTGGTTGATCGCCGCTCCATTCATCGCTGTCTGGATGCTGTCACCAGCCATCGCATGGTGGGTGAGCGGGTCGCCACGCCCCGACCAGAGTTCGCTGTCGGACGCGGAGTCGGAAAGTCTGCGCCTTACGGCGCGGCGCACCTGGCATTTCTTTGAAACGTTCGTGACGGCGGAAGATCATATGCTTCCTCCGGACAATTTTCAGGAGGACCCATGGCCGGTCGTTGCCCACCGCACCTCGCCGACAAATCTGGGCCTCTATCTTCTCTCGGTGCTGGCCGCGCGAGATTTTGGCTGGATCGACCTCACCTCGGCCGTCGATCGATTAGAAGAAACGCTTCGGACAATGAACCGGCTGGAGCGATTCCGCGGTCACTTCTTCAATTGGTATGACACGCATGATCTTAATCCGCTCGAGCCAAAATACATATCATCGGTCGACAGCGGGAATCTCGCTGGGCACCTGATTGTACTCCGGAGCGCTTGCCGGGAGATGATTGCAACGCCTGTTATCGGTCCGGAAGCGCTTACCGGGATCATGGACTCAGTGAAGCTTACGCTAGTCGCTCTGGATGCTCTGAGCGGCGATCGCCGAATATCGGAGAACGCTCGCAAACAGCTTCAAATCACGCTCGATTCACTGGCGGCATCGTTGGAATCGCCTGCGAAATCACCGGCGGATCTTGCCTTCCGATTGTCGAACCTGGGACGACAGTCCGAAACACTTCTTGAGCTCGCGCGAGCGATTTTAGAGGACGGGCATGATGAAGTTGCCGGCAAAGCGGATGTGGTGATTTGGACAGAGGCCATTGCTGCTTCTGTCCAGGGTCATCAGCGCGATGTCGACGGGTTGCTGCCTTGGATTCATTTAATTGCTGACGAGGCTTCATCCGGCGTGCTGACTTTGGCCAATTTGCCCGATCACTGTCAGACATTGATTGAAGATCTGACCCAGCAAAAAGCCGATCACACCTCGAGCGGCGCTGACGATGATCTCGCGCGAATTGACCGCCACATTGCGGCGTTGGAGCAAGCGGCAGTAACGGCCCAAGCTCTCATACGACGAATTGAAAGCCTCGACGAGCTTGCCGAAAAAATATTCGACGAAATGCAATTCGGATTTCTTTTGGATCCCGCCAGACAGATGCTCTCCATCGGCTATCAATCTGCCGAGGGCGTGCTGGACCCGAGCTGCTACGATCTGCTGGCATCCGAAGCGCGGCTGGCGAGCTTCATCGCGATCGCCAAAGGTGACATCGCACCGAAACATTGGTTCAAATTGGGGCGCGCGGTGACCCCGATCGACCGCGGCTCGGCTCTGATCTCATGGTCAGGATCGATGTTCGAGTACCTGATGCCGGAACTGGTGATGCGCGAGCCCGAAGGGAGCCTGTTGCATCAAACGGCCCGGCTGATCGTGAGTCGCCAGATCGAATACGGCGCTCAGCTCGGAGTTCCGTGGGGGATTTCCGAGTCCGCGTACAACTTCCGCGATCTCGAGCTCACCTATCAATATTCCAATTTTGGTGTCCCCGGCCTCGGACTGAAGCGCGGGCTCAGTGAGAACATCGTCGTCGCGCCCTATGCGACGGCGCTCGCATCCATGATCGAACCAGTCGCCGCGGTGCGGAATTTCGCCCGTCTGGCCGACGTGGGCGGGTGTGGCCGGTACGGCTGGTATGAGGCCTTGGACTACACGCCGGGGCGTATTCAGGAGGGTAAGAGTGTCGCCGTCGTGCGCGCCTATATGGCGCACCATCAAGGGATGAGTTTGATTGCTATCGCGAACACGCTTCACGGCGGGGCGATGCGAACGCGCTTTCATGCCAATCCAATCGTCCAGGCGACCGAGCTTTTGCTGCAGGAAAGGCCGCCGCGCGATGTCGCGGTAAAATGGGTGCGCGCCGAAGAAGTGAGTCAGACGGCGCAGGTACGCGAACTCGTGCCACCCATGTTGCGCCGGTTCCGCTCGCCGCACGATCGGGTCCCGCGTAGTCATCTTCTGTCGAACGGCCGCTACGCCGTTATGATCACCGCCGCCGGATCGGGGTTCAGCCGCTGGCGCAATCTCGCCGTATCGCGTTGGCGCGAAGACGTCACCTGCGATCCTTGGGGGTCGTATGTTTATCTGCGAGATGTCGAAAACGGCGCTGTCTGGTCCGCGGGCTTTCAGCCGAGCGGCGCCAGACCGGACAATTACGAAGTGGCGTTTTCGGAGGATCGCGTTGAAATTGCGAGACGCGATGGAACCCTTGCGACAACGCTCGATGTCGTCGTATCGCCGGAGGATGACGGGGAAGTCAGACGCGTGTCGGTCTCGAATCTTGGGGCACGCACGCGCGAGATCGAGGTAACGTCTTATTCCGAGGTCGTCTTGGCGCCATCGAGCGATGATGCGGCGCATCCGGCGTTTTCAAAGCTATTTGTACAGACCGAGTTCGTGCCCGAACTGGGCGCACTTCTGGCGACCCGCCGAAGGCGGGCACCGGAGGAACCGGAGGTATGGGCCGCCCATCTGGCCGTATTGGAAGGCGAGGCCACCGACGAGCTGCAATACGAGACCGACCGGGCGCGCTTCCTTGGCCGTGGCAACGGCGTCCGCTCGCCGATGTCCATGAGCAGCGGCCGGCCTCTCTCGAACACAGTCGGGACGGTGCTCGATCCGATCTTCAGCATCCGCCGACGCGTTCGCGTCCCACCCGGCGCGACCGTTCGTCTGTCTTTTTGGACGCTTCTGGCTCGTTCGCGCGACGAGGTTATCAGCCTCGCCGATAAGCACCACGATGTCGCGGCGTTCGAGCGTGCCGCCACCTTGGCCTGGACCCAGGCTCAGGTTCAGCTTCATCATCTCGGCATAACGCCGGACGAAGCCCACCTGTTCCAGCGTCTCGCCAATCGCATAATGTACTCTGACCTGACGTTGAGACCGTCGCCTGAAATCTTGAAACGGAACGATCTCGGCCCATCGGCGCTTTGGGCGCACGGTATCTCTGGCGACTTGCCGATTGTGCTGTGCCGGATCGATGAGGCCGAACACCTGGAGACCGTACGCCAATTGATCCGCGCGCATTCCTACTGGCGGATGAAGCAGCTCGCGGTGGACCTGGTGATCGTCAACGAGAGAAGCACCTCGTATGTCCAGGATCTGCAAACCGCTCTGGAGTCGGTCGTTCGCGTAAACCTGGCGCGAATGCCGGAGCGCCGCCATGGGGCGGTGTTCTTGCTGCGCGCCGACCTGCTGTCTGCCGAGGTGCGAAACCTGCTTCAGACGGTGGCGCGCGTGGTGATTGTAAGCCGGCGTGGAAGCCTCGCTGAGCAAGTCAAACGTCTGCAAGAAATAGCACCGGCCGCCGAACCGCCGCGTCTGGCGCCGCGGAGCGTGAGCCCGCCTGAGTTTGTCGCGCCGCCGCCGCTCGAATTCTTCAACGGAATTGGCGGATTCGATAAGGATGGAAGGGAGTACGTCACCGTCCTCGACGGGGATCAAGAGACGCCCGCGCCTTGGGTGAATGTCATCGCCAATCCTTCGTTCGGCTTCCAGGTCTCCGCTGAGGGCAGCGGTTATACATGGTCGGGCAATAGCCGCGAGAACCAGCTCACACCTCGATCGAACGACCCGGTCAGCGACAGCCCCGGTGAAGCCATTTACCTGCGCGACCAGGACAGTGGAGAGGTCTGGACGGCGACCGCGCTTCCCATCCGCGACGACGCCGCCCGATACATTGCCAGACATGGCCAAGGGTACAGCCGATTCGAGCATGTGTCGCACGGGATTGAGCTCGATCTTCTGCAGTTCGTTCCGCTCGACGATTCCATCAAGATTTCCAGACTGAAGATCAAGAACGTCTCGGGCCGCCGGCGGCGACTATCGGTAACGGCCTATGTGGAGTGGGTGCTGGGACCTTCGCGCACCGCTTGTGCGCCCTATATCGTCACTGAAATCGATCCCGAAACCGGTGTGTTACTGGCGCGCAATCCGTGGCGCATGGAGTTCGGCGCCCGTGTGGCCTTTGCCGACTTGGCTGGCCGGCAAGGTTCGTGGTCTGGCGATCGCACTGAGTTCATCGGTCGCAATGGCAGCTTCGCATTGCCGGCCGCGCTCGCAAGCCGGGATCCGTTGTCCAACCGGGTCGGCGCCGGCCTCGATCCTTGCGGCGTTCTGCAAACCGTCGTGGAGATTCCGCCAAACCGTGAGGTAGAAGTCACCTTTTTGTTGGGCGACGCGGCGACGCGAGTGGAAGCCCTGTCGCTGGTCGAACGGTTTCGAGCGGCCGACCTCGATGAGGTCTTCCGCGAAGTAACAAGGTACTGGGACGATACGCTGGGCGCGGTCCAGGTGCGCACGCCCGATCGTGCGATAGATATCCTGATGAACCGCTGGCTTCTATATCAAACGATCGTTTGCCGATTATGGGCTCGATCGGGATTCTACCAGGCAAGCGGTGCTTATGGCTTCCGCGATCAGCTGCAAGACGGGATGGCGCTTTGCTTGTCGCAGCCAAAGCTGACGCGGGAGCATCTGCTGCGCGCAGCGGCACGACAGTTTACCGAGGGTGACGTTCAGCACTGGTGGTTGCCGTCCTCAGGCAAGGGCATTCGCACGCGCGTTTCCGATGATCTTCTCTGGTTGCCCTACGCCACGGCACAATATGTGATGGCGACTGGCGATCTCGCTGTCCTCGACGAGGAAATTGCGTTTCTCGATGGAATGACCCTCGCGCCTGACGAGCAGGATGCGTTTTTTCAGCCTATGCCCTCGGATGAGCGGGCGACGCTGTTCGAACATTGCGCTCGCGGTCTCGATCGCAGCCTTACGCTCGGACGCCATGGTCTCCCGCTGATCGGCGGGGGAGACTGGAACGATGGATTAAACCGGGTGGGCGCGGGCGGACAGGGCGAAAGCATTTGGCTGGGTTGGTTTCTTCACGCCACCATCGGGAATTTCGTCGCGTTCGCGGAGCAACGGGGTCAGCATGATCGCGCAGCATCATGGCGGCAGCACGCGACGTCGCTGCGCGATGCCCTTGAGCGAGACGGTTGGGATGGCGACTGGTATCGCCGCGGCTATTTTGACGATGGAACGCCGCTCGGGTCAGCATCTAGCAGCGAGTGCCGCATAGACTCCATCGCTCAATCCTGGGGAGTGATCTCCGGCGCGGCAGACCCCGCGCGCGCCGCGCTCGCCATGACGGCGGTCGACGACAATCTCATTTTGCGTGATGACCGACTTGCTCTGCTGTTCACGCCGCCCTTCGATCAAACCGCGCTGGACCCCGGTTACATCAAGGGCTATCCGCCGGGAATCCGCGAGAATGGCGGGCAATATACTCACGCTGCACTCTGGTCAGTTCAAGCATTTGCCAAGCTTGGCGATGGGGACAAGGCAGCGAATTTGCTTTCGTTCCTCAATCCAATCAACAACGCTCGCACTTGGGCTGCCGCGCAACGCTACAAGGTGGAACCATATGTGGTGTGTGCGGATGTCTACTCCGTTCCGCCACACGTGGGGCGGGGCGGCTGGACATGGTACACGGGCTCGGCCGGTTGGATGTATCGGGCAGGTTTAGAGTCGGTTTTGGGATTCACCGTGGAGGGCACCACATTGAGGCTCGATCCCTGCGTGCCCCGCGCGTGGCGAGATTTCGAAATTTCATTTCGCCACCACACGACGCGCTACGAAGTGTTCGTTGAAAATCATAGCGGAGTTTGCCGTGGCATTGCCCGCTTGGAACTGGATGGCCAAGCGCTCGCTCACGGTTCGACCGGCATCACGCTAGTTGACGACGGCGCCACCCATCATGTCCGTTTGATCCTCGGATGACCTACCTGCGATCGCTCGGCTAGGCCGCCTTGGGGCTCGGCAAACTGTGGTCGTGGCTCACGGTACACGCCTGCTCACGGCCGCACTTTATGCAGATGAATATCTCGTTGTCCAAATCAAGGGTACGGTTGGCTGACTCAATCTGCTTGAGTCGCAACTCGCCACCGCAGAGGTCACAGCGCGACGAGGGCGGCGGCTCGACAAGGGTGCGCATGGGATTTCCTTTCGTCCGACATGCTTCGGAACGAGGGAATGGAACACTCAAAAGGGTCCCAGTTGAAAAGTTGAATTGAAAGCCCGAACGCTTTGCGTTGGCGTCTCGATCGGCATGAGGCTGCGCGTTTAAGAAGGGTGTGTCCAGTCACATTTCCGGAGGCGCACGCGAACATGCTCGTCTCCGAGATCGCGAGCTTTAAGCCAACTGGGCACCTGGAACTGCTCCATAATAGAAGAAAAAGCCGCGAAATACTGATTTTGAATCAATTCTCGGTGAAAGTTTTCGCAGCCAGTCTTCGGCTGCCCGTGAGTATGCAAGATCACTCCAGTAATGGCCCGCAAGCCAAATC
>OBLU010002585.1_pt1 | contig 16596 bp, 8 predicted proteins | sample 1518681 | NCBI WGS metagenome assembly OBLU01 (sample SAMEA3539304, study PRJEB22396) | soil metagenome | biome: tundra; feature: field; material: soil | place: USA | collected 2010-05 | depth 0.15 m | reverse complement strand
GCTAAACGCTGGCCTGAGGCGCGCATGGAAGGCGGGTTACCGCATTGAATGGACCACCGCCACCCTGATCGCTGTATTGAAAAGGTCGCCAGCGGTTTTCAGCTTACGGAAGGGCCGCTGATGGCCTCGTATTCTCGCCCGACGAGAAAACTTTCTTATGTTGCCAATTCCGATGACAAGAATAAGGTCTGGATGCGATACGACGTGGCGGCCGATGGCGCCGTTTCCAACGGCAAGGTGTTCGCCGATGTGACCGCCGAGAAGGAAGACGATTCAGGAAGACGATTCGGGGTTGGCGACGCTTCGATTGCGATATCCTGATAGCCAAGGTAATGGCAACACGTGCTCTCTTCCGTGCTGGGTGTCTCGCCATATTGGGCGTTGCGGCGGCCTGCGCGCAGAATGCGCCCGCCACAATCGGCATCGACTATCCCGTTGACGGCTCGATCTTCCCGCCGGACATGGCAGCGCCCACTTTTCTGTGGCGCGACCCCGCGCCAGGCACCGTTTCCTGGCGGATCGAAATCGCGTTCGCCGATGGCTCGGCAGCCGTGCAGGCAACCTCCAGGGGCGAGCGCATGCGCATCGGCGAGATCGACCCGCGCTGTGTCTCCCCGGCCAATCAGCCGCCCAAACTCACTCCGCAACAGGCCGCGGCTCATAGCTGGACGCCCGATCCCGCCACTTGGGCCGCGATCAAGAAACAGTCGGTTGCCGTCGCCGCGACAGTTACCATTGTGGGCTTTGCAGCTGGGGATGCCCGCCCGCCACTCTCACGCGGGCACATGCGGATGCACACCTCGGCGGACCCGGTGGGCGCGCCCATCTTCTATCGCGACGTGCCGCTGATCCCTTCGGAAACCGAAAAGGGCGTCATCAAACCTCTGGCAGAAAGCAACGTCCCCCTGATCGCCTGGCGGCTGCGCAACGTGGCGGAAACGCGCAGCCGGGTGCTGCTGGAAGACATGCACACCTGCGCCAACTGCCATTCCTTCTCCCGCGATGGGAAGACTCTGGGGATGGACCTCGACGGTCCTCAAAACGACAAGGGCCTCTATACGATCGTGCCCGTGCAGCAGAAAATGACCATCCGCAACGAGGACGTGATCTCGTGGACCAGCTTCCGCGGCGAATTCGGCAGCCAGCTTCGCGAAGGCTTCATGTCCCAGGTCTCGCCCGATGGCCGCCGCGTGGTCACCACCATCAAGCCGCCCGGCACCAAGGGCACTCAGTTCTACTACGTCGCCAATTTCGAGGACTACCGCTTCCTCCAGGTCTTTTATCCCACGCGCGGCATCCTGGTCTGGTATGACCGCGACGCCCGCAAACTCGAACCGCTGCCTGGCGCGGACGACCCGCGCTACGTGCACACCAACGCCGTCTGGAGCCCCGACGGCAAGTACCTCGTATTCGCGCGCGCCGAGGCGAAAGATCCCAATCCGGCCGACGGCAAAATGGCCGCCTACGCCAACGACCCCGCCGAAGTCCCCATCCAGTACGATCTGTATCGCATCCCTTTCAACGACGGCAAAGGCGGCAAGCCGGAAGCGATCGCCGGCGCATCGCACAACGGCATGAGCAACAGCTTCCCCAAGATTTCGCCCGACGGACGCTGGATCGTCTTCGTCGAGGCCCGCAACGGGCAGTTGATGCGCCCCGACAGCCGGCTCTACATCGTCCCGGCAGAGGGCGGGCAGGCGCGCCGCATGGTCTGCAACACGACGTTGATGAACTCCTGGCATAGTTTCTCGCCCAACGGGCGCTGGCTGGTGTTCTCCTCCAAGAGCCGCTCACCTTATACCCAGTTGTTCCTCACGCACATCGACGCGGAGGGGAACGACTCGCCCGCCATCCTGATCGAAAACTCCACCGCCAGTAATCGCGCCGCCAACATCCCCGAGTTCGTCAACATCGCTCCCAACGGTATGGAGCACATCGACGCTCCGGCGGCCGACTTTTACCGCCAGGTTGATGTGGCCGCGGCCCTGGCGAAGAAAGGCGAGTACGCCGCCGCCATCCCCGAGTGGATCAAAGCCCTGGCGATGAGTCCTGACGATGCGCGCGCCCACAATAACTTCGGACTGAGCCTGGCGGGAGCGGACCGGAGGGCCGAAGCGATGGAGCAGTACCACAAGGCGCTGGCAGCCAAACCCGATTACCCCGAAGCGCATAACAATCTGGCGATCGCGTTGGCCGACGCCGGCCGTACGGGCGAAGCCATCGATCATTACCGGCAGGCTTTGGAGGGCAACCCCGGCTACGCCGAAGCCCATTGCAACCTGGCCACGCTGCTGGCGCAACAAGGGCGCCTGCCGGACGCCATTCAGCATTTCGAGGCAGCGCTCGCCATCCGCCCGAACTACGCGGATGCGCACAATAATTTCGGTGTCGCGCTGGCCGCGGCGGGCCGCCTCGACGAGGCCGTCAGCCACTATCGCAAGGCGATCGCGAGCGATCCCGGGTACGCGGATGCCCATAACAACCTGGGCGCCGTGCTGACCCGGCAAGGCAAGCTCGACGACGCCATCGTGCATTTCCGCAAGGCGCTCGAATTGAACCCCGCCTACACCGCCGCGGAGGTCAATCTGGGGCGCACGCTGCTGGCGCGGGACAAGTTCGACGAGGCCATCGCGCATCTGCAGAAAGCGCTCGCCGCCGGTGGGGAAACCGCGGAACTGCAGAACAGTCTGGGGACGGGCCTGGCCGAAACAGACCGGATGGACGAAGCCATTCCCCACTTCGAAAGGGCGGCAGCGCTGGCCCCCGACAATGTAGACGCCCAGGCCAATCTGGGACGGGCCTATGCCGCGAAACAGCGGTTCGACCTGGCCCTCGCGCACTATGAAAAAGCGCTGCAGCGGAATCCCCGTTCGGCGGAACTGCACAACGAACTCGGCGAAACGCTGGCCAACGTAGACCGCGTGGACGAAGCCATTCCGCATTTCGAAAAGGCGCTGGAGATCTCTCCCGGCCTGGTGGAGGCGCGATACTATCTGGGCGCGGCGCTGATGACGAAGGGCCAGGGAGCAAAAGCGCTTGCCCAATGGCGCCAGGCGCTACGCAAAGAACCGGACAACCTGCAAGTGCTCAACGACACCGCCTGGGTGCTGGCCACCTCCAGCGATGCCGCCCTGCGCAACGGCGCCGAAGCCGCCACCCTGGCCGCGCACGCCGTGCAACTTACCTCGGGAAACGAACCGGCGATACTCGCCACTCTCGCCGCGGCTTACGCGGAAACCGGCCGCTTCGACAAGGCGGTGGAATTAGAGCAGCGCGCAACCGACCTTGCCACCCAGCAAGGAAATGCGTCCCTGGCGGCCACTCTACGTGCCCGGCTGGCGCCGCTGCGGGCGAAGACCCCGATTCGCCAGCCGTGACCGGCTTGCCCGAGGTCAGTTGATTAAAGCCGGCCGCCGGCTGCCCTGAAACGGGAAACGCTTCGCAAACTCCGTCAGGTTGACGTGCACGCCCAACCCAGCCCGGTCGCTCAGTTCCACGTACCCGTTCTGCTGAACTGGATACGTTCCATCCGTCAGTTCCCGGTAAACCGCGTCGTCGGCGGCCTCCCACTCCTGAATCAGAAAGTTGCGGCACGCCGACATGGCCGCGAGCGAGGCCACGTGGCCAATGGGGCCGCTGCACTGATGGGGCGCGACCTCGACGCCGTATGCTTCCGCCATGTTGGCGATTTTCCGAATCTCCGTGATGCCGCCAGAGTGCAGCACGTCCGGCTGGACCACAGAAGCTCCTCGCGCGTCGAGCAGTGTTCGAAATTCGAATCGGGAGAACAGGCCCTCGCCGCTGGCGATGGCCACCGGACTCTTCGCCGCCACTTCTCCCAATCCGGCCGGGTTCTCGCGGAGCGTCGGTTCTTCAATCCAGAGCGGGCGATATTTCTCAACCGCACGCGCAAACTCGATGGCCGACCGCACGCTGAAGGTCTCGGCGGCTTCCAGACACAAGTCCATGGAGTTCCCGACCGCCGCGCGAATCGCTGCCAACTCCGCGCAAGTACTGGCGATGCGTTCCGATTCCGAGCCCTGCGCGGCGAGCGTCCATTTGACCGCCGTCCAGCCCTTCTTTCGGGTTTCGATGGCCCAGTCGCGGAACGCTTCCGGCGTGCGCCGATTTTCGATCGAGGCGCCCCAATGCGTGTAGTAGACGCGCGATGCCTTGCGCAGCCGGCCGCCGAGCAGGCGCCAGAGCGGCACGCCCAGCCGCTTGGCCTCCAGGTCCCAGAGAGCGATATCGACAGCCGACATAGCCGACATCGCCGCGGGCCCGTTTCGCCAGCGCGAAAGCCGATAGTAGGCGCGATTCCAATGCTCTTCCGGACCGGCGGGATCGCGCCCGATGAAATCTTCCTCCAGCCACCGCAGCGCAGCCTCGGCTATGCCGGCGCGTCCCTCCAAAGTGGCTTCGCCCAAGCCGGTCAAACCAGCGTCGGTATTCACTTCGAGAAACACCAGATCGCGCCAGCGCAGAGTCGCCTTATGGATGGTGAAACCTGTGATCTTCATCTTGCCGTCCGGTGTCGCGCAGCGAAGCGCCCGCGGCGCGCTCAAACCGAGAGCGAGAGCCAGGAGATCGCGTCGTGAAAGGGATGGGGCTGGCACCGCATTAGAATACACCATTCCCGTCCAAGTGTGTTATACCAACGGACTAGTGAAGCTTCGCGGGCTGGCAATCGGGGTACTCTGCGCGCTGGCACCGGCGCAGGTGTCATGGGGCGCTACTATCTCCGGAGCCACGCCCGCGTCCGAATGGAGACTCTCGCAACTGAATCGGAGAGTCTGGCAGATCGAAGACGGATTGCCCCACAACTACGTCACGGCGATTGCCACCGATGAAAAGGGCTATCTTCTGCTGGGCACGCAATCCGGAATCGCCCGTTTTGACGGTATGCGGTTTACTCCCTTCGAGCGCTTCGGCGGAATGTGGATTTACGCGTTGCTGAAAGCTTCCGAGGGCGCTCTCTGGGTGGGGAGCTATCAGTCGGGATTGCATGTTCTTCGCGACGGTAAAGTTCAATCCTGGATTGCCGGCGACGGCCTCGGCGACGGCAGCGTTTATTCACTGCTGGAAGACCGTTCGCACCGCATCTGGCTGGTGTCGCGCGATGGATTGCTGCGTATGGATCATGGCCGTCCAAATCTGGTGGTGCGTGGGGACAATGTCGACGGCTACGCCTGGCAATCGATGACGGAAGACGAAGCCGGATCCATCTGGTTCGCCGCCAGGGAAGGGCTCTTTCGGATAACCAGCGGACAAGTGAAGACGCTCAAGTTGACCGGCGCGCGGGGATTGCCGGTGACCATCTACTATTCGGCGGCCAAACGCCAACTCTATCTCGGCACGACGATCGGCGTTTACCTGCTGAAATGTTCGAACGATGTTTGCGAGAGCGTGGCAATTCCCCAAGTGAGCGGACCCGTAGTAGGACTTCGGGCCGCCAATGACGGTGCGCTCTGGGCCGCGACGTGGGGCAACGGCGTCTTCCGTTCGGCTGGCCGCCGCGTGGAGCAAATCTCGACGCACGACGGACTGGCCGACGATTTCGTCCGCGTGCTGAGCGAAGATGGCGAGCACAATCTGTGGGCCGGCACGCGAAGCGGAGGATTGACGCGTTTTCGAAAGACCATCCTGAAGCCGGTCGGGATTCCGGAAGGACTGGGCGGCAACTATGCGTCCGCCGTGCTCGACGATGGCGCCGATGGCTTGTGGCTGGGAACCTGGCGGAGCGGGTTGTTTCACTGGCGCAACGGCGTCATGACGCCGCAGCCTCTGCCCGAACAACCATTGGGCATCCTCATCAATGCGCTGGCTCTGGATGCGGCGCACGATCTGTGGTTGGGCACGTTTCACGGCCTATGGAGAATTCGCCACGGAACCAGGACTGCCGAGCGCGTGCCGTTTGCGAACGGCGACGGCAACGTTTCCAGCATTCTCCTGGCTCGCGACGGGACGTTCTGGCTAGCGAAACAGGGTGGACTGACGGAATTTGCATCGGGGAATCCGCGGACTTCCAGCCCGATTCTCTTCCTCCCCGGCGAAACCATCACTGGTTTACTGGAAGACCGCGGCGGCCGAATCTGGATCGGCGCACGGGGCGGAGTTTGGCGGATCACAGCGACGCCGAGCGCGCCGCCGGATCGAAGGCTCGAACGATTGCAGCAGGGCTCCGTGACGGCCATCGCCCAGGATTCGCGAGGCCGGGTCTGGGTGGCTATGGACGGCGGGAGGATTCAGGTTTACACGGCGAGCGGGCCCACGCTGGTTCGTTTCACGGGCCTTCCGGCGCCCGCCGTGTACCTGATTGCGGACGATGCGCAATCGGGACTCTGGTTCGGCACCGGACGCGGTTTGGCGCGAGCGTCGATGCACGATATAGAGGAGTTCTTAGCGGGACGTCAGGCGCGGGTCGACCTCTCTGTCTACGGCGTTTCCGAGGGCATGCGCACCATCGAGTGCCGCGTTGGGGCGCAGCCTTCGAGTTGCACCAGGAAGGACGGAAGCATCTGGCTGCCCACCGCCAAGGGCTTTATCGAGATCGATCCCGCGCCGGCGGCGGATCTTCCCCCGCCCCACCCGTGGATCGAGCAGGTCCGGGTCGACGGGAAAACCGTGGCGCGGGATGCATCCATCCGGCTGTCTCCCGGGACGCACGAACTGGCGGTGGGCTTTACCGCAATCCGGCTTGGCCGCGCCGAAAGAGTGCAGTTCCGCTACCGGATGCAGGGCCTCGACGAGGACTGGGTTGACGCAGGAAGCGAGCGGCTTGCGCGCTACAGCCACCTGCGTCCCGGACAGTTTGAATTGCTGGTTTCGGCGCGCGACCCGACCGGAGAGTGGAGCGAGGCGGTGGCGTCCGCCACCATCGAGCAGGCGCCGTTCGTGTACCAGACTCTCTGGTTTCGCGGCCTGGTGGTCGCTGGCATCGCCGGGATGGTCGGCGTCCTCTACCGCTTCCGCCTGCACGCCGTTCGCAGGCGTTACGCAGCCGTGCTCGAAGAACGCAACTGGATCGCGCGCGAGTGGCACGATACGCTGCTAGCCGGCCTATCGGCGGCGTCGTGGCAACTCGACGTGGCGGTGAAACAATGCCGGCAAACGGCAGCCTTGCCAAGTATTCAGAGCGCGCTCGGCATGGTGCGCTATTGCCGCGACGAAGCCCGCCGGGCGATCGGCGATCTGCGGCACGAGCGTGTGGAAAGGACGAGCCTGACCGATTCCCTGCAACAATCCATCCGGCAACTCACCGACAGCACGGCGGTCCGGTCGCGTCTCGAAATCGAGGGAAAAGTGCCTGTCTGCAGCAGCGAACTCAACTCCGACCTGCTTCGCATCTGTCAGGAGGCGACGGCGAACGCGCTGCGGCATGCGCATGCGTCGGAAATCGTGGTGCGGCTCGATTGCAGTAGCGGGAAGATATCGCTCTCCGTTCAGGACGATGGCATCGGCATGGACGCTTCCTCGATCGACCATCCGCCGCACGGGCACTACGGCCTGATGGGAATGCGGGAGCGCGCCCGGCGCGTCGGGGGTGATCTTTACCTTTCGAGCCAGCCGGGAAAGGGGACCGTGGTGAAGGCGGTGGTTCCTCTCCGGTCATGAAACCGCCCATCCGCGTGCTCATAGTCGAGGATCACTTTCTGGCGCGCATCGCCCTGCACGGCGTCCTGGACGCGCAGTCCGGCTTCCAGATTGTCGGCGAAACCGGCGTCGGCGAAGATGCCGTCCGGCTCTATCGCGAGCACCGGCCGGACGTGGTGATCATGGACCTGAAACTCATCGGAGTCTCCGGTTTCGACGCCATCGAGGGAATCCGCCGCGAACATCCGGCGGCGCGCATTCTGGTGCTCAGCAATTTTCAAGGCAGCGAGGATGTGTACCGCGCGATGCGTTGCGGCGCGCGCGGCTACTTGACCAAAGACGCCGATGGGGGCCAATTGGTGGAAGCCATCCGAACCGTCGCTGCCGGCGGCCGCTTTATCCCCAAGTCGCTCGAAAGCCGGCTGGCGGAACGTTGCCCCGGCGCGGACATTACTCCTCGGGAGAGGGACGTGCTGCGCCTGTTGGCGGAAGGCTTGGGTACCCCCGACATCGCCCATCACCTCCAGATCGCCGAGAAGACCGTGCGGATCCACATCGGCAACCTGCTGGAAAAGCTGGGCGCCCGCGACCGCACCCACGCGCTGGTCATCGCCCTCCACCGCGGGATCATCCACCTCGATTAGAAGAATCCCGGCGCCTTCCAGGTTTTTTCGGCCATTAGGTCATTTGTCCTATGCGCGGCCCGCCAAACACGCGCAATATAAGGCATGCCCATATCCCGACGCGCCCTTCTGGGCGCGATTGCCGGTTCCGCGTGCGTCTCCGGCCAGAGCTATTTCCCCGGAATCCCCAACGTCGGCGTGAAAGCGGACAATGTTGCCACGCGGACGGAGTGCGGCGTCGGCGCCCTCATGCCCTGGGCCGATGGCCTGTACCTGGTTACCTACAACTCGCACAAGAAAGCCACGGGTACCGGGCTCGGACTTTATCGTCTGGACGAACAGCTCAAACCCGAGCTGCTGCACCTGCACAACGGCACGCACGCCAACCGCATGGTCCACCATGAGTCGAACCAATGCATCATCGGACCCTACATCATCGATTCGGCGGGCAAATGGCGGTTCATCGAAGCGTTCGAAGATCACCGTCTCACCTCGACCATGCGGCATCTGACCGATCCCGCCAATCGCGTCTATTTCCAGACCATGGAAGGGCTGCTCTTCGAGATGGATATCGCCACTCTCAAAACGCGCCTGTTGTTCGATGTGGTCAAGGAAATGAAGATCTCCAAGCCCGCGCACTTCAAGGGGGGCTATACTGCCCAGCATCGCGTCGTCGTCAGCAATAACGGCTTTTACGCGTACGGGGACGATCAGGCTGGACTGTTCGAATGGGACGGCGGGAAAACATGGAAGCGCCTTTCCAACAAACCGCACATGGATGTAGCGGCACGGGAAAACATGGGCAACGTCATGTTTTCGACGGGTTGGGATGAATCGTCCGTGTTGCTCGAAGCCCTGGTGGATGGCCAGTGGCAGCGATACCGCCTTCCCAAGGCGTCGCACGCCACCGAACAAGCATGGCAAACCGAATGGATGAGAATCCGTGAAGTCGAGACCGAGCACTTCATGATGGATATCCAGGGAATGTTCTACGAGCTGCAGCCGGTAGCGTTCGAAGGCCGCATCTGGGGCGTTAAACCCGTCTGCCAGCATCTCCGCATCATTCCGGACTACTGTTCCTTCCGCGGCATGCTGGCGCTGGGCGGCAATGAGACCACGCCCAATGGCGACAATAATGCCGTAGTCGGCCAACCGCAAAGCGGCGTCTGGTTCGGCAAGACCGACGATCTGTGGAGTTGGGGACGCCCGCAGGGATGGGGCGGCCCGTGGCGCAATGCGCAAGTGCAGGCGGGCGTGCCCTCGGATCCGTTTCTGTTTACCGGTTTCGAGCGCAAAGCTCTCCACCTGATCGCCGCCGACAGCATCAACATCGCCATCGAAATCGATTTTCTGGGGAACGGGACGTGGGTCAGCTACGAGAACGTCAAGCTGAGCGGCGGCAAGTATCAGTTCGTCAATTTCCCCGACGGTTTTTCCGCGCACTGGGTGCGTCTCGTTCCAAGCGGCGCCAGCCGGATGACCGCTGAGTTTATGTTTACCTGACTTGCCTGTTTCCAGGCACGCAGGGTGAAAGACTGGAGCTCTCTATGTTGAAAGCGGCTGTAACTCTCATATTGGTTCTTCTCCTGCCGTTGGCGGTGATTTCGCTGGCGCAGCAGGGCACCGGAGGCATTTTCGGCACCGTAACAGATCCTTCCGGCGCACCGATAGTGGGCGCGCCGGTGGCAGTCACAAACGTGGCAACCAATGTCACGACGAAAGCTGCAACCGGCGAACGCGGCGACTATATCTTCCCCCGGCTGCCCGTCGGCGACTACAGCGTCAGTGCCGGGCAACCTGGCTTCAAATCCTTAGTGCGCAGCGGTGTTGTCCTGCAGGTGGACCAGCGCGCGGAGGTGAACCTTCAACTCTCGCTGGGAGACGTAGGAGAAAAGATCGAGGTGACCGGCGATGCGCCCCTGGTGAATACGACCAATGCCACCGTAGGCGAAGTCATCGAGAACCGGCGCATCGAGGAACTACCATTGAATGGCCGCAATGCTCTGTCGCTCATGTACCTGTCGCCGGACGTGAAAGCCCAGGCGGGCACCAGCGGCTTCGCCGATCGGGGAACCGCTTTATCCAACGTCAGCATCAACGGCGGCCCCAGTTCCATCAACTCGTTCCTGCTGGATGGCGGCAGCAACAATCAGGCGTTTCTGCAGGATTTGAATGTGAACCCCACGGTCGATTCGATCGAAGAGTTCAAGGTGCAGAGCGGAGTCATGCCGGCGGAATTCGGATTCACGTTAGGCGGTGTGGTGAACATGGTCACCAAGTCCGGCACCAACAGCGTTCACGGATCGGCCTACGAGTTTGTGCGCAACAACGATTTTGACGCCCGCAATACCTTTGCCGCGGGGATCACACCCTACCGGTACAACCAATTCGGCGGCGCGGTCGGCGGGCCCGTTTACATTCCGAAGACTTACGACGGGCGCGATAAGACGTTCTTCTTCTTTAACATCGAGCACTGGCAGTATTCATATGCCAACAGCATCATCACCAGCGTTCCCACCGCGGCGCAACGGGCCGGGGATTTCTCCGGGCTGCTCACCGCCTCGGGAGCACTTACCCCCATCTACGATCCGGCCAGCACGGTGGTGAATCCCAATGGCTCGGGTTACGTGCGTACCGTGTTTGCCGGCAACGTAATTCCGGGTTCGCTACTCGACCCGGTTGCCCAAAAGTTCTTGAATTACCTGCCGCTGCCCAACCGCACGCCCAGTAACGCGTTCACCCAAGCGAACAACCTGATCGCGCTCGCCCCCGCGAGCCTCCACATGAATCAATACATGATCAAGTTGGATCATCATTTCTCCGAGAAGGACACGATGTTCTTTCGGTACTTCTACTATCAGGAGTTCAACAATAACGGTGGCAACGACATATACACGAGCCCGCTTTTCGATTACCGCTACGACCATTACACGGCAAAAAACGTGATCGTCAACGAGACTCATACCTTCTCGCCCACGTTGTTAAACGAATTGCACCTGAGTCTGGCCCGGAACTATTTTCCGTTTCAGGCCGCCAGTTTCAATTCGGGAATCACCACCACCCTGGGATTACCCGCTTCCGTGCCGGATCTCGAAATGCCGAATGTGAGTGCGGGATTGCCGGGGACTGCCGACCTCAGCGATGGAATCCGCGGTCAAACCTCCTGGCAATTGGCGGACTCCGTGACTTGGGTTCGCGGACTGCACACTTTGAAAATGGGGTTCGACATCAGATTGCAGCAGGCCAACAATTTCCAACCCAGCGGTCTCTCGGGGTCTTACACCTTTGCAAGCGCGTTGACTTCCAACCCGCAATCTCCTTCGGGGACCGGCAGTAGCGTGGCGACGTTCGTGCTGGGACAGGTCAGTTCGGCGAGCATTGTGACCGCGCTCGGCGAATCCGAAAAAGGCCATTCGATCAGCGGTTTTGTCCAGGATGATTATCGGATCGCACCACATCTCACCCTGAACCTGGGATTGCGCTACGATTACCAGCCTTGGGCGGTGGAGCGCAACAATGGGCTCTCCAACTTCGTCCCCAGCGCCGTAGATAGCGTGAATGGCCTGAAAGGAGCGGTCTTATACGCCGGCAAAGGATTCAGTGGATCGCCGTTGGGCGGAACCCCGATGAACTCCTTCGGTCCGCGGGCAGGCCTGGCTTGGGACATAACGGGCAACAGCAAAATGGTCTTTCGCACCGGCTATGGGATCTACTACGAGAACGTCGTCTCTCGCGACCTCTTCGGAAACACAGCGGGTTTTGCCAGCACTTCGACCAGCTACAATCCGCCCGGCGGGAACAGCAACCTGCCGGCGTTCAAATTCAGCCAGGGATTGCCGACTCCGCCCATCCAACCGCTCGGCAGCGCTCTGGGTCCGGCGGCATTTCTCGGCCAAAGCGTCAGCTATGACCAGTCCGGGCAATCGGTACCGAGGGCTCAGGAGTGGAACGCATCGTTGCAGAGGCAGTTGCCGGGGCAGTGGGTGGTCGAGTTGGGTTACGCCGGGAACCATGCAAATCACCTGGTGGCAGGTGGATACAACCTTGACCAGTTGAACCCGTCCTATCTCTCCCAGGGCAACGCACTGCAGAACCTGGTGCCGAACCCTTACGCGGGAGTCGTTCCCGGCTCCCTTGGCGCCGCGACGATTACGGAGCAACAATCCTTGCTTGCGTTTCCGTACTACACCGGAGTCACGGTCCGGGATCCTCATCTGGGCGATTCCATCTATCACGCCGGGTTTGTGAGCGTCAAGAAGAAATTCTCCAGCGGACTGGTGCTCCTGGCTTCCTACACCAAGGCGAAGCTGATCAGCGACAGCATCGTCATTCCGGATAACTTCGGCTCTCTGTTGGAAGGGAATGCCACGGTCACCGGCTATCAGAACGGGCTATACAACCGCGCCGGCGAGCGGTCCATCGATCCGACGAACATTGCGCAGCGTGTCATTGTCAGCGGAGTCTATGAACTGCCGGTAGGCAAGGGCAAGCCGCTGAATCTCACCAATCCCGTAATGAATGGGATGTTCGGAGGATGGCAAGCCCAGGGCATTTTCACGGTTCAATCGGGCTTGCCGCTGGTGGTTACCGGAGCAAATAACAATGTGGCCACGCGCCCGAACAGCACAGGGCAGTCGGCGAAACTCAGTAATCCAACCCAGTACGAATGGTTCAATACGTCGGTATTTGTGAATCCGCCGAATTACACGTACGGCAACCTCGGACGGACATTGCCGGATGTGGTGGGGCCGGGGACCATCAACATCGACATGTCCCTGATCAAGAACATACACCTGTGGGAGCGAGTTTCGCTGCAGATCCGCGCCGAGGCGATCAACATGACAAATCACGTGAACCTCGGCATGCCGAACACCTCATTTGTCCCCGGCTCGAACGGCTTAAACAGCAGTTCCACGTTTGGGACGATCACGTCGGCCGCCGCCGCGCGCATCTTGCAGTTCGGTGCCAAGCTCGTATTCTGATGGAGCGGCATTGGTGACCAACTCGAAGACAGCCTGAAGATTGCAGCCGCCGGTTCCTTGACCGCAAACCCGTGGGAGAGGCGGCGGCTGCAACCTCGCCATCGACCCGTCAACCCTGGTTCGAGATTTCGAACCATGCGGGTCCCAGCGAAAGCGTCGAACCTTATGTCGACCCCTCTGCTCAGCCGACCCCCCGGTGAAGCTGCCGCCAGCCGTCGAACGATCCTGCCCGTTCGATGGTGCATCGCCCTCCTGCTCCTGGCAGCGTCCGTCCTGAACTACATCGACCGGCAGTCGCTCTCCATCCTGGCTTCCACCATTCAGCGCGAACTGCGCATTTCGGATTCGGGCTACGCCACCATCCTGCAATGCTTCCTCGGCTCTTACACGGTCATGTACCTGGTTTCCGGCCGAATTGTCGACCGCTATGGCGCCCGCCTGGCTGAGACCGGCTTCATTCTGTGGTGGTGCTTCTCCAACATGGCGACTTCGCTGGTGACGGGCGTCGGATCGCTGGGCGTCGTTCGGAGCCTGCTGGGTGTGGGCGAACCAGGCAATTTCACGGCCGCGGCAAAGGCGGTTTCCGAATGGTTCCCCAAAGGGGAAAAAGCCATCGCCGTAGGCATGTACAGCATGGGCGCGACGCTGGGCGCGGCCATCGCCGGACCACTCATCTCCATACTCGCGCTTCGTTTCGGCTGGCGCTCCGCCTTCCTGTTCACGGGGGTCGCGGGCCTCACTCTCGCCACCCTCTGGTACCAGTTCTACCGAAGCCCCAAAGACCACTCATGGCTGGGTGCGAAAGAGCGCGCGCTGCTGATTTCCGAAGGCGTGATCTCCGATTCCGTTGAGCCCCCGGCCGCAGCCTCGCGCCTGCCCATTCGCGAAAAGAGCCTGTGGGCAGTGCTGTTCTCCCGCATGATCACCGATCCGCTCTGGTATTTCTATCTCTTCTGGTTCCCCAAGTATCTGCAGGAAGTCCGCGGCTTTACTCTCGCCGATATCGGGAGAACCATCTGGGTAGTCTTCGTGGCCGCCGATCTGGGCTGCCTCCTCGGGGGATGGCTATCGGGCCGCCTGATCCGCTCCGGTTTCGCGCCTGTCTCCGCGCGTCTCACGGTCATGTCGGGATCCGCCTGCGTGGTCGCGCTGAGCTTTCTCACGCCTCATCTGCCCGGACGCGCGATGCCCCTGGCCGCGGCGGCTGCCTTTGCCTTCGCCCACATGATCTGGATGACCAATTCAACCACCCTGCCCATCGACATCTTTCCCGCCGGGGCCATCGGCTCCGCGCAAGGGCTCATCGGCGCCGGCAGTTCTCTCGGAGGCTTCATCTCCAGCGGACTGATCGGCTACTGCCTGACCCACGCATCCTACACTCCCGTTTTTTTCGCCATGAGCTTTCTTCACCCCGTGGCCCTGGCGGTCCTTTTCTTCACATTACGCAGGAGTTCCAGCGAATGAAACAAAAGCGCGAAAAGTACGACATCGTTGTGATCGGCGGCGGCCTGGCCGGCTTCTGCGCCGCCGTTGCCTCCGCGCGCCATGGCGCCCGCACCTGCCTGGTGCAGGACCGGCCGGTATTCGGCGGCAACAGTTCCTCTGAGATCAGGGTCACGCCCCATGGCGCGGCCGCGTTCCACGCCTACGCTCGCGAAACCGGCATCGTCTCCGAACTGCTGATCGAGGAACGCGCCCGCAATCACGAAACCATTTTCGAGAATGGCTGGACGAACAGCGTCTGGGATCTGGCCCTGTATGACATGGCGATGGCCACGTCCAACCTCACCTTCCATGTCAACACTTCGGTTGCTGCCGTTCGCCAGCGCGACCAGCGCAACATCTCCGCCGTGATCGGCCGCGTCGCCGCCGCGGAGACCGAGATCGCGTTCGAGGCCGATATCTTTATCGACTGCACCGGCGATGGACTGGTTGCCGCCGAGGCCGGATGCGAGTGGCGGATGGGCACGGAAGGAGCCGGCGAGTTCCAGGAGCCCCACGCGCCGCCGGTAGCGAGCGCGGACACCATGGGCAACTCCATCCATTTCCGCTGCCGCGACATGGGCCGGCCCGTCCCGTTCCAGGCGCCATCCTGGGCCATGCATTACGAGGACACGGGATACTTCTACCAGCAGGGCCGGCATCCCAAGGACGTCCGCGGCGGTTTCTGGTGGCTCGAGATCGGCGTGCCGTGGAACACCATCCACGACGCCGAGGATATCCGCCACGAGCTCACGCGCCACGCCCTGGGGGTCTGGGACTGGATGAAGAACCGCGACCCGAAGACGAAGGACCTGGCGGCCAACTGGGCTCTGGACTGGATCGGCCAGGTGCCTGGCAAGCGCGAGAGCCGCCGCATCGTGGGCCAATACCTGATGACCGAACACGATCCGCAGAACCGGACCGTGTTCCGCGACGAGATCGCCTTTGGAGGCTGGTTCATCGATCTGCACACGCCGGGTGGCCTGCTGGCTCCTTCGAGCGAACCCGCCAGCGCCGAAGGCTATACCCAAACCAGCAACTACGCCGCGAAAAGCTATGCCGGACCCTATGGGATTCCCCTGCGGATCCTGATCGCCAAAGACATCGACAACCTGATGATGGCCGGCAGAAACGTCAGCGTCACTCACGCCGCGCTCGGCACGGTCCGAGTCCAGGGGACCACGGCGCTCATGGGGCAGGCCGCCGGCACCACCGCCGCATTGGCCCTTCGCAGAGGCCTCCGTCTGGATGAAATGGCGTCGCAAGGCATCTTCGACATCCAGCAAGCGCTGCTTCGCGACGGCTGTTTTCTCCTCAATTACGGCAACCAGGACCCGCTGGATCTGGCGAGGGCGGCCACCGCGATAGCCAGCAGTGAAGCCCTCCTGCGGGGCGCCAGCCCGGAAAGCCGCGGCGCGCATGAAGGGCTCGACATCTGGCGCGATCAGGCGGTCCCGGTAGTCGAGGCCCTGACGAAACGGCGCGGGCAGTGGATCGCCCTCGGCTGCGGCCGGCTCGATGAAGTGGCGGTCTGCCTCTCCAACGGGACGCCCGAAGACCAGATGGTGGAAGCCGTGCTGGTGCGGGCCGATAGCATCTGGGACTATCGCGCGGAACCGCCGCAACCCCTGGCCATGACCACGCTGCGAGTGCCGGGCGGGGCGAAGCGCCACTGGACCCCCTGGCCGCTCGGGTTGTCCGCTCTCGCGCCAGGGACCTACGTACGCATCGACCTTCTCCCGAATGGTAACGTGCAATGGCACGCGGCCGGACTCCTCATCCCCGGACACCTCTGCGCTTTCGAAATGAGCCCGGGCAAGATGCGCCGCTTTGGTCCCGGTATTACGATGAGTTTCCTCGTTACTCCGCCGCAGCCGTGTTTTGGCCCCGCCAACGTTCTGTCGGGAGTAACCCGC
>OBLU010002584.1_pt1 | contig 16599 bp, 24 predicted proteins | sample 1518681 | NCBI WGS metagenome assembly OBLU01 (sample SAMEA3539304, study PRJEB22396) | soil metagenome | biome: tundra; feature: field; material: soil | place: USA | collected 2010-05 | depth 0.15 m | reverse complement strand
GACGTGCCTGAAACACAATAACAAGGAGGAAAGACGTGTTTGTTGAACTAATGCCACTGCTCAAAGAGCGGACCCTGCTCATCACCGTCACTCGTCTTGACGAACAATTGAAGGTGAACGTGATTCCCACAAAAGCCAAAGAAGGTGACGACCAAGCTCTAACCACATCTCTGAGCTACACCGGATCACCCGAGGAACTAGACGCAGAGCTGGGCAAACATCTGGCCAGCTACGTCGATTCGCATTTGCAGCTCGGCAGCACCCTGGCTGAAGCAAAGGCGGAAATGGAGGCGGCGGCGAAGGCGGCTCGGCAAAAAGTGAAGGCAGCTCAGCAGACCTCAAAGCCTGACCAGACCTCACCCAAGCAGGAAGCAGCGACCGCGATTGCGACTGCGACCGTCACGGAGACTACACCGAGTCTGTTTGGCCCTGAGCAGCCAAGCGCAGAACCCGCGCAGGCGGCTAACGCAGAAGAAGGGAGAAACACAACACCATGATCGACGCAAAAGTGCTGTCTCGCAGTTTCACATATAACGGCGTGAAGCTTCCAGACCCAGATCCGAGGATGACGCCGGAAGAAGTGAAAACCATCTACAGCCACCAATATCCCGAACTGGCTACGGCCGCAATCACGGGACCAGAAGCGTCTGGAGAACAACTGCAATACAGCTTTGTGAGAGCTATTGGGACAAAGGGGTAGCAACCACCGTGGCGGGGTTCAGATCGGCAAACACAAATTGATCGCGTACGACGCTCTCGCCGACCGATACCGGGATATCGACACTCAGCATTGGTCCTGCGTATACAAATGAGTGAAACTCGCCTTTCTCACCGCATGGATCCACTCCATCGGGCAGGACGGCTAACAGGTTCTCATCAAACTCGCGCCCGGCAAACGAAGCGTCGAGTTTCCCCGTGTCAACACAGGTCAGCTTTGCCCGCATGCCAGAGGCGATCATCACCTTTGCCAAGTCCCGAGTCGGCTTGCCCCACAACGGAAATATCGGCTGCAGGCCGGTGTCTCTCATTTGCTTTTCGCGGTAGGCGCGCACGTCTTCGAGAAACAGGTCGCCAAATGCGATTCCTTCGATGTCAGCGCCGACTGCTCTGGCGCACGTCTCAGCCATGAGCAACTGGTACTGCTCGTTGGAACAGGGCCATGGCAAAGGGACAGCCCAAAGCGGCAACCCGGCTGCCGAGGCTTGCCGCTCGACCAGTTCGCGGCGGACGGCATGCATCGCCACACGGTTCGCGGCTTCATTGAACGTGGTCAGCAGGCCGGCGATCTCATACTCGCGGCGCTGGCGGAGAACGTGCAAACTCCATGCACTATCTTTGCCGCTGCTCCAGGAAAGAAGAATTCGCTTCATCGCGATACCTAGATCGAACGCACACGTTGTGGAATAAATGACATCGATGCCATTCGGAGACTCGGTTTGCCAAGAGAGAGGTCGCGGTCTAAGAAAGCTACGGTGATGCCAGCAGCACTAGACGAACGTAGCGCAACAGGCCGCCATCCCAGCGGAAGCATTCACACCTGGGACAACGGCCTGGCCCCCTCGAACCAGGGTCAACCTACTACACCCTGGCGGATCGCAAATCGATGCGCGTTCTTCCAATTCGATCGATTTGATGATACAGCTCGGTGATCTTTTCAGAACGCGTGTGGCAATCCGCAAGGTCAGATGTCGTCAGGCATCCTTCTCGTCGCAGGGTGTCGATCCGCACGTCAACCAATTGAAGCACTTCACGTTTGATAGGGAAGGCTGGATCCGTCACCATAGAAATTCTCCGCGGAAATTGTAGCCGACAGATTGCAGACTGCCCAGCCCACAAAAAGTCCAGATTACGCAACCTGTGGAAATAGTGGCCGATATGGTTAGAGAAAGGCTTATCCGCCCCAGATCGCAAGATTCCGTTGTTGCCCCTCGCACACAGCGGGATAGAAAGCCAAAACTCATCGAGCGACGAAATTGCCCGGAGGAGAACCCAAAAACGGCGGTTCTGCAGGAACTGCATTTGTTGGTGCAGGATCGGGAATCGCGGCACGAAACGGTACTGGGGAGATTCTTGCAATGTCAGGAACTGCAGATGTGCGCTGCGCTGTTGGCGAGAGCGGTCGAGCAATGCTCTCGCTGGCACAACGGGAAACGCCTCGCGCCGCCAGGAGGGTGCTTGCCGCCGACCGGCTGATGGCACCACCGTGCCAGGTTGTGTTGCCTACTTTGGAGAAGGTGCCAGTTGAACAACGTTTCTCGGTGGATGACCGCGAGGTAATCGCGTTGGCGGAGATTCTGGTGAAATCCGATATCGCGGTGGTCGAGGACTGGCAGGAGAGCGGAAGAGATGCGACCAAGTACCTGTTACTGACTCTCCAGCGATGGATTCGCGACCACGGCGGGTCGGCAATCAAGCGCCGCTTCGATTTGGACCTCACGCTCAGCGACCGGCTGGTTGACTACTCGGATGCGCGGGGGCTAGAAGGGACGCTCTACCTGATCGTCGATCCAGATAGCGCGGCATTCGTACTTCTCAACTCGCTTCTTGAACTGCTGGAGAAGACAGATCCGTGTCTGCCGGCGACTTTCTTCAGTCATTTTGCGAGATCACTCAACCGGTGGGTGCGCGTTTACGACTACCACGACGCCGAAGAGCGAGTGGACATGCTCCGCGAATGGTATGAGGGCGAAGAGAATCCGGAGCAGTACGAAGTTCCGGACATTGAGGGCTGCACGCCAAGATGTCTGAAGGAGCGCCCTCTAAGTCTCCGGGGTCTAAAGAAGGTGAGCCGTAGCATACGGAGCAGGGAAGTCAGGGCGCTCGTCAGCGGGTTGCTGGAATTCTGTCGGATCTCGCAACAGGCCAAACGGCCGGAATTCACTGAGGACATGGGAGAGCAGTTGATGGACAGCAATCCGGCGCTGCCGTGTCTGCTCGCAGCATTCTCATCCCGCGATGCTGTAGTCGGGTGTTTTGACGATGAGGCCCAGACGGCAATGGAGGTGACGCCTCAACCAAACCTCATCATTCCCCTCAAGCTTTCTGACCCGGCCAGCGTATGCCAAGCCTTGCGGACGCTGGGTGTAGCGTGCGACACGATGGCCGCGGCCAGCCGACTGATTGACCTGATGCCCGGCAACGACGACGGCGTCATTGTTCGGGAGGAATAGATATGGAAGCGCATCTGCGGATTGGTGACAACCGCATCTTTACTCTGAAGCAGGCCGTGCTCTTGTACCAAGAAGGCAGCAGGGCCTTTGCCACATTGCATGAGGTGAAGAGTCGGCCAGATCAGGCGCCGTACTTGTGCGCAGGCCAGTCCGTTACAACGGGCTTTCTTCAAACCCTCGCCAAGGGGTTAGGCGCAAGCACGGCAGCGGAAGTCTTGCCGGAACATGTGATGGCAAGAACGCCGGAGCTGATTGCCTGGTGGAGCCGGGCGCAACGTCGGCTGATGTTCTTCGGCGAGGGAAATGCTGAGGCGAAAAAGCTGAACGGCAAGGTGTATCCGCACCCTGCCTTGGTCTTCATGATCCACGGGCGGGAGCTGTTCGTGCGTGCGCTCAGCGAGGACTGTCGGCCGAATGCCAATACGCGATTGAAAAACGCTCCTTATTGGAATACCGATGCTCGCGGCCTGGTCTGCCTTGGAAGCATGAGGATTCCGGAGGAGGTGAGCGCGTCTTCCTTGTCTGGATGGGAGGAAGCTTATTTCGCCAGTGAATTCTCGCATCCCAGCGGCGCCGTCCGGCTGACGACTCACCCCGGCGGCTTTCTTGGGCTGTGGTCAAGCCTGGCAGGACGGAAGCATGACTTTCCGGTGAATTCTCTGGCCGACAGCGAGCAAACACTTCAGGAGTTCGTCGAGAGAAAAGGTGAAGGATGAAGCCATGGAAACCCACCAGATTCATCCTGAGTTGCTGAGGCGCAAAGTGCGGGTGCTGGTCGTGGGATGCGGCGGCAACGGAAGCGCTATCGCGGCTGGGTTGCCGTACTTGCATCAGGCATTGCTGGCATACGGACATCCTGAAGGCATCCACGTAACCTTGCTCGATCCCGATGTCATCTCCCCAACGAACTGCGTCCGCCAGCCGTTCAGTCAATCTGAGATCGGTCTCTATAAATCTGTGGTTCTCGCCAACCGGCTGGATCTGTTTTGGGGCCTGGACTGGCAGGGTGTTCCGGAGCGCCTCGACACCAAAGGAAGGCTCGATGGCACGGACATTGTGATCGGCTGTGTGGACACTCGAAAGGCGCGTGCGGCAATCGCGAAGTGCGCTGAGGATTGGAGTGAAGTCGATTACTGGTTGGACTTAGGCAATAACGCCGACCGCGGTCAATTCATCTTGGGCGAACCCTTGAATCGAAGAAACCGGCGGCACAAGCTCCGCTTACGTACGGTTTCGGAGCTTTTCCCAGAAGTTATCCAGGGCGAACTTGACGGGGATGGCCTGCCGAGTTGCAGCGCGGCAGAAGCTCTCGACCGGCAGGAGCCGTTCGTCAATCCGACATTGGCCAATCACGCTCTTGCTTTGCTCGCGCGGCTGTTTCGCTACGGAACGGTCTCCTATCACGGAGGATTCGTAAGTTTGTCATCACTGGCCGGTGTACAGGTGTTGCGGGTTGATCCCAGGTACTGGCAACGGGTCCGCAGAAAGGCGGGCTGTCGAGAGATTGCACCCCGCCGCACTGGCAAAACCTTCGCCTCAAGGGGATCAGGGCTGATACTCCTCAGCAGGAACGGAAAATCGGGCCCTTCAGCCTGATATCCTGATAATGTTAAGGACCGATTCGAAGAGGGCAAATGAGTATTCCTCAGAATTCAGCATGGAAAACACGACTGGTGGAGCGTGGGTTCCCGGATCGCTCGTTCGACATCGAGTTTTGGCAGGAGCAGGGAGATGAAGCCATCTTTGCTGCTGCATGGGAAATGGTGGAATTAGCCGAGGAAGTCAGCCATGGCAGAAAACCCACACTACAAAGAACTGCTACAACTCTTAAACGAATTTGAGGTTGAGTGTCTGATTGTCGGCGGCTTCGCGGTCATGAAGTATGGCGAGCCGCGTTACACGAAAGATCTCGACGTGTGGGTCCACAATTCGCCGCAAAATTCCCTGCGGGTAGTCGGAGCGCTTAAGAAGTTTGGGGCTCCCCTCGAGCATGACGAGATTACTGCGGAGACATTCGCCGTGAAGCGGCAGCAGCACCGGCCAGATAGTGGTCACGCCAGAGGTTGATTCGGAATGGTCAGCGTTCTGTCCTAAGTTAAGACTAGTCATATCAATATCTTACAACTACACCGTCAATAGAGGTGGACACATGAACCGGTTTAGCATATGCTTGGCATATGCTAAAGGAGGTCGCTATGAGCCCAGAACGCCACGTCAAAGTCTTTAAGAATGGTCGTAATCAGGCGGTGCGGATCCCCCGTGAGTTCGAGTTTTCGGGCGAGGAGGCGATCATGCGAAAGGAGGGCGACCGGCTTATCATCGAGCCCGCTCCACCCAAATCCCTGCTAGCAGTGTTGGCGACGCTCGCGCCGCTGCACGAGGATTTTCCGCCCATTCGGGACTTGCCCCCTGATCCGGTCGATCTCTGATGCGCTACCTTCTCGATACCAACATCGTTTCTGATCTCGTCCGCAACCCCCAAGGAAAAGTGGCACAGCACATCCGGACGGTTGGCGAAGCGCGAGTGTGTACCAGCATCATCGTCGCTGCGGAATTGCGTTACGGGGCCACCAAGAAAGCCTCACTGCGGCTCTCGGCCCAGCTCGAAGCGGTGCTTGGGGCGATTGAAGTTTTGCCCTTCGAGGCGCCGGCAGATGCCGCCTACGGATTGCTGCGTACGCGGCTTGAGCAGGCTGGCAGACCAATCGGCGCCAATGACCTGCTCATTGCGGCTCAGGCGCTTTCCCTCGGTTACACCATCGTCACCGATAACGAAAGGGAATTCGCCCACGTCGAGGACCTTCGACGAGAGAATTGGCTGAGGTAAGCCGAGAGTGTTTCGATTGGTCGAGAACCAAGCTTCGGCCTTACGCGTTCGCTCCCTACGCGCGCGGCTCGTACTCTCTCCTAAGAACGTGCTCTGCTTATTAAAGCAGATGTGAGGTTATCTCTTAAATGACCTCCTTCATTAAAGAATCGTTCCTCGCCGAGCGAGGAACTGAATTGCTTTCCCTTCTGTAGCCTTCATCCCCCTCCGTCGCGACTTCCGCGGCCACCCGGCGTACCGCTTGAGCAAACTGCTAGGACCTAACGCGCCTTCAACCTGATCGCCAATGAATAAGAAAAGAGGATGGCCATGAGAATTCGTGTGACCACGAGGGCCGACCTGTTCGAGGAACGCAAACAACAGCATATCGAGCGCGGTTACCGAATTGAAGATGAGCGGCCCATACCTGTGAACGGCCTTTGCTCCTTCACCGCCGTGAGGGAGATACCCGGTTCGGACGCATTTAGCGAACTGGTCGCCCAGGCGCTCGATGGAAGACACGGTTCACGTGGTGATTGTTGAGGTATTCGATGTCGCTAAGAATCCGATTTCGTTTTGATGGCAAATGCAGTGTGCACCCTCGTTATGACCCCGTGCGCGATGGACGGCCACAACATGGGAATTGTGAAGGGTGTGAATCTCTCCATGTCATTCACCTTTACGTTTGGATCGCAAAGAGAAGGGCCAGAGAGGGGCAGGGCATCGTAGTTCGCGCTCCGAACCATCCGGAAGAACAACTCGGAGTCGAGGAAAACGCACGCCTTTCAGATGATTGACTATGGCTGATTGCACTTGCCGGAAACGGGAATTAACGGTCCAGCACAGAAATAATCACTGTGCAATTTTGAGGAAACTAGCTCAGCGGAGGGAAGAAACATGGGAAACGATGCAGGGGGCAAGAAAGATGCCCTAAGCCCACCCGAGGAGATTGCCAAAGCCGCCATTCTTTCCGAATGCGACAAGCTTGCGAAAGCAGGCGTGACTTTTGTGGCAGTTCATTTCGATGGCTATGGGGACGATGGCGCCACCGAGGAAGTGAAGTGTTTCGACGGCGAATACTACGCACACGCAGAGCACGAATCTCTCGCCTATGACGCCTCGCATCTGCAAGAACACTTTGAAGCCCTGGTACCGTTTGGCTACGAGAACGATTGTGGCGGGTTCGGGGACGTAGTCCTCGACGTGACCTCCCGCAAGCTAACAGTCGAGCGCAATGATCGGTTCGAGGATTACACGACCACAACGTATGAGGTGTAGCTTTATGGCCCACCCAATCAAGCACGCACAGAGCAGTGCGAGGAAGTTCGGCGGCAAAGGGGAGGACTACCTTCCGATTCACAACTGGTTCGATGAATCGAAAGCGTTCCTAGCAGACTTTCGTCACCGGGCACTTCGCCATCATGCCGAGGGCATTTTCCAGGCGGAAAAACTGTTCGGCGTTGCCATCGTGAATAGCGACGGAAACCAAGTTCCCGTCCGCTACGTGGGAGAGCAGCATGTCCGGGAGGATCTCGGGCGAATTCCCACAGCGCAGGATTGGCTCCTGCAGCTCAAGCCCCAGCGCTGGATGTACGGCCAGCGCCTGGACGAAGAAACGCCAACAAGTAAGGAGGACCCCGTATGAGCGCCCCAAACGGTCATGCGCAGAAAGATCGTGCTCCCGCGTCCGGCCCGCCGGCTGCGATTCTGGCACCCGGAGTTCTTCAGGTCGCCGCGGAACGGGTCAAAGAATCAGTCGCGGCCTTGGAAGTGCCGTTTGATCCCTCGCAGATCGAATGGCGGGTCATGAACACCACGAAGAACCAGCAGCCAGCGTGCGGACAGGTGGTTCCATATGCCGACCAGCGGGCCTACACCGATCGGTTGAATGCGCTGTTTACTCCAGCAGGGTGGACGCGCAAGTACGCGATCCACACCAGCGCGAATTTCGAACGAAGCAAGGACCAGAAGATCGCTGCAAAAGTGCTGGTCACTTGTGAGCTGACCATCTTCGGCTTGGGCTCGCATTCAGCCACCGGAGAAGAATGGGCCGATGATGACAATGCAGTAACCGCGGCGGAAGCCCAATCCTTTAAGCGGAGTTGCGCTTGTTTTGGCCTCGGCCGATATCTCTATTACTTCACTGGAACGTGGGTGGATCTGGACGATCGCAAACGACCGAAGACAGTTCCGCACTTGGCTGGGTGGGCGACGCCCGCAGGTTGGTTACAGGGGCTCCGCCCCAGTTGCGCAGTTGGGCAGAAACCATCAGAACGAACAGTAGCTGGACATGGCGGCGATGGCCAGCACAACGGCAACGGCGCATGCGCATGCGACCTGGTTCACGAGATCGAGCAAATGGAACAAGTGGTGGGGAAACGCATGTATCGCGGGTTGTTGAAGACCCTGGCGAGAGTGTGGAATCCGAAGGATCTTCGGGACCCAGCAGTCCAACAAAAGGTGCTGGCGCACATGCAGGCCGCTGAACGGGGCTTCCGCCGACTGGATGCGGCGCTAGAACGTGTCGGGCCGGAAGCGCTGACACAAATACTCCGCTCTCTGAAGTTGCAGTCAATCGACCGGGTGGACAACCTTCAAACCTTGCGTGAGATCGTGCTCGCGCTCGAAGCAACCACACAAGGAAAAGAAGTGAAGCAATAGACTAGTGCTGGGGTCAGACATCAACAGCCTTCACCACCCCGCTATTCCTGCTCATCGGCGTACCAGCAACTCGGAGAATTGGAAAACACGGTCGATCACAACCGCGACTATTCCCGTTCCAATCACGGTAGCCATCTCGATGGTAACCCTCTTGACCACGGCTTTGTTCTTGGTCGCTCTCCAGACAATTGGCAGGTTCACAGCAGCGCTGGCCAAAGACGTGAGCACAGTGGCGCTTCCGGCTAGCGAAGCACTGATTCTCCCGTGCATGGCCATGGTGGCTGCGGCAGCCGTCGTGCTGGCACTGCTCACCAGGCCACCAAAGACGCCAGTAGCCAGCATGCCATAGCTGCCAAACCATCTCGTGAGCAGAGTCCCGACGATTTGTATTGCTATGAATAACATTCCAAACCATAGAACTTTTGCCAGCGAGATCGGAGATGTGAGTGTCAGAGTCCCGGGAGCGTTGTCCTCAATCATGTGATGATCTCGCCACACCCAGAAGCCGGCGACCAAGGTCATCGCCAGGAGCGGCACCAGCGTGGCACTGAGCGAGCGTGGTGAGAAAAGAGTGGCAAGAATCAGGTTCCTTGCAAACATCGCGATGGTTGTGAGCAGGCAGAGGGTTGTGGTCTGGGCGACCATGCCTGTCTGTTGTGCCCGTGCGGCGAGTTCGGCGACGGTCGCACTGCTATTCACCAAGCCGCCAAAGAGCGCGCCAAGATACAGGCCGCGGGTACTGTACATCCGGAGGAATACGTAATTCACAAATCCGATTCCGGCAATTGCGATGACGCTGATCCAGGCATCACTGGGATTGAATAGCTGCCAGGGATCGACGTACCGATTGGGCAACACTGGGTAAATCACAAATCCGATCAGCCCGAGCAATACGGCGCTTCTGATTTCCGATGGTTGGAGATCGCCAGCAAAGCGGCTTAATTCAGTCTTCCAAGCGAGAAGCATCGTCATTACGATTGCTCCCGCTACCGGGGTGAAGATGTGACCAAGACCAACGAGAACACCGAGCAAGTAGTTCACGATCAGGGCTGCGGAAGTGGTGATCTCCAGGGATCGATCGGTGAGGATACTGCGGGTGTTCATCGCGGCAACCAGTAGGAGCACACCGATCAGCGACGCAATGGCGACGTTCAGACCTATGAGGGAAGCGAGCATCCCCAGCAAGGCAACGATCGCAAAGCTTCTAACCCCCACATCTTTGTTGGACCATTCACGCTCCATTCCAACCAGCATGCCGATGCCGATCGAGACCGCCATCTTCAAAGCAATGGGAGTGGCTGGAAAATGGGCGGATTCTATTTGCATTCTGGCTATGTTCTCGTAATTGGATGCTAATACAGAACGGCCCCTCTGTGGGAGTGTGGTTATGATCGCCCTAGAGCCGCACTGCTTACAGGACGATCGTAGCTCGCAGCGTAGTTACCGATGTTGAGAGGAAAATCCCAGGGAAAACGAACCATCAAACGCAGAGCGAGCGCTTCCACCCGAGCAAGGCGCCAGCCAAGGCGGCTATCCTCGCCGAATGCGACCGACTGATGGAAGCAGGAATCACGTTTGTAGCCGTGCACTTCGACGGTTCAGGCGATGAAGGCGTGAACGAAGACATCAAGTGTTACACCACTCAGGATTACGCTTACGAGGAAAGCGACGTTTCGGAGCCCGGCTTCTCACACCTGCAGGAACACTTTGAGGCACTCGTTCCCTATGGATATGAGATTAACTGCGGTGGTTTCGGCGATGTGATCTTGAACGTGAAGACCTGCAAGATCACAGTTGAGCGTAACGATCGCTTCGAAGACTACACAACCTCGAACTACGAGGTTTAGCCATGGCCCACCCAATCAAGCACGCAGAAAGCAGCGCCAGGAAATTCGGCGGCAAGGCCGAGGACAACCTGCGGGTGCATAACTGGTTTGATGAGTCCAAAGCCTACCTCCCGGATTTCCAGTGCGCTAGATTGGGAAGATGCATGTGAAAGAAGATCTAGGGCGCATACCTACAGCAGAAGATTGGTCGTTGCAGATCAAGCCTGAACGCTGGATGTACGGTCAGCGTTTCACCGATTCGGGCGGCGGGACATGCTCGTAGATTTCAGCCGCAACGACGGAAGCCAAGCGACCTCAACTCGATACACCTGGAACAATGGCACTTGAGGTCGTCCTTGCCCGGTATTTCCAAATGGCCGCACTTGGCGCAGACAAACGCCCCATCCGCGAGCGCAATCATCGGCATGAACTCGTTGTTTACGACACAATACGGGCACCGAAGGACTCGCTCCGTCATCGCTGCAGCTCCGCTGGCAGTAGAGGTCAGAAACGAAGGTACAAAGACCCGCGCCTCAAGGAGCCATCCGAGAACGACGCGGGCCGAGCGGAATGTTAGGAATTACAGTGAGTCTACTCGCCAGCAATGAATGAAGCAATACACACAACCATTCCGCCCATTCGTGATTCATTGGGAGAGGCTCAAAGCCGATTTGCCAAACCGACGAGTTCCGCAAATTCGTAACCTTGGCCGCGGCGCCCGTAACGAGTATCTCGCCCCGTGGGTCGCAGTCTGCCATGCGCTCCACACCCGTTTTGCGGGTTCTCCAATCCAATTCTTTGTGGTTTGTTACTCGTTCTTTGTTGGTTCGCCCAAGTTAAGAAAAACGGAGGTGCGTGTGACTGTCTGCATCTCCGCCGTCCAACATCTGCGCAGGCTTCGAGGAGGATCACAATCCCACCTGCTCAGGGCGTCGGAGGGCGTGTCCTACGTGACCAAATTTCAGAACAATCCCCAGCACATTCGTGTCCTTGCCAACGAAATGCTGGCCTCGAGACTTGGCCTGGCGCTCGGTCTTCCCATGCCGCACGTCGAGGTGATCGAGGTCTCAGATTGGCTCATCGCGCATACTCCAGATTTGCGAATCCAGCTGGCCGGTATGGAGATGCCGTGTCAAAGTGGTAAACAATTGGCATCGCTTTTTATTGGCTCGGAAAGTTCGGGCCTTACCTTGGACTACTTGCCTCGCGAGTTGCTGAAGGGTGTTCGCAACCTTGGGGACTTTGCCCGAGTTCTTGTCTTGGACAAGTGGACGTGCAATGCCGATGGGCGGCAGGCGATCTTCTCGCGCAAGACTCCGCGAAGCCGGCGATACGACGCAACGTTTATTGACCAGGGCTACTGCTTCAATGCCGGGGAGTGGACGTTTCCGGACTCTCCTCTGAGAGGGGCATACGCGAACAGCTGCGTTTACGAGAGTGTCATGGGCTGGGAGGCGTTCGAGCCGGCGCTCAGTCGGGCAGAAGAGATGGATGCGGTTGCGATTTGGCAATGTGCCGCCGGTATTCCCGAAGAGTGGTACGAAGGCGACCGGACCGGTCTGGAGCGACTCTTGAAGACTCTCTACGATCGCCGTGGGATCATTCGAAAGCTAATCAGCGAACTGCGTGAATCGACGCGAAACCCTTTTCCAAACTGGAGAACCTCTCCCACATCGGTTGACTTGTCTGCCGTTACGCAGGACGAAGCCGTCGAGATTCGATAGGATAGGAAAGCTCATGGAGCTCTACATCATCGCAGGCCCGAACGGCGTCGGTAAGACGACCGCCTTTGAGAGTGCGGGGAATCGTCGTATAACCAACGCTGAGCAGTATCAGTCGCTGATCACGCGTTACGGAGACGAATGAAAAAAGTCCACAAGAGTGTCCTTCGACTTCCACTAGAGAAACGTGCCGAGATGGCATTCAAGGAAGCAGTTGAGGAAGTCATCGACGAACACGCCCGTCTGAGGTTGCCACTCCACAGACGGCGAAGTTGTAGGGTTGTCCGCGCAAGGAGTGCGCGACCATTCTGAATTGACTCGGGGCAAATGAGAGCACGATCTTCTTCTTCTGCTGCACTTCCTCGATATTAGCGACAACCACCCCGTTAGACCCACCTAAGCCTTCCAATCATCCTTAAGATTGCACCGCGAGCGTGTCAGAGAGGTTCGAACACGTTGAGGAGGTCGTCCGTGCGCCCTTATGGCAAAACGAAGCTAGGCTTCTTCCCTCTCCCGACGGGTGAAGCAGAGCGCCTGAAGAATTGTCTCGCCTTCCCGTCCGAGTTCTCGGCGCTCGATCCCTGTATTGGGGACGGAGTAGCGTTCGCCCATTTGCTCGAAGGGACGGTGGCGCATCGCTACGGAATTGAAATTGATGCGTACCGGGCTGAACAAGCAAGGGAGTTAGGCATCGAGACTCTGCAAGCCAACACCTTGGACATGCGCTGTCCTGCAGAAGCCCTGTCCTTGCTCTACCTGAATCCCCCATATGACTTTGAAATCGGTCAGACAAACAACCAACGGTTAGAATTCGTGTTTCTGGAGCATACCCATCGCTGGCTGAAGCCGGGAGGGATCCTGCTCTTTGTGATTCCGCAACTCCAATTGAGACCGTGCGCGAGGCTATTGAGCGAGCATTTCACCGATTTGCGGGTGTACAGGCTCACCGAACCTGCTTCTGTCAAATATAAGCAGGTTGCGGTGCTGGCCGTCCGGCGCAAACGACACGAGCGGATTCGAGACTCGGCACTGTTGGAAGCGGTGCGACATCTCGAGATCTTGGCGACAAAGGCCGACATCGAGTCCCTGAGCGATAGTCCCGAGGTTCGCTACGAGCTTCCCAGTACTGGACCAGTGCTGCTGACCAATAGTGGGATACCGCTGGATGAGGTGGAAGACCTGCTACCGGAATCAGCGGCCTATCGTCAGGCCAGCCGTGTGCTTTTGCCTAAGCAGCGCGATGTCAGAGGCCGACCGCTCACGCCCCTGCATGGCGGACATGTTGGCTTGCTCTGTACTGCCGGGATGCTCAACGGGGTATTCGGAGAGGGTGAAGACCGGCATATCGCCCATTGGCGCTCCGTCAAATTCACCGACCATTGGGAAGAGCAGGAAGAGGAGGACGGGACGAGGATACTCCATGACAGGGAGCGGTTCTCGCACGAGTTAACGCTCATCTTCGTCAGCGGCAAAACCCAGATCCTCACTCACGAAAAGAAGGATTCCCAGTGAAGAACGCACATCTTCGCTTTGGCTGGCTTACCTACGTCAAGGTGATGGAGAAGACCACCACCAACATCAAATTGCGGCTGGATCGCTTCATCGGTGAGGTTCTGCCCGATCCTCCGCGGCAGGCCAAAGCCCATCTTATTTCTGTGATCGGCGGCGACACGCAGATCTCAGCCATCAGCGCGGCGATCTCCATGAGCGAGAGATTCATCGTTGAAGGACCAGGCGTGCAACCGATTCGCGTGTGTCTGGAACGCAACGCACAGTGTTACAAAGGTTCGCTGCAGCTTGCTGGACGCAAGAAGCCACTCCGCCATCTCATCGCAGTATCCGAGGAATTTGCCGCCAGCAGCACGTCGGCCGGCACAGCCCGAACCCTGTTGGCTGATTCCGGCACCCTATTTGTCTGGGCGTCGCTGGCCCAAATCCACGGCATTCCCGGCATCCCTGAATGGGCTGACTGGTTTCAGATCCAACTTGAAAGGCACAAGGCCGTGGTCCCGGCGTTGGGAATTGGATGTAGTCCGGTGTTGATCAAAGGGGACAAAGAGCAGTTTCTATCGTGGCTCAGTAGCGGTATCGCCAGCGGTGCTATTGACCTTCCCGCTGAGAGCGGACCATCACGCTGGCCGAGTTTGAGCTGGAGAAACATTTTCCTGCCCACCGCCAACTAAGGCGCCCGTATCACTCGTCTTTCCTATCCCATCTTCCCGCAAATTCTTCTCCCTTTCGTAGCTGAGGACTTCGATGCCTGAACTTTCCACGATTTACGACTACATGCGTGCCCACGCGAGTCTCCTGGGCGAGCGCATCCTTCGGGAATATCCAGCCCTACACCAATTTGAGCATCCAGTTTCGCCTCGCGTCGAAGGGCTGCTGCGAAGGCCATTCCCGGCGCAGACCATCGCTCTCATGGGCGTTGTGAAACGCTGGCAAAAAGCAAGGACGGCCATGGTCGTGGCCGAGTGCGGCACAGGTAAGACCTTGATCTCGCTAGGAGCGATCCATGTCCACAGTGAAGGACGCCCGTACACGGCCCTGGCGATGGTACCGCCCCACCTTGTCGAGAAATGGGCACGTGAGGCGTTTCTCACCGTTCCCGGAATTCGAGTTTTCTTGATCGACGACTTGCGGAACGGCGGTGACGAGAACATGCCGCATGGGGTCAATGAAGTTCGGCTGAAGCAAGGCCGCATGGTGCGTGAAGGACTGCGAACCACGCTGAGCGATCTCCGGTTACGCAAACATTCTTCGAGTTCCCGGACGCGCTGGCTGTCGTTATGCCATCGGCCTGCGCTCTTCATCGTCGGCCGTGAGCGGGCCAAGCTGGGATATTTCTGGCGCCATGCTTACCTCGTGCCCCGTTCGGGCCCAAACCTCGGCTGCGTGGTAAACGCAGACACGGGTAAACCAGTAGTGGTCGATGATGGCCGGCTGACCAGGGCTGACTTCCAAAAGGTCAAAATCGCCGAGACCATCGAAGCTCGTGACGATAAGGTCTGCCGTCCCCTATATAGCCCGATGTGGCAAGCCGATTCCGACAAGATCCGCCGTATGGCTCCCGTCGAATTCATTGGGCGCTACATGCCAGGCTGGTTTGATTACGCCATTTGCGACGAGATTCACCAGCTCGCGGGCGATACCGCACAGGGCAATGCGCTTGGCACTCTGGCCTCCTGCACCGACCGGATTGTGGGGCTGACTGGCACGCTGCTCGGCGGCTACGCGGACGACCTCTTTAATACGTTGTTTCGTCTGGAAGCCGGAAGGATGAAGGAGCACGGCTACGAGTGGGGCACCACGGGACGCACTTCCTTCACTCAGGACTACGGCGTCCTGGAGACCATCACCAAAGTAGAGCCCGCCGACAACGCCTGCTCCAAATCCAAGACGACCAGCATGGTCCGCCGGAAGCCTGGAGCCTCTCCGTTATTGTTCGGCGAATTCCTGATGCAGTTGTGCGCCTTCTTGTTTCTGGAGGACATCTCCGGAGAACTCCCGCCTTACGAAGAAACCTACCTGAGCGTGCCGATGGATGCTCCGATGCAAGCGGCGTATCAGGAACTAGAGGATGCCATTCGGAGCGCACTAAAAGAGCACAGGGGCAACCGCTCCGTCTTGAGCACGATGCTCCACACTCTGTTGCTGTATCCAGACCATCCCTATGGTCTCGGAACTTTGTACGGCACCGAGTTCGATTCTGAGCTTGGGCGCAAAGTCCGATTCATCATTGCGGAAACCCGAGATCTTCCTGAAGAGCGCCTGCATTCCAAAGAACGCAGACTGGTCGAGGAGATCAAACAAGAACTTGCCGAAGGGCGTCGGTGTCAGGTGTTTGCCGTGTACACACAGAAGCACGACGTCACGTCACGGCTTCATCGGATTCTCGGCAACGAAGGAATCCGTACCGCAGTCCTGCGGGCGAGTGTGAACACGTCGAAACGCGAAGCCTGGTACACGAGACAACTCAAGGAGGGGGTCCAGGTTGTCATCGCCCATCCCAAGCTGGTGGAGACGGGCTTGGACCTGCTGGATTTCCCGACCATCATCTTCTACGAATCAGGATATTCGTTGCACACCCTGCGGCAGGCCAGTCGCCGATCTTGGAGGATCGGACAGAAGCGGCGAGTGCGAGTGAAGTTTCTCTGCTACGAAGGAACCATGCAGACAGCTTGCTTGCGCCTCATGGGCAAGAAGCTCCTTGTCGCTCTCACCATGGAAGGCAAGTTTGCCGGCGAGGGATTGCAAAGCATTGATGAAGACGATGACATGCTGTCGGCTATGGCGCGGGAACTGGTCGAAAGAAATGGAATCGGTGAAACCGCCGACGCGGTCTGGAAGGCCCTCAATCTGGAACATCAGAAGCTGTTTCCAACGATTGCTCATGACAATCTCGAAGTCTCGCC
>OBLU010002581.1_pt1 | contig 16604 bp, 15 predicted proteins | sample 1518681 | NCBI WGS metagenome assembly OBLU01 (sample SAMEA3539304, study PRJEB22396) | soil metagenome | biome: tundra; feature: field; material: soil | place: USA | collected 2010-05 | depth 0.15 m | reverse complement strand
AGCCCCCCAGGTTCAGCTCCAGAACGCATGAATACTACTTTTTCAGGATCGACTAAGTATTGTCGATGCCTGAGCCAGTGATGCCCGCTGCGAAACTCCCACTACTCTGCGTGAAAATCAGATCCGTGCCGGTGCTGTCCATCGCGGCCGCTATGCCATAGTCCCCCGCGTTGATTGTCGCGGCAAGATTGTTGAGTGTGTCTGTGCCGTTCGCGCTGCTACCCAACGTCAGCGAGGACGAGCGTCCAGTGATGCCTGAGAGAAGCGTCAGAGTCCCGGAGCCCAGAGTGTCTCCTGCGGAGGCAACGGCTAACGAACCAAGCGTCGTGCCTTGCATAACTAGGGGAGAAGCAACGTCTGTCACTCCGGTGCCGGAAATACTAGCCGTGCCCAGATCGCCACTTGCTTTAGTGAATGTCAAAATCGTGCCCGCTGCATGACCATTCACGACAGTTTGGTTGACGGTTGCTGTGATCGCCGCCAGATCGGACAACGTCGAAGTGCCAGCTCCGCCCAGCGCCAGCGTTGTAGCTGTGTCGTTTCCGTCCGCGCCTTCCTGGAGATTGAGTGTGCCGGTCAACGTATCGCTGGCCGACCCAACGGTCAAGGATCCTAGACCGGAAGTCAATACACTGTCCGTCGTCGAAGTCGCTCTGCTGTTTTCGCTGAGATTTGAAGCTGAGATGGTGACTTTGGAATCGGCCGTGGTGAAGGTCAATTTGGTGTCGGCCTGGTTGAGCGATGCAGTCAATCCAAAACCACCGGCATTGATTGTCGACTCCAGATTGGCAAGGGTGTCAGTCGAGTTCGCCGTGCCCAGCGTGATATTGTGATTGTTCCCATCTGAACCCACGATCGTTAGTGTGCCGCCCAGTATCTGGTTGGAAGCGAGAGACAAAGCGCCGACGACGCCTGCGCCATTCGTGCCCGTACCGATTCCTTCCGCTGAAATCTCGATGCCGGTATCGGTTCCGCCGCCCCCTCCATTGTTAGCTGTCGCAGCTGTCGAGGCCGCCACACTGCCCGCTTGCGACGCTGTACCGAATGTTGCCGTCAACCCCAGTCCGGAATTATTGATCGTACTGATCAGTCCTTGGGCCGTGTTCGCGTAGCTGGTTCCAGAACCGACACTGATTGCGGCCACTGCCGTCTGCGCCGCTCCGCTCGTTGCCTTGGTGATATATGAAACATTAATCGTCGTCGTGCCACTGGCATTCAAACTGTCAGTCATCGCCGCATTCTGCCCGGCATTCGACAGATTGATGAACACGTTGCTCTTCCCGCTGCTGTAGGACATGACACCATTGGTGTCGCCCACACTGGAAGAGGATAGCGTTCGAATATTCAGGTCATCGATTGAAGACCCCGTCGTCGACGAGTCTCCCGTGTAGATGGCTACCGTATTGCCTGAGAACACTTGCTCCTGGTTATAAGTAGTGGTCGACCCGATGTTCGTGATCTCCGCCATGATCGACTGGTATTCCTGGTTTGCTGCTGACTCCTGCGTCGTATTGAGAGTTCCGTTGGACGCCTCGGTGGCCAGCGTAATCGCGCGATCAAGCAGGCTCGTCACCTGTGACAGTGCACCGTCCGCCACTTCGAGCAGACCCACGCCTTCGGTGACGTTCGTAGCCGACTGCGTCAGGGCCATCGAGTTGGCCTGCAAGCCGTTCACCAGGGAGAGTCCAGCGGAATCATCTGCCCCGGAGTTGATGCGTGAACCTGACGACAACTGTCGCAGAACTGTCTGCAGGCTGTTGCTGGTATTGTTCAGATTGTTTTCCGCATAGATCGCTGACAGGTTGTTCAATACACCGAGGGTCATTGGAGATCACTCCTTGTTCCGACGCTCGTTGCGAGCTTGAGCCCGCCGACGGCCGCTAAGCGCCGCCTGGGCCTTGCGGTGAAATCCGCTCAGGCCCAATGGCATCCACCGCCTTCATCGGATTGGCAAGTCATAACTTTAGTGATTGCGATCAGAATCTTTCCGAGACACATTGCACCGCAGCGATTCAGGCTTGTCGCAAACCAAATCACCTGCCCTCCAGGTAAGGTGCAGTGACTGTTTCAACCCGGTCCAGCAGATGTCCCAATTCGCGCCAGCAGTCAGCGGCCGCATGCGCGGTAACAATGAGCGGCGACGCTTCGTTAGCCTCTCCTTCAAGCGCAGAAAGCAGGGATAGGGCGGAGCGGTTGTGGAAACACACAGCAGTTTCCGCACCAAAAAATCGGCGGTGAAGGGATCACCCCTCACCGCCATCGGTTGAACTGCAACCGTATTTGCTCTCTGCCTAATACATTGGATGCACAAATCTCACTGGATGGTTCCTGATGCTCCCGGAGCTTCCAGAGCCGCCGGCGGCTCGAGCATGCTCTGCGGCCCCGGGCCGGGTCCTCCCTGGGGTGGACGCTCGGACCGGCCACCGTCCCGATCGGGGCGCGGCCCTCCTTGCATTCCTCGACGTTGCATACGATCTGTGCGTGCTGCCTGCAGTTCCTTCCATTGCTCGGGCGTCAATTTCCCTCGAATCGCGAGCAGAAAACGAGCATTCGCTTTTTCCAGCTCGGCCCGAGCTTGGGCTATTTTGTCAATTTGCGCCACGATGCTTGCCTCGTTCGGCTGATCGGCTCGCATCAATGGTTCCATCTCGAGTTCGGCTTTTTCCACAGCCGCACGCATGTCAATCAGCTTCTCCCGATGGGCCAGAAGAATGGCGTCCATCGCTTTGCGCTGGTCGTCTGTCATTTTGAGCTTTTCAACCATCGCCGGATCGTTCCACCAGCGACCGTGTTCGCCGCGAGGACCAAGCGCCTCTTCCATAGGCGGTCGGTGTCCGCCGAACCCCGGACCTCCCATGCCGGAACCCATCCCTGGTCCCTGTGCCGACGCAGCCAATCCCGAGGTCAAGAAAACCGCCACCAAACCCCACCGCACTGCCATCAAACCCTTCATTCGCTAACTCCTTCCTGATATTGATCTCAGCTGTTCCGATTGCATCGCGTCGGCCGATAATCCTAAGGGACAAGGCTCTCCCGTGGCAGGACGCTCGATTCGAGCACCACACCTTGATTACTTAAGCATTTCCGGGAACTTCAGAGTTACTTGCTTTCATCCTCCGCCATGAGGCGAGCCAGCGGCTCCATTGCATCCGGAACTTCCTGGGAGATATCGCTATCCACCTTGGCCAGTAAATCCTCGGCCTCGCGAGCGTGCTGATCAGCGAGTTGCCGCTGTTGCTCGGCTGCGCGTTGGGCGGCGATTCTGGCCATCTCTTGACGGTGGCGGAGTTGTTGAATACCTCCCCCCGCTATGCCGGAAGCCAGCACACAACCGAGGGCCCACGTCGTCGCTAGTTTCCAGGCCGTTCGGCGGGGAGAAGTCACCAATGCGCCACGATCTCGGTTATAGGTGGCGTCGCTCCAAGCGTGAACAGCTACGCGGAGGTCCGAGAGTGCCTGCTCCAATACTGGATCCTGCAAGATCTCCGGCCCTGCGTCCGCGTTCATCTGTTCTCCCTGATGCGAATTGTCCGACCGCCCGTTCTTCACATTCATCGCTTTTCTCCCAATTCCGCTCGCACCCTGCCCAGTGCCCGCGAAAGATGCGCCTTCACCGTACCATCGCTCAAGCCGGTTGCGCGCCCGATCTCGGCGATTTCAAGCTCTTCCACGTACCGCAACAGGAACACAGTTCTCTGTCGCTCACTCAATCCCTTCACCGCCTGCCAGACGTGCGCGACCCGTTCCCTTGCCAACAGTTGTTGCTCCGGTGAACTTTCACCGCTGGGCAACCACTTGCCCGCTTCTTCTGAATCCACAGAATTGGTGCGTGTCTGCCGCCAGAACTGAAGACGCCGGTTACGCCAGTGATCCTTCTGAAGGTTGATAGCAATGCGCATCAACCACGTCATGGCACTCGACTCACCACGAAAGCCTGCCCAGTTGCGGTGGGCCTTGAGTAAACATTCCTGCGTCAGCGTTTCAGCCAGATCAACGTCGCGCGTTGAGGCCAGCAGGAAACGAAAGATCTGCTGACGGTGCTTCGTAACGATCTGCGCAAATTCATGCGCGGCGCTCTCGTGTGCCGTGGCCATGGTCATCGGTTCTACTGCTGCGCCGGCTGCCATCACTCAGGTAGACGCCTGCATTGGGCGCAAGTTTACAGCGACGTAGCGATTCGCAGAAAGGAATCACAGTTCATTGAATTAATTTCGCAAAATTCGTTTTCATGACTCACGAGTCGGAAGCAACAGCCGCAAAATGTCGCTGGGCCGACCCGTCACCATTGATCGGGAGTAAGTTGGCCACTAACGACCCTTTGAATTACGACCTGCGACTAGGACTGCATCCAGTGGCTAGAGGCGACCTACCCTGCTAAACTGCTTTGGTAAACGCTTTCCTGAGCCGCTCCGTCGGTCTCCAAAAAAGGAACGAACCATGCTTCTTGCCGAACTTCGCGAAGAAGTCTTACACGCTAATCGCGAAATCTCCCGCCGCGGATTGGCTCCACATACCTTCGGCAACGCCAGCGGAATCGACCGGTCTGGCAGTCGCCCCCTGGTCGTCATCAAGCCCAGCGGTGTGGATTACGCGACCATGACTCCCGCCGACCTCGTCGTGACCGACCTCGACGGCAAGATCGTCGAAGGCACCCTGCGGCCCTCAAGCGATCTCGACACCCACACGCTGCTTTACCGTGAATTCCCCCAAATTGGAGGAGTTGTCCATACACACTCCGAATTTGCCACTTCCTGGGCGCAGGCTTGCCGCCCCATCCCTTGCCTCGGCACCACACATGCCGACTACTTTCACGGCCCAGTTCCAGTCACTGAACCCCTCACCGCGGAGGAGGTATCAGAGGCCTACGTTCATCACACCGGGGCGGTAATTGTGCGACGGTTCCGCTCGGAAAACCTCGACCCGGTCGCGGTCCCCGGGGTTCTCGTTGCCGGGCACGCCCCGTTTGCCTGGGGCAAGTCGGCCTCCGACGCCGTCGAACACGCTGACGTCCTCGAGTACATAGCTCGGCTAGCTTTTCGAAGTGTCCTGCTTGGTGCACCGGAAGAGGGACTACCGCTTTTTGTCGGTGAACATCACTATCTACGAAAACATGGACCGAAAGCGACCTATGGCCAACGGTAAGTACGGAAGATCCCGACCGCTCGAAGGAGGGAATTCTATGGCTTTCTGGCCAATTCCGTGGCACCCTATAGAAACTCTTACGGGGAAAGGCACTTGAGCTTCTCTTGCAGATCTTCCTGTAACCGCCTTTCCCTCTGCGATTTCTCGAATTGCGTAGGTGGGTTCTGTTTCGCGTAGGCGAGCTACTGTTTCCTGCATAACCGTAGCAATTCCATAAAAGGGTTTGATGACCTCTGTCAGTCATTTCCGTCCCTATCTCACGTGAACTCAATGAATTGCCCCGCGGTGAGGTCGGACTTCGAGAACTCTTTCACATGGCAAGCTACGTGCAGCGTGGAACAATGATTTAAGGACGCTCCCGGTATGGAGACAAATTTCAATAATCGCTTGCAAGCGACGATGCTGGCCGTGGCAACGGTTGGTCTAGTCCTGTTAGCGGTATTGAACTTCCGCCAGGAAAGCCGGTTCGAGCAACCGGCCGACGGCGTTTGGTGGAGCGAGACGCGGGGCGGATTAGAAGCCTCAAAAGTGCTGCCTGACAGTCCTGGTCAGCTTGCCGGCATTCGTGCGGGCGATGTGCTGACCGAAGTCAACGATGCCGAGATCGTCCATATGTCTGATCTCCAGCGCGCCCTCTATCGCGCAGGTGTCTACACCAAGGCGAATTATTCCATTACCCGGGGCGGCATCGCTCTTGATACACCGGTAGTGGTCATCCCAGAGCCGCCCGACCGGAGCCTGGCCCAGGCTCTGCGCGTAATCGGCCTGATCTATCTGGCCATCGGGATTTATGTTCTGTTCCGGCGCTGGACAGCTCCCCACGCCACCCATTTCTACCTCTTTTGCCTCGTGTCGTTTGCGCTGTACGCCTTGAAATATACCGGGGCTCTCGACACCCTAGACACGAGCGTGTTCTGGGGGAATGTGATTGCAGAATCGTTGCAACCTGCACTGTTTCTGCATTTTGCCCTCAGCTTCCCGGAAGAGCGTTTAAGGAAATTTGGTCGCCGGTGGCTTTTGCCCCTGGTCTATGCGCCGGGCATTGCTTTGCTGGGACTTTGGCTCTGGGCCATCAATTTCTGGGAAGCTACAGAAATTCTCAGACATCGCATGGATCAGGCCGGTGTGGCCTACGATACGGCCTACTACCTGCTGGCTGCCGGATTGTTCCTGCGCAGCTACAGCCAGGCCGGGACGCCCTTGCTGCGTCAGCAATTGAAGTGGCTAACGCGCGGTGCCCTGCTTGCCGTGCTTCCCTTCACTTTTCTGAACGCCATTCCATTCCTCTTCGATCTGCACGTCCCGGTAATGCTCACGCGGGTGGCTGGGTTGTCGCTGGTCTTTTTGCCCTTGACCTTTAGCTGGGCCATCGTCCGCTATCGACTCATGGATACGGACCTCATCTTTAAACGCGGCGTGGCTTACACGTTAGCTACCGGCTTGTTACTGGGCGCCTATTTCGGAGTCATCGCCATCACGGCGGAAGTAGTGCACACCCGGCTTCCTGAAGCGGTGCGCGAGTGGGGCTTGGCACTAGCCATCCTGATTGCCGCCGCCATCTTCGATCCGCTCAAGCGGAGAATCCAAAGCTGGGTCGACCGCGTCTTTGACCGCCACCGCTATGACTACCGCAAGGCGCTGGTTGAATTTGGCCGCGGCTTGAGTTCCGAAACAGATCTCAAGGCCCTGCTCGAATCGATTGTGGAGCGGTTACCGCGTACGCTGCTGGTTGCGCGCGTGGCTGTCTTCCTCGCGGAAGACTCAGGCACACTGCGTCTCGCGGCAGCACATGGATTGCCCCCCGAAGCCCGCACCGCCCAAGGACTGCAGAGCTACGGTTCGCTCGCGCTGGGCTTTCTGAACTTCGATCAGGATAACGCGCACTCGCACATCTTTCTTGAGAATGCACAGCAGGCCCTGCATCTGCCGGAGGATGAACGACGCACCGCTGCCATGCTGGACCTCAACTACTATCTGCCTTGCCGCGTCGCAGGCGGCCAGTCGCAAGACGGTACGTCCTCTAGCCGCACCATCGCGGTTATCGGTCTCGGCCGCACCATCGGCGGCGACTTTCTCTCTAGCGAAGATGTGGAGTTGCTCGAATCGCTGGCCAGCTACATCGGCATTGCCCTCCAGAACGCCAGTCTCTACGCGCGGCTCGAGAACAAGATCAGCGAATTTGAGCGCCTCAAGGAATTCAACGAGAACATCGTCGAATCCATCAATGTCGGCATACTGGCCGTCGGACTCGACGACTCAATCGAGAGTTGGAACGCCCAAATGGAGGCGATGTACGCGCTGAGTCGCGCTGAAGCCCTTAGTCAGCCGCTCAGCACCGTCTTCCCTGCCGAGTTCATCGAGGCCCTGGAAGGCTTCCGCAACGAGGCTGGAGTGCACCATCTGTATAAGTTCCGCCTGACCACGCGGGCCGGCGAACAGCGCACCGCTAACATTGCCATCGCCCCGCTGCTTTCGCGCGATTTCGTTCCCATGGGCCGGATAATCCTGGTCGACGACATCACCGAGCGCGTCTCCCTCGAAGCTCAACTGGCCCAGGCAGACAAACTGAGTTCCATTGGCCTGCTGGCTGCCGGCGTGGCGCACGAGATCAACACACCCCTGGCCGTCATCTCAAGCTATGCCCAGATGCTTGCCAAGCAGTTGCGCGGCGATCAGCGACTGGGTCCTGTGCTCGAGAAGATTACGCAGCAGAGCTTCAGGGCGGCGGAAATTGCCAACGGCCTGCTGAATTTCTCGCGGACTTCTACCACCGAATTCCGCGAAACCAATCTCAACCAGGTCATTCGCGACACTCTTTCGCTGCTTGAGCACCAGTTCAAGACGGCACAGATCGCTGTGGACCTTGAACTGGCCGAAGAACTCCCGCCTATACAGGGAAACCAGGGAAAACTGCAGCAGGTATTTTTGAACCTCTTGCTCAACGCCAAGGAAGCCATGCCCGGAGGCGGAAGTCTCCGGGTATCCACGCGGTACAACGGGCATGTTGAAGCCCTCGTCTCTGACTCCGGCTCGGGCATCGCGCCGGAACACATGAAGCGTATCTACGATCCGTTCTTCACCACCAAGACCATGCCCAAGCCTGGAGACAAGCGCGGCACCGGCTTAGGTCTGGCGGTATCCTACGGCATCATTCAAGAGCACGCCGGCAAGATTCATGTGGAGAGCGCTATCGGCGCCGGTACAACGTTCCATCTCGAGTTTCCGCTTTCAAGGAATTCCGTACATGCCTGAGGTCGACCTCCCTTTGAACCTATCTGCACCGTCCGCTCAAGTCGCCTCTGGCGCGGCCAACATCCTGGTGATCGACGATGAAGCGGCCATCCGCGAATCGCTCGAAGTGTTGTTGACGCTCGAGGGCTACGTCATCCGTGCGGCAGGTGATGGCGAACAGGGCCTCAGGATCCTTGAGCTCGAGAACTTTGATCTCGTGCTGCTCGACCTCGCACTCCCGGGGCAAAGCGGGCTGGAACTGCTACCTCAGATCAAGGAACGGCAACCCGAGTTGCCGGTCATCATGATCACGGCTTACGGCACAGTGGAGAACGTAGTTGAGGCCGTGCGCGCCGGCGCAGAGAACTTCGTCCAGAAGCCTTGGGATAACGAAAAGCTGCTCGCGGACATCCGTTCCGCCGTGGCGCGGCACAAGGCCGAAGAAGAAAATCTCCAACTCAAGCGGACACTCAAGCAGCGCTATAACTTCTCAAACATTGTGGGCAAGAGCGAGATCATGCTCAAGGTGTTCGACCTCGTGGCACAGGTTGCGCCCAGCCGCTCGACCGTCTTGATTCAAGGCGAGAGTGGCACCGGCAAGGAGCTCATCGCCAAAGCGATCCACGCAAATTCCCCGCGGCGCGACAAGCCATTTGTTCCGATCAACACCGGCGCCATGCCATCCGAACTGCTTGAATCTACGCTGTTCGGGCACGTAAAAGGCGCATTCACTTCTGCGGTGGCTTCAAAAAAAGGCCTCTTTGAAGTGGCCAACGGCGGCACGCTGTTTCTGGACGAAATCGCGACCATGGGCATGGATACCCAGGCCAAGATTCTGCGTGTGCTGCAGGACAGGCGCTTCATGCACCTTGGCGGCATTCAGGAAATCCAGGTCGACGTTCGCATCATCGCCGCTACCAATATCGACCTTCGCCAGGCGGTGCGCGACGGCCGATTCCGCGAAGACCTCTTCTATCGGCTCAACGTCATCACTGTCGATCTGCCTCCGCTGCGGGCACGCCGGGAAGACATTCCGCTGCTTGCGGCTCACTTCCTCGACTTCTATGCCACCGAAAACGGCATGGCCCCGCGCAAGCTTTCTGCGGATGCACTGCGTGCCCTCATCGATTACGAGTGGCCGGGCAACGTGCGCGAACTTGAGAACTCGATTGAGCGCGGCGTGGTGCTTTCCTCCGGACCCATCATCGGCTCTGACCTGCTGCCAGGGCACATTACGGGGCGCAGTTTTCAGGACGCTTTGCTCGAACACAATCCCAACGCTTCCCTCTTCGACATTCTTGAAGACATCGAGCGCCGCATCATCATCGAAAAACTCGAACGTTGCAACTGGAATCAGACCGACGCCGCAGAGCAGTTCCGCATTCCCCTGTCGACCTTAAACCAGAAAATCAAGCGTCTCAATATCGAAATCCGTAAAAAGGGCCGCGAGTAATTTCGCACCGATCTTAACCTTCCTATCTTTTCTCTCGTCGCCTCGGGGGAACCGCGCTCAGTAGGGGCTCGTTTTTTTCTGTTGACAAATTTCCATCGGTTCGTGGTAGCTTACCGTTAGTGGATGCTTACCTACAAGCCGGCCTTGATGCCTTAGGCGATGCAACCCGCATGGCGATCTTTCAGAAGCTCGCCGGCGGACCAATTGCCGTCAACGAATTGGCTAGCATGCTGCCCGTCACACGCCCTGCCGTGTCGCAGCACCTGCGCGTGTTGAAAGATGCGGGATTAGTGACGGACACCAGATCTGGGACCCGTCGGCTGTACCAGCTGGACCCCGAGGGAGTCGCACGGCTGCGCGCACATTTCGATCGGATGTGGACCAAGGCGATGGACTCTTTTCAAGCGACTGCGGAAAAAACATCGACAGGAGAAAAACATGGCAAACACCCTGGAAGAAGCCGTCGTCCGTAAGAGCGTGCGCGTGAAGGTGCCCATCGAGCGTGCCTTCAGCGTCTTCGTGGAACAGATGGAGACTTGGTGGCCTGCTACCCATCACATCGGCCATATTCCGTTTGAGGCGATCTTCGTTGAACCGCGCGTCGGTGGCCGTTGGTACGAACGCAACGCCGAAGGCAACCAGTGTGATTGGGGCACAGTGCTAGCTTGGGATCCGCCGCATCGCGTAACCTTCTCCTGGCACGTCGGCCCAGGGCACGATCAACCGGAATGGAAGGCTGACCCGGACCTTGCCAAGGCAAGTGAAGTCGAGATTCGCTTCACGGCTGATGGACCGGAAGCGACCCTTGTTGAGTTGGAACACAGCAAGCTCGAGCGCCACGGGGAAGGCTACGAACAGTTGCGTGCGCTCTTCGACGGACCCGGCGCCTGGAGCGGCATCCTGGCTTTCTACGCCAAAACGGCAGAAGGCGACAAGGCATGAACAAGCCAACGCTATTTCTTCGCATCGCAGCGGTGTTGACACTGATTCACGCCGTGCTGCACACCGTTGGCGGAGTCTTCGGTAAGGTTGGACCCGGACCAGCCAGCGTTGCTGCGGAGGCGATGAGAGCCAATCTGTTTATCACCATGGGGCACGTGCGAAGTTTTTGGGTGTTCTATCGAGGGCTGGGACTGGGGATATCGATTTTCTTGACGGCCGAGGCCGTCGTGTTCTGGCAGCTGGGAACGCTGGCAAAGGCTGATGCGCGCCGACTACGTCCCCTTATTGTGACCTTCTTGTTTGCGTATCTCGTGCTCGCGATCAATTCGCAAACGTACTTCTTCTTCGGTCCGGTGATTGCGGAGATCTTGATCGCCGCATGTCTCGCAACTGCGATCATGACTGCATCACCTGAAATCCCCGCTCATGCCGGTACGGCGTAGCGAGTTTAATCGCGCACGCTGACATTCCGGCATAAACTGGAGATGAGTAACAGTCGAAAGAGAGCTCTGTGGTAGAGATAACCGTTAGCAGTTCTCTACGGCTCTCACCCATTTCTTGAGAAACGCCCTCAACTCAGAAGGCGGCCGAAGCCAAATATCCGCAGCAGTCTCACGCTGCTCCCCGCGCATTAGCACGCTGAGGTGCGGCCCCGTCGCTCGATTGATGGCAGTAAACGCAACTTCATCGGTGAGATCATCGCCAACGTACGCTGCGGGAGTGCCCTGAGGAACTTCGCCCAGCAGCGCCGTGACAGCTCCGCCCTTGTCGCGCCCCACGCGCAGTTCGAGTCCACCTTCAAATTCCAACAGGGTCAACCCCTCAAGCTTGGAAAGCGGCTCGAATAATTCGCGCGTTCTGACTTCGATAAATTTCGCGGTTCGTGGAGAAGCTCCGCGCCAATGCATCACAGCCGCATTCGGCTTGTCTTCAAATTGGCCGCCAAGATTGTTGTGGCGCAGATGTTCGCGCAATTCATCCAGCTTGCGCTGCGTGTCTGCCGGAGCTTGTTCCAGCTCGCGCTTGCCATCAGAATACAGCCGCTCGGCGCCGTGCAATCCCCAAACTTCCAAAGGAGGGTCCACCAGCGGAGGATTGCCGCGCAACAGCGGAGCAATTTCCTTTGCAGGACGGCCTGTGATCACGACAATGCGCGTCTTTCCCTGCCGCTGAATGCGCGCGATTGCTTCCCGCACGCCCGTCCACGGGCGAGCTTTCGAGCGGTCTACGCGGAAAGGTGCCAGGGTTCCGTCATAATCCAATAACAAAAGAGGGGTAAGCTTTTCTGAAAATGTTTTGAAGAATTCTTCGAGCTTGCTTGCTTTCTCGTCAGTCACACTCTGCTCGCCTTCTATGCAAGTTTACGGTGAGTTCTGCCTGCCCCTTTTACCAGGACTGGTTCGGGGCGAGTTATGTGCGCGGGATCCACGGCCTCGATGCGCAGATCTCGCAGGTCACCGAGCACACTGGCGGCCCACCGGTAGACATTCCGCTCCATTACTTGTCTGCGCATTCTTTGCATACGCTGGGTGCGCTCTCCCGGACTCATTTCCAGGCCACGATGGACGGCCTCGGCCACTCCATCGATATCATAAGGATTCACGATCAGCGCATCGCCCAATTCAACCGCAGCGCCCGTGAATTTGCTCAGCACCAGTACACCATCTTCATCGTCACGCGCAGCCAGGTATTCCTTCGCCACAAGGTTCATGCCATCATGCAGCGAGGTCACAAGGCAAACTTCGGAGGCGCGATACCACTGCGTCACTTCTTCATGACTGCACTGCCGGTCGATCAGGATGATCGGGCGCCAATTCGCCTTCTGGAACCGCGAGTTGATGTGCTCCACAATATCTTCCACATCGTGGCGGAGCTTTATGTAGCTGGGAATACGCGTACGGCTGGGCGCGGCGATCTGCACCATGGTTACGCGCTCGCGGTGCCAGGGATGCTCTTCGAAGAGTCGCTCGATGGCCATCAACCGCTCGACGATACCCTTGGTGTAGTCCAGGCGGTCGACACCTATAATCAGGCTTTCTGCACGCACTCCGAATTCCTGCAACAACTCGTCGCGAGATCTGCCCGAAGCGGCGCGAGCGCCCTTCGATCCATCGATAACCACGCTCACCGGGTATGGCCGAATCGTGGTCGTGTGTCCATGGCGGCGCGCTGTCATGTGTTCCCGATCCGTGCGCGCTTCAAGAACGCGGTCCACTGTGGCCAGGAAATTATTGCAATGCAGGGGAATGTGGAAACCAATTAGATCCGCCCCCAACAAGCCATCCAGCAGTTCCGCCTGCCACGGACAGATCCCGAAAGCTTCAGGATTTGGCCACGGAATATGCCAAAAGATCGCCACCCGCGCATCCGGCCGCACCGACTTCACCATGCGCGACAGCAACGCGAAGTGGTAGTCCTGCACAAACACCATGGGGTTCTCTGAACCTTCCATCTCGTGCAGAAGCGCCTGCGCAAATTTCTGATTGACCTGCTGATAAGACTCCCAATCCGACGCTCGGAAAATAGGGCGCGTGTGCGCAATGTGGCACAAGGGCCAAAGTCCCTCGTTGGCGAACCCATCGTAATAGCTGGATTCTTCTTCGCTGGTCAGCCACACTCGCCGCAGTGTGTAACGCGGGTCCTGAGGAGGGACACGGAGGCGATCAAACTCGTCTACATTGGACGCGTCTTCGCTGCCGCTGCCATGCGCAACCCACACGCCATCGCAAGCGCGCAACACAGGTTCCAGCGCCGTTACCAAGCCGCTCGGCGGAACCACGCAGACTGTTTCCCTGCCTTGGCGAACATGCATATACGGTTCGCGATTTGATACTACGAAAATGCGGCTCGAACCGGTCCGGTCCCGAACATGCACCGCGAGCCGATCCTCCGTCCAGAGGTTCTCTCCGGCCTCGCGCAATCTGGCTTCAGCCGCAGCGGCGGCGCGGGCTTGAATAATGCTCTCGGTAATTGTTTCGACTTCCTGTGCGAGGGGTCGGAACAAACTGAGGTCGGCGGAGCTTACCCCCGTCTCGTCGTCCGCGTGGCCCATCCTCAGACGCCGCAAGCGTTCGGCCAGGTGCGTGATCGGCTCCAGCAAAAACCACCTAACCATCAACAGCGTGACAGCGACAATCAGCACCACAAAAGCCACGATGCGCCAGAAAGACTGACGCCAGACCGCGGCTCCGTCTGCACTAATGAATTGCGTGTCGACCAGGATGACCAAAACTCCGGCAGGGTGGCCGTTCACGTGTAAGGGAACAGTTTCTTCCAACCACTGCACATCGCCGGTATGGCCGTAGGCTGAAGAATTGATGCCGCGCTTGATTGTCTTGCTCACCGCTCCGACGGATAGCGCCTTAAAAACTTCGGCCGGACCAGCTGAAGTCATCAGTACGCCCCGCGGATCGTAGACCCCCAGGCCGATCGCTTCCGCCCGGATGCGAAGCAGCGGGTCTTGCAGCATAGCGTCCAGACTCTGGCCGCTGGCCAGCGCCTTTTCCAAACCGGGTTGAAGACTGATACCAAGCCACGAAGTCCGCGCCTCCAACTGCTGCCGCAGGAGATGTTTATGGGCCAGCACTTCGAAATACGTGGAGGCAAGAGACACGACGGTGATTCCCGCGATCAGGGCCAAAATCAGCCGAATGCGAAAAGAACGCATCTCATTCCCTCCCTGGTCCAAAGCACAGTTGGCGGCAGACACACATCGCCTATCGACGGCTAGTCGCTATAAGGGCCAGATACTAAGATGCCGAAAACTGCTCAATTAGTCGTCCCAAAATAGTGCCGGAATCCATAATTCGCATGCAAAATGTTGCAGATCTTGCTAATAGCCCAATGCCTGACGCTCTTTCGATAGTACGGTCTCGATCCTGCCCAGGTTTCATCCGTCTCATGCGCTATCCTGTCCAGAAGAGTGAAGGTCAACTTCGATCCAGCTCGAATCAGGACCGATCGGCAAACGATGGCGATTGACAGAATCGATAGAACTGCCAAACAAATCGTGCTGACAGTGCAGGATTACTCCCTGTTCGCGTTCCGCGCGGTCATGAACCTCTTCAGCCGGCCCATTTACTGGGTTGACATGCTCATGCAGGCGGAGATCATCGGGGTAGGATCCGCCGCCATCGTCCTGCTGGCTGGATTCTTTACCGGGGCCGTGCTGGCCGTTCAATCTGCCACTACCCTGGCGGAATTCGGAGCTACCGCGGTCACCGGCCGCTTTGTCAGTATGACCATGATTCGAGAACTAGGTCCGGTGCTAACCGGTATCATGGTTTCTGGTCGAAACGCATCTTCGATGGCCAGCGAACTCGGCTCCATGGTGGTCACTGAGCAGATTGACGCCATGCGCGCTCTCGGTGTCGACCCCCTCCGGAAACTCGTGACCCCTCGCCTCGCCGCGACTGTGACCATGCTCTTCTTTCTAACCATCATCTCCGACGCGTTCGGAATTCTGGGTGGCGCCTGCGTCACCATCTTCATGAACGGCCAGAATGGCACGCAGTACTTTTCAGAAGCCTACGAGTTTCTGCACTACCCCGACATTCTGCAGGGTCTAGTCAAGCCGCTGTTTTCCGGCTTCATCATCGCCTCGATTGGCTGCTTCTACGGTCTGCGCACCAGTGGCGGAACACAGGGAGTCGGCCGCTCGACCATTCAGGCGGTCGTCTCCTCTTCCGTACTAATAATTGTGGTGGACTTGCTCGTGAGCCAATTCATGGTCGCAACCTTCAATCGATGAGTGACACCTCGACGTTCGCGCTGCAGGATACCGCAACAGCCTTAGGCCCGGTATTGGCCTTCGAACACGTGTCCATCACGTTCGACGGGCCGCCCGTGCTCGAGGACATCAGTTTCAAGGTGGCCCCGGGAGAGACCCGCATCCTGCTAGGACCTGCCGGGGTAGGCAAGAGTGTTCTTCTCAAGCTCGCCAATGGACTTCACCGGCCCGATACCGGGAGCATCCTGCTCTTTGGCGAAGACATTGCAACCATGCCAGAGGGCAAGCTGTTTCCGCTACGGACTCGCACCGGGATGGTCTTTCAGGAAGGTGCACTATTTGACTCACTGACCATTCGCGACAATGTTGCCTACCAGCTCATCCAGGAAAATGTGCCCGATGACGAGATCGACACCCGCGTTCGGGAAGCGCTGCGCTTTGTTGGGCTCGAGCAAACATTCTCTCTCTTCCCAGGTAGTCTCTCCGGAGGCATGCGTCGACGCGTGGCTATCGCGCGGGCTCTAATCCGCCAACCCGAACTGCTACTTTATGACTCCCCAACCGGCGGACTCGATCCGGTGACTTCAACGACGATCATTGAGCTTATCGTGAAAGAACGTGACGTCTACAAGACACCTTCGCTGCTGGTGACCCATCGCTTGCAGGACGCTTTCACCATGTGCACCCATCGCTTCGACACCGAAAAGAACGGCATGGTCCCGCTACCCAAAGGCGAAATCGATCCCAACACCACCTTCCTCATGCTCAACGAACGCCGCTTGATCTTCGACGGTTCCCTGCACGATCTGGTAGGCACCGAAGACCCGTTCGTCCGCGAATTTCTCGAATAACCATCGAGCACTCGACCTGCCCTTGATTGCCGTATCGGCAACCCGACGACAACCTCGACCGCATTCCAGCCGAGCGGCGCGATCCTGCATCTCTCTAGATCATGGCGACGTTCTCATCATCCCCGGTCGAGATTCGAATGCAACAAGATGGGCATTTATCTGACTAAGGTGACCACAATACCTTGTGTTTGCCCTCGGCTTCACTCGCGAAAAAGTTCGGCAAGAAGGCTCAATGCTGAGGTGGAAAAGCGCTATG
>OBLU010002579.1_pt1 | contig 16610 bp, 40 predicted proteins | sample 1518681 | NCBI WGS metagenome assembly OBLU01 (sample SAMEA3539304, study PRJEB22396) | soil metagenome | biome: tundra; feature: field; material: soil | place: USA | collected 2010-05 | depth 0.15 m | reverse complement strand
CTTTCATGAAGTTAGTAATCTTTTCACATTGTTCGTGTGAACATTCATTTCTACCATCAAAGCCATAATTAGAAGCTCCTACCGTTTCAATCCATTTCAGGCATAAGGTAGTAAATTTTTGTTGTAGTGTTCTGTGGTCACGGGTATGATGTTCAATAAGCTTATTAATATCCAAACCACTATTTAAGGCATCACTAATTGTATTAAATACTTCTTCTTCTTTTTCAAAATCAACAATTTTGTATTTTGTATAGGTACGGATAAAATGTTGACATTCATCAGTGGTTGTTAATTTTTCAACTGAATGTTTTTCTTCTAATCTATTAACAAATTCAATAAACGCAAAGTCATACTTCATTACTTTAGAAAAAGTAACACCATTAATTTCAATCTCTAATTTAAAAGGTTTCATATTTTTATATTTTAAAATTGTTTTATTTCTAATTGCACAACAAAAATAGTATAAAGGATTGGAATAAAAAAGCCTTTTACAAACATTAACAGAAGTTTAACCTTGGTTAACAATTACACTATAAGGTTGGTTCGGAATCTTCTCCAGTCTCCCATAAACCGTCACACTTATTAATTATTACACTACAAAGATAAGAAAAAGAATCCATACTACCAAACATTTATAGTTAAAAGAATAATTATTTATTTAGCACAAAAAACTTGTATATATGGAAATTTTATTGTAACTTTGTCAAGTTAATTGATATGGCAACCCAACGCCCTATACTGATTATCATACAAAATTGCACTATTATCGTTGTTATTGATAATGGTGCAATTTATATTGTTAATAGTAATAATCAGATAGTTTAGGCTCACAAACAATATTTAAAATTCCCTTTTCATCAGATATTGAAGTAACAAAATATTCCATATTATTAATTTTACCAACAAACGTGCCGACACAAGGTATATGTTCAATATACTGTATTTTTAGATATTTCCCACTACGTCTATAACTTTCGCTTAAATATATAAAAGCTTCCCTTCCATAATATACTGATTTTTCATCGATATTAAATACGTTTCTAGTTTCATTATGCAGCAAGGGAAAGGAGCCTTCTACACTGTTAATGCTTAATTTAGTCATTCGAAATTTGTTTTTTAGTTATTTATTTACTTTTTGAATTATATAATACAAAGGTATTGCTTTATTACTTACATTAGTTACATAATTATGAATATAAATATCATAATTCACAGGTTTATTCTTTTAACATTAAAAACTTGTATATATCAGAATTTTATTGTACCTTTGTCAAGTCAATTGGTTATAGCAACCCAACACCCTCTACCGATTATCACACAAAAATGCACCATTATCAATATCAATGATAATAGTGCAAAAAAAATCCATACCTGTAAAGATATGGATTAATTAATTTGGCTATATTAGCTTTTTTAGTTCTTCCAATTCCTCTATTAACTGATTGACAACTTTTTTAGTATTTTCAATTTTTAGTTCTTGACGTTTGATAGTTTTTTCAACAAGGTTAATATACTTTTCATGTTGGATTACTTTTTCGTTTTTATATGGGACTTCGCCCGAAAGATAGAAAACTTCATTACCGCAAGGTATAACCTTTTTATCATGCCATAGAAATATATCGCATTCTTCTGCACCTACATTTTTAGCAGCGTTATAAAATTCATTATAATTATAATCTTTTGTTACAAATCTCAATGTTTGATATTGATTTTGATAACTGGAAATTCCAGTATAATTGCCAATTGAATTAGCGGCACCTGACAGTTCTTTTTTAGTAAATTGTCTGAACGGTTTAAATGTCTCACCAAGGTAAGTAAAAGCTTCAAGTTTATCAAATATAATTTTTCTCATAACATAATAATTTTTAATTGTTTATGCAAAGATAGGTAAAAGAATCCATACTACCAAACATTTTAATAGTTATCTGTATTCATTTCAAAAATACATTCAGCAATCAAAGCATTTTCAGAGCCATCAGTTACCCATTGAGTAACAGTTTCTTTTTCATAACCATAGGCAGAACAAATATCAATTATTTCATCAAGCTCATAATCATTCAAATCAATTTCAGCTTGATATTCTTTAATTTCCTTTGTTTTTGGATTAATAAGCCTATCTTCTTTGAATAAGAAAACTTTACTTGAAATATCTTTGCGATATTGATTACAACTACCATCAGTACAAATCCAATCATTTTCGTTTTTCATATTGTTTTGTTTTAAATTGTTAGTGCAAAGATACGTAAAATAAACCGAACTACCAAACATTTTAATATTAAAGTTTAAAGTCAGCAGATTCTTTAATACAGTTCCCATCCTTATCATATTCAGATTCAGTATAGACCATATTAACCCATGTTCCAGGAATATAACCTCGTACATTTATTTCTTCAACGTATATATCAGCTTTATATTTAGTAAGTAATTCAGCTAATTCCTTTTTAAATTCAATTTCAATTTGTTCTTTTGTTTGCATAGTTGTTTGTTATTAATTGACTTGACAAAGGTACAAGAAAAAATCCACACTCACAAGGAATATGGATTTATTTAACATAATTTAGTAAAGGTGTTTTTATTACATTGTTAGTTCAATTTCTTTAATTATAGCTTTTAAGCAAGCAATTCTAGCTTCTGTACCTTTGTCGTCTCTCTCCCACCAATAATTATTTGTACAGTTGTTAAGTTGTTCAAATCCATATTTTTTAGATAGTAACATACAATTTTCATGAGTGAAATAAGGTATATATTTATAGATTTTCTCATACTCAATCTCAGCATTACCCCAACTTTTTGAAAAAATGTAAATTGCATAAGATAGTATATGGCATAATCCACCATACTTAAATTCGTCATATTTAAAATTATTAATAGCCCATTCTAAAATAAGAAGTTGTTTTCTTTTTCTTATTCTACTTTTAGGATTTATATTTCTCCAAATTTTTCGCATAAGGAAAAAACCATTAATAACAATGTAAACAAACCAACCCCAAAGGCACATAATTAATGTTTGGTTAGATAAAAAAGCTAAGATAGCCCATAAAAAATAAAGGGCTGAAGTAATGAGAATGATTCTAAAAAACGAATGGTCTTTTTTCATAATGTTAATTTTGTTTTATTTCGTTAAGTAAACTTGTTAAAAATTTAACTCTTGTCCTTAGTAAACCAGTTCTCCACCAATACGTTCCGCCTTCTTTTGGTGCTGGGAATTTATATTTAATAGAAAGTCTTTTCGCATTTTCAAGCGTAAATTCAGGCACAAAACAAACTATTGTCGTATAATTTACATTTTCAAGTGTTAACTTATATATGGACATAAACATGTGATAGCAACATCCCCTACTGAATTTTTCTTTTTTTAACGTTTCAATTGCTAATTCCACAATTTTAATTTTTAACTCCTTATTTGTTTTCATTTAGTCTTGTTTTTTACGAGGTAAGAATAATAGTTTAATTCCAAAAGGGGTTGCGATAGTACCAATGAAAAGCAATGAAGCTTGGGCATCAGTAATTTTACCAAAGACATGTAAGCCACCAATCAAGCATAAAGCAAGCATAAATGCGAAAAGTCCGATTATCTCTTTCATGATTCGATTATTTCTAAACGTTCAGCTTCAATCTCAAAAAAGTCACCATCACCATCAGAAACAATTACGTTTCCATTATCCAAAATATCATCCACCATACCAACAAATTCAAATATATGTATATCTGTTTCGTTTGGTTCGGGTACTAATACTTGGCAATCTACCTCGATAGTTAAACCGTTTTTATCTTTAAAGTTGTTCATATTCTTATTTTTTTATTTGTTGTACAAAGATACGTAATTAATTTGAGACTACCAAATTATTTATTACTTTTTTTCTACTTCTTTCCAAGTATTATTTACTTGCGGGTGTGATGGTTTACTTTTCATTAAAAACAAGTCAAGTGTTGAAGCTGCTTTTTTTGCAGTGGCAAAGCATTGGTTAAACTTAGGCTTTTTAAATTCAGCTCTATAAGTCATAACCCCATCATAAGACACAACATAGACATAATTATATCCTGTATCATATACCTTACCTGTATGACGTTTCATTTTCTTACCGAACGTCTCGGTTATTTCTGTTAATTTTTCATCGAACATATTTTTAAGTTGTATTAATTTTTCTTATTTTTCCGTTAAAGCTATGACTACCATTTTTATAAATAGTATAAGTACCATTGAATTTATAGACACATCCAGGTTTAAAAATTGGCTTTTTCTTATTCCAACAACCTAGCTCAAAACGTTTAACTAAATAGTCTTCAATATGGCCATAAGACCAAGGACTTGAATCCATTAATTCACCATTTGGCTCATAAAATTCAGCATCATCCATTAATATCCTCTGTAAGTTTTTTGCAGCTTCAAGTGGACTACAACCCGTAAGGTTAATTTCGAGTGATACGTTATAATTTTTTTCTTCTGCCATGATTTTATTTGTTTTAATTTGATAGTACAAAGATAAGTAAATATCTTCATACTACCAAATGTTTATCAATAATTTTGTGTTAAAGTTTAGGTACTCATTTGAGGATAGTAAATTTTTCTTTTGATAAATTAATCCTGACTCTATATGATTCTTTAAATTCATTATGATACATACTACCTGCGTATATTTTTGTTCCAACCTTTTTAAAATGCTGAAATTCATCTCCGTTATTGAATCTGATAGATTTATCCGTTTCAATAATACAATTACCTTTTAACGTTTTTCTTTTTTCAATTAAAGAATAACAACGTTTCCTCCAATTTCTTGCCCATTCATCACTATCATTTTCACCTGTTAAAGGTGTTAATAATTTTAAAATTCTTTCAGGGCATTCGTTTTCACATGGCCCACAAAATTCTGTCATATCTTTATAAGAAAAATTATAATACTCCCTTGACCAGCGTAATAGATAAACAAAGCATATAACTTCGTTATTCTGAACGTTTCTAACTGCTGCATATAAAGTATTACGCTTTACTATTGCAACGTCTAAAACCCTTGCTTTATCGCTACCAAAGCCATTAATAAACCATTGTTTAACTGGCTCGTTTAATTTGAAACTAGTCCATCCCATAATTGTATTGTTTTAAATTGTTAAACAAAGATAAGGTAAATAATTGAACTGTGCAATAGATACGGATTTAATTTATGTTAAACTTTTACAAACGGTAAAGAATAGTATTTTTCAAGTCTATCAAATTCTTTTTTAATATACATATCATAAACTGTTGTATCGTCAAATTGATATAAATTACTTGTACTATAACCAACACGTTTATGACCGTTTTTCAACAATAAGTCATATACAGCTCTATTAGCATAATTAGTAAAAGCCTTTCTTTTAAAGTTTAATTTATCTCTGTCTGTTGTTGGCACATCTACATCCCATTCCAAAATAATATCATCCCACGCATCATAACCGTTATCTCTCCCACCAAAAGAAGCATTTTCGGGTATATAGTTATCTTTCATAAATGTAGCCAATTCCATTGGTTTAACATCTATAATACTAATACTTTCAACTTTCTTTTTTGTCTGTGGAATTACTTTTTCAAGTGAAACAAATGCATCGCTTAACGCTTGTATTATTAACTCTTTCATAATATGTTGTTTTAAATTGTTAGTACAAAAGTAAATAAACTTTTTCATTCTCACAATAGGTAAATGAAACATTAACATTCTTTGTGATTCCTAACACGGTGTTGTCTTTGTCCCCTTATCAATTGACCTGACAAAGGTATATAAAAAAATCCACATAAACAAATATGTGGACTTAATAAAAGTTAAACTTCAAAGAAGTATTCGATAGCTGAATGAACTACTACGATTAACTTGTCTTTACGTTTATATTGATATTTGTATGGGTTCCTCCAAGTTAGGCCTACCATGTCAGGGCAAAGTTTTTTAATAAGCTTATGTACTTCTTTATATGAAGCTTTTTTAGTGCCATCCATAAAAGCATCCCATTTATCAATTGTTATACCAACACAAGTAGCCACAAGGGTCATTTCGGTAATGGAATTATAAAACTTGGCTGCTTTCATAACTACAATGTTATTCTCTTGTTTTTCAGTTGCCATCTTATTTATTTTTAAATGATATGCAAAGATAAGTATTTAAATCGAGACTACCAAATAATTACTCAACTATTTCAAGATATTCAATCATATCTGAACCATAACAATCATTTAATGCTAAAATATCAGAACATTCAAAACCACCTTGATAATACTTTGCACCTGTTGGAATTTGGCATTTAACAACAAGAGGTATTGTTAATTTTAGACACTCCCAACCTTTAGCTTCTGATTTAGCTAGTTCTAAATTTTGGAAAGAATGAAACCCCAAGGTTAAAACAGAATCGCCACATAATGTCCCCACCCTAATTTCTGACGTATATGTTTTCCCTATTTTAACAGTCATATTTTGATATGGAGTTAGTAATAGACCACCCGACTTTCCTTTCATAACAACTTTGAAACAAGTAATCGGTTGCTCAGCTGTTTCTTCTTTATAATTTAATCCTAATGTTAAACACATAATCGTATAATTTTAAATTGTTTTTAAATTGTATGCAAAGATAAGCATAATAATTGAGACTGCCAAACTTTAAGTGTTAAAATATACGTCACTTTGTTCAGGCTTACTGCTTAGGTACTCAACCGAGTATTATTATTTACGTTTACGTTTACCTTTGTAGTAGTGGCCATAGAACTTTGTGATGTCTTTATATGATTCCTTTGGCATATGAAAATCATCAGGGTCAATACACATATTTTCAAGTGCCATAATTAATTCAGGTCGTCTAATCGCTTTAAGTTCATCAATCACAGATATAAGAGAATCACTAAAAGAATCACCATCTGGTTTCACCACTTTTTCAATGGCTCCTATATTAATTATTTCAACTTCATGTAAATGGTGCATTGCCATAACCTGTTCTACAAGTCCAACCCGCTCAGCTCCACCACTTATAAAAATGTTAGTTGGTTTTTTTGGGTTGATATGAGGTTCAATGTTTTCCATAAACAGTTTTTGTTTTAAATTGTAATACAAAGATAAGGTAAATTTTTCAATCTACCAAATTTTTTGTGTTAAAGTTTACTTGAAAAATAATCAACAACTTCTTTAATGTATTTTTTATAATACGGTTGATTATCCATACACCATGTTTTAACCTCTTCACGGGTTTTAAATGGGGCTTTCCATGACTCATTGTTCATTATCATGTTAAATGAAGGTTCCAATTCATTAATAAAGGACTGTACTGTCCAACCCTCCCAAATGTGTTTGTTTAAATTTGCCATTGTGTTTGTTTTTAAATGATATGCAAAGATAAGCATAAGAATTGAATTGTGCAATAGGCAATACAAACTTTAACACTTATTTATTTATAGTTAAAGATTGTAAAACGCTTGTATATATCAGAATTTTCTTGTACCTTTGTCAAGTCAATTGATAACAGCAACTCAACGCCCTGTGCTGAACGGTTGACATAGGGACATAAAAAAACCCCTCACTTTCGTAAAGGGCTTATTTAAATTGGATTGTCGGTCTAACCGTTTATTTCATTAACCTGTTTGGTTATTCTTTCAAGCATTATTTCATAGGTTGCACCACTGATAAATACTTTATCTATTTGAGCAAGTGTTTTTACTGTCATATAGAAAAAATGTTTTTCTTCTGTCCCCATTTCGGAAGATATAAAAATTGAACGAACACCGTCAACACGTACAGTAGCCTTATTTTCGTCTCTGTATTCGTTTTTAGGCACTTCTTTGTCTGCATTGATACATTTACTCACATTCATCTCATCGTAGAAATTAAAGCCTATTAAGACCTTTTTTAGCTCTGTTAAAAATTCTTCCTTTTCCATAATTTTATTTGTTTTAATTTGATAGTGCAAAGATAAGTATTTAAATTCACACTACCAAATAATTTAAGTTAATCTTTGTTCATTGAGTAAGTTTTATATAACTTTGCAATTTCTTTTTGGCATCTATCTGATTTCATACATTCCTCAAAACCATTTGTAAACGTACAATTTTGAAACATAATAGTAAATAGTTTGTATTCATTTGTTTCATAAATGCGGTTGTTTGCTTCATTAACTATTATATATTGAATTATAAAACGTCCAAAGTCAGAATTACTATTTTCATTATAGTTTTTTTCACATATAACCAATTCAAATTCATCACACCTAAGATATTTTTGACGAGCAAAAGCTTTCAAACCTAACTGTGCTAAATCATCTTTTATTTTATTACAGTCTGATTTAACTGTTTCAAAAACAATTTGTTTGTACAGCTCATTTGCAGCTTTAATACGTATCTGTTCACTTGCTTTAAAAGCTTCATTTTCTTTGATTAATGAAACATTGATTAAGCCACTTGAAACAGGTTTAGGTTCATTCATTTTAGTAAATTCAGCAACAACTTTTTCTACTGCTTTAAGCTGACTGTTGGTAAGATTGGATGTGTTCATAAATAAATTGTTTAATTGTTTTAATGACAGTGCAAAGATAAGTAAACATCCTCATACTACCAAATTCTTTTTACTTTCTTAACATTATTATAAGAATAATTAACAGGATAAATGGTATCACTGCTAATTTAATAGCATGTGTCAATTGATTTCTTTTTACTTTTTTCATGATATATTTTTTTTGTGATTTAAATAAACAATTCACTTATATCTTTGGTTTGAATTATATTTTCTTTCTTATAAAGAATTTGAAATTCTCCAACAATACACTCTGATACATCAATCAATAGTACTTTACAATTAAGTTTAATGAACTGTTTTATTTCATCAGCTGTTACCCATTCTTGGAGTTGTTCAATTGATTTAAAAGCACAAAATTCATCTGATTCAACATAACGTAGAATAAACATATCATCTTTAGGCGATGGGAAATTATTATGTCTTTCATGGAATGTTTCAGCATTAACTAAACAACTACTAGCATAACTTCTAAATATACCACAACCATCTTTGTGCTCAATCCTTAGTATTGTTGTCATAGCTTTTCTTATTACAATACAAAGATACGTTTTTTATTTGGAACTACCAAATTTTAAGTGCTAAAGATTGTTAATAAAATGCCAATTATTAATATCGTTACTGACCAACAGATATAAAAAATTAATAATGGTTTTAACGTTTTAAATGAGTGTTTTTCCATTATCTTTCAAGTAAAGTGTAATACTCTTCTTCTGTGATATTACCCTCCTGTAGGTTGATTATAGCTCTAATGATTTCAACAATATCATCAACAGCATCACCATCTAAAGCGTCTTCATCACCATCTTTATACTCTTCAATGATAGGGAATAATTGTTCACCCCAACTTTCCATTTTATTATTGACTGGCTTAAATTTTTCAATTTCGGCCTCTTCAATTTGAGTTTCATAATCTTTATTGAAAAACTCAACAAAATTTACGACACTTTCCCTGTCATGTTCGCCATCTCCAAAATCAGAAGTGTTAAATTTTTCCCATCCCTCTTTGAGGTCATTTTTCAGATTTTTGAGAATACTCGCACATCGTAATTCTAACAGCACCAAGATTTTTATTCGATTGATTGTCGTGTAATTGAAATACTTTCATAATCTTAATTGTTTTTAATTTGTATATACAAAGATAATCTAAATAATTGGAACTACCTAATCTTTTGTGGTTAATGTTTGTTAAGAATAGGTACTCATTCGTGTATTAGCATGTCATTAAATATATTTTAAAATATATAAGATATGTTTAAATTTTGCCATCTTTTTTAATTTATAAAACTATTTATATGTAGAAAATAAATTTTATGTAAACGTCATCTACCCTTTATGGGTATTCCAAGCGAAAAACTATGTTTTCCGCCCGATTCCTAAAGTAGGTTAATAAACATTTGTACGTTTATTAATACGAAACAAGAGGGAAAAATCTGTAAAATCAGTAAAAGCAATCCCGAATGCGTTTTTAGACGGGATAGAGGGTTTATCAGTAACCCCAGTAATCATAAAAATTGCGAACTAATTACCATGTTTTACCATGAAATTAGGTACTGTATTATGGTTTGATAAGACTGCATTCCGATTCCTTAATACATAAAGGTTCATGTTTTTTGCTATCAGGATGTGTGACATTCAATTCAAAAATTAGCCCACCCTGTTCGTTTGGATATTGCCCTATAATTCTATAAAATTTACCGTTAATGGATTCAAACTTCGTACCAAATACAGTAACGATTTGGCCTTTATAATCTACTTTTGGATTCAACATGGTTTTATTTGTTTAAATTATTATACTACAAAGATAAGCTAATTTATTGATACCGCCAAACATTTTGTTATTTATTTTCGTAATATGTTGCCATAAATTCTAAGTGGGTATTTTTATAGATTATTCCCCATCCTGAAAAGTTCTTATTTGCAACAAACACTTCTTTAACATTCGTATTGTTATCTAATAAAATGTGCATTCCATCTCCTTTAGTTTCTAAGTGAGTGTAACCTGCTTCTTTTAATGTTTGTTTGTCCATATCGTTATGTTGTTTTTAATTTGTTAGTACAAAGATAGGTAAATTTATCCAACCCACCTAATTTAATGAATTAATTTATGGTTTTTAAACAATTCATCACACATATTTTGAGCTTCTTCATCTGTTAAAGGCTCAACCTCAAAACAACCTGTATATGAGTAATCACTATCTGCACCCGCCCGAACTGTGAACACATAACATTTAAGTCCTGTATGATACCAAATTGAAACAGGTATTCTTCTAAACTTCTTAAATAATTTAGTGTATGAAACAACATCTTTATTCGGATATGGAATTTCATCCTTTGTCCATGTTTCAGTGTTGACCTTTGTAAAATCAATATCTTTGTTATACCACTTTTCTACTCCCATAATTATATTGTTTTAATTGTTACACAAAGATAGGTAAATTTATCCAATCCACCTAATCTTTTGTGGTTAATGTATGTTATAATTTAGGTACTCATTTGTGTATGTCTACATTTCTGCTTTAAGTTCTGCAATTAAAGCATTTAAAAATGTAATTCTAACATTCCTGTAAATTCCACTTTCCCACCAAAAGTCTTTCCAAGTATTAGGAGTTTTGAATTTCTTTTGTTTAGCTAATTTAATGGAGTTTTCACGGTTGAATGAAGGTATTAACATTTCTAAGGTACTACAACGAATATCGGCTTCTAATTCTAATTCTATTGCTGTATCAATAATAGCAGAACAACAACCATAAGTATAGTTATCGTGTCTTAAATGTTTAACTGCACCTTTTAAAAGTGCAATCTGAATTGTTTTTTCTAAAGCATCCATATTTGTTTTGTTTTAATTGTTATGCAAAAATACGGTAAATAGTTGGAATAAAAAAACATTATTACAAACTTTAACACATATTTATTTTAGGTTAATCTTTGTTAAATACTTGTATATGTCAGAATTTAATTGTAACTTTGTCAAGTCAATTGATAACCCGACCTAGCATCCATATCTCAAGGCACAAAAAAATAGTTATCCATTACAGATAACTATTCCACTAATAAAACAATAAATAAAACAATTAAATAATACGATGCAAATGTACTATTTTTATTTGTTATATTTGTTACATAATTATTTATATAATTCACACATCCATGTCAAAAAAAATGGTCATCCATTACAGATAACCATTTCCTAATAATAATAATATCGACACTTGTCTGACTGGTCATAAGGATTTAAAAGCCACTTTTTAAGGTCACCATTTGCTTTTCGGGCATGTCTCTCAAACACTGTCAAATAATGCGTTGCACCCTCACCAAATTTAATTTCTGCGGCTGTGGGCTGTCTGTGATAATCGACTTTTTTTACTTTACTCATTTCGTTTGTTTTAATTTGTAATGCAAAGATAAGGTAAATCTTTCAATCTACCTAATCTTTTTAGTTAAAGAACATTAAATGTATGCTTCTTTTATTTTATCAATATGTGCTTTTAATTTAACTAACAGCTGGTCAATCGTTTTAACAGTTGTTTTTCTGAACTTTATAGGTAGTCTGTTTTCAAAACTAAAGTGGGAACTTTTTTTATAAAGTGATTGGGTGAAAATTTCCATAACACCATCGTCTTCAATTGACATTCTGAAATAGTTACCGTTTTCCATAATACCATTTTTCCAGTCTTCCTTTGGCTCAAAACACACTAACAAGGTAATCATTCCATCGCCTAACAATGCAGGGAAAACTCGTATCACTGGAGTTAAACCGCTTAATTCAGTTCTTAATTTTTCAATCAGCTCTACGTTACTTAAAATACCATCGTTGAAAATTTTCATATCGTTGTTTGTTTTAATTTGATAGTGTAAAGATAATACTATTTATTGACCTGTGCAATAGGTAAACAAAACATTAACATTCTTTATGATTATTCTCTGTTCCCTATCTTTGTCCTTGTTATCAATTGACTTGACAAAGGTACAATAAAAAATCCGTAACTGCAATAGCTACGGACTTAATTAAGGTTAATAATGTCCTTATTTCCATTTCTTGCCGTCGCCATCTGTCGGCTTGGTTGTTGTAGTCTTTCCCATTGTTTTAATTATTACGTTGTTGTTTTCTTTTTAATTTTCTGAATTGTTTCCCTGTAAGAATATCAAAAGAGAATCTTACTCTCTCGTTATACTCTTTTAAAGTCTGTGGACTGCTGTTTGTAGTTTTTACCATTGTTTTATTTTTTATATAGACCAGTAACTTTGTCGACTTTATACGACTTTTGAATAGTAGATTTTGTTTGTCCTATTTTTGAGTATAGCCCATTGTCAGAACAGCCAACCAAGAAAACCAATACGGTAAATAAAATTACTTTTTTCATGTTTTATATTTAATGCGTTTTTAATCGTAAAAATCTAAACTTATTAATTTTCTCTTTTTTGTGCCTTTATAACCTCTAATAATATAAATACCATGGCCATAACTGTCTTCACTGAAAATTAAATACTTTTGGTTGTATTTTCGTCTTATAAATCTATAAATCAGTTTCATGTTGTTTTTCTTTTAATTGTTACACAAAGATAAGAATAATAATCCGTACTACCAAATTATTTCAGTTAATAATTGTTAATGTTGACCAATTTGGGATATAATAAACTTTTGTTTGTGGTAGTCTAATAACTTCATCCCTATCAACATGAATAATGCTTTTAGGAACCCAAAATTGTTTACCTGCTTGATTATTCTCAAAATCTTTTGATACTTCAAATAAAACCGCCTTATCTGTAACCGTGATACACTTAACTACTATATTAATAGAAACTTTAAAATTCCTTAGTAGGTAGTTAATTCCTTTGGTTATCTCATTCAGTTTATTATAATCTTTAACGTAAGGTGAACTAACGTTAAAAATAGGCTCCGACCAGCTTTCCCCTGAATCAATTCCTTCATCTATACAGTCATTTGCGTAATCTCCCATGGTTATCGTTAACCAAATAATTTATGTAAGTTAGTAATAGCTACAACCAAACCCGTTAAACTAAAAATTAATAGCATTACACCTGAAAAGCCTTGCACCGTTGTAGCATACATTAAACCATCTATAACATTATACACTAAAAATACAAAGACTACTATCATTGCAATAGAAGTTAAATACTGTAAAACAATCTGAGTTGTTGACTTGTTCATATCGTTATGTTGTTTTTAATTGTTGATACAAAGATAAGCATAATGATTGAATTGTGCAATAGATAATACAAACTTTAACACTTATTTATTTATAGTTAAAGATTGTAAAACACTTGCATATGTGGAATTTTTCTTGTACCTTTGTCAAGTCAATTGATAACAGCAACCCAACACCCTCAACCCAAATAACAAGGCATAAAAACCCCTCACTTTCGTAAGGGCTGATTCACAGTCAAATAATCGCATGACTTTAACCATCGCATGACTTTAACCGTTTATTTCTTTTAATTGGTCTTTATACTTCTCCAAAAGTATTTCATAGGTCTTACCACTGATATACAGTTTGTCGATTTCAGCATCATAAAAATGTTTACGTCTGTACTCTCTTTTTTGACCACGGGAGTATATGATAGAATAATGAAAAGGAACTTTTTCTGTACCCATGTCAGTACCAATAAAAATTGCACGTGTTCCCTCTGTACGACAAGTAGTCTTATTTGCATCCCTGTATTCGATTTGAGGCACTTTCTTATCCCCATGGATATTCTTACCCATATTGATTTCATCATCGAAATAGAAGTCTGTTAAGACCTTTTTTAGCTCTTCAATAAATTCTGCTTTATCCATTTTGTTTTGTTTTAATTTGATAGTGCAAAGATAAGTATTTAAATTCACACTACCAAATGTTTTTACTTATTTAACATAATTAACATGACCATTAATAAAATCAATGGTATCAACGCCCACTTGATAGAGTAGACAAATAACTTTTGTTTGATTTTTTTCATAATGTATCTTTGTGTGATTTTTAATTAACGCTTCAAAAATACAAAAAGAAATTGACATACGCAAGTTTTTAATGTTAAATAAACAACTCACTTATATCTTTTGATTGAACTATGTTTTCTTTCTTGTAAAGCATTTGAAATTCACCTGTTACCCATGCTGATACATCCAACAATAAGACCTTACAACCCTCTTTAATAAGCTCTTTAATCTCTGTTGGAGTTATCCATTGTTGGAACTGTTCAATAGATTTAAAAGCACAAAATTCATCCGTATCTGGCTCACGGTCAATATAGCCGTCATTTTGAGGTGTTGGAAATGCTTTATGCTTATTAATAAATTCCTCAGAATTACTTAAATTTCTCCATGCTTGGCTCCTAAAAATACCCCAACCATCTGTGTACTCTACCCTTAGAATTGTTGTTGTTATCATAGCTATTGTTATTAATTTTAATACTTAGTTTATTCATGACTGTGTTGTTTTAATTGTTTTGTGATACAAAGATAAGAAAAAGAATTGACACTACCAAACATTTTGTATCTTTTAACAATCCCAACAGATTCGAACTGTAAAACCTATCCTAACTATTAACCACGTGTAAGACGTTACGAAGTGTTTAACTCCACGGTGCATGGGTTCCCAACCCTCACTATTAAATTAGACTGTCAGTTTTGTAGCGTGCCAAAGCTACTAAGAATTGTTAATAGATACTCAATCGTGTATTGTTACAACACTTTACACTGATTTTCTTTAATACATAAAGCTTCAACCTTTTTTGCGTTTGGATTTCGAGTGTTTAGCTCAAAGACTAAACCATCCCTGTCGCTTTTACCTTGCCAAAGGATTCTAAATCTCTTATTGTCAACTTCTTTCAAACCTGTGTTGAAAACATCCACTTCCTTACTAACGTAATTTTTATTCGGGTCTAACATGATTTTATTTGTTTTTAATTATAGTACAAAGATACGTAAATACTTGAAAAGATAGCGGTATATCTAACGTCTTTTTCTGTTTGACCATGTTTAAGACCTATTGAATAAACTTTTACATCTTGCATATTGTTGTTTGTTTTAATTGTTATACAAAGATAAGGAAAAGAATTGATTCCTACAATAGGTAAATAAAACATTAACGTATTTTATGTTTTCCTGTCTTTGTCCCCCTTATCAATTGACTTGACAAAGATATATAAAAAAATCCACAACTGCAATAGCTGTGGACTTAAAGTTTCTTAATGTTTTACCTTACATAATCAGGTATTTTTTCAATTCTGTCATCAATAACGCTAACAAGGTCATCAAAATAAACATCTTTGTAAGTATCTTTAATCGTTCCCCTGTTTGATATGATGTTTGATATGATATAAACACAATACGTATCATCCCAAGCCAATGTAATTAATACATAGCCTTTATGGTGGTGCCCATTCACTTTAAGCATTAAGCCTTCACTATAACCATTTTGAGAATGTCCTACAAGCGTGACCTTTGAAACTCCCCAACAAGCGTAACGCAACATGAAATTTTGTTTTAACACTTGTAAAGTTTCTTTGTAATTAAACTCTCTTTCTAAAAGAGGTTTAAGAATTTCCATTGTTATCATTCTTTTTATTATTTTAGGTACTCATTTGTGTATTCCTTAATTGATATACAAAGATAAGGTAAACATTTCAGTCTACCAAATCTTTATAGTTAAAGTTTCAATTATTTAATTATTTAATGATTTAATGATAGCTTTCAATTCAAGCTTTAACGCTTTAGCTTTTTCTCCCCTGAAAGCACTAGCATTCGATAGAAAATAATTAACTATTGAACTTGCCGAATCGTACCCGTATGCACTGTTTTTGTCAGTTAAACTAAACATTGCCTGTAAATAAGGCATTGCATAAATGGATGTTTTTGGACCCCATTCTTTTTTAATTTCCTGTGCGATTTCTGAAATTTGTCTGTTTGCCATAATGTTGTTTGTTTTTATTTGATATGCAAAGATACGTTTTATTTTTGACTCTCACAATAGGTAAACAAAACATTAACCTTTCTTATGTTTCCTGTATTTCCCTGTCTTTGTCCTTGTTATCAATTGACTTGACAAAGGTACAATAAAAAATCCGTAACTGCAATAGCTACGGACTTAA
>OBLU010002578.1_pt1 | contig 16611 bp, 10 predicted proteins | sample 1518681 | NCBI WGS metagenome assembly OBLU01 (sample SAMEA3539304, study PRJEB22396) | soil metagenome | biome: tundra; feature: field; material: soil | place: USA | collected 2010-05 | depth 0.15 m | reverse complement strand
GTATGACGCAGGCGTAACGCGAAACCTCCAGATGCTGAACGCATCTAGCGACGGCAGGGCTAAATGAATTGGTTCTAGTCGGCACCTGGAGTTGTGCCTCGCCAAAATCCCATCATTCTGTGTTTTCTTAGCTTTCCAGCCTAGCGGAGTCAGGGATCCGAACGGCTCTTAACCGTTAAGGCATCCGGGCTTCTCATTCAATTTCCTGTCGGGTGGAGTTTTTGCGAGGCACAGGTTCAAAAACGCTGCCACAGCCTGGCCGCCGCCACGCGGGCTTTGGCCATGATCTCCTGTTCGTCAATGCCAAGGAGTTTTCGATTCCGCATCACGATCTGGCCGCCGATGATGGTTGTATCGACAGACCGGCCTGAGACGCCGAAGAGTATGTGACTGTCGATGTTCGTGACGCGCATCGGAGTCGGCGGATCGTAGGCCACCACAATCACGTCGGCGAGGGCGCCGGGGATCAGTTCACCCACCGAGCGTCCGAAGCATGCGCTGGCAATGACGGAATTCTCAGAGAACAGCATCGCCGGGGGTTCAGCCCATCCGGCGCTCGGCTGGCCGCTCTGGTGTTTGTGCAACATGTTCGCAACCTTCAGCGATTCGAACATGTCGCAGGTGTAGCCATCGCTTCCCAGGCCAACGCGCACCCCGCGACGCAGCATATCGAGCACCGGCGCGCAGCCTACCGCATTGCCCATGTTCGATTCAGGGTTATGCACGACGTTTGTCCGGCTGGCCTGCAATCGATCGATCTCGCTGGAGTCAACGTGAACGCAATGGGCGGCGATCGTCCTGTTGCCGAGTACGCCAAGATCATGAAGGCGATGCACTACTCGCATGCCGTGTTCGCGTTGGCATTGGGCCACATCCGATGCCGCTTCCGCGACGTGGATATGGAATCCAGCATCGAGTTCCGCTGCAACCTGCGTGCTGCGCGCCATGGTCCGGTCGCTCACAGTAAACGACGCATGCAGTCCGAACAGTCCTCGCAGCAGGCTGTCCTCAGACTGCTTGCAGTGCTTCAGAAAGGCGCGATTCTCGTCGATCCCGAGGCTGGCGACCTCTGCGCCCTCACGATCCGTCACCTCATAGCAGAGGCAGCTCCGCAGGCCGGTCTGGTGCGCGGCCTCCCCGATACGGAAGAGGCTGCCCGCCACCGCGCCGGGGCTGGAATGATGATCGAAGATGGTGGTAGTGCCATTCCGGATGCAGTCGATCATCGCCACCATCGCGCTCAGGTAGACGTCCTCCAGGGTTAGGACCTTATCCAGACGCCACCAAAGGCGTTCCAGAATGTGGGCGAAGTTCTCCGGCGCGTCGTCTTTCAGCGCCATTCCGCGAGCGAAGGTGCTGTAGAGATGCATGTGGGTGTTGATGAGCCCTGGCATGATGAGCCAGCCATGGGCGTCGATGAATCGCGCATCGGGATGGCTTTGCTGCAGTTCGGCCGTCGTGCCAACCGCGACGATCAGGCCATCCTGGATGGCGACGCACCCGTCCTCGATCAGCGGCTGGCGATCGTCGCGCGTGATCAGCCGCCCGTTGCCCACCAGCAGGGGTGAGGATGTCTCCATACTGCGAGGATTCTAGTGAAGGGTTGTATGGCCGCATTGTGACCAGCATCACCGCGCGATAGATAAGGGCTGCGGAACAATCAAGCGGCGGCTCAATTGGATATTGGCATCTCTCCAACGATTAGGCGCCGGCCGCGGAACGCGAATCACTCCGGGACAGAAGAAGCACGAAGGCGGACCTACTGTTGAGGCCCGCAGATTCGATTTTACGGAGCGAAATGGCAAAGCTAAACGTAACCATCTGCGGGCTGGAATTCGCGAACCCGATTCTGCCAGCCGCCGGCCCACCATCGAAGGATGGCGCGATGCTGCAGGCGGCGGCGAGAGGCGGCGCTGGCGGCCTGGTCACCAAGACGATCTCGGTCGTTCCAGCCGACGTACCGCGCCCGTGCATGGCGGAGATTCGCGGCGGCTTTCTGAACACCGAGCTATGGTCCGAGTTGCCCAAAGAACAATGGATTGAAACCGAGTACAAGCTGGCCAGGGCGACCGGTCTGCCCGTCATCGTCAGCCTGGGGTATACGGCCGATCAGATTCGGGATCTGGCCCCGCTGGTCAAGCCCTTCGCCGACGCCTTGGAGCTTTCCACCCACTACGTAGGCAACGATATCTCCCCCATCATTAACGCACTCCGCGCAGCAAAAGCGGCTGTCGACGTCCCCGTCTTCATGAAGCTGAGCCCGCACCCGAATATTCAGGAGATCGCCGTTGCGCTGGAGCAGGCCGGGGCGGATGGCCTGGTGATGATCAATTCGTTCGGTCCATGCATGAGCATCGACATCGAAACCGGGCTGCCCCTGATGGGCAGCAAAGAAGGATATGGCTGGCTGTCCGGAGCGGCAATCAAGCCGCTTGCCCTGCGCTGCATCTATGACGCGGCGCGCGTGGTGAAGATCCCGATCTTCGGCGTAGGCGGCATCGTCAACGGTCGCGATGTCGCGGAGATGTTCATGGTGGGTGCGTCAGCGGTGCAGGTATGCACGGAAGCCATTCTGCGCGGACCGACGGTGTATGGAAGAATTGTCCGCGAGCTCGACGCCTTTCTCGATGCACATGGCTACAAGTCCCTTGATGAAATCAGGGGGCTCACCATTAGCAGGATGGCGGAGCGCGGCGCACCGAAGGCGGAGAGCGTGCCCGAGGTTAATCTGCGGAGGTGCTCGCTCTGCGGCTTATGCGAGATCAGCTGCCCGTACGGCGCCATCTCGAAGGAGGAAGTTTTACTGATTGACAAGGAGAAGTGCTTTAGTTGCGGCTTGTGCGTGAGCCGTTGCAAGCGCCGGGCGCTGGCCCTGGCGCAGTAGTCTGACGCCACGGAGAGCGCGGGCGGACGAGGGAAACGATGACATTCGTTACAGGGCTTCGATGCGTGCATTGCGGGCGCGAATACAACTCGAAGGAAGTGGAATACTTCTGCCCGGCGTGCGGCTATCACGACGGCATTCTGGACGTAGTGTACGACTACGCGTCGGTGCGGGAAGAGCTGAATCCTGCAGCACTTGCGACGAATACGGATCTCTCGATGTGGCGCTATCTCCCTTTGCTGCCGGTGGCGGACCGGGCATTGATTCCGCATCTGCAGGTGGGCTGGACGCCGCTGTATGATGCACCCCGGCTGGCCGCAGAGTTGGGGATTGCGCGGTGCTGGGTCAAAGACGAAGGCCGTAATCCGACTGCCTCCTTCAAGGATCGCGCCAGCGCGCTGGGCGTTGCAAAGGCGCTGGAGCAAAGGGCGGAGAGAATTACATGTGCCTCGACTGGCAATGCCGCATCTTCGCTGGCCGGGTTCGCCGCCGCTGCGGGTATTTCCGCCACAATCTTTGTCCCAGCGCGTGCGCCCGAAGCGAAGGTGGCGCAGTTGCTGGTTTACGGCGCGCAGGTCTTCTCGGTTCAGGGAACCTACGACGACGCCTGGGAGCTATGCATGCAGGCCAGCGCGGAGTTCGGCTGGTATAACCGCAACTGCGCCATCAATCCATACCTGATCGAGGGCAAAAAGACGGTCTCGCTGGAACTCGCGGAGCAGTTCCTGAGACTGACTCCGGGGACCTTTCCGGATTGGGTTGTGGTCTCGGTCGGCGATGGCTGTACGATTGGCGGCGTTTGGAAGGGACTCCGAGAGATGCACCTCCTCGGGATGCTTCCTCGTCTGCCCCGCATTCTAGGAGTGCAGGCGGACGGGTGCCAACCGTTTGTCGCAGCGTGGCACGAACATACGGGCCTGACACCGTGCGACGCCGACACACTCGCAGATTCCATTGCTGTCGGCCATCCGAGAAACTTCACCAAGGGCATGAACGCGGTTACTGAGTCAGGCGGCGCATTCGTCTCCGTCACGGACGAAGAGATCCTCCGGTCGATTCCTATGATGGCGCGTAAGGCTGGCGTATTTGGCGAACCGGCGGGAGTTGCTGGCGCGGCAGGCGTAAAGCGCGCAGTGGCGTCGGGGATCATCGATCCGTCGGAAAGCGTCGTGATCGTGATGACCGGCAACGGTCTGAAGGACGTTCAAAGCGCAGTCCGCGCTGTAGGACGCGCTACTTCGGTGCGACCCGACATGGAAGAAGTTCGCACGGTGGTAGCGAGCAACCACCTCAGCCTGCAAGTACAGATTCCGGAACCGAGATGAAAGAGGGAGAGAAGTCACAGATGGCAAAGATTCCATTCGGCCCTAATTACGATGAGATGCTTGACCCGAGCCTGATTGGCAAGGATGTTCGAGCCAGAGCCCTGGCCGCGTTGAAGCGGGACGAACTCGATCCTATCAACCTGTTCAATATCACGTGGAAGGACGCTCACGATCAGGTTCGTAAGATTGTGTTGCCGCCCGCTCTCACCGGAATCGATGCAAACGTGGTGGTGATGCTCGGCTGCGGATTTCCGTCCGGCTCGCACAAGGTTGGCCCCGCCTACAGCACGCTGATCGAAGGCCTCGTGGACGGCGAGATCGTTCCCGGCGAACACACAATCCTCGGCCCATCGACGGGCAACTTCGGCATCGGCACGGCCTATATCTCGAAGCTCCTCGGCTTCCGCGCCATCGTCATCATGCCCGACAACATGAGCAAGGAGCGCTACGCGCGTATCCAGAAGTATGGCGGCGAACTCGAGCTGACGCCCGGCTCCGAATCCGACGTGATTCTCACGCTCGAGAAGACGCGCGAACTGATGAAGAATCCGAAGAACAAGGCACTCGCCCAGTTCGAGCTCTTCCCCAACTACCGTTTCCATCGCCATGTAACAGGGAACAGTGCCATTCAGGCAGTCGCGGGCGTGGGCAACGGACGCATTGCAGGCTTTACCTCCGCGCCCGGTTCGGCCGGTACGCTCGCCGCGGGTGACCAGATCAAGGCCGCCTTCCCTGAGGCAAAAATCGCAGCACTCGAGCCTTATGAATGCTCCACTCTCGCCAACGGCGGTCGCGGTCAGCATCGGATCGAAGGCATCGGCGACAAAATGTGCACTCTGATTCACAACGTGCTGAATACCGATTTTGTCATCCTCATCAAGGACGAAGAGACGGTACAGGGCGTCAAGATATTTCACGATGGCACCGAGTCGATCGCGAAGCTGGGCGTGGATCGGGAGTTCGCGCTGAGCTTACGCGACGCGTTTGGCCCATCCGGCATCTGCAATGTCCTTGGTGCCATCAAGCTGGCAAAGCACCTCCGCCTGGGGCCGGGAGACAACGTCGTGACCATCGCGACTGACGGCTTCGACCGCTACAACTCGGTCCTGGAGGAGATGAACAGCCGCTACCTTGACCTGGCGCCAGCGGTCCTGGAACGCTGGACGCGCGACATTTTCCTCGATGCCACGGACGACCACGTTTTTGACTTCCGCAGGCCCGCCGTGAAGGAACTACTCTTCCAACAGAAAGAGCGTGACTGGGTAAAGTTCGGGTACTCCAGGGAGTTTCTCGACACGATGCGCAGTCAGGGCTTCTGGGATGCCCAGTATGCGAAGGTACGCGACTACAACCAGAAGATCTGCGCGGCGCGGCAGGTTGACTTGGTCGTGGCGGATTGATTTCCAGGGAGGCACACGAATGTTCCAGTTCACGCTGAACCAGAGTGTCGTCACCGTTGCTGCGGACAAGAACCTGCTCGAGTACCTGCGTGAAGACGCTCGTTTAACCTCTGTGAAAGATGGCTGTGCCGAAGGTGTCTGCGGCTCCTGCTCGGTCCTGGTGGACGGGAAAGCATGGCGGGCGTGCAAGCTGACCACTGCCAAACTAGATGGCAAGGCGGTTACCACCATCGAGGGCCTTTCGCCGCGGGAGCGCGACGTGTATGCGTGGGCCTTTGGGGAAGTGGGTGCGGTGCAGTGCGGGTTTTGCATGCCCGGCGTGGTGATGAGCGCAAAGTCACTGCTGGACGAAAACCCAGCGCCTTCACTCACTCAGGTTAAGTCCGCGATTCGCTTCAACCTGTGTCGCTGCACCGGCTACTCGAAGATCGAGCAGGCGATTCAACTGGCAGCGCAGGCGTTGCAAGCGGGCGAGATTCCAAACGCGGACAAAGACACGGGCGAGGTGGGCACACGCGCCGTTCGGGTGGATTCCAAAGAGAAACTGCTTGGCACCGGCGAGTTTGTCGACGACATGCAGGTTCCAGGAATGTTGCACGGCGCCGTGCTGAGAACAAAATACCCGCGGGCTGTGGTCAAGAAGATCGATGTCTCCGCCGCGCGGGTCAGTCCCGGCGTTTTGGCTGTGCTGACGGCAAAGGACGTTCCGGCTGAGCGCCTGCTCGGGCACATTGTCCACGACTGGCCAGTGATGATTGCCGAGGGCGAGGAGACACACTACGTTGGCGACGCGCTGGTTGTGCTCGCTGCCGAGACCAGAGAAGCAGCCCGGAGAGCGCTGGAACTGATTCGCGTGGAGTATGAGGAACTGCCGCCGCTGCTATCGCCGGCAGCGGCAATGGCCGAAGGTGCGCCACGCCTGCACCCCAAAGGCAACCTGCTTTCGGAGACCGTGATGAAGCGCGGCGATGTCGACAAAGCCATCTCCGAGGCAAAGTATGTTGTCACGCAGCACTACTCGACCCCGCGCCAGGAGCATGCATTTCTCGAGCCGGAAAGCGCGCTGGCGATTCCGACCGAAGGTGGCTCGCTTACGGTTTATACCGCCGGCCAGGGAGTGTATGACGATCATCGCGGCATCGTGGAGATGCTGGGTGTGCCGGATGAAAAAGTTCGAGTGATCAGCAAGCTAGTTGGCGGAGGTTTTGGCGGTAAAGAAGACCTCTCCGTCCAACATCATGCTGCATTGTTGGCCTGGCACAGTGGGCGTCCGGTCAAGCTGACCTTCAGCCGCGCAGAGAGCTTTCGCGTGCATCCCAAACGCCATCCGATGGAGATGGATTTCACCACCGCGTGCGACGCCCATGGCAAGATTACTGCGGTGAAGGCGCGCATCATTGCCGACACGGGTGCATACGCCTCCCTTGGCGGCCCTGTGTTGCAGCGGGCATGCACTCATGCGGCGGGCCCATACCAGATCGACAACGTTGATATCGAAGGCCGCGCGATCTACACCAACAACATTCCCTCGGGAGCATTTCGTGGCTTCGGCGTGACGCAGACCTGCTTCGCCATGGAGAGCAATCTGAACCTGCTGGCAGCACAGGTAGGAATCACTCCGTGGGAGATTCGCTTCCGCAATGCCATCGAACCCGGCGGCGTGCTTTCGAACGGACAGATCGCCGACGCAGGGACGGCCCTGAAGGAGACGCTGCTCGCAGTGAAGCCCGTCATCGACGCCAATCCCAATGCGGGCATTGCCTGCGCCTTCAAGAACAGCGGCAAGGGAGTGGGGGTACCCGATGTTGGCCGCGTGAAGCTGAAGGTGCGGGATGGCGGCGTCCTAATCTGTACCAGCGCGGCCTGTATGGGGCAGGGACTGGGGACGGTACTGCTGCAGATTGTCGCCGAAGCCAGTGGCCTGCCCAGGTCCGCAATCAGCGTGCACGCACCCGATACGATGGTGACGCCGGATAGCGGCACGAGCACCGCATCGCGGCAGACACTGATTACAGGCGAGGCGGCCCGCCGCGCCGCCGCCGCGCTGAAGCAGGAACTGCGCGAACACTCGCTCGCGGAACTGGAAGGCCAGGAGTTCTATCGCGAGTATGACTGCGTCACCGATCCGATGACGTCAGACAAGCCGAACCGGACGAGCCATGTTGCCTATGGATACGCGACGCACGTGGTGCTGCTCGATCACTATGGCCGTGTTCAAAAAGTCGTCGCTGCACATGATGTGGGCAAGGCCATCAATCCGAACGGCATCGAGGGACAGATTGAAGGCGGCGTAGTGATGGGGATGGGATATGCGCTGACAGAAGATTTTCAGGTCCGCAATGGCGTGCCCATCGTCACCCTCGGCACGCTGGGGCTGCTCCGCTCCATGCAGGTGCCGGAGATCGAGTGCATCATCGTTGAAAAGAATGAGGCCACGCTGGCATACGGTGCAAAGGGCGTTGGCGAGATCGTCATGGTCGCCGCGGCGCCGGCCGTGGCCTGCGCCTACTTTCAGCGAGACGGCAAACTACGGAACAGCCTTCCATTGAAAGAGACGCCGTACAGCCGACGAGTACCCGCATCAGAAGGAGTATCGAAGACATGCTGACGACTGAACGGCGCGAGCGAGTGATTCACTTGTGCCAGGCGCTCATCCAGAAGCAAAGCTATTCAGGACACGAGGATTGCGTCGTCGAGCGCATGAAACAAGCCTTCCGTGAATTGGGGTATGACGATATATACGTCGATTCCTACGGCAATACTCTGGGACAAATAAAAGGCAATCGTCCGGGCAAGGTGCTTCTCCTGGACGGGCACATCGACACGGTGCCCGTTCCGGATGTATCCAGGTGGACGCACGATCCCTTCGGCGCAGAGATCGCGGATGGCAAGATCTACGGCCGTGGCTCCTCCGACATGAAGGGCGCGGTCAGCGCCATGATGGCCGCTGCCGCCTTCTTCGCCCAGGATACGCAGCGAAATTTCGCCGGCGAGATTTATGTTTCCGGCGTGGTTCACGAGGAGTGCTTCGAGGGCATCGCCGCCAGGAAAATCAGCGAGCGCATCCATCCGGACTACGTCGTCATAGGCGAATCCTCGGAACTGAATCTGAAGCGTGGGCAGCGTGGCCGCGCCGAGATCGTGGTGGAGGCCTTCGGCAAGCCGGCACACTCCGCCAATCCCCGCGCCGGCATCAATGCCGTCTACAAGATGGCCGAACTCATTCGCGAGATCGCCGAACTCAAAGCGCCGGTACATCCCATCCTTGGCGAGGGCATTCTCGAACTCACCGACATCAAGTCATCGCCGTACCCCGGCGCGTCCGTCGTGCCCGACTATTGCCGCGCCACCTACGACCGCCGCCTGCTGGTGGGAGAGACCAAAGAGTCGGTTCTGCAGCCGCTGCTGGACCTGATTCGCGAGATGAAGAGCAGAGATGTCCAGTTTGATGCGAAGGCGCACTTCGCCGCGGGAGTGGAGGAGTGCTACACGGGGAGTGAGATTCGCGGCGAGCGATTCTTTCCGGGCTGGGTATTCGATGACAACGATGAGTTCGTTCAAACCGCTCTAGCCGGACTGCGAAACGCCGGGCTGAACCCACAGATTACCCAATACTCCTTTTGCACCAATGGCAGCCACTACGCAGGCGAGGCAGGCATCAAGACCATCGGCTTCGGGCCCTCCAGAGAAAACCTTGCCCACACCATCGACGAATACGTTGAGGTCGATCAATTGCTGCAAGCCACTGAGGGCTACTACGGAATTCAGCAGGCGCTATTTCAGAAAGGCTAAAACGGCATGAGGACTTTGATCGAAAACGGGTGGATCGTCGACGGCTCAGGACAGCCGCGATTCGCGGCCAGCGTCGCTATCGAGGATGAACTGATCGCCGCGATCGGCAACGTGCCGGACCCCGGCAGTTTCGATCGCGTCATCGATGCCCGGGGCATGATCGTCTCTCCCGGCTTCATCGATACGCACAGCCACTCCGACCTGGAAGTGATGGTTAACCCCTATGTGGAAGCCAAGGTTCGCCAGGGCGTCACCACCGAGTTGCTCGGGCAGGACGGAATCTCCATGGCGCCTTTGCCCAAGCGTTTCATCTCGCCGTGGCGCAAGAATCTCGCCGGCCTCGATGGCGACAGCGACGAGGTTGGCTGGGATTACGAGACCACCGACGGCTATCTGCAGGCGCTCGAAACCAACGGCGTCGGCCTGAATGAAAGCTATCTGGTTCCCCACGGCAACGTCCGCATGGAGGCGATGGGCCTCGACAATCGCAAGCCCACGCCAGAAGAGCTCGCGCGCATGTGTGACGTCACTCGGCGCGAGATGGAAGTGGGCGCCTTCGGCCTTTCCACCGGCCTCATCTATATGCCCTGCGCCTACGCCGAAACCGCCGAGTTGATCGAGCTATGCAAAGTCGTCGCGGAGTTCGATGGTGCCTTCGTCGTGCATCAGCGCAGCGAAGCGGACACGATTCTCGCATCCATGGAGGAAGTGATCGAGATCGGACGCAAGTCCGGCGTGAAGATCCACTTCTCCCACTTCAAAGTCTGTGGCCGCAAAAACTGGGGCCTCATCGACAAGGTAGTCGCGCTGTTGGACAGCGCTGTAGCGGAAGGAATTCGCACCTCCTTCGACCAGTACCCTTACGTCGCCGGGAGCACCATGCTGGGCGTGATTCTGCCGCCATGGGCGCACGACGGCGGCACCGACAAACTCCTTGAGCGCCTGCGCAGCCCCGAGCTTCGCCAGCGCATGATTGACGACATCGAGCGCGGCATACCCGGCTGGGACAACTTCGTCGACTTCGCCGGCTTCGACCAGATCTTCGTCACCAGCGTAAAGACAGACGTGAATCAGGACCTCGTCGGCAAGAGCCTCCGGCAAATCGCCGAGATCCGCCACGCCAACCCGTACGATGCAGCGTTTGATCTTCTCCTCGCTGAGGAAAACGCAGTCGGCATGGTCGACTTCTATGGCAGGGAAGAGCACGTCATCCGCTTCCTCACCCGGCCGGAACAGAATGTCTGCACCGATGGTCTTCTGGGCGGCAAGCCTCACCCGCGCGTCTTCGGATCGTTCCCACGGGTCCTCGGCAAGTACGTTCGCGAGGAGAAGGCGCTGACGCTTGAGGACGCGATTCGCAAGATGACCTCCAAGCCAGCCGAAGTCTTCGGCTTCCAGCGTCGTGGCCTCCTGAAGTCCGGCAACTTCGCGGACATCGTCGTCTTCAACCCCGACACTATCCTCGACAAGGGAACCTTTGTCGACCCCATTCAGTTTCCTGAAGGGATCGAACACGTCTGGATCAATGGTCACCTGGTTCTGGACACCGGCCAGGTCGGCCATGCACGCGCTGGAAAAGTGTTGCGAAAGTCACGAACCAAACTGTAAGCCCTCATTGGCCAGCTGACCTTCGCCGAACCTCGCCCAGGCGCCGTCGACGGATCAGGAGCCGTCCTTCGCATTGGGATGTTGGCATGAATATGCTGATTGCGCAACTCCCTAAGTCGTTGAAAGCTCGATCTGTCAACTTTAGCCTTATCGGTAAACCCACAGTTTGCGTGTGCGGAGCCACTATGCGTAAACCGGCAGAATGAAATCGAGCAACAGTTATTTGAAATTCCGGTCCGCGAAGTTGAGGTATTGCTCCCAGTCGTAGGCGGTTACGTCGTGACCTCCGGGGCGGATGTGATAGCCGACTGTGTCGCCGATTGAATGGTTAAGTGGGGGAAGGGGTTGGTCGGGCAATCCCTGTTCGCCGTATAGCGTGTAGACGGGTGTGACGGCTTCTGCGGCTGAGAACTCGCCTTCGGGGTCGGAGAATGGGTCGGACCGGGCGCTTCCGACATACAGAGGCCGGGGCGCAATGAGGGCGAGCAGAAGGTGGCCGTCGACAGGCAGGCTTTGGGTGCGACCGAGGTAGTGCTGGTAGTTGGCGCAGAACCAGTAGGGGAAGGCGAGCATCATGTGGTCGATGGGTTCTCCTTGCTGGCGGTGTGAGAGCGTGGCTCCCGTCTGGCCGGACTCATTCGAGAGGACGAGGGCGAAGCGTTGATCCTGTGCCGATGCCCAGAGTGCGGTTTTGCCAAAGCGGGAGAAGCCAAAGGCGATGAATCGCTTCGAGTCAATGAGCGGGTCTGCTGAGAGCGTGTCCACCACACGGCTCATGCCCCAGGCCCAGGCGCCGATGGCGCCCCAATCGTCGGCTGCGGGAACGCTTTGCCCGGCTCGGAAGAGAAGCGGTCGAATGCCGTAGCCGATGCCGCCATTGAAGTCGGGCTCGATGTCTCCGGAGTAGATGGTGGCGAGGCCGTAGCCGCGTGCGAGCAGCATGCTGAGTTGCCATTGGCTTGCGGCCGATCCTCGCGTGGAGACTTGCGGCGTGGCTTGGATGTATCGCGAAAGTTCTTTGGCTAACGGCGTCGATGCGAGAGCGGGGTCGCGAATCCAGATGGGGTTGAGATCAATTCCAGGGTCGGCATCTACGGTGTGGTTGCCGTCGAAGTTCAGGCCGATGACCACTGGAACGGGCTTTGTGGCATGCGCTGGAACGTACAGCAGGAGATGCCAGGTGCGCTCGGCGTTGGGTCCGACGGCGAGGGTGATCTGCTTACGGATCGCGAGTCCGTTCAGTGCGTGCGGATCGGTTTGCGTGGCCGTGACACGGATTGGAATGGAGGTTTGGGGCGTCTTACCGTAGACGTTTTGTGCGAAGAGAGTCAGGAGTTCGGGGCGGCGCTGCTGCTCGAATGCTTCGCGAGTGAGTACGGGAGCGCCATTCTCGAGGACAAGCGGGCTGGGCCATGCGGTAGCATCGGGCCTGACCGCAGGGACGGCTGTCTGAGCGAGAGAGAATAGGTTTCCGAAGCCTAGCAGTAAGCCTGTCAGGGCAAGGTGTCGCAGGCGTGGAGCGCGGGTCGTAGACGAGAACACGTCGAGTGTGCCTCTAGGCTGGTTGAGAATCTGTGCGAGATGCTGAGTTCCAGGTTGTTATTGTGTAGCGATTGTTTCCCTGCTGCTTCACTGTGCCGGTGCGAGTTCCGGCATTCCAGCTTAGGTTCAGGGCGTCCCCTTCGGGTGTAAGCAATGAGAATGGCAGGTGTCCGTCGCCGAAGATGCGGACCTCGAGATTGTGGCTTAGCGGGTCGGCGGTGGAGTTTGTGATGGAAGCCAGAGGCAGGACCGAGCCATCCAGCACGAAGACGGGAATGTTTCGGGTAGTGGCGGGAAAGTCGAGGGTCGCTCCGCCGGCGACGAGTTCGCCGGTCCAGAAGTTATGCCACTGGCCGGGCGGCAAAGTCAGCCGGCGGCTCGGTTCGCCAGCAAAGAGGGGAGCGACGAGCATGCGGTCTCCGACCATCCATGCGTCTTCGGTCTTTGCCACGTATGGCTGATTGGGCCAGTCGAGCGCGAGTGCGCGGAACGGGGGCGTGCCATCGGTTACGTATCGCGCAAAGGCGGCGCGAAGGTAGGGAACCAGTTGCATGCGCCAGCCGATGATCTCGCGGCAGCGCGCTTCGAGGTCCTGCCAGTTGGGCATCAGGTCATTCGCGTTGTTCCTCTTGCGGTCGAGCTGTTTCCATGGAGGGTTCGGGATGTACCAGCCATTGATCATTGCGAGTGGCGAGAAGACCACGGTCTGCAGACGGCGGATGAGATCCTCTTCGCTCTTTGCGTCGCGCACCTCGGGACACCACAGCAGGCCGCTGAAGCCCGAGTTGACGAGCGCGCGCACAAACTGCCGGTGATCGTAAAGGTCGCTGTAGAGAACGAACGGATAGGGCGAAGCGAGCGCGCCGCTGGAGCGGACGAGGGAGTAGGTCGGCTGCTTTCTTTGCTGGAACTGTTGCCAGAGCGTGAACTGGTATCGCAGACCGAAGAGGCTGTGCATCTGTTCGCCATCGGCGCCCGAGGGGAACTGGCTTGCTTCGGGGAAGGACCACCCGCCGGTGAAATCGGAGTTGTCACATTCGTCGAGTTTGAAGCCGGAGACTCCGAGGTCGATCAACTCTTTTCCGTGATAGCCGCCGAAGACTCGGCGCGCCTCGGGATTCTGGAAGTCTGGCACGAGGCCGCCCCAGACACACTTGTCGCCTGCAAGGTCGCGCATGGGCAGGAAGAGGGGCGAGGACGGATGGGTGAATGCGTGCTCCCAGAGGTTGACGTGATAGCTGCTGCTCTTGAGGTCGCTGATGAATCTGCCGGGTTGAGGGAAGCGGGTTGAATTCCACGCAAAGGTGCATGAGTACGCGTGCGTGTGCCAGCCCGCTTCGAGACCCATGACGTCGCAGGGAATGTGACGCTCACGGAACTCCTGGGCGATAGCGAGGATCTCACGATCGGTCGCGTTGCTCGCGGTGCGATACCAGAAGCCCAGGCCCCACTCCGGTGGCATGGCACCTCCTCCAGAGAAAAGGTTGTAGCGCCTGACAGCGTCCAGCGGTGTTGGTCCAGCGAAGAGATACACGTCGACTCCCGGTGCGGCGGGGATATCGATCAGCACCTGGGATGCTTCGTCCTCGCCCAGGCTCTTGGTGTAGAGCGGGACGGTGCCGCTTGGCTGCTGACCTGTGGGTTCGGTTGGCTTTGGCCGCGCTTCGCCGCAGTAGAAAGTGGCGTAGCGCGCCGTGTCGACGAAGACTCCGTATCCCAGGCTGCTGACGTAAAAGGGCACGGGTGCATGGGAATCGCCTGTGTCAGAGTGGGGATCGGCATTGACTCGGATGACTCGCTTCTTGGCGCGGTGGGCGACGCTGAAGAACTGCAAGCCAAAGCCGTAGAGTTCTTCGTGCGGCGCAAGAGTCAACGCGACTAGCGTGCCGCGGCGCTGGCCCTTGCCCGTCGGCGCGGCAAGAGGCGGGGCTGTGACAGGATGCAGAGTTCGCAGGGCGTCGAGGCGGGGCACGACGAGGCGTGATGAGACCGGAGTGATGGGCTCGGGCGATCCGATTCTTGCTTTCCAGATGCCGGGGGCGACCGGGAGCCACCGACTGTCTACTTGGCGTGCTCCAGCGGAGCTTGTCTGTGCCTCGGTGCTCGCGCCGATCGTTCTGAGGGCTGCGCCGGCAAGCAGACCCTTGCCAAGCTGTCTGCGATTGATCGAACTCGACATCGTCATAAGCCTTTCTATTAGTTTGTGCCCAGTGCGGTTGGCGAGCTACATCTGACCTTGAACGTCTCGTTTGGCCCGTCGGTCGCAATCCATACGATTGGGAACATTATCATTAAAAGCGCCTCCAAAGCCTACTTCGGGAGCAATTCCAATGATCTGAAGAACGGTCAACACAGGAAGGAAAGCCTCCCCTTTGCAGCGCATGAGAAAATACGGTAACGTTATCTCGTTTACTCTCCATAGTGCACGGTCGTCAAGTGGCTGCCTACTTTGAGGCCTCATCTTAGGAGAATATGCCTCAAACGATTTTTGTAACCATTTCCGAGGTGGAGTGCCTTAGTGGTGAGGAACAGGGGAATCAAGGTGAGCAGAATGTGTTTCAAGAGGATGCTTGTAGTGCTAACGGTGCTGTTGTTCTCAACATGCGCACATGGCGGCGCTCAAACTGACAAGAAGCTCTCGTCGTTTTCTCCGGGTGCCCAGGCCGCGCTCAATCGCCTGAGTTCGCTGAGCAAGGGGTTAGCAGACGGACCATGGAAATATCACACGGGCGATGTTCCGCATGGGGAAGATCCTGCGCTTGACGACAGCTCATGGAAGGTGGGGAGCGGCACTTACGAGACTCCGGACGGGAGTGTGTGGTTTCGGCGGACCTTCGTGATGCCAGCAGCCGTGCAGGGGTACGAACTGCGAGGGGCGCGACTCTTCTTCCAGTTCCATGCCTTCGCTCATGGCGCGATGCCAGAGATTCTGTATGTCAATGGAAGTAGGATCGCGCTTGGCGAAAACCTGGAGCCGGTTGAACTGGTTGATCCGATTGTGCCGGGCGAGACGATTCATATTGCGGTCAAGCTGCTGCACACGGCGGATGTAAAGCGAATCACTCCCGCCAGCTACATGCTCCACCTAAGCCCGGCACGGCCGAATCCGGTTGATTTGGAGGCTGAGTTTGAGAGTGCGGCGGATCTGCTTCCAGTTGTTACGGCAGATGACAAGGCACGTGCTACGCAGCAGAAGACGCTGGAGGCCGCGGCGAATGCGATCGATATCCATGCGCTGGACTCAGGTGATTCGGCGGCCTTCGATGCTTCGTTGATGAAGGCACAAGGGATGATTGAGACGTTGCGACCTGTGTTGCAGCACGCTTCCGCGGTGCTGGTTGGCAATTCTCATATCGACACGGCGTGGCTGTGGCCGTGGACCGAGACAGTCGATGTCGTGCGGCGGACGTTTTCGACTGCGCTGCAACTTATGCCGGAGTATCCGAATTACAAATTCACGCAGTCGGTTGCACTGTATAGCGCGTGGATGCAGGAGAAATACCCCGACATTTTCGCGGACATGAAGCAGAGGATGAAGGAAGGGCGCTGGGAGCCGGTAGGCGGCATGTGGGTCGAGCCCGACCTCAATATGCCGGACGGCGAGTCGCTGGTGCGGCAATTGCTGATTGGCAAGACCTTCTTCCGCACGCAGATGGGTGTCGACGTCCGCGTGGGTTGGAACCCGGATTCGTTCGGTTACAACTGGCAACTGCCGCAGATTTACAAACGCTCCGGGGTCGACTTCTTCGTGACCCAGAAGCTTACGTGGAACGAGACGAATCAGCTGCCGCTGAAGCTGTTCTGGTGGCAGTCTCCAGATGGCAGCCGTGTGTTGACCTACTTTCCGGTGTGTTGCAGGTCGAAATCCAGCGTTCCTAGGTCTCTGACCGCGTAATGTAGTGTCTTTTGTAGCCGAACTTCTGGCGTGCTTTTGTGCGTGTGAACCCCCAGTCGATGGTGACGCGGTCGCGGTTCATCTTGCGGTTCCAGGCCTTGGCTTCCCTTCTAAGGTCGCGGAGAGAAGGGATTCTGCGTTGGCCCAGACACTGGCGGCTGAACA
>OBLU010002577.1_pt1 | contig 16615 bp, 6 predicted proteins | sample 1518681 | NCBI WGS metagenome assembly OBLU01 (sample SAMEA3539304, study PRJEB22396) | soil metagenome | biome: tundra; feature: field; material: soil | place: USA | collected 2010-05 | depth 0.15 m | reverse complement strand
GCGGAACTGTTCCAGGTGTATGTCGACCACCACGCCTCGATGGGCCGGGTCACGCTTTGGGGGGTAACTGATGGCGGCACGTGGCTCAACAACTTTCCCACCCGGGGACGAACGAATTATCCGCTGCTGTTCGATCGCCAGGGCAAGCCGAAGCCCGCATTTTACGCTGTTTTGGCGGTAGCACGGACGGCACCGAAAGGGGCGCGTGGTCAGGGGCAATCTGCGAAGACAATCGGGCAACAGTCCAGCAACCTACCCTATCAGAACCCAGATCTGCCGCCGGAACAGCGCGCGGCGGATCTGGTGTCTCGTATGACGCTGGAAGAGAAGCTGCAGCAGATGCAGAACAGCGCTCCAGCAATTCCTCGTCTCGGTGTGCCTGTCTACAACTGGTGGAACGAGGCGCTGCACGGCGTCGCAAGCGGACGCGCCACGGTCTTCCCGGAACCCATAGGGCTTGGCGCGACGTGGGATGTCGACCTGGTCCATCGTGTCGCGGACGCGATTTCCACGGAAGCTCGCGCCAAATACCATGAAGCGTTGCGCCACGATCCGATCCCTGAACCGCCCTCCGGAAACTCTCCCGGCCGAGTCGCCGGACTGACGTATTGGTCGCCGAACCTTAACATTTTTCGGGATCCACGCTGGGGACGCGGGCAGGAGACCTACGGCGAAGACCCTTATCTGACGAGCAGGATGGGGGTCGCTTTCGTTACGGGGTTGCAGGGCAACGACCCGCATTACCTGAAGGTGGTTGCCACTCCGAAGCATTACGCGGTGCACAGCGGCCCGGAACCTTTACGTCATGTCTTTGACGCCAAGGCAAGCGAGTCCGATCTGCAAAGCACATACCTGCCTGCTTTTCGTGCGGCGGTCGTTGAGGGTAAAGCGGATTCCGTGATGTGCGTCTATAACTCGGTCAATGGCGAGCCGGGCTGCGCCAACGACTACTTGCTCAAGAAAGAGTTGCGGGACGAGTGGGGCTTCAAGGGTTATGTAGTCAGCGACTGCGGGGCGGTCGGCGACATCTACCGAAGTCATAAATATGTTGCAACCGAGGGTGCGGCCGCTGTAGCTGCGGTGAAAGCTGGTACCGACCTCACCTGCGGGGGCGAATATCTCAGCCTGGCCGATGAAGTCAAAGCAGGACACATAACCGAGGCCGAGATCACGCGCTCGGCGGAGCGTCTCTTCGTTGCACGCTTCCGTCTGGGCATGTTCGATCCCCAGGAACGCGTCCCGTATTCCAGGATTCCGTACTCCGAGAATGACTCCGCCGAACATCGGCAACTGGCTCGCATAGCGGAGCGGGAGGGGATCGTTTTGTTGAAGAACCAGGGGGGAATCCTGCCCTTGAAGCCCTCGGTCAACAAGATTGCCGTGATCGGGCCCTCTGCCGACGATCCGATTGATTTGCTGGGAAACTACAACGGTATTTCCTCGAAGCAGGTGACTCCGCTGGAAGGTATCGCCAGGCAATTCCCCAAGGCGCAAGTGAAGTACGCATTGGGCGCGACCTTTACGCCGACTACGAACGCCCTGGTTTCCGCCAACGTTCTCACTCCGCCTGATGGGAAGGGATCGGGACTCTTCGCTGAGTATTTTGATAATCCCGATTTTCAAGGTCAGCCGACGCTTCACCGGATTGAGCCCCGCGTGTATTTCGACGCGAATATGGAAGAACCTGCTGTTGTTGCGGCGGTTCATGGTGACAAGTATTCCATCCGCTGGACCGGCACGTTCACTCCGCCGGGCCCCGGCGACTACGTGCTAGCGGCGAGAACGGGCCAGTGGAACCGCAACGGGAAGATCAAGTTGTTCCTGGACGATAAGGAAGTGAACCCCAGTGGACCTGCTGGCGCTCGACCAGCCGGGTTGGGGCCTGGGCAAGGTCAGGGAGCGGGCCCGGGAGGCCGCCGCAGCGGCCCGCCGCCGATGCGGTTGGAGGGCGGCCGCAAGTACGCTGTGAGAGTGGAATACCAGCAGAACGGCAGCGGAGGAGGAGCAGAACTGAACTGGCTTCCACCAGCCGAGGTGATGCTCGCCGAAGCGGAGGGCATTGCGAAAGAAGCTGATGTGGCGATTGTATTCGTCGGCTTGAATGGAACGCAGGAAGGGGAAGGGCACGATAGGGCGGCTATCGAACTGCCCGAACCGCAGGAGACATTGGTGAAGCACATCATGGCAATCGGCAAGCCTGTGGTGGTGGTCCTAACCAGCGGCAGCGCGGTTGCAGTGAATTCGGCTGCCTCGGGGGCTGCGGCTGTAATGTCAGCCTGGTATGGCGGCGAAGAAGCCGGCACTGCCATTGCTGAAACGCTGGCGGGTGTGAACAATCCCTCAGGTCGTCTGCCCGTGACTTTTTACAAGAGCACGGATCAGTTGCCTTCATTTACGGATTACGCCATGAAGGGCCGCACCTACCGCTACTTTACGGGCGACGTGCTGTATCCGTTCGGCTACGGACTGAGCTACTCGACCTTTGCGTACTCCGGGTTGACCGCGAAACGGACGGCTACCGGCGCGGAGATTCGGGCGACGGTGAAGAACACGTCCTCGCGCGAAGGCGACGAGGTGGTGCAGTTATACGTCGGAGGTGGATCCGCGGACGGCGCGCCGATTCGGAGCTTGAAGGGGTTCCAGAGAGTTCATTTGGGGGCTGGCCAGTCCCGGCAAGTAACGTTCGCGGTGCGCGCTGACGATTTACCGAAAACGCAGGTTGAAGTCAGCGTTGGAGGCGGCCAACCGGTGGGGAGTACGCCGTGTGTCAGAGGGTCGTTATAGAACTTCTCGACTTGCACAAGAACTGAACGGAGTGGCCGAAATCCCTTTGCTCGATTGATGTGGCCGCGGTCGTGAAACGGATCGTAATGCGCCGCGATGACCAACTCAATGCTGCCACATCCAATGCGCAGAAGTGAGAGAGAGGATCAACCGCTGGGCTGATGGAAGGCGCATATGCTACGTTTGGTTGCAACCGAATTAGTTGTTAGGAACGAAGGTCGGAAGCCACGTCTCGCCTTGATGAGTCGGATATTTCACTCCAGACAATTCATGAGCCCGCTGAGGGGCTGCCATTGCAACCGGAAGGTCCGATGAAGTCAACTGTCGACGGTTCAAATTCCGGCAATTCGCTGAATGCGATGGGTGGCCTCGCGGCCGCGGAATTGTCTCTCAAAAAGCGCTGGCTGTATCTTCTGCCGGCCGTGTTTGTGACCTATAGCCTCGCCTATCTTGACCGTGCAAACTATGGATTCGGCGCGGCGGCCGGCTTGGCAGCGACGCTCCACATCACGGGCAAGCAGGCATCGTTATTGAGTTCGTTATTCTTCCTGGGCTACTTTGCGTTTCAAGTCCCGGGCGCGATCTTTGCGAGAAAGCGCAGCGCCAGTTGGCTGGTTTTCAGCGCGCTGGTTGCCTGGGGGGTGCTTGCCGCGCTGACCGGCATATTGCGCCAGTTCTGGATGCTTGCCCTTGATCGCTTCTTACTGGGTGTCGCCGAGAGTTGCATCTTTCCTGCGATGTTGCTTCTGCTGACTCGCTGGTTTACGCGGGCCGAGCGCTCCCGCGCCAACAGCTTCTTGATATTGGGGAATCCTGTTACGGTGATCTGGATGTCGGCGATCACCGGCTTCCTGATTCAGGCGTTCGGCTGGCAGAAAACGTTCATCCTGGAAGGCATTCCGTCGGTGTTGTGGGCTGTGGTTTGGATCGTGTTCGTGCGTGACAAGCCGTCGGAGGCGGGTTGGATGAGCCCAGACGCCGCGAAACTTCTGGAGGAGCGTCTGACGCAGGAGCAACTATCCGTGCCCGCGGTTGGAGCAGTTCGCGAGGCGTTGCTCCGGCCCGACGTGCTGCTTCTCGCAGCCCAGTACTTCCTTTGGAGCCTGGGGGTTTATGGTTTTGTGCTGTGGTTGCCTACCATTCTGCGCCAGGGCGGCTCTCTTTCGATGGCAAATACGGGGCTATTCTCCGCATGTCCTTACATCGCCGCGGTTGTGATGATGCTCATTGTTTCCCAGGTATCAGACAAGACGCTCCGGCGTCAGTCGTTGATCTGGCCGCTTTTGCTGGCTTCGGCGCTCGCGTTATTTGGTTCCTTCCTTTTTGCGCAGAGAAGTTTTGCCGTCGCTTTTGTCTGTCTTATCGTTGGAGGCGGGTGCATGTACGCGCCATATGGACCCTTCTTCGCGATCGTGCCGGAGCGAGTTCCGCGCAACGTAGTGGCTGAGGTGATTGCCTTCATCAACAGTAGCGGTGCACTGGGAGGCTTTTTCGGCAGCTATTTCGTAGGATGGCTTCAGGCGACGACGGGAAATTCACGGGCCGGCTATTTATTGATGTCGCTTTCGCTCGCCTGCTCCGCTCTGCTATTCGTATTTCTGCACGAACCCCGCAAACCCATCGTTGTTCGTGTTCCTGAGGTCTACACTGAGCCATGACCATACGCCCACGGGCAGTGATCTCTGCCGAGCAAATCGATCAAGGTCAGGCCAGTTTTTTCGCGGAGACGAGAACTCACGCGCCGGGCCCGGAGGGTATGCTCGATCGCTCCGGAGATGTTGTTGTCGCAGCCTTCCGGTCTGAGTCAGAATGCGGGAATGTGTTGGGAGCCCGCGCCTGCTCGATCCTGGAAGCCCGCGAACCCCGCAATCGGCGCTACGTTCCGTTCGCGGGGGCGTGTACCGATCGCACTACTCTGGGCAGTGTCGGCATGTTTGACTCATTGTCCTTATCGAAACGATTTCGCAACACAGTCAACTGACACCATCGACATAGGAAGGCTCGCTGGATGAAACTCTACCGCACCACCAACGGAATCTTCGTGGAGCAACAGGATTGCTTCTACACCGTGCCCGCAAGCAACTGGGACGAACTTATCCGCAGTACGAACTTCCCCGACCGGATTCAGGCCGCGGTGAGCGCTATTCCGACCGGCCAGTTCGAAGTTGGAAATATCCTTGCCCCAATCGTGAGCCAGGAGGTCTGGGCCGCTGGTGTGACCTACTTCCGTAGTCGTAGCGCTCGAATCGAAGAGAGCAAGGACGCGGGAGGCGGCGACTTTTACGATCGCGTGTACTCCGCCGAAAGACCGGAACTCTTCTTTAAAGCGACAGGGCGGCGTGTGGTTGGCCCGAAAAGCGCCGTCCGCATTCGGTCCGACGCCAAGTGGTCTGTGCCGGAGCCTGAATTGACTCTTCTCATCAATCCTGTCGGTGAGATCGTCGGCTACACCATCGGCAACGATATGAGTTCGCGGGATATTGAAGGAGAGAACCCGCTCTATCTGCCGCAGGCGAAAGTCTACGATGGCAGTTGCGCTCTTGGCCCCTGCATCCTGCTCTCGACAGAGCCGCTGGACAAGTCAACCACCATCAAGTTGGAGATTGAACGATCCGGCGAGACGGTCTTCACGGGAGATACCACACTTGCAGAACTCAAGCGCGACCCGAAGCAGCTGGCGGAGTTTCTCTTCCGCGATACCAGCTTCCCGGAGGGGGCCTTTCTGATGACTGGAACGGGCATTGTGCCGGGAGACGAGTTTTCGCTGGCGAGCGGAGATGTAATCCGGATCGCCATCGAAGGGATCGATGTTCTGGAGAACTTCGTGGCCTAGGTTGGCTTGGACTCGTACAGCGTCCTTGGCGATGTGTGAGTGATTGCGGGCATCATGGACGCTTCGCTGAATACTTGTTGGGCGCACCGGGCGTGGGCACGTTATCCGAAATCTGTGCTCCTCCGGCATGCTCGCGGGTTAGTGGGGCGGTCAGGGTGATGCCAGTGCCGGAAATCTGGGCACCGGCCGCGTGGGCAAACTTGAGCGGCGCGGCGACATTGATAGCGGCAGTGCCTCTGGCACCAGCGCCGAAACCGCCTCTGGCCATGGAGGCAATAACGGCAGTCTCCAGGTCCGCGCCACTGCCAACGGTGATGGTCTGGCCAGCGGTGAAGCCTGGCCCGCCGGCGATTGGAATGGCAGTCGCTCCCGCAGCGGTTGCGGTGCCCACCGTGGTGGCACCGGCCGAGCCAACCGTCGCGATGATGGCAGTCTCTGGGGTCGCGCCGGTATCGACCATAATGGTCTCTCCGGCGCCGAAGTTTGCCACGCTGCCGACCTTGATGTTGGTTGCGCCGGCTGCAGAAGCGGCCGACAGGGTGGTAGCAGCCTGTGTCAGGAAATCGGTGCAGTTGCTGTCGGTGTCGGCGCCATCCGGGAAGCGGCCAGCGCTCCGATTCGGCCCGGCCGCAGTCGCTGCGGCTGGCCCGAAGCCTCCACCACCAGTAGCTAGCGCAGGGGCCTTACAGCCGCTCTGCGAGGATCCTGATGCGGCCTGGTAACCCTCGGCGGCCCATGGGTCGACGACGAGGCCGTAGTTGAGGCTGTCGACGACCAGACCAGCGGCGTCACGCAGCACCATGTTGCCGGCGGCGGGAGAGAGAGCCGGGCCACCGAACCACTGGTTGGGGGCCGGCGTCCCCTGGTAGCCGGCGGTCGTGACTGCGGCATCCTGCACGATCACGTCGATCGCGTGAGCGTTGGCCAGTGGCTTGTCCAGCGTGATGCCGGTGCCAAGCGCCTGGACGGGCTCGTTGCTGGAGTGGGCGAAGGCGGTTGCAGGTGCGAAGGTGATCCCCGTTCCGCGAGCGCTGAAGGGGATGTTAGCCGAGTGGCTGAACCGTAGCGGGGCGGCAAGATCGAGTCCAGTGCCCGGATCGACGACCGTTTCGCCGTTCACATGCGACTTGGCCAGCGCCGGAGTAAAGTCCACGCCCGTACCGGCCGGCCCCGCGGTGCCGACAGTGGTAAGGGTCACTGTTTCCCTGTTCGCCGGCGTGCCGACAATCATCTTGTCGCCCGCGGCGAAACCGTTCACGTTGCGGACCTTGATGTTGGTCGCGCCAGCGCTAACGGCGCCCAGAAGCGACGCGCGGCTCGCCTGTGTGCCGACGTTCGTGACCGTGACAGTCTCGATCCCATGGCCGACGCTGTCGATATCCAGCCTGATCTTGTCACCGGCCGTGATATTGCTCACGGACGTTACCTTAATGTTGGTCGAGCCGGCGGGCGCGCCCGCTCCCAGCAGGGCTTGCGTGCCAGGTTTGCCGACTGCGGTGACCGTGGCGACTTCATACCGCTCTGTATCCCGGGCGACGGCGGGATAGGTGGCGCCGTAGCCGAGGGCGATCTTCTCGCCCACTGCAAAGCCAGCCACACTGGTGACAGGCACGTTGGTAGAGCCGGCCGGAATGGTGATAATCGGACCGTCCGGGAGTGGCTGCCACAGCGTGGTACTGCCGCTGGCCGCTGTGCCGACGCTTACGACCTTGCGGGTCTCTGCGCCGGCGCCAGTGTCGATGCTGACGGTATCGCCGGCCGACATACCGGTCGTACTCCTCACGTGGATAGTGGTATCGCCCTTGCGCGCAGGAGCCGTAAGCCCCGAGTTGGAGAGGCCGAGCAGGTAGAAGCCGCCGGTCGCGAGCTTCGTTCCGGCAGGGATATTCACGTTCGAGAAGATGGCCTGCTGCGCCGGATGCTCAGTCAGGCTCCAGTTGGATATGTCAACGTCCTTGGTCCCGGCGTTATAGAGCTCGATGAACGAGTTCGTCGAGTTGGCCTGGGAGCCGGAGCTGGCGCGGAATTCGTTGATCTTGACTGGGCTGACATTGCGGACCTTTTCGGCCGTCGTGTCGACTTGCGTCCCGCCGCGCGTTGGGTTGGTCCACGCGGCGCTGGCGACCAGGTCGCCGTTGAAGGCCACTGGTCCCGGGGTGACCTTGAACGTAGCGCTCACGCTCGCATCCGGCGCAATCGGCCCAGCGAAAGTGGTTGTTCCAGAGGCCAGCGCTGTCCAACCCTGAGGCGCGGAGATGCTCAGCTTGATACCCGTCGCGGGCGCGCCCGTGGTATTCGTGAAGGTCACGGTGGTGTCTTGCGAGGACCCCGGTGTGAACGTCTGGAGTCCTGGCGGAGTGGCTGTGGCTGATGCCGGAGCAAGGCTCAGCCGCGGCACGTCGTACCCGGCAGCCACGACATTCGCCTGCACCAACTGGTCGGTAGCGTCCGTCGGGAAGGTGCCTGCGGCCGTCATCGCGGCTTCATAGACGGTGCCCTGCGAGCCGTTGCTGTTGTCGCCGCCGTTGCCCATCAGGATGGCTCCCTGCTTGCGCATTGGGTCATACGTGGGGTCAACGCGCGGCCCATCGAACATTACCGAAAGCGGGCCCTCCCGGGAGTCACCCCCCATGGAAGTCCAGTGGTGCGGTTCGCCCTTGGCCATCGCGGTCACGAATCGCCAGGGAATGTTCGGCAGGTTGGCGCAGAGTTTGGTCCCATCCGAGGTGACGCAACCGACCAGGTTGTTTTCCTGGTCCGTCATCACCCATGGGCCGGAAGGGTTCCCGTGGTACCAGGGGGTGGCGTCGCCGAAGTAGGTGGTTTCCATCGTGCCGGCATCGTCGTCGCGGCTGTCCGTCTCGGCGTTGCCGTAGTCGAAGCAGCAGCCGGCGTTGAAGTGCTTGCCGTTGACCACCCAATACTGTCCTTCCGCCTGGTCGTCGACCGCGGTGCCCTTTGGGTCGTCGTCGCGCAAGCCCATGCCCGGCTCGATGAAGGCGCCGTAAGCCTTGTGGCCCATGATGGTGATCGGGGCCATGTCAGCGACCGGCAGATTGTTGAACCCGCCCATGGCCGGGCCGCTGAACGCGCCGCGCGGCGCCTGGGTGAGGTTGTTGTGCTTGGGAGATTGGTCGTAGATGGTGGTGAGCCAGCAATACGTGCTGGTGCAGAAGGCGTCCTGCTTGGTGGCGTCGGCGTACCCGCCCGCATCCGACCCGCTGGGCTGCACCACGCCGATGTCCAACGTCTTGCCGTCCGACTGACGCAAGACCTGGTAGAGCGGGCCGTTGTACGAGGCGTACAGCGCGCGTGTGGTGCTGTGGGCGGCCACGCAGGGGTCGCCGGCGGCGGCGTAAATGTCACATGGGCCCTTCGGCCTGCCGGGAACAATATTGGGGGCGGCCTGAGCCTTCATCGTCAACGTGGCGCCACTCAGGGTGAGCACCGATGCGAGCATAAGAAGAAGGTTGATTCTCGTTTTCATGTTGTCCTATCTGCCTTGCGAGCTCTATTCGGGCATCCAAATCGCTCACGGGTGAGATCTGTGAGGCCATAAATCTTCCTGCGTCCTCACGCGCTTGCTGCGTGTCTCTCAACATGCATGGTCAAGCTTAGGGTCGCACGTACCATTATTTCGGTGATACAAACTTCCCAACCCTTATACCCTAGTAATCGTTTTCTTGGCTATATTCCCCCCGGAGTGCTCCTTCTCCACCCACGTCTGGCACGTTATTTTGCCTACTGAATAAAGCCTGTTGAGGCTGCGTGCACACAGTCTTTTCTGCTGCTCACTCCTACCAAGAAGGGCAATGAAGGGTTCCGTGTACTTCGTGGCGAGGTCATAGTGAACGAGCCATAGCGAGCGCGTCCGCCTTCCGATTTTCCTGACAATCCACGCATGCGCTCCTTGCCCGCTCGACCAGGCTGAATTAGAGCAGATCGACATCTCTAAGCAGCCCAGACGGTCGGTCTACGCTAAAAATTTGTTATTACAAATAAATACAATCGACCAATGGAAGCCATCGTTAGCGATTGGTGGTCGGTGCGGCCATTCGGATGGCCATACTCTATACTTCGTTACAAAAAATAAAGTTGCGCAACGTGTGTCGCCCTGTGTATAAGGGACGGCGCAAACATCGCAAGCGAGCTCCCTCCCTATAGAAATCGCCCGCGAGTTTGGGTGTTGCCTTACTCACAAGAGGACGGACGAAGATGCTCGAATTGTCGAAGTGGTGCGTGTCCGCGATGTTGGCGATGGCCTTTGCCGGAATCGCCGCTGCTCAGCCCGTCACGGCTACGATTCATGCGGACCGGCAGACCGCGGCCCCGATCACGAGGTTGATCTTCGGTGGTTTTATGGAGCCTGCTACCACCCGGGTATGGGCGGAGATGCTGGGGGACCGGAAGTTCCTGAATGCGATCAACTCAAAGCCCCAGCCGGCGCCGAGCGCTGGCGGCCCTGGGCGCAGGGGGCCTCAGGCCCGATGGATGCCCATCGGTACCGACGAATTTGTGACGATGGACAGCGCCAAGGCTTACGTAGGCGATTGGAGCCCTCAAATCCGGCTGGAGGCGAATGTCCCGCACGGCATCCGCGAGTCGGGATTGCAATTACGCGCGGGCAGGGCCTATACGGGACGCGTCATCCTGGCTGGCAGTCCGGGCGCCAAGGTCGATGTCAGCCTGGTCTGGGGTCCGGATCCTGCGGATCGACAGACGGTAAGCCTTCGCATCCGGACCGCTGAATACGCCAAGTATCCTCTAAAATTTACGTCCGGGGCTGACACGACCCAAGGAGCGCTTGAGATTGCTGCGAGAGGCGACGGCTCGTTCCACATCGGAGCGGCTTCGCTGATGCCGGCCGATAACATCTCTGGATTCAGGGCCGACATGATCCGGATGCTTAAGGAGCAGGGAATCGAGATAGCGCGATGGCCCGGCGGCAATTTCGTGTCGGCGTATGACTGGCGGGACGGGATCGGCGATGCAGACCAGCGGCCGCCGCGACGGGAGCTGGCGCGGCACTCGTTGGAGTCCAACGACATGGGTATCGATGACTTCATGACCTTCTGCCGTCTGCTTGGTGCTGAGCCCTACATTGCCGTGGATTCCGGCCGCGGCGATGATCACTCGGCTGCCGAGGAGGTCGAGTATGTCAACGGTTCCGCTACCAGCAGGCTGGGAGCAATGCGGGCTGCCAACGGACACCCGGCACCTTACGGAGTGAAGATCTGGGGCATTGGCAATGAGATGTACGGTCCGTGGCAATGGGGTTACATGCCGAACAACTATTACGCGGAGAAGCACACGCTGATTGTCAAAGCGATGAGGAAGGTCGATCCTACGATCAAGGTGATCGCCTCCGGGGCTACTCCCGAAGAGATGTCGTGGACGTACATTGAGAACCGGCAGTTCAGCAGCTTTCCAGGCCGCGAAACTGTAAGCGACAAGGTGCCGTACGCCTTCGGCTCGAAGTATGACTGGACCGGCGGGCTGCTCGCGAATTCCGCGGATTATATCGACTATCTCGGGGAACACTTTTACGGATATCCAGACTGGTACGTCGATGAGGCGACGCAGCAGTTCGTGCCGTCCGACGAGCCGCTGGCCGACAAGGCACGCCGGATGTCGAACCGCGTCGAATTCAAGTTTGAGGCTTGGGATGAGTACGTGAAGCGGATGCCGTATCTGAAGGACAAGGACATCAAGTTCGCCTTTGACGAATGGTCGCCGCGTGGCCGGCAGGTCCCGGCGGGCAGCACTCCGGCTACTCCTGACAATCCCATGCTCAATTCGCTCACGGAGGCCCTGGTCTACCACGAATTCTTTCGTCATTCGGGAAAGGTGGGCCTGGCGGTCGCCACCGGCGGCATGGGGATGATGGCGATGGATGCCAACGGCGAGGCGACCGGTCTGCGGACGGACGGATTGGTGATGAAGGTGCTTCATGACCACTTTGCCGGAGCTTCGCCGGTTGAGGTCGGTGGCAACTCCCCTCAGCACGACGTCAAAGGCACCGTGGCCGTCGACAAGGGCGCGCGTCCTTCGGGAAGTCCGACCTACCCGCTGGATGTGTTTGCAGCGCTCAGCGCCGACCATACCAAGCTGGAGGTTTCCGTGGTCAATCCCACCGAAACCGCACAGGATTGCAGGCTGAATCTGATGGGCGTCCAGGCTGCGGGGAGGGTGAAGGTTTGGCAGCTGACTGCGCCGACCGGCGCGGCGCCACCCGCGGCGCGCGGAGGCGGCTCGGTTTCAGTTCCGCCCGCCACGATTGCGGAAGGCACGTTGCAGCAGGCGCCCGGCACCATCAGTCTGCCGCCAGCCAGCATCAGCGTCTACGAGTTTGAGGTGAAGCCGTAGCGGACGCTCTCTGCGACCTTCCCCTCTTCCGTTCGTCTGCGAAGACGAGCAAACATTCAGGCTCGAGCCGAGGCATAGGTGTTCGTACTGCGCGCGGCACGGGCGAATATGTCTCTCACGTCGTCTATACGGAGTTCTTATGTTCCCACGCATCACTCTTACTCGGTCGCTTGCCATTCTTTCCGCCAGCCTGCTGCTCTCAGTGTCCGTGCTCGGAGCCCAGGACGGCATGAATATGAAGGTGACCGACAACGGATACCTTGATACGCGTGGGTTCAGCGTGATTCTGTATCAGAGCGTCTACCATCCCGTCTTCGTCGATCAGAAGAACACTGCGATGGAGCTGATCCTCCACGGCCAGCGAGTCGCCACCAACGGCGATGTGCGGCTGATGCCCACGCCGGAGCAGTGGGACCTGGTGGCGCAGCTCAAAGGACGTCAGGCCGATAAAGAGCACAATCGCCTCACCGCGCAGCTCTCGTTCCCAACCTACCAGATGGACTACGAACTGGTAGTCACGCCTGAGCCGGGCGGTGTGCGCGTGAGCGTGAATCTGGCCAAGCCGCTGCCGGCGAAGTTGGCGGGGCGGGCGGGTTTCAATCTGGAGTTTCTCCCATCCATCTACATGGACAAGTCCTACGCCGTAGACGACAAGAAGTTCGGGGTGATTCCTCGCAGCCCTCAGGACGCAATGCAGGTGGTCCCGCGCAATCCAGACGATCCTATGAAGCTGCCGTACCAGGAGCAGTGGGACAAGGACAAGGGCTATACGCAGCCGCTCCCGATCGTTACGGGAAACAGCATCACGCTCGCGCCGGAGGACCCGCTGAATCGAGTCCGTGTCAGTTCGGACACGGCGTCCGTTTCCCTTTATGACGGCCGGAACCGCGCACAGAACGGCTGGTTCGTGCTTCGCAGCCTGATCCCTTCGGGCAAGACCGAAGGAGCGATCGTGTGGCACATTCGTCCTGATCTGATTCCGAACTGGACACGGCCCCCGGTGGTGGCGCACAGCCAACTCGGCTATGCTCCAGAGGCCGCCAAGATCTCCGTCATTGAGCTCGATCCGAACTTCGACGCGCCCAAGACCGCGAAGCTGCTTCGCCTGCAGGACGATGGTTCCTACAAGGTGGTCTTTGAGGCGGCCGTCTCCACGCCGACGCCGTGGCTGCGCTACCACTATGCGAAGTTCGATTTTTCCTCCATCAAGGACCCCGGTCTGTACGCTATCGAGTACGCTGGCCAGCGGACCGATCTGTTCCCCATCGGCAAGGATGTGTACAGTCGCGCCTGGCAGTCCAGCCTGGACGGATTCCTCGCCGTGGAGATGGACCACGTTTCGGTTCGCGAAGGCTACAGACTCTGGCACGGCGTTTCGCATCTCGATGATGCCCGGCAAGCGCCGCCCAACGTTCAGCACTTCGACGGATACCGGTCGGGCGCCCAACTGGACTCCCCATTCAAGCCTGGCGAACACATTCCGGGATTGAATGTGGGCGGTTGGTTTGATGCAGGCGACTACGACAACATCGCCTCCGATCAGTACGAGGTCATTCAGGACCTATCACTTGCGTATAAGGAATTTGACCTGAAGTGGGACAACCTGACCGTCGACGAAACGAGCCGCACTGTGGAGATGCACCGTCCGGACGGTATTCCGGACGCCGTGGAGCAGGTGAAACATGGCGTTTTGCAGATCCTGGCGCAGATTAATTCGGTTGGCCATCCCTTCCAGGGCATCATTGAGCCCACGCTGCGCGAGTACACGCACCTGGGAGACGTGGCCTCGCAAACCGATGGCCGGATCTATTCGGACAAACTCGGGCCGCACGAGTCCGACGGAAACTTTTCCGGTGTGCCGGACGACCGGTGGGCGTTCACAGGCAAACGCGGGAACTTGCAGTATGGCGCTGCCGCTTCGCTGGCGGCGGCTTCCGGCGCACTGAAGGGCTGGGACGATGCTCTCTCCAGGCAATGCCTAGATGCGGCCGTGAAGCTATGGTCCGATGAGCACGATCATCCGACGCCGAACCAAGGCAGAGGTGCTGGCGGCGGTGCTGGCGGCTTCGGTCAAGGCGGTCCCGGCGGCGCGAATGCCGCAGCCAACCTGGGCAGGACCGGGCCGGGCGCTGGGGCGCTGGGCGGCGAAGTCGCGCAGAACGCAGCGGGAGCCGCTGGTGGCCGCGCCCCCGGCCTTGGAGGGCCAGGTGGTGGTGGCTTTGGTGGTGGTGGCGGAGGCATGGGCGCGCCCGATGAGTGGAAGGCGACGCTGGAGCTGCTGATCGCGACCAACGGCGGTGACGTCTATAAGAAGCGGCTGGCGGAGATGTTCCCGCAGCAGCGGTTCGGCACTGCTGGCTGGATGGCTGTGCGCACCTTGCCGTACATGGATGCAGCCTTCAAGAAACAGGTGGAGGACGCCGTGAAGGTGTATGTGCCGCAACTGGACAAGGACCTGGCGCAGACGCCCTTCGGCGTTCCACCCAGCCTGGGCACGTGGGGCGCGGCCCCTTCGGTCGCCGACATGGGGACACGCATGTATTTTCTGCACAAGGCATTCCCGGAACTGGTCGGGACGGAGTACACCCTGCGCGCCGCCAACTATCTGCTGGGCACGCATCCGGTGTCGAGCACGTCGTACATCTCCTCGATCGGAACCGTGTCAAAGCTGAAGGCTTACGGAAACAATCGCGCAGATAATACCTTCATCCCGGGTGGTCTGATTCCGGGTTACATCATCATCAAGCCGGACTTCCCGGAGACCATCGACGACTTCGGCTTCCTCTGGTTTGAGAACGAGTACACGATTGGTGCAGCCAGCAAGTGGATTCTGGCAGCTAATGCTGCAAACGCATTGGCGCAGTAACTCTCACAATCAGCCCGTAATCCGAGTAAAGCTGCGAGCAGCAAAACGGCGGCAGGTTGGTTTAGGACAGCCTGCCGCCGTTGGAGTTAAGTTGTATGTAGGGTACGACGAGTTAGATCTCGCTGTTAACAGCGCCGGTTTACCTCTTCTCAGAAGAGCCCGATCCAATGAGGCGGCGGAGGATCGGATGAATCTTCCGCCCGCTTCGCGGATGGCGTCGCCCCTGAAGCCAGGGGATCAGCGCTGGAACAGTAGGGGAGCGAATTGATACAGGCTGCGTCGCCAGGACTCCCACTCATGGGCGGTCTGCGGCGATTCATAGAAGACACTGTCGACACCAGCCTGCTTCAGCGCTTCGACATTCGTCTTGCCGGTAGCGCCGTTTTCACGGCCTCCATAGCTGACGAACACCAGCTTTACCTTCTTCTTGAACGTGGCGATATCGGAGATGTCCGACGGGGCGATGCTGCCACCGCTGAAGATACCGATATGAGAGAACGTGTCGATGTGAGCCATTGTGATAGCCCGCGTCTGCATACCTCCCATGGAAAGCCCGGCCATGGCCCGATGAGGCTGATCGGCGATGGTGCGGAAGTTGGCGTCGATGTACGGAACCAGATCCTGGAGCAACAGATTCTCGAATGCGCTGAAGTTAAATACTCGTCCGCCAGGCCCGCCAGGCCCGCCGGGACCACCTGGACCGCGTGCACCAGGCGCTCCAGGACCAGCAGGGACAGCAGCGGCACCGGGGCTACCTGCCGGCGGAGCGCCCGCTCCGGGTGCTGCGGTGGGGGCGGCCGGCCCGCGGCCGGGGCCACCGATGCCACCACCATTGGCCATCACGATAATGAAGGGCTTGGCTTTGCCGGCGGCAATCAGATTGTCCATGATCAGACCAGCGTGTCCCTGGCTGCCCCATCCGGTCTCGTCCTCGCCGGCGCCGTGCTGGAGATACAGCACCGGGTAACGCTGGGACGGATTCTTGTCATAATCCGGGGGAGTGTAGACGAAACAGCGGACGGTAGCATTCGTCGTCTTGGAAGGAAGGAGTACCTCGCGTAACTGGCCGTGGGGTACGTTTTTGAGCGCATAGAAGTCCTCATCCTGGGCGGGAACTTCGATTGCGCTGCCCCAGCGGCTCGCGCCGTAGAAGAACTTGCTGCCAGGATCCGGTACCTGGGCTCCGTCAACGATGATCTGGTAGTAGTGGAAACCCTCGTCCTGGGGATTCGAGACGCCCACCCAGGCGCCGTCCTCACCCTTGGTCAGGGGGTACTTGATGCCGCCCAAGTCGAGCGACACGCTCTGGGCCTGGGGCGCGACGACGCGGGCGCGGACTCTGCGCTCGGAGTTGACCGCAGGATATTGTTTGTTCTGCTGGTTGGTGGACGCTGGCTTGAAATCTTCCACAGGCGGGGTCTGGGAGATTGCGGCTGGCGGAGGCGCAGGCGGCTGAGCTATTGCCGGGAAAACCGACAGAGCAGGCAGAAGAACGAGAGTCAACACTGCTGTTTTCATTTCGAGTTCCTCATCTTGAATCGAATAACATGTGAAATTGCGAGATACTGACCGGGGAAATCTGGGAGTAGATCGTTGCGTCCCCGGCCACAGGGCGAGAGAGTCCACCTGGACTCCCGACTATTCCGGCAGTGCGAGTTGGCCGTCCACTCGGAAGTGTCCGGTTACGTTGGGCGCACCCGTATTTGGTTGCCCTCCGCCGATACTGAGGGTGTATTCCCCGGGGGCGATGATCGGATTTCCGACTT
>OBLU010002576.1_pt1 | contig 16616 bp, 7 predicted proteins | sample 1518681 | NCBI WGS metagenome assembly OBLU01 (sample SAMEA3539304, study PRJEB22396) | soil metagenome | biome: tundra; feature: field; material: soil | place: USA | collected 2010-05 | depth 0.15 m | reverse complement strand
CCCGCAGCCAATCGGCAACGAACGCGGAAACTTGCGCGCGGCGGCGGCGAACTGCGCCGGCTTGGTCAGGCCGTAAATCTGCGGCACACTCATTCCCGCCCCGAGCAGAATGGATAAAATTGAAAGTTTCATCTTTAACCAGCTAATCATAAATGGACACCAAAGGACATGAAAAATTCAAATGGGCCGTTCGTGAACCGTCCCCGCCTCAATTTGTAGACCACTGGATTGACAAAACTTGATAGAAATTGTGCGGCGGTCCAACCGGATCGAATACCGTGTTTGAACTGCCTTTGCCCGTAAACAAGCTTCCCAAATTGTTCCAAGCAGTGTTGGTGCTTAGAGTGCTGGCCCATTGAACCTGGTAAGGCACGCCATTGCTCGCGAACCAGCTAATGCCCGCGCCCTGGATGATGGTGATTTGGAATTGGTTGGTCGTTCCACCCCCATCCCCAATGACGACGTTGGTGGTTGTCAGCGATACATCGTCAAAGTTTAATGTTGCTGACTGGCTCGGAATCGCCGCTCCAGCACAGTGAAATAAAATGCTCGCCGTGGCCGCCGTCGCCGGAGCGGCAAGTCCGCTGACAACGGTTTGCGCATAAGCATTGGCTCCGGGAGTGTAGCTCGTGTAACCAGTCTGCCCCACTTGCACGGAATTTGTATTAAACCACAGAATGTTATACTGGTCACTATCCCCGGCGCTGCCAGTCAACCTGTCGGCATAGAAGGAAAAAGTATATGTCGCTCCCCCAATCACTGGCACTGCGGTCTGGGCAAACTCAACGAGCGGTCCGGCACCGGTGCTTGCCAGATAAACCTTGTAGTTATATGACCCGCCGTGCGGGTTGTCGTTGGTGCGGATTCCAAATACCGGCCCGCCGGCAGCGGTGGTTGTAGTCCAATTTGCCGCGAGCGAAGCATTTGCACCTGCCACCTCAAACCCGGAATTTTGAACCTGCGCCGAAATTTTGCCCGCAGCCAGGATGCAAAATGCCAGACAAACTAAAACGAAGCCGATCCACTTTTTTGGTTTCATACGGTTGCTTTAATCATGCTGAATCGGCTTAGGGTGACTGAAAAACCCGGTAGAACTTTTGCGGGTAGGAGCTAAACGGATCAAACACGCTGTTGGTCGTTCCATTACCCACAGTTGGAATCGTCAAGTTTGTCCACGCGGCATTCGCTCCCAAGCTGGCAGTCCATTGAACGGCATAGTTTGTATTGACGATGGTGGGCCAATTGATTTCCACCCCCGCGCTGGCGGAAGAAGGTACCACGTTTGTCACAATCGTCCCGTTGCCCACCGCCGGCTGGCTGACCAGGGAATATGCGGGCAACACCATGGTGCCGATGGCGATGTTGTTGCTATACACAGTTGCCATCTGCGAGGTGGATTGCGGATTGTAGGCAACATAGGTGTATTGGCCGCTGTTGGTATTGTAATACACGGCGCTGGTGGGCACGCTGATATGGAATTGCCATTGGCGCGGGCCGAGCATTCGCAGAGCATACGTTTGGTAATACGTCGCCCCGGCGTAAGTCACATCCGTCGCCACCGGATCGTTGGCTGCCCACAACTGTCCCAATTGGGTGGCAGCATAGCCTGGATTGAACTGGGCTGCGTAGCCCAACGCATAATTGCCCCATTCCGAACCCATCGAACTGATGCTGCCTCCATATTCCGTCATCATGTTATTGAAGTCCCGTTGGGCAAAGGCAGGATCTTCAACTTGATACTGCATGATTGGCGAAGGAGGCAACCACTGGATGCCGTGAACGTAAACCGGACTGCCGCCAAAATAAGTTTGAGCCTCCTGGCCGCTGCCCCACAGGATGCCGACAATGGACGACGTGTAATTCGACGGCCAGTTGCCATCATTGGAGTTATAAAACTTGGGGACGTTGAAGTAGTACTGGCGCACGCCCTCAGATTCCATCGCGTAGCCCATGGCACCCGCGTCACGCATCTGGTTGTTGACCAGCATCGAGCCAAGCAGAAAAAGACCGCCCCAGGAATTCATGGCTTCGGCGCTTGACTCCTGATTGTTGCCCTTGGCTGGGTCGCTGAATCCACTAGCCCAGGAATGCCCTTCCCAAATGTCAAATGTCCGCAAAAACGGGAAGTTCGTGTCACTCCGATCCCAGTTCGCATATTCTTTCGCAACGAGCGTGGCCATCGGTCCGTAGTTGTTCAGGAAATTCTGGTCATACATGCCGAGAAGAGCTGTGGCGTGGGTAAAGTAGCCGTAGTGAAAATGGTGGTCGTTGAACTGATCCGATCCATAACCGGCCGGGAAGCCGGTCAAAGCCTTCCAGGCTGGATAAAATGCGAAGTAACGTCCATCAGACGTTGTCGAATACGTGTACCAATCCGTCAGTGTCGTCCGTAACGTGTTCTCCAGGGTGGAAAACTCCGGCCGGCCCATCAGACCGGCGAATACCATGTGTTGGGCATACCGCAGCATGTCCTTGCCTCCGGCATATGTGTCGCCAGCCACAGCGGTGTTTGAAGCGACACTGGAGATGTAAAAATCCATTCGCGACGGATCGTAATCATTCGGAAGTCCGAGTTGCGTGGGCGCGGGCAAAGTGGGAGGAATTCCGTTAAACTTATATACGATTTGAAAGTCCGTGCCCGTTGTGCACTTCATGAGTCCGCGAGCAACCCAGTATTGAATTCCGTTGAAGACAAAGTTGTTGGTATTGCGCCAATGATGAGGAATCCATCCTTGAATCGTGTTGGTTTCGGCGCCTTTCCATGGTTGCGTCGCCAGATGCCAGCTCGTCGTTACTGTGCCCGCATTCGGGTCATACACCCAGTTCATCGCGCTGTTAGACGGAACCGCATAGGCATATTGAGAAAAATAGGCCAGATTGGTTTTTGACGGCATGACGCCGATCACCAGATAAGTGCTGGCACCGGCAAACGTCACGTTGATCGTATTGCCGCTTAAGGTGAATTGCGTATTGTCCGGCGCGAAGATTCCATAGATTTTGTTCGAGTAAGAGAGCCCAAAGTGATTGGTTGTCACCGGAAATGAGACCGCGTTGCCTGAATCATCAAAATAGGTCGCGGCCATTGGTAACACGATTTGGGGGCTGACTCCGGTGAACTGAATCCAGGTATAAGGCAGACCGTGGCCGATGGTGACATCCATGAATTGACTGGCCTGTTGCATGCGAAATGTCACTGTCCAATCGCCCCAATTTAATGCCCGCGCATCGGCTGGCGAAAATCCCTGACCCTGAATGGAGAGCGGCGCGTCCGGCTGAAAATTCACTCCCAGAAATGAATGCGCGCCGTCATAAACCGTGTCGAAATTTGGCCTGGAAATGTTGATGCCCTGCGCGTTAGCGGACACGGCAAGTGGGGACGCCCACAGGTTGCCCGCATATTGGTTAATGACCAAATCCGTCCACCACTTATTGGATGGGATCGGAACATTGTTGGACACGACATAGAGCGACTGGTTGGCCGTCGCTATGGCGGTTCCGCCAGCCGAAGCCGGAGGGAACGAGGCATACGAGCCGGCGCCGATCGGAATTGCGGTTTGAGCCGAGGCCAATGCTGCCCCAAGGACAACCGTAAATATGACAACAAAATGTTTCATTTGGAGATGGAATGACCGATTAGCATTCTGCCAATTTAATTCAGTTTTTTTCAATTATATTCCTAGGGCAAATATTTCCTGGGTGAAGCTTCGAGCCAAATCGTTGCGCTACCATATTTAATAGTTTAATGGTGGTTGTCTTCATTATTCTATTCCTGTTTCGGTTTTTTCTACTGGCATGTTTTATATATCACACTTTCACACGTGCGGCTTCAAAAACATTTCACAGCCATCCCATAGGGAATAGGCTTAAAGCCATTGATTTTATTGGCGGTTTTGAATTGCATGGCTCAAAAAAACGGCTCATCCCATCCCATAGCACAAAGAAACGTCAAAAACGCCCAATTTTCGAGGGTTTTTGTGGAATTCCTGTGGGCTGACGGTGAAAACATTTAAGCACAAGCATCCTCACTTATCGCTGGTCGCTCCTAATATTTCGCCGAGCTTCGCGCCTGTAGCCACGCCAAATCGGAGGAATTGGGGTCTCTCAGTATGTTATTCCCGGCCGTCTGCTTGAGGATACTGCTGTCCTTCCATACCTTGATTTCAGCGTGACCATCCGCAAATGACAGCCCGCCCGCGCGATTGTGATAGGTGGCTGGAATATCATACCACTCGTTAAGACTATTGGGGTCGCATACAAACCAGCCATCGTTAATGCTATTTGGGTTTTCGTCAATGAACACCCAGCAATTGACGGGTGGCATAGGCCCATACATGTCACTCTCCTTCCGAAAATCCTTCAGCCGATTGGCACCAACATAACCAATCACGTCATTCCAACTTTTGTATGAGTTCATCCAACAGTTCATAGACATACTGCGGACGGTTGGCGAACCATTATATGTTTTCTGGTCTGCCGGACATTTGTAAACGCCCAAACTTTTCACATAGGAATAAATCAGACCGTTTTGAATAAACGCCGTGTTGGTGGCACATGACGGCGGGTTGGCTGCCGCATTCACCGCCCCGAGCACCCAATAGGCGTTGGCGCCGCCCGGCAGGGAAGCCTGAGAGATGGGATATTGGGTCGTAGCGCCCTCGCCATTGGCAGCAAGTCTATCCGCGTTATCATCTGCATACATCACCCAACCAAGCTGAAGTTGTTTGAGATTGCTCATGCACATGATGCCCTGCGCCTTGACCTTGGCCTTGCTGAGAGCGGGCAGCAGCAGCGCCGCCAGAATGGCAATGACGGCGATGACCACCAGCAATTCGATAAGTGTAAACCCTTCTCCAGCCGGATGTTTTTTTGCTTGCATTTTTTTAATTTAGACGGACTTGACCGGGAGTCAGGCAAGCGTTCATCGCTTGCTTCTTCTCGCGCAAAAGTCATGCAATCTGATCTGTTTCTGCTTTAAACTGCCTGTCCTGTTTGGTCTTTGATCAGATTTAAGGCTGTCACTCTCAATCAATATTTCAGCCGGTAGAACACCGTCGGGTTCGCCGGATTGATGGTAAAGGTCATCTGATTGATCGTGGTTGATCCGGGCACGTTATACCAGGTGGTGCTGAGTCCCGTGTTAATGGAGTTGGTCTGCACCTGCAAGGTCCAGCCGGTGTGGTCGGCAGGCCAGGTGAGCGTGAGCTGGTTGCCCGACACGCTCGTGACAATATTCGTCGGCGTGGTGTTCACGCCGCTGCCCACCGTCAGGGTGCTCGTGCTGCCGATGTAGGTGGCGTCGCCGGAGTAGGTGGCGGTGACCGTGTAGGAGGCCGGCACAACGGCCGGTGCGCTGTTCGCGCTGCCGCCCGCCACGAGCCCGGTGCTCTGCGCCACGCTGTTGGTTTGGAAAGTGACGTTGCCCGACGCGGCGGTCGCCGTCACTCCGTTGGTCTGCACGGTCGCCGTGAAGACCGCTCCCGACTGAACCGTGGGAGACAACACATTGATTGCGCCACCAGGTGTCGTGCCGGCCAGCGACGCGTCATCAACCAACACTCCGCCAAAATCATTCATAATCCCCCCGGTCGCGACGCGAATGTCAATCAAGGCGTTGACGGCAGTCGCGGGAGCAACCACCGGGCCGCTGCTGATTTGGGCCCAAGTGCCGCTGCCGCCGGTGAAGCCCGTCCAACCCACGGCACCGACTATGGCACTGCCAGCATTCAGCCATGTGACCTTGTATTGCTGCACGTAGCCTCCGGCGGGATTCTTGGCCAGTGACTTGGCCCAGAAGGAGAAGGTGTAGGTATTCCCCCCGATGATTCCTGGACCTCCATCATTGACGTTATTCTGTTGGAGATCGCATGTCTGTGCAGTTGCATCGGCGTTGGTCACATAGAGTTGCATGCAGGCAGTCCCACTGTGGAAATCAGTAGTGATTTGGGTTGGTGGCTGACTGCCCCCGCTAGGCCAGTAGAATGCGCCTGTAGCGCCGTCGTTTATCTCGAATCCGCCATCCACAATTGTTTCCGTGGTGGCCGGGAGAATTTCCTCAACCTGATAGAACGCCACCGGCGCGAGGTCATAGACCGAGGTCACACTCGTGCCATAAAGGACACTGCCCAGGTTGTTCCAATTGACGCCGTCGGTCGAACTCTGGGGTTGGTAATAATTAGTGCTATAGCCGGTCCAACTCACCTTTATGCTCGGCGCGATGGAGAGCGCCAGCGTCGTTGGAACCGTAGGGGTCAGGTTTGCGCCCACCACATCGGCGAAGGTGTTGCCCACCCGCACCTCATCAACTGTGAGTGGGATGCCGGCTTGATGGACCACGCCGAGCACGCTGAGGGCTCCGATGCCGCTTAAACCCGTGCTGACGGTGAAGTCGGGCGCCGGGGGCGTGCTTTGACCTTGACCGGCCGTCGGATTGGAATAGACAGCGACACTGCTAAGGGAGCCACCACTGTAAGTCAATTGAAGCACATACAGATTATTGGCGTTATAGGTCTGAGTCACACCACTATGCGGGCTCAATGTGAACCCGACAGCCGTATAACCGCTTACAGTCGTTAAAGCAGGTTCTCCTATGGTGGCTTGGAACTGTTGGTAGGCGAACATTACACCCTTGCCAGTGCTATCTTCCAAGACGAAACCATCCCGGTTGCCACCGTTGTCGCCAGTTTGCTGGAAAATAAAGCTTACCCAAACGGTTCCAATGCCAGATGGCACGCTTGAGAGACTCTCCAATTGAAACGAGCTGGATGATTGCAAAGCGTTATTGGCCACCGCCAGGTTGGGATAGGTCAGACCGGAGACAATCGTGCCGGCAGCCCCGCACGTCCAATTGCCGGCGAACCCGGTGCCCGTGCTGGCCGTGCCGCTGGCCAAAGCTCCTAGGGGATAATTAAACGGCTCGTAGGCGGCAAACGCGGGGATGGGGGCGTTAGTCACGGTGATGTTGACCACGGATGACGTAGCCGCATTGCCGTTGCTGTCCAGCGCCACGGCCTTGAGCGCGTGGGCACCGGCCGACACGCCGGTTGCGATGTAGGCGAAAGGTGAACTGGTGGCATGGCCGGCAAGGGTGTTGTCCACATAGAAGCCCACGTTGGTGACCGTGCCGGGGTTGACCGAGGCGCTGGCATTGATCGTAAAGTTGGAATAGACCACCTGGCTGTTGGTCGGGCTTGTGATGGACACTGTCGCCGGAGCGGGCCCAAGTATGACCACTCCGATATTGTCATAATTGACGGTGGAGTTCACACCCCAAAGCGGCACAAGATTGAGATGAGTAGCACCCAGGACGATCTTATAAGTGAAGGAGTAAGTGGCCCAACTGGCGGTTCCGGACAAGGGGCGCATGTCACCGCTATTGCCGATGGTGGCAGTATCCGTCCATGATTCAATTTTGAGGCCGCCAATGCTGGCACCGGAGACGATTTGCATGTCCATCACAAAGGTGTAGGTCTGGCCGGCCACCAGGCCCAATGAAGCAAGCGTTGGTTGGTTTGAGCCAGGCGGGTTGACGTAAGCAATGCCACCATACGAGCCTGAATCAGAAATCTGGACGCAACCGTCAGGGTTGCCGCCCGTGGACAGGAAGGAAATCGCGTCGCCGCCGAACTGGTTCTGCCACGGTCCCACGTCGCCGTTGGGAGACTCAAATTGTCCGTCCGTGACATAGTTGGTTGTGTTGGTTGCGTTGGCAATGCCCACCATTGCGAGCACTGCAAGACTTGCTATTATTCGTTTCATGGGATTAATTTATTCGGCGTTGATTTGATTTATTTCTTTAACACACTTGCGACTCTCGATTGCCTGCATTGACTACAGGCACAATAATTGTTTTTTTATTATAGCCCCAGCCCCAAAATTGTCTAGCTCCCCATATAGGTAGTAATTCCATGGGCGCCAAATTGAAAAACGCCACCGGCTCTATAAATGCCTGGAAATACCAGTAAAGCGAACCTTTTCGGTTCACCGTTGTTTTCAATGGCATGTATTTGCCCGTTGGCGACGCTTATCGCGCGCAGACACAGTGTTGAGACAGGCAGCCTGACATTCCTGCATTTTCTAATCATCATTCGCTCTGTGAACAGACGGGCCTGCCCCTTTGAGGCATGCCCGTCCCTTGTTCGCCACTGCTTTTCCCGATAATCCGGCAAACTGGTCTTTTACTGATTTATGCTAATGGCAGCCTTTGCCTTTGGCCAGATTCCCGATCAAGGGGTGTATTCTAGCTGATAGAACACCGCCGGTTGAGTCGGATCGATGGTAAAGGTCATCTGATTGGTCGTGGTTGATCCGGGCACGTCATACCAGTTGTCGCTGAGTCCCGTGTTAAGGGAGTTGGTCTGCGCCTGCAAGGTCCAGCCGGTGTGGTCGGCCGGCCAGGAGAGCGTGAGCTGGTTGCCCGAGACACTCACGACAATATTCGTCGGCGAGGCATTCACGGGGCTGACGATCACCAAGTTGTTCGTGGCGCTGCCGTAATAATTGATGTCCGCCACCGTGCCAATCACCTGATAGATGCCCACGTTGATCGGCGCGGTCGGCGAGCCGTCATAGGTGAAGGTCACCGTTAAACCCGGAGGTGCGGTGGTGGCCGTGGCGCTCTTGGGCGTGCCGTCATACGTCTGGCTCAAATTGCCCAGCGTCACCGTGGCCGGGATCTGGCTGATCACCAGGTTGTCCGTTGCGCTACCCTGATAATTGGCGTCCACCACCGTGCCCACCACTACGTATGTGCCGGCGTCGGTCGGCGCGGTCGGCGAGCCGTCATAGGTGAAGGTCACCGTCAAACCCGGAGGTGCGGTGGTGGCCGTGGCACTCTTGGGCGTGCCGTCATACGTCTGGCTCAAGCTGCCCAACGTCACCGTGGCCGTAGCCTGGCCAATCACCAGGTTGTTCGTCGCGCTGCCATAATAACTGTTACTGAGATCCACCACCGTGCCAATCACCTGATAGGTGCCGGCGTTGGTCGGCGCGTTCGCCGAGCCGTTATAGGTCAGGGTCACTGTCAAACCCGGAGGCGTGGTCGTGGCCGTGGCGCTCTTGGCCGTGCCGTCATACGTCGGGCTTAAACCGCCCAGCGTCACCGTGGCGTTTGACTCGCCAACCACCACGGAGCCAAAGGTGGTGCCCACCCGCCACTCATCAACGGTTGATGATATGCCAGTGTGCATGCCGATGGTGGTGATGCTTCCGATGCCGCTCAAACCCGAGGAAACCGAGAAGTCCGGGGCCGGGGCGGGTTGACCTACTGCCGGATTGGAATAGACGGAGATGTTAGTCAGGACTCCTCCGGCATTGTAATCCAGCCGCAACACATAGAGGTTAGGGGTGGCATAAGTTTGAGTTTGAGCACTCAGCCCCAATTCTGACCCAACATTATTATAACCAGTAACAGCGTCTATCGAGGGTAATCCTACTGTGCCACCGTATTGATGGTAGGCGAACATAACCCCGTTGCCGCTGCTATTAAGCAACTGCAAACCGCCACGGTTGCCGCCGTTGTCGCCAACCTGGTAGTAAAGGAAGCTGACATACACCGTTCCACTAAACACCGGGATGGAGAGGTTCTCGTATTGATTGCCGCTGGACACTTGTAACGCGCTATTGCTCGTGTAGAGATATTGATAGGTCAGACCGGTGACAATGTTGGCGCCGTTCGTAATGTTCCAGTTGCCGGTGAATCCGGCGCCCGTGGTGGCGGTGCCGTTGGCAATCGAGCCGTAATCAAACGGCTCGTAAGCATTGGGCAGACCGGGCGCCGCGCCCGTCACCTCCGAGGAATCGGCCCCTTCACCACTGCCGTTAAGCGCCGATACCGTGTAGAAATACTCGGTCCCCGTGACGACCGTGGTGTCCGTGAACGTGGTGCCCGCCACATTCGTTCCCGCCGGCAGCGTGGTCTCCGCGCCGGTGGAGGTCGAGCGCTTCACATTGTATCCGGTCGGAGCGCCCAGGGCGGCGGTCCAGTTCAGCGTCAGGCTGGTGTAGTTGGTCGTGACCGTCAAACCCGTCGGCGCCTGCGGCACGCCCGTTGGGGTGGCGCTCGCTTCCGTGGAGTTGGCACCTTGTCCGCTCGCATTCACCCCCGACACCACATAGTAGTAGGTCGTGCCGCTGAGCGCGGTGGAATCGGTGTAGGACACCGTGAGCGCGGTCGTGGTGCCAATGGCCACATAGCCCGAACCGCTGGTGGTCGAACGCTTCACGTTGTAGCTGGTCGCCCCGCTCACCCCGCTGGAGGCCGTCCAACTGAGGGAAACCTGGTTGGCTCCCGGCGTGGCGGTCAGTCCGGTCGGAGTCGCCGGCGGCATGGCGGCGGTCGCTTCGCCGGAGTTGGTGCTTTCACCCGCTAAATTGGTTGACGACACCTCATAGTAATAGATGTTGCCGTTAACGGCGGTGGAATCGGTGTAGCTCAATCCCAACGCCGTGCCAATGGTCGTTTCCGAACCACTGGTGGTCGAACGTTTCACGTTGTAGCTGCTGGCGCCGGTGCCGACTGTCCAGCTCAAGCCGACCTGCCCGCTGCTTGGGGTCGCCGTCAAACTGCCGGGAGCGGTCGGCGGCGCCATGGTAGGCAACGCGGACACTTCCGAACTGATGGGGCCCGCACCCCCGGCGTTGGTGGCCTGAACCACGTAATAGTAAGTGGTGCCGCCCACCGCCGTGGCGTCAAAGTTGGTATTCGACGCCACGCTGTTGGTCACGGTGTAAACACCCGTGCTTGTGCCGCGCAAGACCAGGTAGCCGGTGGCTCCGCTCGTGGCGTCCCAGCTCAGGCTGACATAGTTGAGGCCCGCCGTAGCCGTCAAATTCTGCGGCTGTCCCGGCGGCGCGACCGGGGTGGCGCTCGCCTCGGTAGAGTTGAAGCCTTCGCCGGCCGCATTCGTGCCCGAAACCACATAGTAGTAGGTCGTGCCGTTGACCGCGGTGGAATCGTTGTAGGCTACCGTGGGTGCGGCCGTGGTGCCAATGGTCGTTTCCAAACCGCTGGTGGTCGAACGTTTCACGTTATAGCCGGTCGGACTGCCGGTGCCCGGGGCGGTCCAGCTCAATGATACCTGCGCGTTGCCCGGCGTGGCGACAAGCGCGGTGGGAGCGGACGGAAGAGGAACCCCCACCACCGAGCCGAAGGTGGTGCCGGTGCGAATCTCATCAATGGTTATATTTTGGCCGGATGGACTATTCGCGCCGAACCGACTGATGGCTCCGATACCGGTCAAACCGGTAACAGTGAAGTCAGCTGTGGGGGCCGTGGATTGACCTGCCGTCGGATCGGAATACACCGCGACGCTGGTAAGAGCGCCAGCGGTGTAAGTCAGCTTAAACACATAAAGATTGCCAGTGTTATAGGTCCGAAGCGTGCCGCTTTTCGGACTCAATTGCGTCCCAACGGTGCTCGTGCCACTCACATTCATCAAACAAGGGAATCCTGCTGTGCCAGTGGACTGGTTGTAAGCGAACATCACACCCTTGCCCGTGCTGTCTTCCATCACGAAGCCGCTTCGGTTACCGCCGTTGTCGCCGGCTTGCTGGAACAGGACGCTGACCCAAACGCTGCCACTGGATTGCGGAGTTGCGAGACTCTCGACTTGATAGCTGGCGGTGCATTTTAAGGCGTTATTGGCCGTCGGGAGGCTGGCATAAGTCAGGCCGGAGACAATCGTGCCGGCAGACCCGCACGTCCAATTGCCGCTGAACCCGGTGGCCGTGCTGGCCGTGCCGCTGGCGAAAGCTCCCAAGGAGTAATTAAACGGCTCGTAAGCGTTGAAGTTGAGGACGGCGGTCACGTTCACCACCGCCGAGGTGGTGCTCTGGCCGGCGCTGTCATACGCCACGGCGGTCACCGTATGGGCACCGAGCGAGGTGACATTCCAAGTTGCGGCATAAGGACTGGTGGTGGAACTGCCCACCGCCGAGCCGTCCACGTAGAAAGCCACGTTGGTGACCGCGTTATCGTCCGTCGCCGAAGCGCCCAGCGTTACGCTCGAACCGCCGAGAACCGCGCTCCCGGCGGCCGGGTTGGTGACCGTCACGGACGGCGGCAGATCGGCCGCAGTAATGTTAACCACGGACGACGTGACCGCATTGCCATTGCTGTCCATCGCCACAGCCTGCAGCGTATGGGCACCGGCCGACGCGCCGCTCACGGTGAATGTGTAAGGTGAAGCGGTCTTATTGGTGAACCACGCGGCGTCCACATAAAAGGCAACGTTGGTGATCGTGCCCGGCGAAACCGTGGCAGTGGCGCTGACGGCATAATTGTAGATGCTCACCGTCTGGGTGTTGGTCGGAGTCGTGATGGCCACGGTCGGAAGGGTGCCGGTGACGTTCACCACCGCCGAGGTGGTGCTCTGGCCGGCGCTGTCCTGCGCCACGGCCGTCAGCGCATGGGCACCGGCGGTCGCGGTCCAAGGTGCGGCATACGGACTGATGGTGGAACTGCCCACCAGCGAGCCGTCCACGTAGAAATTCACGTTGGTGACCGCGTTATCGTCCGCCGCCGAAGCGCCCAGCGTTACGCTCGAACCGACGAGAATCTGGCTCCCGCCGGCCGGGTTGGTGACCGTCACGGATGGCGGTAGGTCGGCCGCAGTAACGTTGACCACGGACGACGTGACCGCATTGCCATTGCTGTCCATCGCCACAGCCTGCAGCGTATGGGCACCGGCCGACGCGCCGCTCACGGTGAATGTGTAAGGTGAAGCGGTCTTATTGGTGAACCACGCGGCGTCCACATAGAAGGCTACGTTGGTGATCGTGCCCGGCGAAACCGTGGCATTGGCGCTGACATTATAATTGTAGATGCTCACCGTCTGGGTGTTGGTCGGACTCGTGATGGACACGGTAGGAAGGATGCCGGTGACGTTCACCACCGCCGAGGTGGTGCTCAAGCCCCCGTCGTCCTGCGCCACGGCCTTCAGCGCATGGGCACCGAAGGTCGCGATCCAAGTTGTGGCATACGGGCTGGTGGTGGAACTGCCAATCAATGAGCCGTCCACGTAGAAATTCACGTTGGTGACCGTCCCATCATCCGTCGCCGAAGCGCCAAGCGACACGCTCGAACCGGTGAGAAACTGGCTCGCGGCGGCCGGGTTGGTGAGCGTCACGGACGGCGGCAGGTTTGCCGCAGTGACGTTGACCACGGACGACGTAGCCGCATTGCCATTGCTGTCCATCGCCACGGCCTGCAGCGTATGGGCGCCGGCCGACGCGCCGCTCACGGTGTAATTGAAAGGGGAACTGGTGACATTGCCAACCTTCGCAGCATCCACATAGAAATCCACGTTGGTGATCGTGCCCGGCAAAACCGTGGCATTGGCGCTGACCGTATAATTGTAGATGCTCACCGTCTGGGTGTTGGTCGGACTCGTGATGGACACGGTCACCGGGATGATTGAAACGCCCACTGCATCGGCGAAGGTGTCGGCCACACGGAATTCATCAAGTGTTATTCCCATGGCTGCTCCATCATACAGGCCGAAATTGACGAGGGCTCCAATACTGCCAAAACCCGAGGAAACCGTGAAGTCGGCTGCGGGGGCCGTGCTCTGTCCGGCCGTCGGATTGGAATAAACAGAGATGCTGGAAACGACTCCAGCGGTGTAAGTAAATTTTAGTACATACAGATTCGTGTTGAGATAGGTCTGTAAATTTGCACTCGTCCCAATTTCTGTCCCAACACCCGTCGTGCCGGTCATCGCCATTAAACAAGGCTTTCCTTGGGTGCCGCTGACCTGGTGATAGGCAAGCATTACGCCGGTGCCACTGCTGTTTTCCAATATTACTCCATTTCTATTGCCGCCGTTGTCGCCGGTTTGCTTGAAAAGAAAGCTGACCCAAACGCTTCCAGTAGTTGGCGCACTGGCGATATGAGTGTATGCATTGTTGGCGCCGAGATTAACCATAGATCTATTGGCCGTGGGGAGACTGGGATAGGCCAGACTAAATGCGTTAACCGTGGCGGCACCGACCCAGTTGCCCGTCCACCCGCCGGCCGTGGTCTGGGTGGGGGTGCCCGTGGGCGCGGCGGTGGAGGCGTTAACCTGCCCGCCGCTGGTGTAATTAAACGGCTCGTAAGCGATGAGCGTCGCCAAAGCATTGGTCGCCATCAGCGCGAACAGCGCGGTCAGAATGGGAAGAAGTTGAACGGCACCGAACCGGCGCAGCCCCGTTTGGATCAGGTTTTTAAGGATGGTCGCATTCATTTGTTTTGGTTTTCTGTTTTTCTGTTTTTTAACAAAGCAACAGAAATTGGTTTCAGCTTTAGTTGGTCACGTCATCACGTTTGCGACTTTCTGTTGTTTGAATTGCCTACAGATGTCGTAATTGCTTTTACTGGGGATGGCGCAATTTGTAACATATTGTATGACGCTATAGCATATTATAGCCGGAACCATGTCAATAGAAATCTCATAGAAATCTCATCTGGCGAAAGAAATCCCGCTGCAAGGCACCATTATTGAAATGTTTTTGAGCCTGATTTGCCGTCACCAAACTGTGGGGAAACCCGACTGCAATGCAATAGGATTTTACTCTGTAACCGGTTGTCATGTCACTTGTTGCGTTGTTTGCTTTGGTCAATTTACTGTCTCAACTGCATGGTTCCGGATTAGCACCAGTCCCCAAACCGTCTAGCTCCCCAAATGGGTAGTATTTCCATGGCCTTGAATTGAACCCGAACTCTGAAGTTGGAGGCGGATGCGACGGGGTGTGCTGGGGAGCACACGCGACGCCCGCGCTCCCCCAACCCTGTTTCGGAGTTCGAGTTGAAATGAATTCGCTGGCCGGTCGGGTTGGGATTGCAGCCGGTGCTGCCAATGTCCGAGAGGGTGGAAGGCTATGTTGGAATTGGGAAAGTGACTGCTCCAGCCGTCCCAGCCCGCGATTTTCGTATCAGAAACAAATGATTGGAAGAGATGTCGCTCCATGCCAGCTATATGTGTCACGACTCCGACGATCTTGATATGTGTGAGTATGTGACTAAAGTCAAATGGGTGGTCAAAAAAAAGCGAGAGTATGCACTTATTAGTAAGCCCGGGCTTTTCATTCCGCCATCGATACGAGTAAAGATGACGGATCAAGCGATCCTGCGTTATATTGAAGATAAATGGGACATAAAGTTTGATGAAATCCTCGAAGACGAAAGTAACTAGTACCAAGACAGCCTACAAAACTCACTCCAAAATCGCCGGGTTGCCGTAATTTCACCGGGCGACGGCGTCATCGTATAGTCCTTCGTCCTCGGCGGTGTAACTGTTCAGAAAAGCACTGTGGTCGCGGATGGCCGTTGCGCGTTGCTGCATCCATGCTGCAAGTTCCGCAAAATTTTCCACCGGAAGTTGCTCGATCAATTGCTCGATTTCTTCCACTTTACTCATGACATGAACTTACGATGCTCCATTCGTAACGGCAAGTTTGAAAATTTCTCGGCGTAGCGGCTTTCGGCAGAAAGCCGCCAAAGCCTACGCGAAATTTCCGGCGGTCTGCCGACCGCCGCTACAAATTTACAATCGCCGGATCGCCGTAGAGCGTGAAGGAGCCGACGCGGGTGATTTTTACGTCCAGGAGCTGGCCGCGATGCCGTTCCGGGCCGTCGAACACCACGATTTTGTTGCAGCGCGTGCGACCGGTCATCCGCGCCGGATTTTTTTTGCTTGGCCCTTCGACGAGGATTTGCGTCCGCCGCCCGACGAACGCATCGTATTTGCGCTTGCCGATTTCATTGACCGTTTCGAGCAAGCGATGATTGCGTTCCTCACGGATTTTTAACGGAACCTGGTCCGGCATTCCGGCGGCGGGCGTGTCACGGCGCTGCGAGTATTTGAAGATGTAGGCGTTGTCGAATTGCACCTCGCGCGCGAGCGAAAGGGTTTGTTCGAAGTCGTCCTCGGTTTCGCCGGGAAAGCCGACAATAATGTCCGTCGTGATGCCGATGTCCGGTTTCGCGCGGCGCAATTTTTTGATGATGCCGAGGAAGCGTTCGCGCGTGTAGCCGCGGTGCATCAATTTCAAGACGCGATCGCTGCCGCTTTGGACGGGCAGGTGCGCGCTTTCGACGAGCTTGGGCAGCCGCGCGTAGGCCTGAATCAAATCATCGCCGTAACCCTTTGGATGCGGCGAGGTGAAACGAATCCGCTCCAAGCCCTCGATTTCATGGACGGCGTCGAGCAGTTGGACAAACGGACTTTTGCTGTCTGTGGTAGGGACGCGCTGCTGCGCGTCCTGGCTGAGCGGCAGCTCGGCCCTACCATCCTGGCTTAAGCCGCGTTTGCCGTAGCTGGTGACGATCTGGCCGAGCAACGTGATTTCCTTCACGCCCTGTGACACCAGCTCGCGGCACTCAGCCACGATATCGGCGATACTGCGGCTGCGTTCCTCGCCGCGCGTGTAAGGCACGATGCAGAAGGTGCAATACTGGTTGCAGCCTTGCATGATGCTGACGAAGGCGGTGACGGATTTCTGCGCGTTGCCGTTGAGCAGATGCTCGCGAATCGTCGCTTCGCTGCCCTGCTCCGCCGCCACGTCCACGATTTTATCGCGGTGACCGGCCAGGATTTCGTCGAGGTAATCCGCCGCGTGATGAAATTTTTGCGTGCCGA
>OBLU010002574.1_pt1 | contig 16621 bp, 11 predicted proteins | sample 1518681 | NCBI WGS metagenome assembly OBLU01 (sample SAMEA3539304, study PRJEB22396) | soil metagenome | biome: tundra; feature: field; material: soil | place: USA | collected 2010-05 | depth 0.15 m | reverse complement strand
GGTGCTGGCCTACATAGAAGAGCAGAAAATCCACGACGTGCCGGCTGACCAGGCGGTCCCACAGATTCCCCACCGCTCCTCCCAGAATTAATGACAGTCCGATTCCGGTCGAGGTCAGGCTGTGGCTGTTTTTCCAGAGCAGCGTGCAGACGATCAGCAGTGCAACGATCGAAAATGCAATCAGCAGGCCGACCTTCCATTGCGACGGAGAATCCGCAAAAATACCAAACGCGGCGCCCGGGTTTTCCGCGTGAATGATGCGAAAAAATCCCGGAATCACCGCGATGCTGTCATGCAGCGAAAGACGGTGTGCGACCGTCCGCTTGGTGACGCGATCGAGAACGATGACGAATAATGCGATTAGGAAATGATATTTACGCATGATGACAAGCGTTTGCGGAAGTCGCGGTCACGCACCTTCAATTTCCCCATCCAGTTCTCGGAGCACGGCACTGCAGCGCTCGCACACCGTCGGATAGTTCGTGTCCTCGCCGACATGGGTCGAGAAATTCCAACAGCGCTCGCACTTCGGCCCCGGAGCTTTCTCCACCTGCACCGCAACCGTCGAGTCTCCATTCCCCGCTCCTTTTTTTAACTCCACGGCCGAGACGATAAAAAAGTATCGCAAGTCGTTCTTGAAACGCTCCAGCACGGAGAACACCGGATCAATCGCGGTCAAAGTGACCTGCGCCTGCAGATTGCCTCCAATCAGTTTCTGGTTGCGCGCCTCTTCCAGCGCCTTTAGCACGGTTTCGCGGACGCCCCGAACAATCTTCCAGTCTTCAGCTTGCTTAGGATCAGGCGCGATGGCCGCTTCGTCCCTGCCCAGCAAGTCTTCCGCCTCCGGGAAGGTCGTCAGATGAACGCTCGCCAGCCGTCCCTCGACCGGCGGCAAATATGGCCAGACTTCCTCGCAGGTAAAGCTCATGATCGGCGCCAGCACCCGCACCAGCGCTTCCCCAATGCGCCAGATCGCAGTTTGCGCCGCCCGGCGCGACAGCGATTTTCGCGCGGAGGTGTAGAGCCGGTCCTTCAATACGTCGAAATAGAAAGCGCTCAATTCCACGCCGCAGAAATTGTTGATGCGGTGATAGATCCTATGAAACGCAAACTCTTCATACGAGCGCTGCACATCGGCCGAAACTTCAACCGCTTGCCGTAGCATATATTGGTCGATCGGTTGCAACTCGTCGAAAGCAACCGCGTCATTTACCGGATCGAAGCCATTCAGATTCCCCAGGATGAACCGGAACGTATTCCGAATGTCGCGGTAAATGCCGGCAACCCGCTGCATGATCTGCGGCGAGCACGCAACATCTTCGCGGAAGTCGACCGACGCTACCCACATGCGTACGATTTCGCCGCCCAGCGTGTCCGCAATCTCGACCGGATCGACTGTGTTGCCGAGAGACTTCGACATGGCCCGACCCTGCTCGTCAAGAGTCCATCCGCTGGTCGCCACCATGCGATACGGGGCGCTTCCCTCATATCCGATGGCGCAGAGCAGGGAAGAGTGAAACCACCCCCGATGCTGGTCCCCGCCTTCGAGGTAAAGATCGGCGGGCCAGGGCAGATTCGGCTCGTGCCCCAACACGGCAGCGTGACTCGATCCCGACTCGAACCATACATCAAGAATGTCCGTCTCTTTTTTGAACTTCGTTCCGGCGCAGCGCGCACACTTATGGCCGGACGGGAGAATTGCATCGGCCTCGGGCGTATACCAGGCATCGGCGCCGTGTTGCGAAACGAACTGCACCACCTTCCGGTTGATGTGCGGATCGTTCACAGGCTTGCCACAGTTGTCGCACAGAAACACCGCGATCGGAACGCCCCATACCCGTTGACGCGAGATACACCAGTCCGGACGCGTGGCGATCATATTCGAAATGCGTTCTTCGCCCCACGCCGGATCCCACTTCACCTTTGCGATTTCGGCCAGCGTGCGACTGCGCATGGTTTCGCCGTTTACTCCCGACTTCATCGGCGTATCCATGCCGATGAACCACTGCTCCGTCGCGCGGAAGATGACCGGGTTGTGACAGCGCCAGCAATGGGGATACGAGTGTTCCATTTTTTCGGTGTGCATCAGCGCGCCGCGCGTCTTCAATAGTTCGACGATTGGATCGTTGGCATCAAAAACACGCTTCCCCTCGTACTCTGGCAAACCGCTGCGCATAATGCCCGCTTTATCCACGTTGCATGTCGGATCGATCTTGTATCTTTGCCCGGTAACAAAGTCCTCGGCGCCGTGTGCCGGAGCGGTATGCACTACTCCCGTGCCTTGGTCCATGGTGACATAGTCGGCGAGGACGCCAATGACTTTGCGATCCAGAAATGGATGCCGGAACTCGGCGTACTCCAACTTGTGGCCAGGAAAGCGGGCAATCTCGCGCGCCGATTGCAGTCCAGTCTTCTCTTTTACGACCTCTGCGAGACGCGCGCCCACGATATACACGTCGTCACCGGAGTTGAGAGCCACATACTCCTCGTCCGGATGAAACGCCACCGCCATCGACGCCGGCAGCGTCCACGGAGTGGTGGTCCAGATAATGGTCGAGACCTTCTTGCCCTTGAGCGCCGCATCGATCGAGGCCGGATCGCCCGCAAATGGATACTTCACCCACACCGTTGGACTGGTATGGTTCTCGTATTCGACTTCCGCTTCCGCCAAAGCCGTCTCGTCGAATATGCACCAGTAGACCGAGCGCAGTCCCTTGTAGACGAAGTCGTTCTCCAGAAAACGGTAGAGAATGCCAAGCACCGCCGCTTCGTATTGCGGCGTCATCGTCGAATACGGCTGGTCAAAGCGACCGAAGACACCAATTCGCTTGAACTGCGAGCGCTGCAGGTCAAGAAATTTTTCCGCGTACTTGCGGCACTCCGCCCGGACATCGACTGCCGCCATCTGCAGTTTCTTGCCGCCAAGCATCTGGTCCACTTTGATCTCGATGGGCAGCCCGTGACAGTCCCACCCCGGAACATAGGGCGAATCGAAGCCGGCCATGTTCTTCGATTTCACGATGAAATCCTTCAGGCATTTATTCATCGCCGTGCCCAGATGAATGGGGCCATTGGCATAAGGAGGCCCGTCATGGAGTACATATGTGGGCGCGCCCCGGCGCACCTCGCGGATCCGGTCATAGATGCGCTGCTCCTCCCAGCGAGCCAGTATTTTCGGCTCATTCTGAGGCAGCCCAGCCTTCATCGGGAAGCCGGTTTTGGGCAGGTTGATGGTGGATTTGAGTTCCATCGGCACTCGCAAGGTTCTCCCAACTGATTGAATCTTTTCATTATATAGGCAGCGCAACAGGACACGTTTATGCGAGTAGCCGGCCCGGGAACGAATTCGAAAAGTACTGTTTCGCGTCCGCGAAAAGCGTGTACAATTTTCAGCAGATCGCGAACTGCTTGCATCTAACGGATTGGGAAATATTGGGGCGGGCAGGTTCGTCCGTTGTAAGCGACCTTAACGGACCGTCGCAGCATCTAATTCCTGGAAGTTTGGGGTTCCGGCTCGGGAAAATATGGCAGAGTTTGAAACACCGCAGAATCCGCTGGGTCCAGAGCCCGAGTTGCATCTGCTGCTGAACGATCAGGCGCTGGACGAGCCTCTGTGGAAATCTTTGTTTCGTAATATTGACGAGTTCTTTTTCCCCAAGAAACTTCCTCCTCTCGTTCTGACCTCGAAGCCTATCCCGGTCCGCGACATCTGGGGTTTCTACAACTACAAGAGACGGGGAGCGTTCGGATCGACCGTTGTCCACTTGCTCGCGTTGGCCCTCATCATTGCCGGCGCTTACCTCGGCCGAACGATTGTTGTAAACAAACCGAAAGCAACCGTCGAATTAATAGCACCTGATGATCTTCCCGTCCTGCCGTCGTCGAAGACGAAGAGCGGCGGCGGCGGCGGCGGTGGCGATCGCGACAAGTTGCAGGCATCCCAGGGACGTTTGCCCAAGCAGTCCATGCAGCAGATTACTCCGCCCGTGACAGTCATTCGCAACCTGGATCCGAAACTGCCAATTGCCCCGACGATCGTGGTTCCTCCCGAGATCCACCTGCAGCAGCCGAGTATGCCCGACCTGGGTGATCCGATGTCGCATCTACCGTCTGTGCCCTCGAATGGAACTGGCTACGGCGGCGGCATTGGCTCCGGTAGCGGCGGCGGCGTGGGTTCAGGCGAAGGCCCCGGATACGGCCCGGGCCACGGCGGCGGCACCGGTGGGGCAGCGTTCCGGGTAGGCGGCGGTGTTTCCGCTCCCAAAGCGATTTATTCACCGGATCCTGAGTACTCGGAAGAAGCGCGCAAGGTTAAGCACATGGGCACGGTCGTTCTGTGGCTCGTGGTCGGTCCCGATGGAAAGCCGCGCGACATTCGAGTGCTGCGAACCTTAGGGTTGGGTTTGGATGAAAAGGCCATCGAAGCCGTGAAGAACTGGCGCTTCGAGCCGGCCATGAAAGATGGCAAGCCAGTCGCCGTGCAGATCAACGTAGAAGTCAATTTCCACTTGTATTGAGGCGGGTTGGCGACAATTTAGCCCCGAAGACGGCCGCGCAAGCGGCCGTTTTTGTTTGGCTGGTGTGGGGACGGGCGTCCCGCCCGTCCATGCCCCGCGCAGCGCGGATCTCGCCAACCTATTCCTTCAAGTCCACGTGCAACACATCTTCCACCGGAAGCCCGAGGAACCGTGTTCCCATTTTCCTGAACTTCTCCGCCGAATCCGTAGCAAAGAACTTGAGTTCAGGAGCACGAGAAACAGCGACTCTTGTTGACCCGGACGAGAGTTCGATCAGCAGTAGGCGAGCCACATCTCCCGCAGTCGATTCGGCCGAGTCCACAATCGCGACGTGTTCCGGCGCCACCCGCCGCAACAGTGGCTTGATCAGCGGATAGTGGGTGCAGCCGAGCACCAGCACATCGGCATCGCTCCCGTCGCCGGAGAACGCTTCCGACAAATAAATCTTCGTCACCTGCTCGGTCACCGGATGTTCCACCCATCCCTCTTCGACGAGCGGCACAAACAGAGGACAAGCCTTCTCCCGAACCTTCACCCCCCGCGCTTCGAGCGCGCGCTGGTAAGCGTGGCTGCTGATGGTCGCGTCCGTGCCGATGACAACCACCTTCCGCTTCCTGCTGGCCGCCGCCGCGGCTTCCGCTCCCGGTTCAACGACGCCGATAACTCCGACGCTTGCTGCCGCTTTGATCTCGTCGAGCGCCAGCGCGGTGGCAGTGTTGCAGGCGATTACCAGCAGTTCCGCCCCGTGATCCTCCAGGTAGCGCACCGCTCCGACCGCATAATGCGCGACCGTCGCCGCTGATTTCGATCCGTAGGGAAGGCGCGCCGTGTCGCCGAAATAAAGATAGTCGGCGTCGGGGATTCGCTCGACCAGCGCGCGCAACACGGTCAGTCCCCCTACGCCTGAGTCGAAGACGCCGATCTTTGGGTGGTGGGTCAGTTTGCGATACCTTCACCACCAAGGACAAGAAGGCTCCGAAGGAACATTCTTGAAAAGCCTTCGTGGACCTTCGTGCCTTTGTGGTTGATGATTCTTCTCCGTGCTATTGCGAAGGTGACCACGACCGATCTCGCGCGCTTGGCCGCCTCGATTTGGCCCCGGTGGGCAGAATTCAACCTTCCGCCGTGGTTGGACCAATGACTGACCGGATCGCGGAAATTCGGTTTGCCGGGAAGCCTCCCTGGCGTGCGTGTTCGCGGACCATCTCTTCGTTGGGCGCGATATCGATGCAGTAGATTTTGTCGTCGGTGACGAAACTTTCCAGCCACTGCACCTGCGAGCCAAGCTTCTGCAGAACGCCGCAGGATTTCTGCGAGATCCCCCGAAGCTCCTGCTGGCTCAATTTCCCAGCGTTGGGGATCTCGCGCTCGATGACATATTTGGGCATGGTGCGCTCCTGTTGGTAAAGTTCTGGGTGCCGCGACCACCGAATTCTAGCAAAGGTCAAAGTCCTCAGCCGCACTTTTCCACTAACGCAAGGCGCTTACCTTCGCGGGCACCGAGCCGACATCCTCAAACGAAAACGCAATCGAAATATTTGGATCTACTTTTCCGCCGATCTCCACATACGGGTAAACAAAATAGTTCAGCGGCGCCCCGTCTTGTGCCGGCGCGAGGTTCAGGTCGCGTCCCTGGGTGAACTGCATCCGATTCACATCATGCGCGCCGAAAAAGTAGTCATGTTTTTCCTGATGCTTCCATGCCTCTGAAATATCCACCGGGACCCAGCCTGTCGAATTTAGATAGAACTCCGCCCAGCAGTGGTAGCCGGGGATCTCGGCGGAGTGTTTGTCGGCCGGAAGCGGGAAGCCGATCTGAAAGCGCGCCGGAATTTTCTCGGCCCGCGCCATCGAAATAAAAACCGAGTGGAAGTCAGTGCAGTTGCCATGTTTCGAATCGCAGGCCCAGAGCGTGTCGCCGTGTCCCCACCCCTCGCCGCTCTTGTCGTACTTCATGGTGCGATAGACGTATTCGTAGATGTCCCTGGCCTTCTCCAGTGGCGTGGTTGCGCCTCTTGTTTCCTGCGCGGCCAGTTGTGCCGGAACTCCTGTCACCGGCACCAAACGATCGGGTTCAAGATATCGTGCCAACTCGATGCTCGGTACCCTCGATGAGGGGGTATCAGTTACTTGTTTTCCATTCACCAGTACGACGTGCTCTCGTCGTGCCACCACATAATCCACCGAGAACTTGTATTCGCCCTTATCGGCTTTCGCAGTCTCGGCGTAAAGCACTTCGTTCCCATATGCAGGCTGGTGAATCTGCTTGAGCGGCAAGTCGCCGTCTTTGGAAGCGACTTTCACGTCCTGGAAGGCGTCGGAATGGGCCAGAGGAATCCAGACCCGCAAGCGCTCGCCGGGGCTGACATTCTTCACCGTGAAGGCATAGTGGAAAGTGAAGTGACGCTCCTTCTGCGCTAGAGCCGTCAGAGACGAAACTACGAGAAACATGCAGAGTAGGGATCGACGCAGCATGACGCATCCTTTCGACGAGTGGTCGCTTTGTTTTAGGCGCTAGGTGACAGGGAAACGGCCGACGGACGTTTTAGGCGGGACTATCGTCAAGTAAAACCGCGGCCGGAAAGTCGAGGTACGCCCTTCATAGTTCCGCAGTCTGCCTGTTGCGGCAGTTCCTGTCAAATCGAGGCAAAGTTTAACCACGAAGGACACGAAGGGAACTGTTAAGCCAACGCACTCCTTCGTGTCCCCAGTGCTTAATGAATTAGGCCGCGACCTAAAACGCCCCCAGTTGCCTGACCGAAGCACCGCCCGTTATCCTTCAGGCCATGCCCAGCACCCTGGTCGAATGCGTTCCCAATTTTTCCGAAGGCCGCGATCCGGCCAAAGTTGACGCCATAGTCGAAGCCATGAAGATTCCTGGCGTCTATCTCCTCGACCGCGAAATGGATTCCGATCACAACCGCTGTGTGATCACGCTGGTTGGTGAGCGAGAAGCGATCCAGGAAGCCGCTATTCGCGGAGTAGGGAAGGCTGCCGAGGTGATCGACCTCACCAGGCATCAGGGCGCGCACCCGCGCATGGGCGCAGCGGATGTCGTGCCCTTTATCCCGATTGACGGCGTCAGTATCGAGGACTGTGTGGCCATGGCGCGCCACGTAGGAGCCGAGATTTCACGACGCTTCCAGATCCCGGTCTATCTCTACGAAGCCGCCGCCACCACACCGGAGCGGCAGAACCTCGAAAATATTCGCCGCGGTCAGTTCGAAGGCATCCGCGCCGATATAGCGACCAACCCCGCCCGCAAACCCGATTTCGGAGAATGTTGTGTGCATCCCACCGCCGGCGCAACGGTAGTCGGAGCGCGCAAGGCTCTCATTGCCTACAACGTCTTCCTGAATACGCCCGACGTGGAAATCGCGAAGAAAGTTGCGAAGGCCGTGCGCTTTTCCAGCGGGGGCCTGCGCTTCGTAAAAGGCGCCGGATTTCTGGTGCGCGGCCTGGCCCAGGTCTCCATGAACCTGACCGACTTCGAGCAGACCCCCATCCACCGAGTCTTCGAATTCGTGAAGCGCGAGGCCGTGCGCTACGGCGTCGTTCCGGTTTCCAGCGAGATCGTAGGCCTGATTCCCAAGAAGGCGCTGGAGCAGGCCGCGGAATGGTTTCTGCAAGTAGAGAACTTCGACTCCTCGCTAATTCTCGAAAACCGCCTCGCGGCGATTATCGGTGGCAAGATGGCCGTCGGCGGCCTGCGCGCCGGAGTCGAGCCCTTCATCGAACAACTGGCCGCTCCCACCGCAACTCCCGGAGGAGGCAGCGCCGCCGCCGCCAGTGGAGCCATGGCCGCCGCACTCGCAAGCATGGTCGCGTCCATGTCGCGCGGTAAGAAAGCGTATCTGCAGTTCGAAAGCCAGCTCAGCGAGGCAATCGCCAGACTCAGCCAGCTTCGCGAAGAACTCAAGTCCGCGATCAACGCCGACGCCGAGTCCTACAATCTGGTTATGAAGGCGTACAAGTTGGCCAAAGAATCGTCTAATGGCGATGCTGGAATTAGCGCCGCTCTGAAACAAGCGACGAGCGTCCCTCTAGGTGTTGCCGAAAAAGTAGTCGAGGTGGCAAAGATCGCGACGAATCTGAAGCCTATCACAAACCCCAATATGACATCTGATCTCACGACCGCAGTCGCCCTGGCCAAAGCCGCCCTGGAGGGCGCGCTGGCAAATGTGGAGATCAATCTCGATTCGCTGAAGGACGAGGCGTTCGTGAGCGAGACGCGGAAGCGCGCCGCGGCGCTGAAAAGGTAAGGGCTTTCTTGAACTATCCTCGTTCCTTCCACGCAATCTACTCCCGTTTGAGCGTTCTAAGACCATGCCGGGAGGACGCACTTTAGTTACCGTCCTGTTCTCCCCATTGGGGCTAAAATAGAAACTACAACGGTTTAAAGACCGACAACATCGCTCAACGTGTGGCTTCCAGTTTGCATCTAAATATGACAGACCCATCTTGAGGCATCTTTCTTGACGACTTCGTTTCGAGGAACTTCTATGAAGAATTTGTGTCTTGCGGTTTTACTGGCGTGCGCAACGGCTGGAATGGCCATGCCGATCGCGTCGTCAGCGCGTTCCATGGTCCCTTCTGAAATTCAGCAACTGTTCGGCATCGACTACCGGTCACTCAAGGATTCTCCCACTGCGCAAGCGCTCAAAGATAAGGTCCTGCCCCAGAACGTGAAGGACTCCGAGACCGCCTTGAAGGGCATCGGCATTGACTCCGAGCACGATCTCGACCAGCTCGATGTCGCCTCCTTCCGCACCGAGAAGAAGGGCATTCAAACCGTCTATGTGGCGCAGGGATCGTTCTCCGCCAAGGCCGTGCTCAAGAAGTTGAAGCTCAAAAAGATCGCAGGCACAAAATACGGCACGGCCGTGATTTACCCGATGGACAGCGGTCTGGTCATGACCTTCCTCGACGACAACACGCTGGCCTTCGGCGAGTCGGCCGCGTTGCACAGCGCCCTTGATACCCGCGACGGCAAGCGCCCATCGCTCGATTCCAATTCTGTGATGACCGATCAGATGTCGGCCGTCGATGGATCGCCGGTGTGGAGCATCCTCGACCAGAAGGGGACCCAGGCCATGATGTTCTCGGTGATGGGCGATGCATCCAAGGTTGCCGACTACGACAGCCTCAAGAAGAGAATTCTAGCCTCTCGCTACACCATGACCTTTGCCAGTGGAGTCAATTTCGATCTAAGCGTGGTCACGGCCGATTCGATGACTGCGGCTACCCTCTCGACGGTGGTCAAGGGCGTCATGCTGTACAAGAAAATGAATGCCAGCCCGATCGAAAAAGTTGCCATTGACGCCGCCACTGTCGATTCCGACAGCTCGAACCTGCAAATCCACTTCAAAAGCGACGACCAGAAGTTCCAGTCCCTGATGAACTCGCCGCTCTTCGCCGCCATTTCACACTAGCGTTGAAGAAGACCGTCAAGAAAGAACCTTTCAAAACTCGCAGCGAAAAAAGAAAAGTCCCGGGATGCTCTCCGGGACTTTTTCTGCGGCTTCTCATCAAAGTTTGATGGCAGCATCAGCCGAACCTCGATTAGGTTAAGATGCCAATCATGATCGGCTCATGGGCTCTTCTGATGCGTTCTCTGCTCGCCTGGCTGGTGGCAACAGCGCTTTGTATCTCGCTCGGGGTTTCGCTTCAAAAACCGCTGTGGGCCGAAGCCCACCCTCCGGCTCTGTCGAGTCCCCTCGAAACGCTCGCCCATGATTTCTGGGAATGGCGGGCCCAGTATCAGCCCTTTTCAAAAGACGATATACCACGCATTGAGCGTCCTCTAGAACGGACGTCTGGCCCTCGGGATTGGTCGAACGCTTCGATTGTTAATCAGAAAGCAGCGCTCCAAGATTTCGAACGGCGATGGAAGCAAATCAACAGGAAGGGTTGGAGCATTGCCGGGCAAGTTGATTACCGCTTGATGGGCTCTGCGCTCGCCCGCGTACGCTGGGAGTTGGATGTAAATCCGCGGTGGCAGCGGGATCCTTCGTTTTATCTTGACCAGACCCTCACCGCGCTACTCGAAGCGATGGTCCAGCCTCCGCCATTCGAGAGGCAGCGGAGCCGCGAGATTGTCGACCGGATGGAGGAAATTCCAAAGATTATCCAGGACGGGAAGGCGAACCTCAAGGCTGTCCGCCCCTTCGCCGAGTTAGCCATCCGGGACCTGCACCAGATTCGGCCCGAACTCGAGCGAATGGAACATGACCTTGGGCCTTTGCTGCACGGCGACTCCGCCGGGAACAAGTCACTCCCAGCTGAATTCCATGCGGCGACCGAGAAGGCCATCGTTGCCCTCGAATCGTATCGAACCTGGCTGCAGACGCAGCTCAACACCATGCCCGAGAGCGCGGCAGTGGGTCGTGAGAACTACGAATTCTTTCTGCACCGTGTCGCTCTTCTTCCTTTTAGCCCGGAGCAACTCCTTTCCATCAGTCGCCAGGAATGGGACCGCTCGATCGCCTTCGAGCAATACGAAAAACAGCGAAACCAGGCTTTGCCCGATCTCAAATTTGCCACCAATCTCCAGGAGGAGATCGAGAGGACGACGCGGGACGAACTGGCGATTCGCAGATTTCTTGAAGACAGAAGTATTCTCACCGTGCCCGCCGGGATCCGGCACTACACCCTCCGGCCCATGCCCGGCTATATCGAGGCGCTCGCCGATTTCGGAGAAACGGATGACTTCACCGGCCCCTCAAGGCTGAATGACGATGGCCTGCGCTGGGTCAGCCCGCCCTCGCCGCAACTGGGATATTTCTGGCTGGCAACGGCCAAGGACCCTCGGCCGGAGATTACTCACGAGGGCGTGCCGGGACACTATTTTCAGATGTGTTTGTCCTGGAAACATCCCGACCCGATTCGCAGACACTATTACGATTCTGGAGCCAACGAAGGCATTGGCTTTTATTCCGAGGAAATGATGCTGCAGACGGGGTTATTTGACGATAGCCCGCGCACTCGTGAGATCATCTACAACTTCATGCGTTTGCGCGCTTTACGAGTCGAAGTGGATGTAAAACTTGCGCTCGGATTGTTCACCATGACGCAGGCCGCCGATTACCTCTCTGAACACGTTCCGATGGACAAGAAGACGGCAGAGGCGGAAGCGGCGCTTTTTGCCACCACTCCTGGGCAAGCGATCAGCTATCAGATCGGGAAGAGTCAGATCCTGCATTTTCTCGCCGATGCCAAACTCGCCCAGGGCAGCAAGTTCAACTTGCGGGCGTTTCACGACTTTCTGTGGACCAATGGCAATGTGCCCCTCGCCCTGCAACGGTGGGAGTACCTGGGGAAGGACGACGACCTCCACACCCTCGATCAGTCGCCGCGATAATCTTCACTCCCGATAAACAAACGTACTGTATTGACAACGTTTTGTATGCACTGTACAAACACGAGTGCGATCTAGGGCGAATCGTCCAGGGCTATTTATGAAGTGTGTGGCAGCACATCCATCCGCCTCTTCGTGCGGTGCCAAGGAGAGACGATAGCTGCATGCGTCCCCATCCCCATTGGATTGACTACTCGGTAATCGGCATTTACTTCACGTTTGTGCTGGGCATCGGTTTCGTACTGAAAAAGTACATGAAAACCAGCGCCGACTTCTTCCTGTCGGGACGGTCCATCCCCGCCTGGATTACCGGATTAGCCTTCCTTTCCGCGAACCTCGGAGCCCAGGAAGTCATCGGCATGGGTGCCAGCGGCGCCAAGTACGGCATCATGACGTCGCACTTTTACTGGGTGGGCGCGATTCCCGCGATGATCTTCGTCGGCCTCTTCATGATGCCGTTCTACTACGGTTCGCGGGCGCGGTCTGTCCCCGAATACCTGAAATTGCGCTTTGACGAGAAGACGCGCGGGCTGAACGCCATCTCCTTTGCGGTGATGACCGTCTTTTCTTCCGGCGTCTCCATGTACGCGATGGGCAAGCTGTTGCAATTGCTGCTCGGATGGGATTTCAACATCGCTATTATCGTGTCCGCGCTCATCGTGCTGGCCTACACATTCCTCGGCGGCCTCACTTCGGCAATCTATAACGAAGTCTTGCAATTCTTTCTGATCGTGATCGGCTTCATCCCGCTCACCTACCTCGGGCTGAAAGATGTCGGTGGATGGGACGGCCTGAAGGCCCGCATCGGCAATGACGCCATGGTCCATTCCTGGAAATATCTGGGCAGCCCGAGCGCGAATCCCATGGGCGTCGAATGGTTCAGCATGTTGATGGGACTCGGATTCGTTTTGTCGTTCGGTTATTGGTGCACGGATTTTCTGGTGGTGCAACGCGCCATGGCCGCCGACTCGATGACCTCAGCCCGGCGCACCCCACTCATCGCCGCTTTTCCGAAGATGTTGTTTCCGTTCCTGGTGATTTTGCCGGGAATGATTGCCGGCGTGGTCTCGGCGGCCAGCATGAGCCCCACCGCTCCAGCGTCGGTCGTAGCCGCGCGAGGCACAAGCAGTGAGATCAGCCTGGAAGGCGGAAAAGGAATCATTCCACCCAAAGTCGATGAAAGCGGCAACCCCCTCATCAAAGACGGCAAGGTCGTGCTCGATTACGATCTGGCAACTCCGATGATGCTGGTTCGTTATTTTCCTTCCGGATTGCTGGGCCTGGGATTGTGCGCCCTGATGGCCTCGTTCATGTCCGGAATGGCCGGCAACACCACCGCCTTCAATTCGGTCTGGACTTACGATATTTATCAGGGTTACATCAATAAGACGGCCTCCGACCAGCATTACCTGTGGATGGGAAGAGCGGCAACGGTTTTCGGCCTGGCCATCGCCGTGGCCGCCGCCTACATTGCCCGCCAGTTCAATAACATCATGGACGTGCTGCAGTTGGTGTTCGCCTTCGTCAACGCCCCGCTGTTTGCCACCTTCCTGCTCGGCATGTTCTGGAAGCGCGCCACCGGTAACGGCGCATTTTGCGGGCTCCTCGGAGGCACCGCCGCCGCCGCCCTGCATCATGGACTGACGATTCCAACCGGCTCGGCGCCGGGGGTTAAAGGCGGGTTCTTCGGTTTAGTGATTCATCAGTATCCGAGCGAGATGGCACAGAATTTCTGGACGGCAATCTTCGCTTGGACCACCTGCTTCACCGTGACCATCATCATCTCGCTGCTAACCAAGCCGCGCCCCGATGAGGAACTCAAGGGATTGGTATACGCTTTGACCGACAGGCCGAAAGATGTGGGCCTCGCCTGGTACCAGAAGCCCGCAGTGCTGGCGGTTGTGGTGCTGACGGTGCTCGTGGTCCTCAACTGGGTTTTCTGGTAGCAGGCTGGGCCGATAAGCGGGAGAGTCTAGAAAAATCATGGGATTCGATATCCGGTTGCCGATCGGCATGATGTTCAGTGTGTTCGGCGTTCTCGTAGGTGGCTACGGCGCAGCGACGAGGGGCGACGAGATGTACGCCCTCCATTCGCTCGGACTCAATGTCAATCTATGGTGGGGACTGGTCATGCTGCTGTTCGGCGCGTTCATGCTACTGCTGGCGCGCCGTGGAGCGGCAGCCGCGCGGTCGCCAATTAAGACGCCCGGTTCGCAACCGCATTAGTCCCCCAGACCACCCCCGGTTGGGCCGAAAGACGGGTTTGCCGGTGAGGCCGGGTGAGAATTGCCCGGCCACGTTCGATAAGGCGATTGCGCCGAATCCGCAAGTCTGGGGAGTTCGAGTTGAGGCTCGCGCACCATCGTCAACGCGCCTGGCTTGAATGTGATTTTCTCCGCACTCCCATCACCATCCCCGTAAGAAAATTGCGGCACAATTTGTTGCAATTTGGCAAGAATGGAGGCTCGCTCGCCTAGCGACATGGCCACATAGAGTTCGTCAAGGCCACGCTTCAAGTCCGCCCAGGCCAGCTTTACACTTTCCGTATACGCGACTTTGGCGCAGCCGCTCGGCAAAACCCGTTCGTCGGGATAAAAAAGCTCTTCGAAAAGCTTTTCCCCCGGACGCAGGCCGATGAACTCGAATTCCTGGCGCGGCTTGCCGGAAAGACGCGCCAGAGTTTTCGCCAGGTCCGCGACCCGGACTGGCTTTCCCATGTCAAGCACCAGGATGTCGCCGTTCCGCCCGACTGCGAAGGCTTGTAACACCAGGCTGACCGCCTCCGAGATCGTCATGAAAAAACGGGTGATCTCAGGGTGGGTAATGGTGATCGGCTGGTTCAGCCGGATCTGTTCCTGGAAGAGCGGGATCACGCTGCCATTCGATCCGAGAACATTGCCGAAGCGAACCGACACCGAACGCATCCGCTCCCCGGGCCACGCGGCGAGAATCAATTCTCCCACCCGCTTGGTACAGCCCATAACGTTCGTCGGGTTCACCGCCTTGTCGGACGAAATCATCACAAAGGCAGCGCATTGAGAATTCTGGGCTACATTCAGCAAGGCCAGCAGCCCGAAAACGTTGTTGCTGACCGCCTCTTCCACGTTGTCTTCCATCACCGGCACGTGCTTGTAGGCGGCGGCATGGAAAACGATCTCGACCCCGTAAGCCTGGAATAGGTTTCGCATGCGCTCCGGATTGCTGAAGTCGGCGACGCAGAATACGTTGCGTTCATCGTCCTTGCCGCCGCCCTTGCACTCATCCTCGCCCTGGGCCAACTGGCGCTGCAGGTGAAAGATCCCGGTTTCATTCTGGTCGAGGCACAAGAGCAATCTGGGGTTGTATCTCCTGATTTGACGGCACAGTTCGGAGCCGATTGACCCCGCTGCTCCGGTCACCATGACCACACGGCCCCGGATATGTTCGCGCACCGATTCCAGATCGAGATCGACCGGGATACGCCCCAGCAGGTCCGCCAGTGAAACATCTCGCACCTGCTGCAGAGTGACTCGACCAGCGATCAATTCCGCCATCTCGGGGACCGTACGGAAGGCTACGCCCGATTCTTTACAGAGAGCGACGAAGCGGCGCATCTGCGCCTGGTTAGCGGATGGAATGGCGATCAGAATCTCGTCGATTCTCTGCTGGCAGGCTACTTTTGCCAGCGCCTCGACCGGACCGAGCACGGGCACGCCCAAAACCCGCAGCCCCTTCTTGAGCGGATGATCATCGACACAACCGATTACCCGATAGCCGGTCTCCCCTTCCCCTTCGTGGATTTCACGAATGATCATCTGGGCCGCGTGTCCCGCGCCCACCAGAAGTAGACGTTTTGAGGTCGAGTCTCGACGCACCGTTTCCGCCCACATGCGGGAAAGTACACGCACTCCGGTCAAAAGCGTAAAAGTGAGCAACGCTTCCAGCATGTAGATCGAAAGCGGAAAGGTTTTCAGTCCCAACCCATAGCGCACGATGACGAAGAACGATAACGAGCCGGTGAGAATGGATTTCGCGACGTCTACCGCATCGCTGATCCCGGTATAACGCCACCAGCCGTGCATCAGATTGAAAAAGGGCATGGCCCCGAGGCGAACCGCAATGAGGATGGGGGCCGTGGCCCAGAGCAGGCCTGCATCCGGCAACCGGAACTCGAACCGCAACAGCCATGCGCAGACGAGCGAGCACAGGATCAGACTCGCTTGCGATACCAGCACCAATAGAGACCGGCAACGCAAGAGCGCAGAAGAGTGCTTATTGGTTTTCTTCATAGCACAACCGGGTCACTTCCTCGGTTACAAAGATGAGTTGCAGACATGAGTTACAGGTGTTCGTCACGGACACTTATCTGCTGGATCGGCAGAGATTGGCAGTAGCTTGAGGTGGGTGAACGATCTCGCGTGCATTAGCCTTGGACGGGTGGGGGAAGCTCGCCTTCCGGGCGTCGAGCGATTGCCGCGGATTTCAGGACGCCTAGTGTTGCACGCCCTCCGCCTTCAGCACTCTCCAGAGGGTCAGCGTCATGATCTTCAAGTCCAGCGAAAGCGACTGCGCTGCCATGTACTCCGCGTCGTAATCCACCTTGCGGGGAATCTCCAACTCATCGCGGCCATTCACCTGCGCCCAGCCGGTAATTCCTGGAACCAGGCGATGCACGCCCCGGCGGGTGCGGAGCGCAATCAGGTCTTGCTGATTGAAGAGCGCTGGACGAGGACCAACCAGACTCAGATCGCCCCGGCAGACGCTGATC
>OBLU010002573.1_pt1 | contig 16621 bp, 14 predicted proteins | sample 1518681 | NCBI WGS metagenome assembly OBLU01 (sample SAMEA3539304, study PRJEB22396) | soil metagenome | biome: tundra; feature: field; material: soil | place: USA | collected 2010-05 | depth 0.15 m | reverse complement strand
CAAGACCCACGCGTGATTGAAGCGCGCCAGCGACTGGACAAGCTCCATCAACTGAAATGAATTAATGCGTACCGGCGGCCGCGGGTTCTAACTCGCCGTCGCCCGCCGTAGCGGGTTGCGGCGTTTGGCCTGCGTGATGCGTGTGCCCACTGCGCAAGAACGGGACGCGGTCGAGCACGTGTTCCTGGAACCATTCGAGCCAGAGATAAATCACCGGCGTAACGAAGAGCGTGACCAGCTGCGAGAAAATCAAACCGCCAACAATGACAAGACCCAACGGACGCCGCGACGAACCGTCCGAACCATAGCCAAGCGCAAGCGGGATTGCGCCCATAAGGGCAGCCAGCGTGGTCATCATGATGGGACGAAAGCGTTCGATGCTCGCTTCATGAATCGCTTCCCTGAGATTCCAGCCTTCATCAATTCGTTGCAGCGCAAAATCGACAACCATGATGCCATTTTTCTTCACGATGCCGAGGAGAAGGAAGAGGCCGATGACGCTGTAAAGCGAAAGGGTGGAATTAAAAATCCAGAGAGTGAAGAGACCACCTACCACCGCAGGCACGATCGCCGGAAAAAGAACGGTAATGGGATGGATGTAACTTTCGTAAAGAATACCGAGAATCACATACATGACGAACAGCGCCGAGATGATCAAAAGCGGCAAAGCATCGAAAAGTTGCGCGAAAACCAAAGCCTCACCCTGAAACGTGCCCTGAACGCTGGGAAATTTGGGGCGCACCTCGTTAGCGGCCTTGTCGATGAATGTTTTAGCGTCACCAATCGCCACGCCGGGGAGCAAATTGAAGTTGATTGTCACGCTGGTAAACTGGTCGAAATGATTGACCGCCTGCGGTCCAACAATTTGTTTCGTGCGCGTGACGGCGCGAAGCGGAACGAGGTTGCTGCTCGTACCGGTAGTGGCGGTAACGCCATTGGAGCTTGTATTGGACGAGCCTGCGCCGGGGTTGCCTCCCGGTGAATTACCGCGGACATAAAGATTATCGAGATCGTCGGGGCGCGCGCGCTCATTGTCGGCGACTTCGAGGATGACCTGATACTGATCGTCCGGTTGCTTGATCAAATAGACATAATTTTGAGAGTAAGCGGTGCGGAGCAGACTTTGCACCGCTGCGGTCGAAACCCCGTAGGTGGAAGCACGCGCGCGATCCATTTCCACAGTAAGGTTGGGCGTGCTGTTGTAATAATCGGAACGCACGGTGGAGAAGCCTTTGAACTCGCGCAGCTTCGCCATCAACTGATCGGCCGCGGCATAAACATCGTCGGGCACAATGCCACTGATGGTGTAGGCATATTGTCCCTGCGTTTGATTGGTCGCACCAACGTTGATTTGCAGCACCGGATTCGGCTGCATCACGGCGGTAATGCCGGGGAGCGAGCCGATCGATTTCTGCAATTGCAGAATACACTGCTCAATCGGCGGCCGCTCGTTCTGCGGCTTCAGGAATAGGAACATAAGCGCCTGCGACGAAGCGGAGCGACTGGAAAAGCCGGCCAGAGTGAAAAACTGCGCGACATTCGGATCTTCCCGTAACTTTTGGTTTACCTGTTGCTGGTAGGCGTGCATTTGCGCAGGGGAAGAACCCTCCTGCGCGATGAAAACTCCCCTGATGAAACCGCTATCGCCGGGTGGTAATAGCGTAAATGGTAGGTGCGTAAAGAAAAACCAGAGGCCGATGATGCAGGCGAGCAAGATCGGCACGGCCAGCCACGCACGATCGAGAAAGGCGTCGAGATACCTTCCGTAGGCGGCGATTACTCGCTTGATTCGGTCCCCCACCCACTGTTCCACCCGCGTCTTTTTGTGGCCTGGTCCATGTTCGCGCAACAGGCGCGCACACATCAACGGCGTTAGCGTGAGAGAGATGAGGCCTGATGCAAAAATCGCGACGATAATTGTCACAGAAAATTCACGAAAAATTCGCCCGAGCAGACCAGGCAAAAAGACCAGCGGAATAAAAACGGCCGCGAGCGAGATCGTCATCGCAAGGATCGTGAACGAAATTTCGCCGGCGCTGTTGAACGCAGCCTGGACGACGGATTCGCCATGCTCGGCGCGCCTAACGACATTTTCCAAAAAGACAATCGCGTCATCGACCAGAAACCCGATGGCCAGCGTCATCGCCATCAAGGTGAGATTGTTGATCGAGTAATTGAGCGCGTACATCACAGCGATGGTGAGCAAGAGCGAGAGGGGCAGCGCAACGACCGGAATCAAGGTGTCGGTCGCACGACCGAGGAATGCGTAGATGACCAGCACGACGAGCACGAAAGAAATAAAGAGTGTCGTTTGCACGTCATGCACGGAATTAACAATGCTTTGCGAGCGATCGAAGATTGGGATGAGTTTGATCGACCCCGGAAGACTCGCGTTCAGCTCCGGAAAAAGCGCTTTGACGGAATTGGCGACGGCGACTGCATTTGCGCCTGCCTGACGCGAGACCGCCAGCACGACCACCGATCCGGGCGGATTGAAACCGCGCGCCCAGAATGTTCGCGAAAGGCGCTCGTCCTGCACGCTCTGGCGAACATCAGCGACATCGCGGAGAAAAACCGGCGAGCCATCTTTGTTTCGCGCGACCATCAAATTGCGATAACCCTCCGCATCGTCGATCTGGCCGTTCGGTTGCAGAACGAACGTGCGATGCATACCATCGAATTGACCCGCGCCCGAATAAACGGTGCCGGCTTTAATGGCATTGGCGAGATCGTCCATAGTTAAACCCCGCGTCGCCAACGCGGCGGGATCAGCTTTGACCCTAATCGCCGCCTGAACGCCATAGACACCTACCTGCGAAACCCCGGGAAGAATCGCAATGCGCTGCTGCACCGCGGTCGAAGCGTACTTATATAGATCGCCGTCGGTCAGCGTATCGGAAAGCAGTCCGAGCAAATAGACGGCCTGGTCATTCGGATTGGTTTTGGTGAACGTTGGCGGACTCGGCAAATCGGACGGCAATTTGCCCGTCGCGCGTTGAATCGCGGCCTGCACATCGGTGGCCGCATCAGTGATGCTTTTGCTTAGATCGAATTGTAGCGTGAAGGAAGTATTTCCCTGCGTGCTCTGGCTGGTAATGAGGTCAAGCGAGGGAATTTGCAGGAATTGTTTCTCGAGCGGCGTGGCGACGTTATTCGCCATCGTCGTCGGGTTCGCGCCGGGATAGGAAACGGTCACGTTGATGACTGGGTAATCGACCGCCGGCAGATCGTTGACGGCGAGCTTTCCGTAGGTCGCAAGGCCGGCAACGATAATGGACAAGGTGAGAAGGACGGTCATCACCGGCCGTTGAATGAATGGTCCGGACAAACCGGAGCCGGTGACCTGGATCAGCTTGGACGTGTTCTTCTGTTTCGCGCTGGCATCCGGTGCCTGGTCGAGATACTGCTGCCGATTCGGCGGCGGCGAATTCGATTCGCCGTTATGATGCCCATCACCTTCCTGATGAGAGTTCATCCTTTCGCGCGATCTCCATTTGGCTTGTAAGGTTCGGGCGCAACCTTCACCCCAGGCGCCAACGCGATTTGCCCGCTGACGACGATCGTCTCGTTCGCCTGCACACCGTTTTCGATCACAATCGTGTCACCGTCCTGTCGTTGTCCCGGTTTCACCGGGCGCATATCGACCGTGTTGTCCGCCTTGATGACAAACACATAGGGGCCGTTCTGGCTGATTTGCACTGCTTGCGACGGAACCAGCTTGGCATCTTTTATCGTGTCGAGAATCAGGCGAACGCGCACAAATTCCTCGGGCCAGAATTTTCGATCATGATTCGGTGTCACCGCCCGAGCTTTCACCGTGCCGGCACCGGGTTGCACCGCATTATCTATGAAATAAAGATCGCCTATCGCGGGCGGGTTCGCGTCATTCGGCGTGTCAGTTGTGACTTTCAAAGTCGGCCCGTTCAAATAGGGACGCACTTCCGGCAGGTCCGTCTCTGCCACGGTAAAGTCAGTGTAAATCGGATCCAATTGTTGGATCGTTAGAAGCACGGCGCCGCCGTTGCCCCCGGCGACGACATTGCCAACGTCGACATTGCGCAAGCCCGCGCGGCCATCGATCGGCGAACGGATGTTGCAGTAATCCAAGTTCACTTGCGCGGCAGCGACCGCCCCTTCCGCGCTTTTCACCTTCGCTTCGTCATTATTCACCGTGCCTTGCGCAAGGTCGAGATCCTGCGGAGCGTTCACACCTCGCGCGCGAAGATCTTGCTGACGTTTCAGCGTGATCTGATCCAGAATCAGCTGCGACTTGGCCTGACCGAGCTGGCCTTGGGCTTGATCCAGCGCCGCCTGATATGGACGCGGATCAATGGTGAAAAGCGGATCGCCCTTTTTTACATCTGCGCCATCCTGAAAATTACGCGCAATAATCTGGCCGCTCACTTGCGACTGGATTTGCACGGTTTCATAAGCCGCGCACGTGCCGATTTCATCGAGATAAAGCGGGACATCCTTGGTCGTCACTTTGGCGACCGCGACTGGCCGAGCCGGTGGCTGTGTGACGGTGGCCGCGTTTCTTCTCTTCGCGTACACGCGCCAGAAAAGGAAGACGGCCATTACGATAAAGAGAATATACGCCCACCGCGGGATGGATCGGATCGTGGTTCTGGCAGATTTCGTTTCCATTTTATCCCACGCGTCGCGACGTCCTCATCTTTATGGTCGCATGACCATTCTTGCTCTGACTGTTCCGCCCCAGGCGACTGCTTCTTCGTCGAGAAACTTTATCCTCTGTTTCCGCCCTATCGTGAATTACCGACAACACGCGCATACAAATTTGTAATTCCGGTAGCGAAATGCCGGCGAGCAACTCGCCTCGAAGCTTTGCCGCCGCCGCATTGATGCGCGCGATGATCCGATGCCCTCGGTTTCCCAGGTGGACAGTCTTACAACGGCGATCGTGCGATGCGTTTTTGCGCGCGACCCAGCCGCCTTTTTCCAAACGATGAAGCAACGTGACCAACGTCGGTTCTTCGATACCGAGCCGCGCGGCGATTTCGGCCTGCGTCAATGGATCGGACGCGAGGGACAAGTGAAGCAGTGTGCGCCATTTCGCTTGAGTAAAACCCATCGGTTTGAGCCGCGCATCGAGCTTCAAACGCCAAGCGCGAGCCGTCCCGTGAAGAAGCGGACCAAATGCCTCAAGTTTCGACATAACCGATAGTTAGCATGCTAACTAATTCGATTCGGAGGATTGTCAAGGTTCCCCACTGCCACTTTCCTAGCGGAGGACAAGCAACTCATCCGGAGGTTACTTCAAACAGGATGATCTTCCAATTGCGGTAGTCCTCAAATTCTTGCAGTGGCTTCGCGTGCAGCGGCACCCAATGTTCGTTCGACTCCGCTTCCGTTTTCCGTTCCGGGCGCACGAGAAAATAGCGCGCCTCCCTTGGCAGATCTTCCACCGCGCTCACATAGACCAGCGGTCCGCGCACATAAAAAAGAAATGGCTGAAAATCGGGATCAACCGCATACAGCCGTTGCGAAACCGGAACGAGCGCGTCAATTTGCGCGGCGATCGCTTTTACTTTCTGATGTTTCCGCAGATGCGGAACGATGGCGAACGCGTAGATCGAGACACACACGCAGGCAAGAATCACAACTGTCGTGACGGTACGCTGTCGATCTTGCGGCAAGAACTTCTTGCCGCCGAGCCATCGCGGCCATTCCAAATTTTCCGCCGTTAGAGTTGCCGCGAGCAACCAGGACGCCGGCGCAACCAACGGCATAGTGTACCGCGGAAGCCAGCCCGGAATGAGATTGACAATCACCAATGGGATTCCGATTCCCCAAATTAAACCGCGCGCAATAATGGTTTGCCGGTCAAAAGAAAATTTCGCGCCCCTGACTAACGGCAAGAGCAAGAGCCAGGGCAAAAAATAGCCGAGACTGCGAGGAATATTCCGTATCCAGCCGCGAAATTTGAAATCCGCCAGAGCCAGCCACAATTGTCCCTGCCAAGCGCGGGCGACACGACTGCCGCCGGCCATCTGGGCGTAAGGAATCGCCCAGGCGGCGAAGATCGAGAGCATAATGATGAGTCCGAGCGCATGCGGAAGATTCCAAATTTTTCGCAACGCGCCTGCTTGCCAGAGCACCGCGATGACGACGGCGTAAAAGAAAACGAGATGGGTCGGTCCTTTCGCCAACAAACCGAGCCCGAGAAAAATCCATGGAATGGTCCAGGTCAGCCACGGCGATCGTTTTTGTTCCCACCAACTCAGCCAACAAACAAACGCGAGAGCGAAGAGCGAAACATAAAGCCCTTCTATTTCGATCAAGCGTCCCTTTTCAAAGATTCCGAAGTTGGTCATCCAGATGAGCGCCGCGGTTGTCGACCCGCGCCCGCCTAAGCTGGCGCGCGCGATAGTTACAAACGCGATCGCTACCGCCAGAACGCAAATGGTTGAAGGCATTCGTGCCGCCCATTCGTTGCGCGCTCCGAAAATTTTGAAGGACGCGGCAACGAGCCAATTCACGAGCGGCGGTTTACTGAAATAGCGTTCACTTCCAACCTGCGGAACAATGTAGTTGCCGGTTTCGAGCATCGTGATTGCTGGCAAAATCCGCCGGCCTTCCTCGCCTCTGATTTCCAGCGAGCCGAGGGCTGGGAGATAAATTACCGCCCACACCAAGAGAACAACTAACAAGCTCTGCCCTCGTGAAATCATTTGTGGCTCGACGTTGGACGCTGCACCCCGGACGTTCAAACAGAATCAAACGGTGGCTTGACGGTAATGCCTCGCAAAGTTAGGTTAAGCGCCTAGTCCGCGCTGGAGGGAGTGGGAACAGATGTCCCACTCTTTTTAGTCTGCGGGCTAGATGTTTTTTATGAATGCTGAATTTATCGCCATGCTCGATTACCTGGAGAAGGAGCGCGGAATAAAACGCGAGATCCTGCTCGAGGCGGTCTCGAGCGCGCTGCTCTCGGCATCGAAAAAAAGCGTCGGCGCCGCGCGCGATCTGCGCATCGACATCGATCCGAAGACCGGCGATATCCGCGCGCTGGCAAATCTTGTCGTGGTTGAAGACGTCGCGAATCCGCAGGACGAGATCGCGCTGGCCAAGGCGCGCAGAATTAAAGCGGACGCGAAAGTCGGCGACACGATTGAAATAGAAGTCACGCCGAAAAACTTCGGCCGCATCGCCGCGCAGACTGCCAAGCAAGCGATGATGCAACGCATTCGCCAGGTCGAGAAGGAAATGATCTACGAGGAGTTCAAGGATCGCGCCGGCGAAATCGTCAGCGGCACGGTGCGGCGCTTCGATCGCTCGGATGTGATTCTCGATCTTGGCAAATTCGAAGCGATCATGCCGCAGCGCGAACGCGTCGTGGTGGAAGATTACAATGTCGGCGATCGGCTTCGCGCTTACGTGGTGGCGGTCGAAAACGGAATCCGCGGGCCGGAGATCATCGTCTCGCGCAGTCATCCGAATTTTGTGCGGCGTCTTTTTGAATTGGAAGTAAGCGAGATCGCCGATGGCACAGTCGAGATTCGCGGGATTGCGCGGGAAGCCGGGTATCGAACAAAGATCGCGGTCACGAGCGCGACCGAAAAAGTCGACCCGGTCGGTGCGTGCGTCGGCATGCGCGGGTCGCGCGTGAAAAATATCGTCCGCGAATTGAACAACGAAAAGGTCGACATCATCCGGTGGAGCTCCGATCCGAAAGAATACGTTTTGGAAGCGCTCAAGCCGGCCAAGGTTAAGAACCTGGTTTTCGATACAGAGAAAAAAAGCGTCAAGATTTCCGTGGACGAAGACCAGCTTTCGCTCGCGATCGGCAAGAAAGGACAGAACGCGCGTCTGACTTCACGACTGACCGGCTGGGAAATTAACATCGACAAGGACACTTCGGCCACGACCGCGGTCGAACAAAAAGTCGCGCAAGCTGCGCAAACTCTTTCGGCGGCGCTGCCGATTACAGAAGAGCAAGCGCTCACGCTGGTGAAATCGGGCTTTACGAATTTGGAAGGTTTGGGCGACGCTGACGTTCAGGATTTTGTGGACATTCTTGCGGTGGACGAAGCGAAGGCGCGTGAAATTCACGAGGCCGTACATCGAGAAGACAACGCACAGAAAGATGGCTCTGCTTAAATGCTCGAGCCATGAAGAGAATTTTTGACAACAGCAATGGCAACAAAGACAAAGAGCAAGACAGCGACAAAAAAACCGGCCGCGCACAAGGCGGTCAAGGCCGCTGCTTCCCACAAGTCTGCGACCAAGGCAAAAGTTGAGAAGAAGGCGAAAGTAGATTCGCACGCCAAAACTGCGCCTGCGCACCATACCGCACCGGCGAAGAAAACTCCCGCGCATCACGCGCCGGTAGCAAAAACCGAGAAACCTTCTCTGGCGCCGCGGCGCCAAGTTGAGAGCGTTTCGTTGATCGACGAAAAAAAGCCGCAGAGGAAGACGGTGGACGGCGAAGTAACAAAGAAGAGCACTGTCCTGCCGCCGATCTCACGTATTCGCGCATCGCTCGAAATGCCGCCCGCGCCTCCAAAGCCCGAACCGCCGCCGGCCAAAATCGAACCGGTACCCGCTATTGCTCCGTCTGCTGTCGATAGTGCAGCCGCAACAGTCCCCGCGCCGGAACTTGAAGCGGAACCGCAAAATGTCATTCACATCAAGCCACCGATCATCGTCAAGGACCTGGCAACACAGCTTGGCGTAAAAAATTTCCAACTCATTAAAGAGCTGATGACGGAGTTCAACGTCTTCGTGAACCAGAACCAGACGATTGAGCCCGACATCGCGACGAAGATTGCGGAGAAACACGGATTTATTCTCGAAAAAGAGCGCCGTGAAAAAGGCGGAGGCGTTCACAAAGTCGAGCAAGTCGTCGTCGCGCCGCCGCCGCCGGTAATCGAGAAAGAAGAGGAGCTCACACTGCGCGCTCCTATCATCACCTTCATGGGCCATGTCGATCACGGTAAGACGTCCTTGCTCGATGCGATCCGCAAGACCCGCGTCGCGGCCGGCGAAGCTGGCGGAATTACGCAGCACATCGGCGCGTATCAGGTCGATTACAAAGGATCGAAAATCACGTTCATCGACACACCTGGCCACGCGGCCTTTACCGCCATGCGCGCGCGCGGCGCGAACGTGACGGACATCGTCTTGCTGGTGGTCGCGGCGGACGACGGATTGATGCCGCAAACACTCGAGGCGATCAATCACGCAAAAGCGGCGCCGCACGTGAAGATCATGGTTGCGATTAACAAGATCGATCTCCCTGGCGCCAACATCGACAGGGTAAAGAAGCAACTGCAGGAGAAAGGCCTTCAGGCGGAAGATTGGGGAGGCGAAACGATTGTCGCACCGGTTTCCGCGACGAAAGGCACCGGCATCGATCACTTGCTCGAGATGATGGCGCTGCAGGCGGAAGTGATGGAATTGAAATCATCGCCGACCGCGACGCCGCGCGGCACCGTGATTGAAGCGCAAGTCGAAGCGGGCCGCGGCCCGACGGCGACGGTGATTGTGCAAATGGGCACGCTCAAGGTCGGTGATGTATTCATCTGCGGCAGTTACAGCGGCAAAGTGAAATCGCTCCTCAACGACCAGGGCGAACCAATTAAGGAAGCTGGTCCATCGACCCCGGCGAAGGTGCTCGGCTTTACCGGTCTTCCAAACGCGGGCGATGAATTTCTGGTGATGAAAGCGGAGCGCGATGCGAAAACTCTGAGCGAAGAACGATTGGACGCGAAGCGCACCGGCAAACTCAACGTGCCGCAACGCGCCACGCTCGAAAGTTTGCTCGAAGCAGCCGATGGCAAGAAGCTTTTGCGCATTGTGCTGAAATGCGATGCCCAAGGCTCGGTGGAAGCGATCGTCGGCGCGCTCAATCAGATCCAAAGCGACAAGATCGATCTGGAAATCGTTCACTCCGCCGTCGGACCCGTTTCCGAGTCCGACATGCTGCTGGCCAGCGCGTCAAATGCTGTGGTGGTGGGCTTCAACGTTAAAGTCGAGAACGTGGCGGTCACGGCCGCGAAACGCGAAGGCGTCCAGGTCAAATTGTATTCGATCATCTACGAATTGATCGACCAGCTTAAGGAAGCGATGGCCGGCCTGCTCGATCCTGAGCATCGCGAGACGGTCATCGGCCACGCCGAAGTGAAGCAGGTCTTTAAGCTAAGCAGAGGGATCGTGGCCGGATGCTTGGTTACGGATGGACGCATTGCGCGCACGGCCCGCGCCCGTGTTCTTCGCCGGCGGCAGCCGGTTTACGACGGCGGTCTTTCCACGCTGCGCCGGTTCCAAGACGACGTGAAAGAAGTTCGCTCCGGTCTGGAATGCGGCATCAAGCTCGGCGATTTCAGCGAATATCAAGTGGGCGACATCATCGAGTGCTATCAACTCGAGCAGGTCGCGCAAAAACTTTGACCGAAGTTGAGATGTTGAACAGTTGAGAAACCCGCTGCTTCACTTCTCAACCACTCAACCTCTGAACTCCTCAACTCTTCCAATGAAGCACCGAAAATTGCGCGTGAACGAACTTCTCAGGCGCGAACTCAGCGCCATCATCACGCGCGAGATCACGTTTGAAGGCGCGCTGGTTACGATCAATCAAGTGGACGTGACTCCGGACCTGAAGAATGCGCACGTTTACGTAAGCGTCCTGGGTTCGGCCGGTCGCAGCGTGATCACTCAACTCGAGGCTCAGCGGGTTGTGTTACAAACGGAACTCGCGCGACATGTCGTTTTGAAATATACGCCGCATCTCATTTTTCATCTCGACGATTCAATCGAGCGCGGCACGCGCATTATCGAGATTCTTCAGGAAATCGAGACACCCGGCGGCAAGAAAGAGTGAGCGCTGCTATTTTCTCGAAAATCGGACAAGCGCTGCGCGACCATCAACGGTTCGCGGTCTTGAGTCACGTGCGGCCCGATGGTGATGCACTCGGCAGCGAGCTCGCGCTTGCGCTTGCGCTCGAAAAACTTGGCAAAACCGTCCGCGTCTGGAACGAAGATGGAATGTTGGAAAAATACAACTTTCTTCCGCGCGCCGAATTATTAACCAAACCGCCAGCCGAAAAAGAAGATGTCGATGTTGCCATCGCACTCGATACCGCCGTGCAAAGCCGCCTCGGCAATACGGTCGACGCAATCGGTTCGGCGAAACTTTGGATCAATATCGATCATCATCCGAGCAATCCGGGTTACGGCGATCTCGTCTATATCGATCCCGTCTCGCCGGCTACCGGACAGATTCTCTTCGATCTTATCACCGACCAAAAATTGCCGCTTACCCAGGAAATCGCCGAGAACCTTTACGTCGCAATTTCCACCGACACCGGGTCGTTCCAGTATCCGAACACGACCGCGCGCACTTTCGAGATCGCGGCCGAGCTTATTCGCGCCGGCGTTGATGTCGGGCGCGTGAGCCAACAACTTTACGAAAACTATCCGCGTCGCCGGATTGAATTGTTGCGCGAGTTGCTCGGAACCATGCGCTTCGAAGGAAGGGGGCGTGTCGTCAGTTTCAGTTTGAGCCTGAAGATGGCAAAGGATCTCGAGGTTCTTCCGGAAGACAACGAAGGTCTGATCGATCATCTCCGCTCAATTCGCGGTGTGATCGTGGCGGTGTTTTTTGAAGAACTGGCGGAGGGCAAGGTGCGCGTAAGTATGCGCTCGAAAACGGAAAAGGCGGATGTGTGCGCCATTTGCACAAAGTTCGGGGGCGGTGGACACAAGCTCGCGGCCGGAGCACGCGTTCGCGGAACACTCGCTGAAGTCGAACGGAAAGTCCTGGAGGCAATTTGTGATGTCGTCGACTGTAACTCCTGACGGCGTCCTGCTCGTCGACAAAGCCGAGGGCATGACCTCGCACGACGTTGTCGCGGTGCTTCGACGCAAACTCGACATCAAGAAAGTCGGCCATTGCGGAACTCTCGACCCGATCGCCACTGGTCTGTTGCTGCTCACGATCGGACGCGGAACCAAGATCCAGGATTTGCTGATGAGCGAGGACAAGGAATACGCGGGAACGCTTTCGCTCGGTGTGGCAACCAGCACGCAAGATCGAGAAGGTGCAGTTGTCGATGAACGGCCGGTTCCTCAGCTAAATGAAAGTGAAATCCGAGCGGCCTTTGAAAAATTTCGCGGCGATTTCTATCAGATGCCGCCGATGGTCTCGGCGATCAAACACGGCGGCGTTCCGCTTTATAAACTGGCGCGCCAGGGAAAAGTGGTCGAGCGCGAGCCGCGCCTCGTCCACGTCTATCGTTACACCATCGATCAAATCGCGCTGCCGGAAATCGGTTTCAGCGTTATGTGCAGCAAAGGTTTTTATGTGCGCACTTATGCTCATGACATCGGCGAAGCGCTTGGTTGCGGGGCCCATTTGAAATCGCTGCGCCGCACCAAATCCGGACGATTCGATGTTGCGAACGCCATTTCCGTCGATGAAATCAAAAACGGCGAACGCGACAAGATCCTCGGCGCAATCCTGAGCCTGCCCGAAGTTTCCCGGATGCGCGGCGCTTAGCTCGAGACCGACAATGGAAGTCTTGCGATCGATCTCCGAACTCGATCAATTGCGCGGCCCGCTGTTCCTCGCCATCGGTGTATTCGACGGCGTGCATCTTGGACATCAAGCGGTCATTTCCACTTCAACGCGCCACGCCCATTCGGCGGACGGAACGCCAGTGATCGTGACCTTCGACCCGCACCCGGCGAAAGTCTTGAGACCAAGCGACGCACCGCACTTGCTCACGGCAACGCACCACAAGATCGCGCTCATCCGTTCCCTCGGAGCTGGTCATCTACTGGTGATCAAGTTCGACAAAAACTTCGCCGCAACTTCGCCGGAGAATTTTGCCGAGCAGCTCGTCCGAAATTCAAAACCACTGCGCGAGATTTGTGTCGGCCACGAATGGTCGTTCGGCAAAAATCGCGCTGGCAATCTCGATCTTTTAAAGAAACTCGGCGCGCGTTTCGATTTTGACGTGGTGGGAATTCCACCGGTGAAAACGAACGGCGCAGTCGTAAGCAGCACGGCAATTCGCCAAGCAGTTGAGGCCGGTAATCTAACGAAAGCCGCAGAGATGCTGGGACACGAGTACACCATCCTGGGAACGGTGACCGGCGGCGAAAAACTGGGAAAGAAAATTGGATTTCCGACCGCGAATTTGAGCGCGCACAGTGAGCAATTCCCTCCAAACGGCGTTTACTTCGCCGAGGCATGGCTCGAGGGAGTGCTCCTTCACGGTGTGGTAAATCTTGGATATCGCCCCACGGTCAGCAGCGGAGAGCCCGAACGCATTCTCGAGATTCATCTGCTCGATTTCGATCGCGACATTTATGGCAAAGATCTGGAAATCCGCTTTGTCCGATATCTTCGACCGGAAAAAAAATTCGAAAACGTGGATGCGCTGGTTCGGCAGATAGATGTCGATGTGCGACAGGCGCGCGGACTTTGCGCGGCGTAATTAGCTAGCCGGTCGGCGTTTCGATCGCGATGCTTTGCCTCCGAGCGAACGCGAAAACGTGACCGGCGCTTTTTCAATTTGGCCCGCGGACAAAGCTTGGCGCTGAATAGCCGAAATTTCGTGGTCGATCTTCTGGATTTCCGCGAGTAAGGCGTCTTTGCGCTCGGAAAGCTTGACCAGTTTTCGAAGGGTCGCGCTGGGAATGTTCGTGGGCATCCCCTGACTCTGCGCGACCGGATTAGGATTGCAACCGCCTAAGATTTCGCACCTCTGGCGTCTTACGAATCGCGACAATCACAGCGCATGCACCGACAACAAGTCCGCTGCCAAACGCAAAGACGAACAGAAGCCAAATCGGGAAGTTTGACAACCGCACGATGCCTTCATTCACAAAGCGACCGCCACCCGAAAGTGTGTAGGCAATCGCGCTGCCCAAAGCGGTAATTCCGACAAGAATTATCCCACGCATCGAACGGCGCTGGTGCTGGACGGCCGGCAGCCTAGACATAACCCTGGCGGCGAAGCCGTTGTCGTCAATGTAGGGCGCGGCCTCGAGCAATTGTCGATCGAGCACGTCTTCCTCAGTCATCTCGTTCATGTTATCAGTTCGGTCCCCAAGCCGCCAGCGTTCGTTTCAATTTCTCTCGTCCGCGCAGGACGTTCGTTTTCACGGTGCCGAGCGGAATGTCGAGAACGCGCGCGGCTTCGTCATGCGATAAGCCATTTTGACAGCATAACAGCACGGCCGAGCGCTCGTGCAATGGAAGTAAACTCAACGCGTGCATGAGATCGTGCCGCAGCGCAGGATCGACCGTCCGCGTGTCCTGTTCGGTTTGTAATTGCTCTTCATCGATGCCGACGAGTTCTTTTCGTTTCCGAGCGTTTTCGCGAAAAGTGTTGTAGGCGATTCGATAAAGCCAGGTGGAGAAACGCGCCTCGCCACGGAAACTGCGAATGTTTTTGTAAGCGCGAAGGAAAGTTTCCTGCGCGAGATCGTCGGCCAGAGCGACATCGGTTCGCGTAAGCTGGCGAAGCACACCTCGCACGCTCGATTGATGATTCCGAACCAGTTCGGCGAAAGCATGGTGATCATCATCGAGTAAAACTCTTGCGACGAGGTCCGCATCAGTTAGCGCCACGTCCGCAGGTTATGGCAACGGCGGAGGATTGTCTTTCTTTCCTTCCAATTTCCAAACGAGCAAATAGCCGAGGCCAATCACGAATGGAATAGCACCCAGACTCCAGACACCACCTTCCCAATCGTTGACCGCGCCGAAAAACAGCATGAGACCGATGCCGACCATAACAAGGACAACGCCGCGACGCATGTCCGATCGTTGACGTACCGCCGGCGGTGGCGGCGCGAGCAAAGCCGCCGGCACTTCCTGGCCCTTCTCCACCATCATCCGGATGGTTTTGTGCATCATTCGGTTTCTGGAGAAGCCGAAATACATAATCAATCCCACGATCAAAACGGGCGCTCCGAAGACCGACATCATCACGACAGCAACAATCGGCACGACCATCTCGGGAACCTCTTCAGGGGAATGAGAGGATATGCCGGAGTGGTCAGTGTCTTCGTCACTGTCTCCAATGGTGAAGTGGAAACCCTTCTTGTGTTTCTTATCCATTTTTTGCTCCCATTCGCTTTCGGCGGTGGGGCTTGGCGAAACGGAGGCGACTGGACTTGAGGAAGCTTGAGACGCGATGGCCGGGCTTTGGCCCCAAACGGTGCAGGCCAGCACGATGGAACAAAGGCTGGTGATAAACAGTGTCTTCATAGGTATCATTTGTAAGTGAGATGCGCTTTGCGCGCTCTTTGGATTCAAGATTCTGACATATCTCGTGGCAATTAAAGGTTGCGTCTACGAGGGGGTTCGCCATTATTTCTACCCGCTCGGGATGCGGGTGTAGCTCAGTGGTAGAGCACCTCCTTGCCAAGGAGGACGTCGCGAGTTCGAGTCTCGTCACCCGCTCCATATTTACGATGACCAAGCTGATCACGCGAATCGCGCCGGATGTCGGTTGGTTGCCGATAAGTTTTGCCAACATTTATTTCATCGGGCGGCCGGGTGGCAAATGGATACTGGTGGATGCCGGTTTGCCAGGTCGCGCGAACGAAATCGTGGAAGCGGCCGAAGCTCGCTTCGGCGCGGGCTCTCGGCCGGAGGGAATTATCCTCACCCACGGCCATGCCGATCACGTTGGTTCCGCGCTGGCTTTGGCGGAAAAGTGGGACGTGTTTGTTTACGCGCATCGGTTGGAAATGCCGTATCTCACGGGCAAATCTCCTTATCCGCCAGCCGATCCAACCGTTGGCGGCGCGATCGCGTTTCTTTCCCGTTTCTTCCCGACCCACTCCCATAATTTGGGAGAGCATCTGCATCCACTTCAACCCGGGAAAATTCCCGGCGTGACGGGCTGGAGATGGATCGCTACGCCGGGACATTCTCCAGGTCACATCTCGTTGTTCCGGTCTTCCGATCGCGTGCTGCTGGCGGGCGACGCGTTTGCGACCATGAATATGGATTCGTGGAGCGGTCTGCTTACCGGCAGGCAAACACTGGCGCGCGCAGCTTCGCCGTTCAATATAGATTGGCAGGCGACGCATTCATCGGTCCAAGAGTTAGCCAGCCTGCGACCGAATGTTGTCGGGTGCGGACATGGCATTCCGATGCGCGACGCGGACTTGCCTGAGCGAGTAGAAGCGTTCGCGGAAAAATTCCGTGCGCCTAGGCACGGACGTTATGTTCGGCATCCCGCCAGGACGGACAAGAATGGAATCGTCGATCTTCCACCAGCGCCATTCGATCCCGTGCCGTTGGCAACGGCCGCTTCGCTGGTCTTAGTTGGTATCGCTCTGGGCGCCGGTTATCTCGACAACGAGAAGCGGCGCTGAACTGCAGACACGGCAGAAAAATCCCGAGCTCTTTATCAAAAGTTCGGTGGCGATCCAGTTCTGATCGGCGGTGGCGTCGGCCTGGCCGCGCCGGCCTGGTCGAGCGTGTCGATGTTGGTTGGATCGGTAAAACCACCGGGCGGCGGCGATGTCTTTTGATCTTCTATATCGATTAAGATGAGATCCAGCTCGGGGAGTTTCCCAGAAAAACCGCTGACCAATTTTCCTTGCAGCAACTTGGAAAGATCGACATTCAAAATGT
>OBLU010002572.1_pt1 | contig 16621 bp, 17 predicted proteins | sample 1518681 | NCBI WGS metagenome assembly OBLU01 (sample SAMEA3539304, study PRJEB22396) | soil metagenome | biome: tundra; feature: field; material: soil | place: USA | collected 2010-05 | depth 0.15 m | reverse complement strand
CGCCGCCGGCGTCGCACACCGGGCAATCCAGCGGATGGTTGCCGAGCAGCAACTCGACCATCGCCTTGCGGGCCTGGCGCACCTCATCGCTGTCGGTCGCGACGATCATGCCCTCGCTCACCACCGTCGTGCAGGCGGTCTGGAGCTTGGGCATCTTCTCGATCTTCACGATGCACATGCGGCAAGCGCCCTGCAACGAGAGCCCGGGGTAATAGCAAAAAGAAGGCACTTCAATGCCCACGCTCTTGCACGCTTCAATCAGCAGCGACCCAGCGGGAGCCGTGATCTTCTTGCCATCGACAGTGAGACTTACGTCAGCCATGATTTTCGTAGCGCCGGCGTCTCGCCGGCTGTCCGGCGGGCGTCTTCGCCCGCCGCATATCCTCAAACTTCTGTAGCCGTTGTGATCGTAACGACTGTATGTCCTGCGGGCATTCGCCCGCCTATCGAGCCGGCGAGACGCCGGCGCTACACAGGCACCGGCTCCCCCACTTTCTCAAACGGGCACGGCTTGCCTTCCAAATGGTCCTCAAATTCTTTTCTGAACTTCTTGACGAACGCCATGGTGGGCATCGCCGCTGCGTCTCCGAGCGGACAGAATGTTTTCCCCAACATGTTTTCAGCTAGGTAATAAATGTTGTCGATGTCCTTCTTCAGCCCCGCGCCCGCATGAAAGCGCGTGAGCGTTTTCTTCAGCCAGTCGGTTCCCTCGCGGCACGGGATGCACCAGCCACAACTTTCATGCTGATAGAACTTGATGGTGCGCAGCGCGAACTTCACAATGCAGGTCGTGTCGTCGAGCACCACAACGCCTCCGGATCCAAGCATCGAACCCGCTTTTGCCACCGAGTCGAAATCCATGGGGATGTCGACTTCCTCCGGCAGCAGCACCGGCGTGGACGATCCGCCCGGAACCACAGCTTTCAAATCGCGCCCGTTCGAAATTCCGCCGCCGACCTCATAGATCATCTTTTTGAGGTTATAGCCCATCGGAAGTTCGTAGACGCCCGGCTTGTTGAGATTTCCCGACAGGCAGAACAGCCGCGTTCCGCCATTCTTCGGCGTGCCAAGTTTCGCGTACCAATCGGCGCCACCCAAAATGATGTGCGGCACAGCGGCCAGTGTCTCCGCGTTATTAATGACCGTCGGGCCGCCCCACAGGCCGACCACGGCAGGGAAGGGCGGACGGATGCGGGGAATGCCGCGCTTGCCTTCGAGCGACTCCATCAGCGCCGACTCTTCGCCAACTTCGTAAGCGCCCGCTCCACCGTGCCAATAAATATCGAGATCGTATCCGCTGCCGAAAATGTTCTTGCCTAAAAAGCCCTTGGCGTACGCGTCCTTGATCGCTTTCTGCATGATGACCGACAGATAGCGATACTCGCCGCGGATATAGATGTATCCGGTATGCGAACCGACCGCGAGCGAGGCGATTATGACCCCTTCAATGACCGCGTGCGGATCGTGTTCGAAAATCAGGCGGTCCTTGCAGGTGCCGGGCTCGCTCTCGTCGCCGTTGCAGAGCACATATTTCGGTTGGGCCGATTGCTTCGGGACAAACGACCACTTCATTCCCGCACTGAACCCGGCGCCGCCCCGTCCGCGCAGGCCGGAGTTTTTCACTTCATTGATGATGGCGTCCGGCTGCATGGCGAGCGCCTTCTGCACGGCCTTGTAGCCGTCCAGTTGGAGATAGCGATCGATATCCGTAGCGCCCTGACCAAAGCGCTTCGAGATAACGCGGACCTCGTCGGGATGGGAAACTAATGTCGCCATTGGAAATTTGTGATTTGTAATTGGTAATTGGAAACCTTGCTATTCAATTACAAATTACAAATCACCAATTACAAATTCTTCTTGCACTCGTCTAGAATCTGATCCATCTTCGCGGTCGTCAGGTTCTCATGAAAGTCGTAGTTCACTTGTGCTGCCGGAGCCCAACTGCACGCGCCAATACACTCGACTTCTTCCAGCGAGAACAAGCCGTCTTGGGTAGTGCCCTTGTGGCCGATGCCCAGCTTCTTCTTGCAGTGGTCGAGCAGTTCCTCGCCCCCGCGGAGCATGCACGCGATATTGGTGCACACCTGCACGTTGTACTTCCCGCGCGGCTTGGTGGTAAGCATCGAGTAGTAACTGATCACGTTGCGGACTTCCAGTTCGGTGAGGTCCAGTCTCCGCGCCAGTTCCGCGATCACCTCATCGTTCAGACTGCCGACCTCATCCTGCGCATAGAGCAGCGTAGGCACAAGCGCCGACCGCCGGGTCGGATAGTGCGAAAGCATCTCGGCAAAGCGAGTCTCGAATTCTTCGGAAAACTTCATGAAATTTGTAATTGGTAATTTGTAATTTTACCGTTTCAAGTACGTTTCCGGGCTGACTGTTGCGTCGCGGTAAAGATGGCTGTCAACTCTTTAGACTCTTGCAACAACTCCTTTAACAGTGCCACGCGGACTATTTCTGCCTCAGCCAGCATATCCAACCAGAATCCACTCTCGTCCGCTTCTTCCGCTATGATGCCAATTCGTGCCGCAAACTCTGCCCTTGATCTGGCGCGGCAGGTCGCCCGGCAGTTTGCGGCTACCGAAGTCCCACATCGCAGAAGCTGTTTCCCCATGACCTGTGCGTCTGCGGTCCGTGGCAACGAACGATAGAGTTTCACCACCCGGAGCGCAAACGACTTCGTCCGTGCGCGCAACTCATCCGGAGTCATGAGCTTTCCAATTACAAATTACAAATCACCAATTACAAATGCTCTACCGGTCGATGTCTCCCAGTATCACATCAATACTTCCGATGGCCGCGACCACGTCGGCAATAAGCCCCCCTTCGCACATCTTGGCCAGCGTCTGCAGATTTGCGTAGGACGGCCCGCGCATGTGCACGCGATACGGCTTGGCGGTTCCGTCGCTGACGATGTAGTATCCCATCTCGCCGCGCGGCGATTCGATCGCCTGGTAAACCTCGCCCGCTGGAACCGTGAAGCCCTCGGTGATGATCTTGAAATGGTAGATGAGGGCTTCCATCTGGGTCTTCATCTTTTCGCGGTCGGGCAGCACGACCTTGGGCGCGTCGGCTTTTATGGGTCCTTCCGGCATTCCCGCCAACGCCTGCTGCACCATGCCAATCGATTCCCGCAACTCCTCGACGCGGCAAATGTATCGTGCGAATACATCGCCTTCGGTGCGGACCGGCACCTTGAATTTGAAGTTCTCGTATCCGCTGTAAGGCGCATCGCGGCGCAGGTCAATGTCGACCCCGCTGGCGCGCAACGTTGGACCGCCTGCGCCCAGAGCAATCGCGTCTTCCGCGCTCAGGCGGGCGATGCCCTTGGTGCGCATCTTGAAAATCGGATTCCCGGTCAGCAGGTTTTCATATTCATCCACGTTGCCGGGAAAGCGGTCGGCGAATTTCTTGATCTTCTCGAAGAATCCCAGCGGCGGCTCCAGCGCCAACCCGCCAATGCGGAAATAAGACGTCATCATCCGCTGCCCGCTGACCATCTCGAAGAAGCGCAGAACGTCTTCGCGCTCGCGGAAGCAATAGAGAAAGACCGTCATCGCGCCGAGATCCATGGCGTGCGTTCCCAGCCAGACCAGGTGCGAATTGATGCGGGTGAGCTCATTCATCAGAACCCGCATCCACTGTGCCTTCGGAGGAATCTCCAGCCCCAGCAACTTCTCCACTGCCAGGCAGTAGGCGAGATTGTTGGTCAGGGGACAGAGATAGTCGATGCGATCCGTCAGCGGCACAACTTGCTGGTAGAACTTGGCTTCGCAGGTTTTCTCGATGCCGGTGTGCAGGAAGCCAACCTCCGGCTTAACCCGCACCACGGTTTCCCCGTCAATTTCCAGCACCAACCGCAGCACCCCGTGCGTCGAGGGGTGTTGCGGCCCCATGTTCAGGACCAGGGTGCGGTCGCCCGAGGTAGTTTCTCGGCCGGGCTCAGCGACAGTAGGGGGAAATTGCGTCATGACCTACCGGTAACCCTCCACCGGGTAGTCCTTCCGCAGCGGATGGCCTTCCCAGTCATCGGGCATCATGATGCGTTGCAGGTTGGGATGTCCGGTGAAGCGCACTCCAAACAGATCGAACACCTCACGCTCATAGAAATTGGCCGCGGGCCAAACCGACGTGACCGATTCGATGGCCGGACTGGAGCCGTCAAGGCGGGCTTTCAAACGCACCCGCTCTTTTCCCGGGATCGAAAGAAGATGATAAACCACCTCAAACCGCGGCTCCGAGGGATACCAATCCACGCACGTGAGGTCGGCCATGTAATTGAACGGGCAATCTGTAGAGTCGCGCAAAATGGCGCAAACTTCGCGGATTGCGCCCTTCTCGATCCAGATCGTAAGCTCGTCGCGATCGAATTTCACCGCCTGCACCACTGAGGCGTTCCATTCCACCAGGCGGCTCAAGGCGGGATGCGGCTTCAACTGCTCGATATCGGTGATTGGGGGAGTTAGCGGCATCAGACATCTCCCCGCTTGGCGCCCGTCAGTCCCCAGTCGAGCACGCCTTTTTTCCATACATAGAAGAGGCCGACCATGATGATCGCGATGTACACCATCATCTCCCAGAAGCCAAACATCTTCAGTTCGCGCAGGATCACCGCCCAGGGGTAAAGGAAAACGGCTTCCACGTCGAACAATATAAAGAGCATGGCCACCAGGTAGAACTTGACGGAGAATCGTCCCTGAGCGTCGCCGATGGGCTGAACCCCGCACTCATAAGGCGACATCTTTGCCCGACCCGCTTTATGCTGGCCAATCAGCCAGGAAAGGATCACAATCGCGCTCGCAAGGGCTGTGGCGATGCCGAAATGCATCAGGAGGGGCAGGTAGCGAGCGAAATAATTGTCCGGCATAGGAGGAGCTATATATAATCTGCGCTGAGCGCAACCGTAAACCTTCTAGATTAGTTTTGGCTGGCAGAAGTGTCAAGCTAAGTGCGCGTTTTAACAGTAGTTTCATCCGGCGGAGCCTGTCTCGACGGGACCGGGGAGAGCCTGAACGTCATGATCTTTGGCTTTAATACCGACATTCGGCACGAAGAAACCATCTACCACGTGCAGAGCGAAGCGCGCGAAGGCGAACAGTTGCTGCAGACGCAAGTCTTCGTTCAGGGCCGCTGCATCGGGAAGCGCGCGGTCCCTTATGGCTCCAGCGCGGCGGAAGCCAAGATCAGCTCTCAGAACAACGATCAGGATAGAGAGAAGATGCTGCGCGAACTGCATCGCGAGGTGCTCGACGCCATCCGCGATGGCAAGCTCGATTCCATCTTCGACAAGCGCGATACACCGGAAACGCTCGCGGCGGTGAAAGAGCTTGACCTCGAGTGGATCAATGCCCGGTCCGTGCATTCGAGCGGCGCCTTGACGATGCAGATCCGAGTCACCGACGGCGGCGCCACGGTCGAAGGCGCTCGCCTCACCCTCCGCTTCGCCCGGCCCGACGCCGCGCCCTACTACGCACAGGTTCTCACCGACGCCAAGGGCAAAGCCGAGATGAACGTTCAGGTAGATGAAAAGTCACTCGCCGATTCCTCCGTACTCGTGCAAGCGAGTTTCGCCGGACGAACCGCCACCCGCAAGTTCCAACTGCGCGCCGCGATCTAGAGTTGCTCGTGTGGCGACGGGCGCCCTCGCCCGTCCAAGCCGAGCGCAGCTCGGCAGTGCCTGCGGTCGCAGCAACTCTGGATTCGCCATAGTTTCCGCCTGCCTCCGGCCATGGGCTGCAAAATGCGAATTGAAAGTGCGACAATTGATCCGATGAATCTAACCATCAATGGCGAGAACCAGGTTTCTTCGGCCGAAACTCTGGGCGCGCTCGTCGAGCAACTCAGCATGAAGCCGGACCGCGTAGCGATCGAGCTGAACCGCGAAATCGTACCTCGCGACCAATGGCCGCAGACTCCACTGCACGACGGCGACCGGCTGGAGATCGTCCACTTCGTCGGCGGCGGATCGGGAGATGCCTGTCTTAGGGCCCAGCGTCGTGTCCCGTAAGTTCGCGGTATAAGTTTGCGCTGTCATCCTGAGCGAAGCGAAGGACCTATGCATTTGCTTGTGGCGCCGGAATGCACAGGTGCATCGCGCATTCAAGTACGGAGGTCCTTCGCTTCGCTCAGACATGACACTGTGGATTTATGTCGCGAACACGGGCGACCACACCGGATGCATTCGCAGGTGCCCGGCCAGATTTGCGGCAAGTTTGGCAACCCGTTTCGCAACCTGCTAACCTGATTTCCAGTGGCCCCGTCGTTCAACGGATAGGACTTCAGTTTCCTAAACTGACTATGCAGGTTCGATTCCTGCCGGGGCTACCAGCTATCCTCCGCTCGCGCCCGTCAGGTCATTTCCCGGAACCGACACTGACGTGAAAGCCTCGCAGCACACGCAGCCGTGATGCCCATCACTGACGCCGCATTGCACCACCCTTTAAACTCGCGATGCTCCTTGACCGCTAGCCATGGGGAGATAATTCCCCGATCTCGACTGCCGCGAACCCCCTCCCTAGTCGGTAGTTGAGCCCGGCCTATTTGTAACCAATACCAGATGCGACGGAGGAATCCTATGAAACGCATCTGGCGGACGGTGACAGAAGCACTCTCGATTTCGCATCGAGCCTTGGCCCCCATCGCTGACGCCTGAGCCAACGCTGCGGGAAAAACATAACCGAACCATTCAATCAGAATAATAAGGAGCGGACTTATGAATAACTCAACGCAACAGCGGAGCTGGATTTTTGGAATATGCGGGCGAGCGGGAGGCCCCGCGCTGGCGGTAGCGGTCGTGCTTGGGCTAGCGGTCGTTGCGGCCCCATCGGCGCAAGCTCAGACTTACACTTTCAGCGTACTGTATACGTTTACGGGCGCGCCGGACGGCGGTTTCCCCTCGGGAGATTTAGTACTGGACGAGGGCAACCTGTATGGCACTACCACGTCGGGGGGAGTTGCGTGCACCGCGTTGGGTGGCTGCGGGACGGTGTTCAAGGTGGATGCGACCGGCAAGGAGACCGTGCTCTACAGCTTCACCGGGAGTGGCGGGGACGGCGCCATTCCCAATGGAGGTTTAGTGCTGGACGCGCAGGGCAACCTGTATGGCACTACGTACCAGGGCGGAGATCTTGCATGTGCCGGGGGAGGGGGCTGCGGAACCGTGTTCAAGGTGGATAAGACCGGCAAGGAGACCGTTCTCCACACCTTCACCGGGGGGGACGGCTCAAGTCCCTACGCAGGTCTAGCGTGGGACGCGCACGGCAACCTGTATAGCACTACCTGGGGCGGCGGAGCTTACAGCGCGGGGACGGTTTTCAAGCTGGATACGACCGACACGGAGACCGTGCTCTACAGCTTCACCGGCGGGGGAGACGGCGGATGGCCCACCGCAGGCCTAGTGCTGGACGCGCAGGGCAACCTGTATGGCACTGCTCTCGGAGGCGGCGATCCTGCATGCGCGTATGGCTGCGGGACGGTGTTCAAGCTGGATACGACCGGCAAGGAGACCGTGCTCTACAGCTTCACCGGGACCGGGGGAGACGGCGAAGGTCCCTCGACGGGGTTGGTGCGGGACGCGAAGGGCAACCTGTATGGCACTACCCAGTCGGGCGGAGATCTTGCATGCAGCGCGCCGCATGGCTGCGGAACGGTGTTCAAGGTGGATACGACCGGCAAGGAGACCACGCTCCACACCTTCACCGGGACTGGGGGAGACGGCCTGGATTCCCAAGGAGATTTAATGCGGGACGCGCAGGGCAACCTGTATGGCACTACCTGGGTCGGCGGAGCTTACAACGGGGGGACGGTGTTCAAGGTGGGAACGACGGGCAAGGAGACCGTGCTCTACAGCTTCACTGACGGGGCGGACGGCGAAGCTCCCGGGGCAGGTTTAGTGCGGGACACACAGGGCAACCTGTATGGCACTACTACCCAGGAGCAGCGCCCCCCTTACTGGCAGGGAACGGTGTTCAAGCTCACACCTGCGACCACGACTACGACTACGCTTACGTCTTCGCCGAATCCGTCCACCTATGGTCAGGCGGTGACCTTTACCGCAGTGGTCACTTCCAAGTCCGGTGTGCCGCCAGATGGAGAAACCGTCTCCTTCATGAAGGGCAAGACGGTATTGGGAACGGGGACGTTGAGCGGCGGCACGGCTAAGTTCACGACCTCGGCCCTGCCAGCGGGTAGCAACTCGATCACGGCGGTGTATGCCGGTGATTCGAACTTCGCCGCCAGCACGTCGAAGGCAGTGAAACAGGTGGTCAGCAAAGCCACGACCACGACCACTTTGGCTTCGTCTCTGAATCCGTCGAAAGTTGGGCAGTCTGTGACCTTTACGGCGAGCGTGACGCCGGAGTTCAGCGGCACGGCCACTGGGAAAGTTGCCTTCTACGATGGCACGACGCTGCTGAAGAGTGTGGCCCTGAGCGGAGGCGCGGCAAAGTACACAACCTCGACGCTGACCTCGGGCAAGCACAGCATCACGGCGACGTACAACGGCAGCACGGATTTCACCGGCAGTTCTTCGGCACCGCTGACACAGACGGTGAATTAGGGATCGGCGTAACTGCGGCCACCCCAGGTCTCGCGCTTTTCGAGACCTGGGATTCGGCACGCGGCCGGATGTCCCCGCCCCCTAAAATGAGTTTTGTAATAATTACAGCGTAATAAGTACCCGCGAGTGTCTCTTTAACCACACTCGACCCCGAGCATTATCAAAGACTTGCAACGCCGCCGTTCGCCCTGCTCTACCGCTTTCCGCGACCGGGGCGCGCCTAAAGCTAGCTCTTTCTCTCTTCCGCCATCACCTTCCGGAGCGCGCGGTTGATCCTAGTCTGATAGCCCCGGCCCTGCTTTTTGAACCAGGCTAGAACGTCGGCGTCCAGTCGCAGCGTGACCGGCTTCTTGAGGGGCTTGTAGTATTTCGGCCACTCGCGGACCAGATCCAGCGGAAGTTTCTCCCCGTCGGCGGAAGCCCGCAGCCGGGCAATCTTCCGCCGCTTCTTCACTTGTTTTCGTTGCTTCATAAGGTATGTATATCGTTATACGTACAATAACGCCAGTACAAAATGTTCCACGTGAAACACTTTGTACTTACAATTATTGTACGTACATTTGCCGCACCGGGCGGGCCGAGCCTGAGCGGACCCACCTTGACGGGAGTGTCGCCCCACGTAAGTCATTGCAAAACCAGCGCCCCGTTGCCGTATAATTAGAAACACCGTGCTCAAATACTCAATCGTAGTTCCTCTCCACAACGAACAGGAGAACGTCACCGACCTGTACGCGCGGCTTAAGTCCGTGATGGAAGCGAGCGGCGAGACCTTCGAGATGGTGCTGGTCGATGACGGTTCGATCGACGGCACGTTCAATCTGCTGCGTGAGATTGCCGCCATCGACAGCCGCGTGATCGTGGTCAAGCTGCGCCGTAATTTTGGCCAAACCGCAGGCCTCGCCGCCGGATTCGACCATGCCCGCGGAGAGTACATCATCGCCATGGACGGCGACTTGCAACACGATCCCTCCGACATCCCTCTGTTCCTCGAAAAAATTGCCGAGGGCTACGATATCGTCAGCGGCTGGCGCAAGAATCGCGTCGACAATTTCTGGCTGCGCCGCATCCCTTCTCTCTGCGCCAACTGGTTCATGGCCAAGTTGAGCGGGGTCGACATCCACGACTTCGGCACCACTTTTAAAGCCTACCGCCGCGAAATCCTGGGGCAGGTTCCGCTCTACGGAGAGCTTCACCGCTTCATCCCCGCACTGGCCTCGTGGTATGGCGCGTCGATCGTCGAAGTGCCCATCAAGAACGTGAACCGGGAGCGCGGGGCTTCGCATTACGGAATCTCTCGCACCTTCCGAGTCTTCTTCGACCTCATCACCATCCGCTTCCTGCTCAAGTATCTTTCGCGCCCATTACACTTCTTCGGCACGGTGGGGATGTTCAGCATTTTTGCGGGCAGCGCCGTTTCCTTCTGGCTCGTCCTGGAGAAGGTATTGCACCACACCGACATCATGTACCAGCACGGCCCGCTGATGCTGTTCTCCGCCGTGTTGTTGCTGGCGGGCCTGAACATGCTCGCCGTCGGCCTGCTCGGAGAAATGCAGGTGCGCCACTATCACGAGCCTGCTCAGCGCGCCCCATACTCCGTCGATCGCGTCCTGCGGGCGCAGAGCGAAGAGAGCACCATCTCGGAATAATTGCAGAGGTAAGAGGTCAGATTGCTGAGGTGAAGATCCTCCGATGACGGCCTGTCAGAGACTTTGATTCCTACCTCTGCAATCTGACCTCTTACCTCTGACCTTATCGAGGCGTTATAATTTCAACCGCCGCCATGCCAACCACAACTCAGCTCGAATTGCGTCTTGCCAGCCGGATGTCGCGGCTCGGCACTGAAACCGCCTTTGAAGTCCTGAGCCGCGCCCGCGCGCTCGAAAAGCAGGGCAAAGAGATCATTCACCTCGAAATTGGCGAGCCCGACTTCGACACTCCTGCCAATGTCATCGAGGCCGGTGTCGACGCGCTCCACAAGGGATGGACCCACTACGGCCCCGCCGCCGGTCTGCCCGACCTGCGCCAGACGATTGCCGACTATGTCAGCCGTACCCGCAACGTCCCGGTGTCAAGCGACGAAGTGGTCGTTGTCCCAGGCGGCAAGCCAATTATTTTCTTTACCATGCTGGCATTAGTTGATGAGGGAGACGAAGTCATCTACCCCAATCCCGGCTTCCCCATCTACGAGTCCATGATCAACTATGTCGGCGGACGCGCAGTGGCAATTCCGCTCCGCGAAGAGCGTGACTTTTCCCTCGATGTCAAAGAACTGGCCTCGCTGATTACCGACCGCACCAAGTTAATCATCCTGAACTCGCCGCACAACCCAACCGGAGGCACGCTTACCAAGAAAGACATTCTCGAAATAGCCGAGGCCATCGGCGACCGCAACATCCTTATTCTTTCGGACGAAATCTACAGCCGCCTCATCTTCGAAGGCGAACACTTTTCCATCATGAGCGTACCCGGCTTCAAAGAGCGCACCATTCTGCTCGACGGCTTCTCCAAAACCTACGCCATGACCGGATGGCGCATGGGCTACGGCGTAATGCGGCCCGACCTGGCCGTGCCCATCGCGCGCCTCATGACCAACTCGACCTCCTGCACCGCCAGCTTCACCCAGGTTGCCGGAATCGCAGCGCTGCGCGGCGACCAGTCCTCGGTCGACAAAATGTGCGCTGAATTCAAGCGCCGCCGCGACGCCTTCGTCGCCGGCCTGAACAAGCTCAAAGGTTTCTCCTGCCGCATGCCGAAAGGCGCATTCTACGTGTTTCCGAACATCACCAAGACCGGCTGGCCGTCGAAGAAGCTGGCCGACGCGCTGCTCGAAGAGGCTGGAGTAGCCTGCCTCTCCGGCACCGCCTTCGGCGAATACGGAGAAGGCTATCTCCGCTTCAGCGTAGCCAACTCGCTTGAGAACCTGGTCACTGCGCTGCTGCGGATCGAAGACTGGGTAGGGAAGAACCTTCGCTGACCTCCGTTGTTGGTGTAATGGGGATGTTTCGCCAACTATCCCTCAAAGCGGTACGCATAGCCTCGGGGCGCGTGCCAGGCTTTGTATTTCGTCAAAAGAACGATGCAGCATAAAATATGGAGCGTCACGTAAGCGTTAGGCCCGCAAAATAGGGAGAGCATCTTGGCCGCAAAAATTCTCATGGTTCTTAGTGCGAGCATTATCTTTACGCTTGGAGTCGTCCACCTCGTCTATACGTTCTGGGGGCCAAAGCTCATGCCCCGTGACCACGCGCTGCAAATCAGCATGAGCCAGATTTCACCTGTCATTACGAAAGAAACAACAATGTGGCGGTGTTGGGTGGGCTTCAATGCCAGCCACAGCATGGGACTTATTTTGTTCGGCTTGGTTTTCGGTTTTCTCGCATTGGCTCACGGCCAACTCCTCTTTCAGTCACCGTTCCTGCTCGTTGTCGGGCTGGCAATGCTTGGTGGTTTTGTTGTGCTCTGCAAGGTTTATTTTTTCAGTGTGCCTCTCACAGGCATCAGCATTTCTTTGGCCTGCTATGTCGCCAGCATTGCGCTATCGCGGCCCTAACAACGGGCTCCCAGCCGTCGCGGGCAACAAGCGCATCGCGTTCACCGCGACCGATGTCTTCCTGCGGCGCAGGGGCTTTTACATCGAGGTCGAAGGCCTGGATGGACACGCGTTCATCTGCGGCTCGATGGACCGGCACGAATCGCTTTGCCCAAATCCTCGACTGGATCCGTCGGCATATCAAACCCCTTATTTACACGTACTCATTGGCTGTTGATAAACTTCCGTTGACAACTCGCCAGCCAGACTTGGTGTAAACTCTCCCCGCTATGGCAAACATCGATAAGCATCCCGCCGGCTCCTTCTGCTGGATTGAACTCCACACCACCGACCAAACCGCCGCCAAGAGCTTCTACGGCTCTCTCTTCGGCTGGGCTCCCCATGACAATCCGATGGGTCCTAACGATTTTTACACCGAATTCAAACTCCAGGGCCGCGAAGCCGCTGCCGGATGCACCCTGCGCCCCGAGGAGCGTTCGCAGGGCGTCCCACCGCACTGGTTGATTTACATCGCAGTCGAGAACACCGACGCGGCCGTCACCAAGGCGCAGCAGTTAGGCGGCAAAATTCTTGCCCCAGCTTTCGACGTGATGGATGCCGGCCGCATGGCGGTCGTCCAGGATCCCACCGGCGCGGTTTTCTGCGTCTGGCAGGCAAAGAAGAACGCCGGAATCGGAATCGCCCACGTCGCCGGTACGCTTTGCTGGGCCGATCTGAGCACGCCCGACGCAAAACGCGCCTCCGACTTCTACTCCGGCCTTTTCGGATGGCAGTTGACCACCGACCCAAAAGATCCTTCCGGCTACCTGCATATCAAGAACGGCGAGCATTTCATCGGAGGCATTCCACCCGCCGCCCATCGCCAGCCCGGAGTCCCGCCACACTGGCTAGCCTACTTCCTGGTGGATGATGTGGATGCTTCTGCCTCCAAGGCCAAACAGATGGGTGCCAATCTCTATCTCGCTCCCATGACGATGGAAGGAGTCGGCCGCATGGCAGTGATCGCCGACCCGCAAGGCGCGGTGTTCGCGATCTTCAAATCGGCACGCTGAATGTCAGGAAGCGCGGATCACAAACCCACGTTGTCATCCTGAGCGAAGCGAAGGACCTATGCGTTTTCTTGCCGCAGCGGAATACATGGGTCCTTCGCTTCGCTCAGGATGACATACTTATTTCGTGGTGAGCGTCACCCCCGCCTGTGACCCTGCTCACTGAACCCTGCGACAGCGCCGGTTACGCTCATCCTGCAAGCCTATGCGCCGTTTCCCGCCTTGCCCAACGCCCGGCGTAAGCGAAGGAGCAACCCCATGTCTATTCAGAATTCGACCACCGGCGAAGTCCTGCGTTCCTACAGCATTGACGAACTGAAGCAGCAGGCTACATTGATGAGGGGCTATGACCTCGCCGCCTTGTGCGCAGCCACGTCCGGGCACGCCGGCGGCACGCTCTCCATCATGGACATCACCGCCGCGCTCTACCTTCGCGTCGCCAACCACGATCCCAAGAATCCTAACTGGCCCGACCGCGATCGTATCATCTGGTCCACTGGCCATAAGGCGCCCAGCCTTTACCTCGGCCTCGCCTTCGCCGGCTTCTGCCCGAAAGAAGACGTCGCGCTCCTGCGCAAGCTCTATTCGCCCTATCAGGGACATCCGCACTGGCTCAAACTGCCCGGCGTTGAAGTCTCCACTGGATCGCTCGGCCAGGGTCTGAGCATTGCCGTCGGCATCGCGCTCGCCGCCAGGTTGGACAAGAAAAATCACCGCGTCTTCTGCATCATGGGCGACGGCGAGCAGCAGGAAGGCCAGATCTGGGAAGCCGCGATGGAGGCGGGCCACTTCAAACTCGACAATCTGATCGGCATTGTCGACCGCAATCGCCTGCAGATCGACGGCTGGGTGAAAGACGTCATGAACGTCGAGCCGCTCGAAGAAAAATATCGCGCCTTCGGTTGGGAAGTCCTCACCATCAACGGACACGACATGAAGCAGGTCGTCGAAGCGCTGGAGAATGCCAAAGCGAAAGCCGGATCGGGCAAGCCCACCGTCATCATCGCCGACACCGTCAAAGGCAAAGGCGTCAGCTTCATGGAGAATATTGCCGGATGGCACGGCAGAGCGCCCACACGCGAAGAGCTAGACAAAGCCCTGAAGGAACTCAACCTTGAAGGCCAGATTCCCGTCGAGCAACTCCTCGCCCATGCCCGGCAATATCAAGCCGAGGTCGAGCGCAAACTCGACGCCAAGATGCCCAAGTTTCATCGCAATTACTGGTGGAACGCAGCCGAAAATATGAAAGCCCAGATGAAGCCCACCCGCCTCGGCTTCGGCCAGTCGCTCGCCGCCAATGGCGACGATCCGCGCATCGTCTGCTTCGGACTCGACATCTCCGGCTCCATCACCATCAGCGAATTCTATGCCGGTAAGCCCGAGCGCAAGGCGCGCTGGATCAGCATGGGCATCGCCGAGCAATCCGCCACCTCAGCCGCCGCCGGACTCGCCAAAGAAGGCAAGCTCCCCGTCTTCGGCACCTATGCAACCTTCGCCGCCGCCCGCAATCTCGACCAGATCCGCACCTCGATCTGCTACGGCAACTTCAACGTCCTGATCGCCGGAGCCCACGGCGGCGTCAGCGTCGGCCCCGACGGCGCGACGCACCAAGCCCTCGAAGATCTGTTCGCCATGTGCGGACTGCCCAACATGAACGTGGTCGTCCCCTGCGACATGGTCGAAACCCGCAAAGCCACCGACTACCTGCTGCTCAAGCACGTCGGCCCGAAATACATCCGCTTCGCCCGCGAAGCCACGCCCATCGTCACGGACGAGAAAACGCCATTCGTCTTCGGCAAAGCCAACGTGATTCGCCTCCGTCGCGAGGCTGCGAATTTCATCGAAGCCTTCGAGACCAAACTCGAATCCGAATACCGCGACGAGCGCGAAGACCTCACCATCATCGCCTGCGGTCCCATGGTGCCCGAGGCCATGCGAGCCGCCTGGATCCTGAAGCAGGATTTCGGTTACGAAACCCGTGTCCTAAACCTGCACACCCTCAAGCCGCTCGATACCGAAGCCATCGTCCGCGCCGCCCGCGACACCAGCGTAGTCCTGACCGCCGAAGAGCACCAGATCGGCGCGCTGGCGTGGCCAGTCGCAAGCGCCATCACCGAGTCGCCCGCGCTCTACGGCATCCCCACCATCACCGGCGCCATCGGAGTAAAAGACCGCTTCGGAGACTCCGGCGCTCCCTGGGAGTTAATCAAGGAGTTCGAAGTCTCCGCCGAACACATCGCCGCGAAGGCAGTTGAGCTGATCGGGGTGAGGAAGTCCCGTTCGGGAGAGCCGGTCGCCGAGGTGCATCTGGTGGGGACGAAGTAGTTGGAAAATGAAAGCGTTATGATGTATACTATACATCATGCGACGCACCCAACTATATTTGGATGACGATTTGTGGAACGCGCTTCATGCGCGCGCCCGAAGCATGGGAACGACGATCTCCGCCTTGGTACGGGACGCCGCACGCGAGCGCTATCTCGGCAATTTGGATGAACGGCGGGAGGCCATGGAGGCCATGGTCGGCATTTGGAAAGATCGTACCGACTTACCCGATTCTACCGAGGAATACGTGCGCAGCCTGCGGCGCGATACTCGGATGGAGAGGCTGGGGAAGCGGTGACCGTTCTGGTCGATTCCGACATCGTCATCGAAGTTTGTCGCGAGCGAGACAGCGATATCCTTTCGAGGTGGCGGGAACTGGGTCAATCGGGTCGTGCAATCCTGTATTCTCCGGTAACCGCAGCAGAACTCTGGGCCGGAGTGAGACAGCCCGAGCGTGAGACGCTGACGAATTTCTTTCGCACTCTCCTGTGCGCCCCGATCGACTATGAGACGGGCCGCCAAGCTGGCGATTATATCCGTCAATATCGCAAGAGTTACGATTTGCAAATAAGTGACGCGCTGATAGCCGCTGCGGCGGTTCTGAATCAGGCCCAGTTGTGGACGCGCAACCGCAAGCACTATCCGATGAAAAAGTTGTTATTTTACTGAACGTCCCACTCCTCTCCCAAATGCGCCCCCGACAGCGCCCCTCGGTTACCCTCCTAGGTTTGCCGGACAGACCCCGCGGATGTTAAAACCCTTCCGAGGCCCCCGCTCGTGAAAAAGTCCGTGAAAGAGTCCCCGAAAAAGTTCGCCGCCGTTTCCGTCATCGCTCTTGCCGCGCTGCTCGTCGTCTTCGTGGTCGCACGCGCCGCCGACCGCTCGCGCCGCATCAACCTGCCGACCAGCAAGAGCCTGACCCTCCCCGTCCCCGGTTATCTCGCGCGCACCAACAGTTTTCCCGCCACCATCGCGCTCAGCCCCGATGGCCGTTATGCCGCGCTCCTCAATCAGGGTTACGGCACGCAAGAAGCCGGAGCGCGCCAATCGATCGCCATCCTCGATCTCGGCAACAATCAACTGCGCGACTTTCCCGACGACCGCCTGAGCGACGACTATTCCACCCGCCAAAGCTATTTC
>OBLU010002570.1_pt1 | contig 16644 bp, 15 predicted proteins | sample 1518681 | NCBI WGS metagenome assembly OBLU01 (sample SAMEA3539304, study PRJEB22396) | soil metagenome | biome: tundra; feature: field; material: soil | place: USA | collected 2010-05 | depth 0.15 m | reverse complement strand
ATCAGGTTGCGCAGTGCATCGTCAGTGTGTGCGTAGTCGACGATGACCGTGAAGGGCTGACCGGCATCGACGGACTGGAAGCGGCCGGGAACCGGTTTGAGGCGCGGAATCGATTCGACCAAATCCGCAAAGGGAACACCGCGCGCATGGGCAGCCGTGAACGCGGCCAGCAGGTTGAGGATGTTTACCTTACCAGCAAGGTGCGAGACGACCCGAGCCGAGCCTACGGGGGTTTCAAGCTCTAGCGTCGCTCCACTTGGCGTGAGCGCAGAACTTGCGGCGCGCCAATCCCCTATTCCGATTCCATACGTTCGCACTTCCGCACCTGCCTTGCGTGCAGCGGATGAAAGCTGTTTCGCGTGGGGATCGTGCGCGTTCACGACGGCGACGCGCGGAGCTGGGTAGACAGTGCCATCAAAGAGGAGGCGCTTGGCCGCGAAGTACTTCTCCATGCTGCCGTGGTAATCGAGGTGGTCTTGCGTGAGGTTGGTGAAGACGGCCACATCGAAATTCACTCCGGCTGCTCGGCCCTGCTCGAGAGCGTGGCTTGAAACCTCGGTGACAAGTTCAGTGGCGCCGCGACTGACGCCTTCGGCCATCAATTCAAACAGGTCGCGCGACTCGGGCGTGGTATGAACAGACAGGCACACCTCGCCGGCTAGATGATATTCAATTGTCCCCACGAGCACGGTCTTGCGCGCCGCGGCATTGAGCAGCGCTTCCATGAGAAATGCTGTGGTGGTCTTGCCGTTGGTTCCCGTAATGCCCGCCGTGGCCAACTTGCGTTCGGGATGGCCGAAGAAGGCCGCTGAAGCCTGGGCCAGTGCACGGCGACCGTGTTCGACTTCGAGGACCGGCAATCCGGATTCAAAGACCAGCAGGTGATCGAACTTCTGTGCGGAGTCTGTGATGATGCCGAGCGCGCCCGAGGCAATGGCCTTGTCAACGTAACGATTGCCGTCGGTCGAGCCGCCTTTCATGGCCACGAAGACTGAGCCCGGCCGCACCTTGCGCGAGTCGTATTCGACGCCTGTCACGGGAAGGTCGGAGTCGCCGCCTGCGCCAACGGTTGTGACTCCTTCAGCTAATTCTTTCCAATTCATCTTGGGTCAATTGTAGATTGCTGAAGCGATCGGCATCTTTCAACTCACGGGTATGTCTCGACAAATGCAGAGGCACCGTCCATAAGCACTCGGTGGCCGCCGTCGTCGCATTCACTCGCCCTGTCAAGAAGGACAGAGAGCGCACTCCTCATGAGGTCGTAGTCGGAAAATGCTTTGCTCTCCAGGCCAAAGAAGCGAGTGTGCATCATACAACCGTAGATTCCGCATGTGATAGCGAAGGGCGCGGTGTGCGTGTCGCGCTCAAGAGTAATCCGCGCGCCTAGTGGATGCTCTTCATCGCGCATGGTCACCCCTCCTTCGGACCCCGCATGGGAAAGAGTCGAGCCATAGTCGAACTGGTACCAAGAGACTTCCGCCACTGTTTAAACTCCATCCGGTTGGCCGTTGCGACTATGATCGCGCCCTGATATCCGGCCGAAGAGCGGACTTGGACTGGCGCGCATGACGATTGACTTCCACACTCTCAAGTACTTTACGACCTGGCACTTGAATTCGTGAGGAAGCGTGCGGATACTACCTGGCACCTGCACGCTTGCGATAGGCACTGATTCCGAGCTTCACAATATCGACTATCGATTGAATCAGAGCAATGGCAAAGATCACTAACGCCATCCGGTAGACTCCCAAGTTGATTGCGTCGAGAGTGGCGCCATAGCGCACCTGGTCCAGCGCGGGATGCTTGAGCACGACGGATGCATGATTGGGGACGGTGAGCAACAGCACCAGTGGGATCAACCCCAGAACCTGCATCACGTTCTTCTGTGCGTGCCTTGCGCGCTGCCAGGTGCCGCGCGCCAAATCGAGGCAACGCCAACCCAGCTGAAACAGGTTGAGCGCCACGACCCACCAGAAGAACTGAATAAATACTGGGCCCAAATGATAGGGCGAGACCTGCAGGTAGAGGGCGCCAGGTCCCAGGAGCACCCATGGATGTCCGGGGATGAGCAGCAGCCAGATGAGCAAGAAGAACCCAATGACAACTTCAGCCACGGCCTGAGCGAAGCTGCGCCGCTTTTTCCCAGTAATTGGGTCCTTCTCAACCGGGGGCAGGATGCACGGCGTCCAGGCGACTGAAGGAGGTACGAGCGGCACCCATTTGGTTTTGGAATGAGTGATCCCGAACTCGATCACTGCGAAGATGAGAGTGACCCACGCGACCGTGGTGATGAGGGCTCCGGGTACGTGCAGCACTGCATCCAGCACGTCAGCCCCGTTGGCGATGCCTCCGGAAAGAATCCGCACAGTACTCACAATTGCATAGATGATGAGGCACCAAAAGGTGGCCAATCGCAACACGTACCAATAGGTAGGGAAAATGGCCGGGCCGATGAGGTATCGCTGCGGCTGATAGGCCGCAGCTACCTGAATTGGCGACCCCATCTGCTTGAGCCACTCCTCAGCTTCGGCAGGGGTGAGCGGCCTGCCCAGCTCAGCTTCTTTGTCTTCAAGCTGCGATTCCAGGTTGGCCTTGAGTTCGGCGATGATGTCGTCCTGCCGCTGCCAGGGCAGGTGCTTCTTCACGGCTTGCAGGTAACGATCGAGTAGGTCCATGGCTTTTTCCTTACTGATTACAGAGTGTTGTTGATGGTTGCGCTGATGGATGCGTTGATGGTCTGCCACTCTTCGAGGAGCTGGCCAAACATCTGCAGTCCGTCGGCTGACAGGCGATAAAAGCGCTTGTTCCGCTTCTCTTCTTCACGCCATTCGCTCACCAGGAGGCCCTGGGCTTCCAGCCGCCGCAGCAGCGGATAGAGCGTGCTTTCGTCGATCTCCAAGCCGCGGTCGACCAGGGCCTTGCGCAGGGTGTAGCCGTAGTACTCCTGGCGAAGTTGCGCGAGAACTGCGAGTGTCAAGCAGCCCCGGCGGAGCTCAAGTCGAAGATTCTCAAAGACGTTATCGGTGAGGGTCATGCTGTACCTCATACACTGTACATCAACTACTGTATTACACACAGTGTATGACGTCAAGTGTTTTCTTAAACTTTTCTTGAGGGCGGGCAAGGGACGTTTGACATGCAACCAGTTGGTTGCATAATATGCCGGAAATGGGCGCAGATGTCGACAAGGTATTCAAGGCGCTCGCTGCCCCGGGGCGCCGTCTGCTGCTGGATCGGCTGCGCGCGGATAACGGGCAGACCCTGGGCCAGCTTTGCAAACAGATGAACATGACCCGCCAGGCAGTGACGAAGCACCTCAAGTTGTTAGAAGAGGCAACGCTGGTGGCAACCGTCTGGCGGGGCCGAGAGAAGTTGCACTTCTTGAATCCAATGCCTATTCACGAGATTGCCGAGCGCTGGATAGACACGTACGAACGTGGCCGTTTGCAGGCCCTTGCTCAACTTAAGAAGAAACTGGAGGGAGAGAACGATGGCTGAATCGCAGTTTGTCTATGTGGCCTATATCCGCACCACGCCAGAGAAGCTTTGGCAGGCACTGACGGAACCGGAGTTTACGCGGCAGTTCTGGATGGGGACAACGCAAGAGTCGGAGTGGACCCCGGGCTCATCGTGGTGCATCAAGTTCTCAGACGGAAGCGTGGCTGACAGCGGCGAAATCCTTGAGATCGATCCGCCGAAGAAACTGGTTCTTAAGTGGCGCAATGAAATGTTTCCGGAGATGACCGCGGAGGGGTATTCGCGGATGACCTACACGCTGGAGCAGAAGGACGAGAACGTCAAGCTGAGCCTTACGCACGTGATGGAGAAAAGCGAATCGAAGTTCATCCAGGCAGTCTCGAACGGTTGGCCGATCATTCTTTCCAGCTTGAAGAGCATGCTCGAAACCGGCAAATCCATCGTGATGACTCGCACTTCGCCGAAATTTACGAAGTGAGTTCGCTGTCGGTATTGAAGCAGCAGCTCATCGAGCACAGCGCACGACAATCTGCGTTCCGGGCGCAACCATGGTGCCTGGAGCGGGCGCCTGTTCGAGCACGGTTCCGTTACCGATGATCTGCACTTGAAGCCCCGCGGCAGCGGTCACTTCAATGACCTTGCGCACTGGCAACCCGATGAGGGATGGAACCTGAAGTTTTTTGGCGTCAATGAGTATGACGGAGGTGGCCGCTTGCTGCGACGGTGCGTTTGCCTGCTTCGCGGCAGGTGGAGACGCGTGCCGAGCCGCCTGGTTTAATGCCGATTTGCTCTTGTCGATTAGGGGTGGGCTCACTGCCTGCGCAGCGGGCTGGCTTGATGCCGATGCGTCAGCCGACTGATCGCGCAGCGGATCGTCGCTGGGCAGATCGTTCACCGCGGCATAGAGCGCGTTGATGTCGCCAGTGTGCTGAGGGGCATCGTCTTCGGCAATGATTGCATCCTTCCTGGTGGGTGAGTGAGGCGGACGTAATTCGATGTCGTGCGAGACGCCCAGGTACTCGAGGACCTGCTGAGCAACCTCGGCAAAGACCGGCGCTGAGACAGCCGCTCCGTAGTAGGACGGGCCCCTAGTGGGTGTATCGATGACCACGGACACCGCAATCACCGGATTGTTCACCGGCGCAATCCCGGCGAACGATGCGATGTGCATCGTCTTCGAATAGAGATGCGTCACCGGATCCACTTTTTGCGCTGTGCCGGTTTTTCCGCCCGAGGAGTAGCCGTTGAGCTGCGCCTCTTTGCCGGTGCCGTAGAGCACCACTCCCTCCATCATCTTGCGCATCTGAGCCGCGGTGAGTGTGGAGAGCACACGATGCGCGCCGGGAGGCAGCGGATTGGGCAGTTCGCCTCCCGCCTTGAACGGCGACGCCTGCAACCATGCTGCGGATGGGGCTTGGGCGGTGCCCTTGGGATCGACCTGGCCCGGCATCAGCACATGGGGCGGAAGGTAGACGCCACCATTTGCGATGGTCGAAACCATGGAAACGAGTTGGATGGGAGTGACGCCCACCTCTTGTCCTATGGCGATGGAACCGATGGACGACGCACCCCACTTGCTCACCGGGCGCAGCAGGCCGCGCGTCTCACCGGGCAGTTCAGTGCCGGTGCGCGAGCCAAAACCGAAGTCGCGGATATATTGACTGAAGTGGTCCGGGCCAACCTTGAGCGCCAGCTTGACGGCAGCCACGTCGCTCGATACTTCAAGAGCCTGATGAACGGGAATGACTCCGTAGTGCTCGCCCTGGTTATCGTGAATCACGCGGCCGGCCAAGGTGATCTTGCCACCCTGGCAGTCGATCAGGTCGTCGGGCGTGGTCACGTGCTGATCGAGTGCCGCCGAATACGTCACCAGCTTGAAGACCGATCCCGGCTCGTATACGTCGCTGACCGCATGGTTCTTTAACAACGCCGGCGTGGTGTGGCGAAACTGGTTGGGATTGAAGGTAGGCCGGATGGCGAGCGCCAGAATCTGGCCCGTGTGAACATCCTGGACCACCACCGTTCCGTTGGCAGCGCCAGTCCGGTCCATGGCGTGATCGAGCGCCCGTTCGGCGAGGAACTGAATGTTCTCGTCAATGGTCAGCACCATGTTCACGCCGGGCTCGGGCTCATGTTCAGTCGAGCCCAATCTCCGGGCGTGCGCATCCACCGCGGTAAACATGCGGCCGGGAACGCCGTGCAGTTGGCCTTCGAACTTTTTTTCAAGGCCGCCGAGTCCGTTGTCGTCAACGCCTACGTAGCCCAGCACCTGCGCCGCAATCTGGTTGTCAGGATAGAAACGCTGGAATTCTTTCTGGAAGTAGATCCCCTTGAGCCCTTGCGCCGAGATGAGTTCCCGCACGGAGGCTGCAACCTCCGGCGTCACGCGGCGCGCAATCCAGGCAAAGCTGTTTCCTTTATCGAGGCGCGCGCCAATCTGTTGTTCAGTGGTCTGCGCGTCTTCAGGGTCTGTATGCACAAGCGCGGCGAGCGCGTGCGCGATACTCTGGCCGTCGGCGATTTCGGTGGGGACGCCGTAGATGGAGTCCGCCTGGACCGTCATGGCCAGTTCGCGAAGGTTGCGGTCGTAGAGCACGCCGCGCCGAGGAGCTACCTCAAACGTGCGCTGCTGCTGCTTCTGGGCGCGCTCAACAAATTCCTTGTGGCGGACGATCTGCAGCCAGAAGAGGCGGCCGCAAATTGCCACTGTCCAAAGCAGAAAGAACAAGCAGATGAGCCAGAAGCGGGGCCGCTTGAGGGGAATGGCACGCGCCGCGTTGGTGCGGTTCCGATTGGCTCCAGGGGCTGACGGCATGGGGCAACACTCCGCTTCGAAAAGCTTTCAGCTTTCGACTCTATACTCTCGCCGCCGGTGACGCAGAGCTAGAGGCTAGAAGCTATCCTTCTGCGCCGGAGGAGTTACCTGGGCCATGGTGGGAGCGCTGGCATCGGGGCGAGCGTCGGGATGAATCACCTGGCCCGGCTGCGGCTCCGCAAGTCCGAGCTGGCGTGCCATCTGGTCGATGCGGCCGGGTTGCGAGAGTTGTGCCTCGGAGAGCCTCAACTGGCGGTTTTCTTCGCGCAACTGGTCGCACATCTGCTTTTCAGACTCAACGCGATAACCGCCCTCGATCGCGTAGAAATGCTGCAAACCATAGACCATCACGAGCAGGAACAGCACCGCCGCCGCCATGGAGAAGATGCGCATCTCGCGCACCCTTACGGGGTCCGCAGCCTTGACCAGACGCGAATTGTCAATACTCTTGGGGAAGTAGAATTCCGGCGTGCGCGCGCCACGGCGACGCAATGCCTGCTGGGCCAGGAGCTCGGCGTTTCGCTCAGCAACCCGGGCGCCCCAGCCACGGCCTACTTCAAAATATGTTGTCGTGCATGCCGCCATTTTTCCCTCCAGCCATCAGGTGCCAGCTTTTCTTTCCCCTGCCCTCAGCTTCGCGCTCCGCGAACGAGGGTTGCGTTCAATCTCTTCCTCGCCTGCTGTAACAGGCTTTCTGGTGAGAATCTCCCAGATCCCCTTCTGCGCGCCTTCTCGCAGACTGTCCTTTGCGATCCGATCTTCAAGTGAGTGAAAGCTGATGACCACCAGCCTTGCTGAGGGCTTAAGCAACTTTGGTGCGGCCTCAAACAGTGCCTTGATCTCGTCCAACTCACGATTGACGACGATACGAAGAGCTTGAAAGGTTCTGGTCGCCGGATGAATGCGCTCTTGTTTCATTGGCGGAGCGGCTGAGGCTACCAGACGGGCCAACTGCCCCGTGGTAGTAACAGGCCGCCCCCGCACAATGGCTCTGGCGATTCTCCGCGACCTCCTTTCCTCTCCGTACTCGTAAATGAGGTTCGCAAGCTCTCGCTCGTCCTCCTCATTTACCACTTGTGCGGCGGTTTGCCCCCGGCGCCTGTCCATGCGCATGTCCAAAGGGCCGTCCGCCTGAAAACTGAATCCTCTGTACGCCTCGTCAAACTGCAAGCTGCTTACACCGAAGTCTGCGAGCAGGCCATCTACGGATGCCGGCTTCACATGTTCGGCAATGGAGCTGAAGGGCTCGCCCACCACGGTGATTTGCGCAGCCTGGCTACCCAACTCATTCGAGACCCGGGCAAGCCGCATCTTGGCAAAGTCGAGCGCCTCGGGGTCCCGATCGAAACCGATCAGGTGTCCTTCAGATCCCAACAGCCGGACAATGCCTTCGGCATGTCCTGCCAACCCGAGCGTGCAGTCCACATACGTGCCGCCTGTGCGCACATTGAGAAAATCGATCGCTTCTTGAAAAAGAACACTCGCATGCCGCTCACCCGATTTCGTCATGCGTCCCCCTTGGGGGTTTTGCCGTTCAACTGCGCCGGCTCAGAATCGCCGCCATCGCCTTACGATCCTCCGCCGTCATTGCATTGCCCGGCAGACCCTGCTCAAAGACTTCCCGGTTGTGAACTTCCAGGTAGGTCATCTTTCCGAAAACCGTGACTTCCGCATCCAACCGGGCCGTGCCGCGCAAGATTTGCGGCAACAGCACCCGCGCCTGGTTGTCGATCTCCACCTGCTGGCCGTAGTAGCTGGTCAGGCTCAGGTATTTCTGCACTGCGTCGTCGAGGGTGCTGGACTCGGCCAGCAGCTGCTCGCGCTTCTCCCACTCGGCGAGAGGCCAGATCTCGGCGCTCTTGCCATCCACGCTGGTGATGTAGAACTGGGTGACGTTGGCCGCATCCACCAGCTGCTTGAAGGCAGCCGGGAGCTTGAGTCTCCCTTTCTCATCGACCTTTGCCGGATGGTTTCCGCGAAACATTGCTTTGCCTCTTGCTCTTTCGCGGATTCCAATCTGGCCCCGCGTTCTGTTCCCTGCCCTGAAATTCCCCACCTCCGTTGCCTGCGCTGGTACCCCGAAGGCCTTTGCGCCCGGATTCAGCGCGGAGAGGAAGAAAATCATGTAAACTTGGGTTGAAAGTTAGTTGATTGGCTCCAAACTGTTCCACTCAACACCACTTTTGACCACCGTGAATGAATAGTAGCGCCGTTTATAGTTCTCGCCAAGCAGAAAATCGTTTCAAAGTGCTGGTGGGATAAGACGAATGTGGAAATTTCTTCTAATAGATTAAGAAAACTCAGCGACCACAAGATGTAGTGTTTACCGCTTAGGTTCTCGCACTAGACAGGGCTTTACGGGCATGATAGGAGAATAAAAAGCGAAAATCGAGTTTTCCCTTTTTCAGCAGCAAAGCCAAAAAAGGAACGGCGGCCGCTATCCTGGCTACTCCGACTCAGAGCTGCGGCGCCGCTTTCCGCGCTCAACAACAATCTTCAACAGATAGAAGAGCACCAGGGTGTTGACCACCAGCAAGGCCAACCTGATCCAAGTTGCCCTGCGCATCACCTCGAAGATCTCCCAGGGAAGAAACGACGCGGTAATGGCGAGGGTAAGGTACTCGGCCCATACCTTTTCCAGATAGAGGCCGGTCCCTTCAATCAGATCGAGGGCTGCATAAATAAAGACGCCCGCGCCGATCCGGCGCAGAATGCGGTCGTCGATGAGCGAAGACTTGTCCAGGATGAAGTTAACGAAGCGCGACTCTGGATTGAAGCGCAGATGCTCGGCCAACTGGGAGACCAGGTCGCCCACATCCTTGTGCAGCAGGCGCAGCGCACCCACACCGACGGCGATGAACAACAGGGCCTGGCTGAGCTTGAATGCCGCAATCAGCGCGAGCCAGCGATTGCGGTGGCGCGGCTTCAGCATGGGACTGGTCATGGTGTCGGTCATGATCTCGGATGAGCCTGTACGATCATATGCTTCCTCTTACGTTAACCGATGGCCGGGAGTTCTGGCGCCCGCATCCGGCTTAACTGATTACTATCGGCCGAATTCGGCAACCAGGCACGCTGGCGATTCCCGCACGGCTTGCGGTAGTGCGTAAGTGATGGCCATGCATCATTTCTTCAGATTCAGCAACGCATCCCGATCCATGACATTGCCATCGACGATGAGGCCGGAGATGCGACGAGCGTTCCAGATATTTTCAGTGGGATCGCCATCGACGACAAGGATGTCGGCGCGGCGTCCGGGAGCTATCTGGCCCAGCTCATTCCAGCCAAACTGGATGGAGTAGTTATTAGTAGCCGCGGCGAGGGCTTCACGCGGGGAGAGGCCGAGGCGGACCAGCAGCTCGAGCTCGGTATGCAGAGAGATGCCGGCCATGGTGCCCTTCGCCGAGGCGCCTGAAGCTGCCAGGTAGTGAGGGGACGCGGAGAAGATGGTTTCATTCGTGTGCCACATCCGCAGTGCGGACTGATCAGCTTTTTTCCTTTGGTTGTCTTCCATCCAACGCTGCCCGGCGGCAGGGATGCGCCGTGTCCAGGGCGGAAGCGGGTAGACCACCTCGCCGGTGGTTCGATCGGAAGGCTCGTACATTTGGGTGGGGTCAAGCAGGCGGGCGGCGGGCTCCTTCCACAGGTTGCGATGACCCGTCAATTTGAGATAGAAGAGGCTGAATGTTGGCATTAATGCAGCATGGTGGGTAGCCAGAAAATGAGCGTACGTACGCATGTGCGGGTCAGTGGGTGGCAAGCGCTCGGCATAATCGTAAGCCGTGTTTGCGGCTGGTCCCTCGACGCTATCAACCAGCGGCCACTGCAACTCATCGGGGACGACCCCCAATTCGTAGCGGCTCATATGCAGCAACGAGTCAACACCTGCCTCGATGCCGACATTGTAGGGCGTGGAAATGAACTCCCCGTATGTGACCAGCCCGAGCTGGTGCGCATGGGCAATGATCCACTGGGTATTGGCAGCGGTAATATTCCAGCCGATCCAGAGCACCCGCGTACCCAGGCGAGCGGTGTCGTGCATTTGGTGCAGCGTATCCTCAGGGCTCAGCTCAGCGGGGTGCGATCCCTCTTTCAGCTTGGCCGCCCATTCCGGGCGGTTGGCCAGAAAGCTCCAGTTATCGGTGGTGCCGATTGAATCAACCAGGTAGAGATGGGGGCTGGGATGGGCGCCGACATCGATCATCCCTCGGCGGTCGTCGCTGGAGGCCACTACCGTGGTGACGCCCATGTAGAGGTTGGCATTGGCCTGCCCCTGGCTGTTCATACCCGCAAAGCCGTCCACAAGTCCGGGGATAATATATTTTCCCGTGCAGTCGATGACACGCGCGCCCCTCGGAATGGAAATGGCTCCGACTGAACCTACATCCGTGATGCGCCCTTCGCGCACAATGACGATGGCATTTTGCAGATCTCTAGCCGAGTGGCCCCAGTCGGTGACGTCCACGACGGTGCCGCCTGAGAGAACCAGGGGAACCGATTCCATTGGTTTAGGAATAATCTGGGGCTGTGGTTGAGGCCAAGCCAGGACGCCGGCCAGAGCGACTCCACCCAAACCCGAAAGAACCATACTAAAAAGTCGCATAAGAAAGCTTGCCTGCTATGGATTGATATAAAGCTAAAGCGGCTGCAAAAAAACGATCAGCCGATCGAGCTGGCCACCAACGTAGGCCTCTGCCTGTGCGTGAGCAATGGGAGCACCTGTGCCAGCGCCCCATCCACACTGAGTCCGTATTTTGCGCGCAGATCGTCCACCTTGCCGTGCTCGATGAACTGATCGGGCCAGCCGATGCGGACGACGGGAAGCGCACTTCCCATTTCATCAAGGGCTTCGACCACTGCCGAGCCAAAGCCACCCATCTTGACATGGTCCTCAAATGTAACGAAGGCCGTCACGCGGCCTGCGTAATGCTCGAGCATCTCGCGGTCGATTGGCTTCACAAAGCGGGGATTGATGACCGCCACCGAATATCCATCGCGCTCCAACCGGCCGGCAAGCTCCTGCGCCATCTTGACCATTGGCCCCAGGCCCAGGATGGCCACGTCGGCGCCGTCTTGAAGCACTTCGGCTTTGCCCACTGGAATCACCTGCGGTGCGGCCTTGCGGGTGACGCCGGCCACCGCGCCTCGCGGATAACGAATAGCGCTTGGTCCCGGAAGCTGGACCGCAGTCTTCATCATGTCGGCTAACTCGTCTTCGTCCTTGGGAGCCATCAGAACAATCCCGGGAATGCCGCGCAAATAAGAAATGTCGAAGAGCCCATGATGGGTTGGGCCGTCATCGCCGGACAGCCCGGCGCGATCCATGCAAAAGACAACGGGGAGCTTCTGCAGGCAGACGTCGTGCACAACGGGATCGAATGCGCGCTGCAGGAATGTGGAGTAGATGGCACAGACCGGCCGGTAGCCCTGGGTGGCCATGCCCGCGGCAAACACCACCGCGTGTTCTTCGGCAATGCCCACATCGAAGTAACGCTTGGGAAAGTGAGGCCGGAAGAGATCGAGGCCCGTGCCGTTGGGCATGGCCGCAGTGATGGCAATAATGCGGTCGTTCTCGCGGGCGAGATCGACAAGCGTATTGGCAAACGACTCTGCGTAGGTTGGCACGCCAGCGGGTTTGGTTTGGCCTGTCTCGGGGTCATACGGCCCAAGCCCGTGAAACTTCTTTTGCCCGTCGAGCGCCGGCTGGTAGCCGCGGCCTTTCTGCGTAAGCACGTGCAGGATGACCGGCCTGTTTTCAGCCTTGAGGAACTTGAAGGTCTCAATGAGCAGGGGCAGGTTGTGGCCGTCGATGGGGCCGTAGTACTGCAAGCCAAACTCCTCGAAGAGGATCGAGGGCCAGAGCATGCTCTTAGCGGCCTCTTCGGCGCGGCGCGCCAGGGTGACAGCGGTCTTGCCGCCAAACCGCTCCACGATGCGGCGAGCGGAGTCGTGCAGGTTCTTGTAGTGCTCGTTGGTCACGATCCGGTGGAAGTAGCGGGCAATGGCGCCCACGTTGCGGTCGATGGACCACTCGTTGTCGTTGAGCACAATGATGAGACGCTTGGTCTGGTCGGAGATGTTGTTGAGCGCTTCAAAGGAGATGCCGTTGGTGAAGGCCGCGTCGCCGGCCACCGCAACGACGTGCTCCTTGCCGCCAGACAGATCCCGCGCGACGGCGATGCCCAAGGCGGCGGAGAGAGCGGTGCCGGCGTGGCCGGCTCCGTAACAGTCGTGCTCGCTCTCCGTGCGGAGCATGAAACCATTAAGCCCGCCGGGTTGGCGCATCGTTTCAAAGCGATCAAGGCGTCCGGTAAGTATTTTGTGGATATAGGCCTGATGGCTCACGTCGAAGAGCAGCTTGTCTTCAGGGGTATTAAAGACCGTGTGCAGGGCCAGTGTAAGTTCCACCACGCCAAGGTTTGGGCCCAGGTGACCGCCGGTCTTGGAAAGAGTCTGAATCAGGAATACGCGAATCTCTTCCGCCAGTTCGACCATTTGCGCTTCATTCAGACGCTTGAGGTCGGCAGGCGAGTGGATGGAATCCAGCAGTGCTCCCATTTACTTCCTTCCCCCGGAAAAGGGCCGGGCATCATAGAAACAAGCGCCATGTTCAGCAGGCTGCCGGTGGCCGCAGACTGCCCAGACTGTGCCCGATCAAGTATACCAATCTCGCCAGTTGCCGGGCGCTGAATGTTTGGACGGCCTGGACCTGCGCGGGTCTCACGCAGAGTTTGCAGTTCCCCGTCGCCGACCTTGGCCAAGCAGCGGATGTACGATTGCGGTGAACAGTTTAAGAGGAGGGTAGGAACGTGGGCAGGAGTTTGAAAGTGGTTTTGTTGGGAATGTCGATGATGGTGTTTGCAGTGGCCGGCGCGGTTTACGGCCAGGTGCTGAGCCCCGGCGGCGCGGCTGCAACCGCGCCCAATCCGCTGACAGACCCGACGGTAAAGCCGGGCAAGATGCTGCTCTTCGATCTTGAGGCACGCTTTGCCAAGGACGTGCTGGAGCGCGGAGGAGCCGCATTTGCGGATTGGTTTGCCGAGGACGGAGTTGCGCTGGGAAATGGACAGGCGCCGGTGGTGGGCCGGGTGGCCATTGCGAAGTCGGCTGCCTGGGACCCGAAGGCCTACCAACTGACGTGGACCCCGACCGATGCAATGATGGGGCCGTCTGGAGATATTGGCTACACCTGGGGACACTTTGAAGGTCACAGCAAGGACGCCAACGGCAATCCAGTCACGACCACCGGACGCTACATCACCATCTGGCGCAAACAGCCCGACGGAAATTGGAAGGTGGTTCTCGACGCAGGCAGCAACGAACCCGCGGGCGCGGGCGACTGCTGCAAGCTACCGGCCGGGAACTAGCCCGGGATCAAGAGAACCAGGGGGAGGGCCTCAGCCATCCAGACCGGATTGCCGGGCACTCCACCTCTTCGTATGGTCTTTGGCTTCTCTTCACGGAGATGCTACAGAAATTGTCAGCTGCGCAAGCGCCTGTCTAGGGGTATATATGCCATGCCAACGGAACTGGGCGAGACGCCATCCCGTTGATTTCCACAGTACTGAGCAGAATCTCAAAATGTGGCAATTTGGCTGGATTGCCGGAATAGGCCGGGAAAAGAGCATCGAGGTCCCGTTCATTGGTGACGAATTCTGCCGCGGCCTGCGTGCCCGCAAGTGAGAAGCCCTGAACAATCAGCAGGTTTCCGGAGCCGCTTAAATTGGGAAGGAATGAAATGGTCGCCATGCCCCGGTGCTGCGGGTCGTGTGAGTCGTAGGGATACTCGCTCTTCTCGCCCGGCTTGGGGTTTCTGTTTTCCACGTGCAGTGGGCCAGCAGATGGGTCGTCATGGACGACGAAATTCATCTGTCCACTGACTACGGCCAGCCAGGGATCTGCTTCCTGCGATCCGGCAAGAATCAGATTTGATTCCTTGAAGTCCTTGAGCTCAAGATCGCGTGCATAGCGGATTTCTGTTCGGTCGGGAATCGCCTCTGGAATGTGTGCCACTTTGACGGCAAATTCCAAATCGCTCATGGATGTATAGCGTAATGATTCGATCGTTTCCACCATGCGTGTGTCGCAGGGCTTATCGCAAACGGTCGCCTGCAGATAACGGCCGCCCGCATAGTCTGGCAAGCTTATGGTGTGCCCAACCATGAGCCTCGTGATCACCAGGCTGCTGTCGGCTGGAACAAAGATGGTTTCCTGATCACGGCGAAACATTTGAGACCACAGCTTGTGGGATGCGGTGTCTTGAATAGACCGATGCAAGCGAAGGTAGATAAACGCCGACGTGGCCGCAATCGCCGCCACAAGGAGCACAAGACAAGTGACGAGGAGTTTCGAAGCTCTCGGGCGAACGATGGGGGGCGCCGGTGTCGCGCTGGCATCTTTGTTTGAAAATGCGGAATCCGAACGAGCCTCTGGGGCCGCCATTTCCTCTGACGCGAGCTCTAACTGTTCGAAAATGGGGACATAGCTTCCCCGCGGGATGCTGACCCTGAGCTCTTCTGAGGCGCCTTCACCGTCGAAATACTCCTGAAGCCGGAGCCGCAGGCGGCTTGCATGGGAACGGACAATGTTGTCATCACGGGGGTCGTAGTTCGGGGAGCGCTCGAAAACCATCTCTCCGATGGTTCGCTCATTGAGAATTCCGCAATCCCCGCTTAGACATTGCTTGCTGACATACAGGAGGAATGTTGAGAGTCGGGGCGAGTTCACAAAGCCGGGGCTGGCCGCTATTCGCAAAACTAGCCGCCACCTAGGATCATGTTCGAGCGCAACTGCCGGTGAATCCTCCCCAGTCATAAGAGCACCCACGAGAACAGCATCTCACAGCCTTTGCTTCACTGGTGAGAGTTTTGAATTAACCGGTGAAGCACACGTGTTCAGGCACGGGTTTGACGGGCCGCAGTCATAGCATTATCTATAACAAACTAATTGTGTTGTCTGACTTGACTGTGAAATGACAGTAAAAACACCTACCCACGATAGACAACCTCTGAAAACATACAGAACGTGGCAGAGATACGTTTCATGCCCGGAGTCAGGCAAGTCACCGCAAGTGCGCTTTTGCTCTCCTATTGAAGCGCCCTAAGAATCGCTGCAATTCAATGCCGTAGATGCCAGTGCGTGAGCCATGGGCTTGCGCGGCTCTGTGCGAATTTCGAAAGGTACATGATGGTTAGTGATCGATTTGAAGATGATGCAGTTTCCCAAAGCCAGTCCCCAGCGGTCCTCAAAGCCAGCGCAATCGTGCAACGGTTGAGGGGTTTGCATACAGTGTTAGTGAAGGCTTCGGATGGCCTTCTCTACGTAGTCAAGATGATGGACAGCTTTCAAGGGCCCAATGCGCTGGCGAATGAAGCCTTGGGCTACGAACTGGCAAATTATCTTGGACTCGCCGTTCCCGACTGGCGTCCGATCGAGATCTCCGAGTCTTGCGTGGACAAGTACTTGCTGTTGCATTGGACCGGATCGGATTCCTGGCTCGATCGACCGGGGCCGGGCTTGTATTTTGGCTCGCGGGCCATCGGGCTGAACGATCAGGGATTGGCCGTGACGGAACTTCCTGAAGACTGGCTCAACCGGATCAGCAATCGCAGCGACTTTGCCGGAATGCTGATTTTGGATTTATGGGCGAATCAGGTCGGGCCCCGGAAGGCACTCTTTGTCCCTTCCGCCGACAGACTCACAGTGACCGCATTCTTTTTTGATAATAGTCAAATGTTTGGTGGCTTCTGGGGGCGCGAGGAACACCGCCGGGGAGAATCACTCCATCGCGACCGCCGCGTCTATGCAAACCTGGATGTGAATAGGATTTTCAATCAGTGGCTACAGAATGCAATCGCCTTGGATGAGAAGATGCTGCTGCAGATGGCAAGATCAGTTCCTCGCCAGTGGCATGACGGATCGTATCTGCAGGAAGTTGCTTCGCAATTGCAGGCCAGGAAGTGGCGTGTGGCACAACTGCTTGCGCAAGAGGTTAACCTGCTTGCCGAGAGTAAAGACGAAAGCGTCTTTTCAGATGGAATGTCGAACGAAAGGAGAACCATTGGAGATGATGCAGGCGGTTCAAGGAGTGCCAAGAAGCAAAGCTCGGATGGAACGGGTTCAGAAGCGGGGAACGATAAACAAACCGGATAGTGCACCACAAGCTGAGATCAGGCGCCTGCATGCTGGCGGCTGATTTCACCACGCATGGGGGCCTTTGCTTCATGATCTGTGGAAAACCTAGACCGCTAGTGTAGTGTCTCCAGCAAAGCATTACAATCGAACTTTTTGTTTCAAGGCGGGCATTCTCAGCGCAGCCCTGCCGCGATTGACCTTGCGGATGATTTCGGCGG
>OBLU010002568.1_pt1 | contig 16652 bp, 15 predicted proteins | sample 1518681 | NCBI WGS metagenome assembly OBLU01 (sample SAMEA3539304, study PRJEB22396) | soil metagenome | biome: tundra; feature: field; material: soil | place: USA | collected 2010-05 | depth 0.15 m | reverse complement strand
CAAGCGTCACGCCGGACGGGCTTACGCCGTTTGCCTGAACGTGCCGGTGGACCATCGGTCTTCGATCGCCGCGGTCGAAGTGATGCGCCCCGATCTCCGGTTCTTCGACCTGGCGGCTGCGCCGCCCACAGCCCGCGGCCAGTCACTCTACGGTTCCGGGCTGACCCTGCACGAGCGCCTGGCGTTGGTTCAGGTGGCGGATGCGTATGTGGGAAGTTTTGACGAGTTTGGCTGCGCAGCGCTGGTGTCCGGACGGCCGGCGGTCCTGCTCGGCGGCGGCAATGGTGAGCACCCCGATCCCATCAGCCGCGGCGACGTTGCCGTGTGGTTCCCGGGCGCGGTGGGGCCGACGACATTGGCCGAGGCGGTGCTGCGACTCCTGTCTCGTCACATCGGAACGGCTGACGATCGTGATCTCCATGGTTAGATCAACGCCCGATAAGGTGCTTGGTTTGCCCGATCTGGCAGCGGTACTCGCCAGGCACAGGGCGGCTGGCCGGAGGATCGCGCTTTGCCATGGCGTCTTTGATGTGTTGCATCCGGGGCATGTTCGACACCTGAAAGCCGCTCGCAACCTCGCCGATGTTCTCGTCGTGACGATCACCGCCGATCGGTTCGTCAACAAGGGACCCGGGCGCCCGGCGTTCAACGAGTCCCTGCGCGCTGAGTTTCTTGCGGCCATTGCCGCGGTTGATTATGTGGGAATCAACCACGCGGAAAGCGCGACAGAGCTGATCAGGACGCTGAAGCCGGACTTCTACGTCAAGGGCTCAGACTACGTTCGGCGCGAGGACGATCCCACGGGGAAGATCTACGACGAGGAAGAGGCAGTCCTGGCGGTCGGCGGCCAGGTGCGCTTCACCGACGAGATCGTCTTCTCGAGCTCGCACCTCATCAATGTCCACTTTGACGTCCTCCCTCCTGAGGCCGAGCGCTGGCTCGGCGACTTCCGGCGTCGGCGAACGGCCGATGAAGTGCTTGAGTGGCTGGAGCGCGCTTCGCGGTTGAAGGTGACGGTGGTGGGTGAACCGATTATCGATGAGTACTCGTTTTGCGAGGGCCTTGGGATGTCCTCGAAAGACCCGATTCTTGCTCTTCTCCATCGGTCCATCGAGAGTCACGCCGGGGGAAGTGTCGCGGTCGCGAACCACGTCGCCGGGCTGGGCTGCGCCGTGAATCTCGTCGGTCAGCTCGGCGAGGTGGATCGGCGTGAGGACTTTATCCGCGAGCACCTCGCGCCGAACGTGGAGGCCAACTTCACCACGCGGCGCAACGCACCCACCGTCGCAAAACGGCGTTTTGTGGATGCGTCCACGCGCGTCCGCCTGTTCGAGTTGTACTTCATGGGCGAGCACGAAGCCGCCGATGCCGACCAGGAGGCCGTGGTGGCTTCAGTGCGGCGAGCGCTGGCCGACGCAGACGTCGCCATTGTGGCCGATTACGGCCATGGCATGATCTCCGGCGTCGTGGTCGACCAGCTCGTTGCGTCTCGGCCCTTTCTCGTCGTCAACACCCAGGCCAACGCGGGCAATCGGGGCTTCAACACGATCAGCAAGTATCCGCGTGCCGACTACGTCTGCATGGCGAATCACGAAGTCCAGATCGAGGCTCGAGCGATGCACGCGAGCTGGCGCGAACTGGTTACCGTGCTGGCAGCGCGAGTGAAGTGCGAGAAGTTCACCATCACTCGCGGCCGGTCGGGCACCGTGCACTGCACGCTACCAGACTATGTGGTTGATGCTCCAGCGCTTGCAACGCAAGTGACCGACCGCGTCGGCGCCGGCGATGCCGTGCTAGCGGTGACCGGCCCCCTGGTCGCGACAGGAGCACCGTGGGATGTCGTCGCTCTGCTGGCCAACTTGGCGGGGGCGCAGATGGTGGCCGATCTTGGTAACCGCTCGACCCTCAATCGCGTGGGGCTGAGCAAGGCCGTCCGGGCGCTACTTAAATGAAAGAGGCAATCGATTCGATCATGTCGATGATGCACCGGCGATGAGGGTGTTGGTCACGGGCGCGTGCGGCTACAAGGGCACGGTACTCGTCCCCAAGCTCTTGAATGCCGGTCACGAGGTGATCGGCCTGGACATCATGTGGTTTGGCAACTTCCTCCAGCCGCATCCAGCCCTGACGACGATCGCGGCCGACGTCAGGGATGTCGAGACGATCGACCTCGAGGGAGTCGATGCCATCATCCATCTTTCGTCCATCGCGAATGATCCATGCGGTGACCTCAACCCGCAACTCACGTGGGAGGTGAGTGCGCTCGCCACAATGCGGCTGGCGGACAAGGCCGTCCGCGCGGGCATCCGCCAGTTCGTCTACGCGTCCTCCGGCAGCGTCTACGGTGTCAAGAAGGAGGCGGACGTGACCGAGGATCTCGATCTCCAGCCGATATCGGAGTACAACAAGACCAAGATGGTCGCGGAGCGCGTGCTGCTCAGCTACGCCGACCGGATGGCCGTGCAGATCATCCGGCCGGCCACGGTCTGTGGCTACTCTCCGCGCATGCGCCTGGATGTGTCGGTGAACATGTTGACCATGCAGGCGTTGACGAACGGCCGGATTACCGTCCTGGGCGGCTCGCAGACGCGGCCCAACATCCACATCGACGACATCACGGACGTCTATCTGTTCATGCTCCGGCACCCGGAGCACACGGGCATCTACAACGCGGGGTTCGAGAATCTTTCGATCATGAACGTCGCCCGTAGGGTGACGAGGCAAGTGCCGGCCGAGATTGTCGTCAGCCCGTCAAACGATCCGCGCTCCTACCGGATCAACTCCGACAAGCTGCTGGCCATCGGGTATCGTCCCCGAAAGACGGTCGATGACGCGATTCGAGAACTCATCGCGAAGTATGAAACGGGAGAGCTCAAGGACGAGGATCGGTTTTACAATCTGAAATGGATGCAGCGCGAGGTTCTCGTGTGACGACTCAATCGACGGGCCCTGGCGCGGCCGCGGCCGAATATGGTTCGCGTCTGGCAGAGGTCCTCGCGCGCCAGGATTGGTCAGGCGTAGAGCGCCTGGCGAATGAACTGCGCGACTGCTGGAGCGGTGGGCGCAACGTGCTCCTGTGCGGCAACGGCGGCAGCGCCGCCAACGCGATTCACCTGGCGAACGATTTCGTCCATTCCGTCTGGAAGGCCCATGGATCCGGGCCGCGCGTCATCGCGCTCGCGGCCAACCCCGCGACCCTTACCGGTATCGCGAACGACGAAGGGTTCGCCGAGATCTTCGCGATGCAGCTGGTGCGGCAAGCCCGCGCTGGCGACGTGCTCATCGTTCTCTCGGGCAGCGGCAATTCGGCGAACATCATCAGGGCGATCGAGGAGGCACAGTCGATGTCGGTCAGGACCTACGCCATTGTCGGGTACTCGGGCGGCAGGGCGAGGACGATGGCCGACGTGGCGATACACGTTGCGGTGGACGACATGCAGATCGTCGAGGACATGCAGCTCGTTGTGGGTCACGCGATCTTGCAGTGGCTCCGGCGCAATCCGCCCGACACGGAGGAGTAGTGGCTGGCCGGGAGAAGTACCTCGTGCTCGGCAGCAACTCGTTCTCGGGCGCCACGTTAATCGATTGCCTGCTGGGCGAGGGCGCGGCGGTGATTGGGGTGAGCCGCTCGGCGGAGCCTCACGCCGCGTTCCTCCCGTACCGATGGTCGGGCCGCGACGCGCAGTTTCGGTTTGCGCAACTCGATCTCAATCGCGACCTCGAAGCGATCGCCGAGCTCGTACGATCCGAGCGCCCTGCGTACATCGTGAACTTCGCGGCGCAGAGCATGGTCGCCGAGAGCTGGGCAAACCCGGACCATTGGTTCACCACCAACGTTGTCTCGACGATTCGCCTGCATGAGCGACTGCGGCAGATGCCATTCCTGAGGAAGTACGTGCACGTCACGACGCCGGAAGTCTACGGCAGCACGGACGGCGTCGTGCGCGAGGACGCGCCGTTCAACCCGAGCACTCCCTACGCGGTGTCGCGTGCGGCCGCCGACATGAGCCTGCGCACATTCTTCGCGCAGTATGGCTTTCCCGTCGTGTTCACGCGTGCCGCCAACGTCTTCGGTCCGGGGCAACAGCTATACCGGATCGTTCCGCGAACGATCCTGGCGGTGAAGACCGGCCGGAAGCTGAGGCTTCACGGGGGCGGCGTGTCGGAGCGTTCGTTCATCGACATGCGTGATGTCTCGCGGGCGACCGGTCTCGTGGCGCGCGAAGGGCGTCCCGGAGAGGCGTATCACATTTCCACCGACAGGCAAGTGAGTATTCGCCGGCTGGTGGAGATGATCTGCGAGCGACTCGGCGCGAGGTTCGACGATTGTGTGGAGATCGTCGCCGAGCGAGCGGGAAAGGACGCCGCCTACCGACTGGACAGCACGAAAATCCGGCAGGAGCTGGGTTGGACCGACCGAGCTTCGCTGGAACAGGGCCTCGAGGACACCATGGCGTGGGTTGACCGCTGCATCGATACTCTGGTAGCGCTGCCACAGGAATACCTTCACAAGCCGTAATCGCGGGAGCGATGATGGGACGCGAGATCGACCTCCTAGTGAGCTACCCGCGCACGAGCCGCAACGTCGAGGAACGGGGGAACGCCAAGACGGAAGAGGACCGTCGCATCGCGCGCCAGTTCGGTCGCGACTTCTTCGATGGCGATCGCCGGCATGGCTACGGCGGCTTCCGCTATTTGCCGCGGTTCTGGCAACCGGTCATTCCTGCCTTCGTGCGGCACTTCGGGCTCAACGCCGGCTCGAGCCTGCTCGACGTCGGTTGTGGCAAGGGCTTCATGCTGTATGATCTTGCTCTGCTTGTCCCGGGCATCACGGTCAAGGGGGTGGATATCTCGGACTACGCCATCGAGAACACCATCGAGGCCATGAAGGCGAACGTCCAGGTCGCGGACGCGAAGGACCTGCCATTCCCCGACAAATCGTTCGACGTCGTGATCGCGATCAACACGATCCACAACCTCGAGCAGGAGGAGTGCGGCCAGGCGCTGCGCGAGATCGAACGCGTGGCACGAACGGGCTCGTTCATCACGGTTGATGCCTACCGGACGGAGCAGGAGCGGGTGCGAATGCTCGCGTGGAACCTCACGGCGAAGACGATCCTGAGTGTCGACGAGTGGAAGGCGTTCTTCGCCGATGTCGGATACAGGGGCGACTATTACTGGTTCATTCCATGACTCCAGAACTGACCCGTCGGTTGCTCCTCCAGATGAAGCGCATCCGGGCGGTGGAAGAAACCATTGCCGAGCGATACTCCGAGCTGGAGATGCGGTGTCCGACCCATCTCTCGATCGGTCAGGAGGCCGTGGCCGCCGCGGTCGGTGAAGCGCTCCGCCGAACGGATCTTGCCGTCAGCGGCCACCGCGCGCACGCGCACTACCTCGCGAAGGGGGGGAGTCTTCCGGCGATGATCGCGGAGATCTACGGCAGGGTCACGGGGTGCGCGCGCGGCCAGGGCGGATCCATGCACCTCGTTGACAGAGACGCGGGATTCATGGGGAGCACGGCGATCGTGGCCGGCACTGTCCCGGTCGGCGTGGGACTCGCCTATGCCTCAATGGTCAGGCGAGCCGACCAGGTCACCTGCGTGTTCATGGGCGACGCGGTGGCTGAGACGGGTGTCTTCTTTGAATCCGTGAGTTTTGCCGTGCTGAAACAACTGCCGGTATTGTTCATCTGCGAGAACAACCTGTACTCGGTCTATTCGCCGCTCGGCGCGCGCCAGCCGGCAGGGCGCAGCATCCACGAGATGGTCGGTGCGATGGGCTTGCCTGCCGTGCATGGCGATGGGAATGATGCCCGCGAAGTCTACTCGACGGTTTCGGGGGCCATCGAGGCGATCCGTTCAGGATCGGGGCCGCGCTTTTTCGAGTTTGCCACCTACCGCTGGCGCGAGCACTGCGGGCCCAGCTACGACAACGACCTGGGATATCGGAGCGAAGCGGAGTTCGCCGAATGGAAGGCGCGGGATCCGATCGCCCGGCTCGAGCGCGAACTTCTCGTGGCGGGGACCATGACCAGGGCTGACCTCGATGCGATGCAGGTGGAGATTCGTCGCGAAGTCAGCGAAGCCTTCGTCTTTGCCAGGCGCTCGCCTTTCCCGGACGCGGACACGCTCGTCGGAGAATATGCCGCAGCCACGACCTGACCGCGCCGTCGTGACAGTCCTTTCTCTCGGGGCCTCCAGATGCCGCTGATCACGTTCGCCGAGGCGATCCGCGATGCTCTGGCGGTGGCGATGGCCAGGGACCCTGGGGTCATCTGCTTCGGTCTCGGGGTTGACGACCCACGCGGCGTCTTCGGGACGACGTTGAACCTGCACCAGGAATTCGGAGCCGAGCGCGCGTTCGACATCCCGACGGCGGAGGGTAGCCTGACGGGCATCGGCGTGGGCGCTGCGCTGAACGGGCTGCGTCCGGTGATGTCGCACCAGCGTCTCGATTTTGCGCTCCTGGCCATGGACCAACTCATCAACAATGCCGCGAAGTGGCATTTCATGTTCGGCGGCCATGGGGCGGTGCCGCTCACCGTTCGCATGATCATCGGCCGCGGCTGGGGTCAGGGGCCGACGCATTCGCAGAGCTTGCAGTCGTGGTTCGCGCACATACCCGGCCTCAAGGTCGTGATGCCATCGTCGGCCGCCGACGCCAAGGGGCTGTTGCTCTCCAGCATTTTCGACGACAATCCCGTCATCTATCTCGAACACCGCTGGCTGCATGGCATGAAAGGCGACGTGCTCGCGGGCGATTACCGGGTGCCGATCGGCAAGGCCCGCGTGGTCCGGGAGGGGAAGGACCTGACGATCGTCGCCATGTCGCACCTGACGGTCGAGGCGATTCACGCCGTCGACCACCTCAAAACGCAGGGCATCTCCTGTGAGCTTATCGACCTGCGAACCATCCGGCCGCTCGACTGGCCGGCCATGGCATTGTCGGTGCGGAAGACGGGCCGGCTTCTCGCTCTCGACAGCGGTTTTGCGACCGGCGGGGTGGGCGGCGAGATCATCGCGCGAATGGCGATGGACTGCTGGAGTGATCTGAAGTGTGCGCCCCATCGTCTGGCCGCGCCTGATGTGTCCGAGGCCAGCAGCCCGGCCCTCACCAGGGACTATCACGTGCGGGCCGAGCACATCGCGGCGCGCGCGGGAGAAATGCTCGGCATGACGCCTGAGGTGGAGTCGCTGAGAACCCGGAGAACGCACCCGCACGATGTGCCGGGCGATTGGTTTGGGGGACCGTTCTGATGAAGGCGGCGGTGTTGACCCGGCTGGACCGGCCGCTCGAAATCATCTCGGGGCTGGAGTGGAAGGCCGTCGGCCGCGGGCAGGTGCTCGTCAAGCTAGCGTACAGCGGTGTGTGCCACAGCCAATTGATGGAGGCTCGCGGACGTCGCGGCCATGACGCGTACCTGCCGCATCTGCTCGGACACGAAGGCTCCGGTCAGGTGCTGGAGACAGGCGCGGACGTGAGCAAGGTAAAGGTCGGCGATTTCGTGGTCCTGGGGTGGATCAAGGGTCGTGGCGTCGAGGGCGGCGCGGCCCACTACCTTCGCGACGGACACACGTTCAACGCCGGCGCGGTCACCACCTTCAATGAGTTCGCCGTCGTTTCCGAGAATCGGCTCGTGCTGCTGCCGCCCCACGTGCCGCTGGATGTCGCGGTGTTGTTTGGTTGCGCGTTGCCCACGGGCGCGGGAATCGTGCTCAACGAGATCCGACCGGTGCCGGGCGCCATGATCGGCATCTTCGGCATGGGCGGCGTTGGGCTCAGCGCACTCATGGCGACACGGCTGTTCGCTCCCGCCGAGGTGATTGCGATCGATGTGGTGGACGGGAAACTCGAGCTTGCGCGCGAGTTCGGCGCGACTCGAACCATCAACTCATCCTCGAGAGACCCACTCCCTGAGATTGCGTCGCTCACGGACGGGCGGGGCCTCGACTACAGCATTGACGCATCGGGCGTGGCATCGGTGATCGAACTGGCGTTCCGGGCGGTGCGCCGCAATGGAGGGCTCTGCCTGTTTGCATCGCATCCGGCGGCGGGAGACACCATCTGTCTCGACCCGTACGAGTTGATTTGCGGCAAGCAGATCCGAGGGACCTGGGGGGGCGCCTCCGAGCCCGACGAGGATATCCCCCGACTCGCAACGCTCTTTGTCGAGGGCACGCTGCCATTGCAGAAGCTCATTTCGCGACGATATCCTCTGGAGATGATCAACGCCGCACTCGACGATCTCGAGGCGGGTGGCGTGGCGCGGCCGCTCATCGAGATCGATCCGTCGCTGGAATACCGCCGGCGTGCGACGGGGATCGCCTGACCGATGGGACGGCGCACCGCACTGGTCATCGGTTCGGAGGGCTTCCTGGGAAGCCGAATCTCGCGGCGGCTGGCAGACCTGAATTGGAGCGTCGTACGCAGTACCAGAGAAGAACTGGATTTACGTGTTCCATCACTCGACTGGCTGCACGCATTGCCCAAGATCGACTATGTGTTTTGTTGCGCCCAGTCTGGAAGTATGGACGAGTGCAGGCGCGACGAGGTGGCCACGCGCGCCGCGAACGTGCACGGCATGATCAGCGTGCTGGAGGCGCTTCGGGATACAGCGCCCGTGCCGGTGTATCTCTCGACCAACTTGGTGTTTCCCGGGGACCGAGGCGACTATGACGAGTGCGATGTTCCTGCTCCGACGACCAGCTACGGCCGACAGAAACTGGAAGTTGAGGAGTATATCCGAAAGTCGTTTCCGCAGTTTCTCATCGTCCGTTTGACGAAGGTCTTCGGCGTGGAAGTCGACGACCACACGCTCTTTACGTCATGGCTGGACCGCTGGGCTCAGCGTCAACGCGTCAGTGCCGCGACTGATCTGACGATTTCACCGGTCTATGTCGGCGATGTAGTCCGCTCTCTGCTCGCGATGATCGAGAGCGGTCGTTTCGGTGTTCGTCATGTCGCTGGGCCGGAAAGCGCTTCGGTCTACGACTTCGCAGTCCGATTAGCCCGCTTTTTTCGCGTCGCGACGACCTCTGTGGAGCCGGTGAGTCGAACACTTTTTTCTGCCGTCGAAGCGCGGCCCCGGTTTCAGACACTTCGCAGTCGGGATGGCATGACGGGACAAGGTGTTCTTCTGACGTTTGATCGAATGGTGGAGCGGTTACTCCAAGCCTACCCGTTGCGGGTCAAGTAGAAACGATGGTATGATATCCTTCACACTGCTCGGCGAATCACTTGGAGATGTCGTTCGAAGGGACCGCCCCGCTCCGATTCCGGCTTCCTATCGGGTACCCTATGGACGATAGAGGCGACCGCCCATCTCGGACACGTGGTGCGCCGACACTCACCGGTCATCGCTGGCCCCCAGCGGCTTGGCGCGCGGCATTCGTCGCGCTCGCCCTGTGCGCATCGCCACTTTTGAACTTCCGCGTCGCCAACGGGCTTGATCACCGCGACTACGCTGTGATCCTCGCCGTCATCCTTGCCTTCTTCGGAGGCTGCCTCGCCTTCGCGGCGCTGGCACACTTCGTCGGGGGCCGCTTCGACATGGGCCTCATCTCCGCCGCCTCATTCGTGATGTGCATATTCCTCTTCAGCGACTTCTCTCGTGCCCTCCGGTCCATCGGCTCGCCACGACTCCGACTGATCTTGACCCTCTGGCTAGCCGCGTCCATGACGCTCATCGTGCTCGTACGGCGGCTGTGGACGATCCGGGGGGGAGCCGCAGCCCTTCAGCTTCTGTCGCTCACGCTGTTGGTATCTCCCGTGGTCCTCTCGCTTTATGCCGCCCCGACACGTAGCACCAACGGCAGGGAGGTGTTGCGGACACCGCCGATATCGATGGAACCCCCTCCGCCCCCCGCCTCCGGCCTGTACCGCCCGAACGTCTACCTTATCTCCCACGACTCCTATCTGCGCGCCGACGCGCTGGCAACCTTTTATGGATTCGACAACCGGGCTTTCACGGACCGGCTTTCTGCGCTCGGATTTCTACTGCCGTCCCGCTCATACTCCAACTATAACTTCACGATCCCATCGCTCAGTACCACGCTTGGCATGAATTATGTCGTCTCGACCGAGTCGGAACGCAAAGCGCTTCTCCGAGGCGGGCTCCGTACGGAGGAGATCTCAGGCGCGTCGGAGGTCGCGATGCAGTTCAAAAGGCGGGGGTACACCTACATCTTCGCCAACAATGGCTTCTTCGACAGCCTCAGGTGCTCGGCCTTCAATGACGTCTGCCTGAATCCGCGGGCCTCGTCGTACGAGTTATACGCCGCCCTCGTGGACCTGACGCCAGCTCAGATCTTAGCCGTGGAAATCAGCAATCGCGCCGTGTATTCGTCATTCACCGTCGATCGCCTGACTGACTTCGAGCCCCGCAAGCAGCGCCAACCCTTCCTGTTCGTCCTCCACACAGTGGGCCTGCACAACTTCGACTGGGACGCCGACTGTCGCTATCGGCCCCCCACCCACTTAGTGGGCTGGTTAACCCCCCCCTCCCCGCCTTTGTCCTTGATCAAGCGGGCCTACGTCGACCAGATCCAGTGCGTGAACCGCATGACCCTCGCCGCCGTCGAATCCCTCCTCGCGCGGGACCCTGAGGCCATCATGATCATCCAGGGCGATCACGGGACCTGGTCCATGGGCAGGCTTCGGTCTCGTCCCCGTACGGACTGGATGGCCACTCCAGAGGCGGAGGAGCTCTTCGCGATCCTGAACGCCTACCGACTCCCCGCCAGGTGCCGGCGCCGTCTCTATGATACGATTTCGCCAGTCAACAGCTTCCGTGTGGTCCTCTCGTGCATCGATGACACTGACTACCCGCTCCTACCTGACCGCCACTTCCTTATGTCATATCCGGAATGGAATGGGCATCCGTTCTTCGAGGAGGTCTCCTTCAATGGCCACCGGCCCTAGACGCTCACTGCTGCTTCCCATTGCTCTGAGCGTGATGATCGGCCTCGCCGTGACGCCATCCCCGGCTTATGCCTACATAGACCCGACCACGGGTTCCTTCGTCTTCCAGGCCCTCCTCGGTGTGGTCGCCAGCATCGGGGTCTTGATAAAGCTCAACTGGGCGCGGCTCCGGAAGCTCTTCCGGAGACGGCGAAATCCGGATCCGCGTGATCCATGATCCGCCCGGACGACTCGCAGCCTACTGCTTTGGGCTGGGATCCGGCCAGCTTTCGCGATCCGATGTCGCGGGTCGTCGTGCTCGACGGCTCGGTATACCGCACCTTCTCCGCGGCCGGCGCCCACCACTGGACGGCGTTCGATCGGACGGGACTCCGGAAGGAACTCGAACAAGCTTTGCTCCTCATCCCGTCTTTGATCCCTTCGCCATCACCGATGCCCGCACTGTCCGCCAACCTTTCGCCTCTCGTTCTCGAACACCCTTCCATTCCGTTCATCAGCTATCCCCAGGAGTGGTGCTTCTCGATGCTGCAGGAAGCTGCCTTGCTTCATCTGACTCTCCTCGAGAAACTCATTCCGAAGGGCTTCATCCTCAAGGACGCCTCCCCCTTCAATGTGCAGTTCGTCGGCCCCCGCCCGATCTTCATCGACGTGGGCTCGATTCAACTCCACGAGCCCGGCTCGCCCTGGCCAGCGCTCCACCAGTTCTGTTGGACGATGCTCAATCCCCTGCTAATCTCCGCCTTTCTGGGGATCCCATTCACTCGAGTCCTCAGGGCCGAGCCGAACGGGATCGACACCGACACGACGGCACGCCTCTTCGGCCGACGGTACTGGTGGCATCCTACGGTGATGATGTACGTGTACCTGCAGGCTTCACTCGAGCGACGGTACAAGGCTCGCCCCCTTCCCAAACATGCGGCCAGACGGCGGTTTTCTTCGCTAGCGCTCACGGCGATCGTCTCCTCGCTCAAGCGAAAAGTGGCCGCGCTGCGCCCGGTGCCCCGACCGTCCAGCTGGCTCGACTACTCCGACAGCCACTCGTACACCACGGAGTCACTCGCCGCCAAGCGCGATTTCGTCGTCACCGCTTTTCAGACCTTGGGTCGTCGCCGCCTCCTCTGGGATCTCGGGTGCAATACCGGGGACTTTTCGCGACTCTCCGGGAACTTCTTCGAGCACGTAATCGCCATCGACAGTGACTTCGACTGCGTCGACGCCCTCTTCCGGGAACTGCGACGGGACGGGGTGAGCACGATACTCCCTCTCGTGCTCGACATCGCCAATCCCACCGGCACTTTCGGCTGGAATAGCGAGGAGCGGCGAGCTTTCTTCGCGCGGGGCCGACCGGACTGCATCCTGGCCCTCGCATTGCTACACCATCTCCGGGTCAGCGCGGGGATCCCACTCGAGAAACTCGCGGACTTGATCGCGGACCGCACCGACGACGCCATCGTCGAGTTCGTATCGCCCGAGGATCCGCAGTTCGCACGCCTGATCGTCTCGCGGCGGCCGCAGTTCGACGACTACACGGAACACGGATTTCGCGAGCTGTTTAGGCAGCGATTCCGCCGAGTCAGTGAACGCAGGCTGACCGCCACTCGCACGATCTTCTTCTTCTCGCGCTAGCGGAACCAGCCAAGTGCCATGCCCGCTACTTGCTAACAGGGGCCGCGGGGTTCATCGGCCGCGGGGCGCTCGATGGCGCACGTGAAGCCGCCGAGCATTGCAGTCATCGTTCCCAACCGGAACCATGCGTCGTTTCTGACGCGATGCCTCCGCTCGGTACTGGAGCAGGACGTTCTGCCGGACGAGCTGATCGTCGTCGACGATCAGTCCACCGACGACAGCGTCGCCGTCGCGCAATCCGTGATCGCGGGTCACGCTCGCGCGCAACTCATCGTGAACCCGGTGAACCTCGGGACGAACGGCGCGATGAACGAAGGTCTCGAGCGGGCGACAAGCGAATACGTGTTGTTTCTGTCGTCGACTGACTTCGTGCTTCCGGGGATATTCGCGCGGGCCAAGTCCGGTCTCGCGGGCATGCCCCGCGTGGCCCTGTGGTCGGCTATGGCGTGGATGGTCGACGAGCGGGACGAGCCGATACGCCTGCATCCTTCCCCCGTCGTAGCCGTGAAGGCCGCGCGCCTGAGTCCGCAGCGCTGTATCGAGCTCGCGTATCGCGTGGGCAACTGGTTCACCGGCCCGACCATGATCTACCACCGCCATACCCTGCACGCCGTCGGGGGTTTCGACCCGGCGTACGGCGGCCTTTCTGATCTCATATCGGCGCTGACCGTTACCAGTCTCAAGGGTGCCGCGTACACGCCCGAACCGTTTTGCGGCATTAGAATTCACGACAACAGTTTCTCGTGGCGGACGTTGAAGGAGTCTGACGGGTTGGAGGTCATGATCGAGCGGCTGCGTTTGCGCGGACCGCGTCTGGCGCCGGCGCTCTTCACTCCGGCGTTCATCGACCGCATGGCTCGGCGGAATCGCTTCGCCGCGGTTCGGGCCGCGAATGGGGATGTGAGCGGAGTCGAGCGGTATACGCAAGGCGGCACCCGCTGGCTGTTGCGCCTCATTGGCCGCGTCATGCCATCCGCCTGGCGCAGAGCGCGTGTCGTGCTCGCGTTCGTCGTCCTGCGGCCGTTCGACGTCGTGCCCACGATACTCTACCGCGCGCTCCCGTGGGTCCTCGTGCGCGCGCGGTCAACGCCGCGATCGTGGGCGGCCCGCACAGCGCCGGCGCCGCGTGGCGCTCCCTCGCGATGACGGCCGCGAATCCAGAACGGCCGTCCCTCAGGCGCATGCTCCTGGACCTGTTTTCCGGGCGAGAGCGCATGTTGTTGATTGGGGTGGTCGGGGTCAGTGTCGTGGCGGCGCTGTTTGAAACGCTCGGCGTTGTCTCGATCCTTCCATTCATGGCGGTGGTGCTCGATCCGTCGGCATTGGACCGCTACGCCGTGATCGAGAGTGCCACGCGATGGATGGGCGCAACGACGACGCATGGGAAGCTCCTGGCCGTGGGCATGGCGACGGCGCTGACGGTCGCCCTCGGCAATCTGGCGGCGGCGCTCAACGTCTTGGTGCAGCAACGGTTCATCGCGCACACGGAGACGCGACTCTCCGAGGCGCTCTTTTCCGGCTACCTGCGTCAGCCGTATGCGTTTCACGTGCGGCGTGACGCCGCGTCGCTGCTGAAGATCCTGAACGTCGATGTCACCCTGATGACCAGCGGAATCATCCTGCCCGTCCTCCAGGTCTCCGCGCGGCTGTTGGTGGCGACGGGAATTCTGGGCGTACTCGTTCTGCGCGATCCGGTTATCTCGATGGTGGTCCTCGGGGTCTTGCTCGTCGCGTACGGGCTCATCTTCCGAATCGTTCGGTCCTCGCAACAGGCACTGTCGCTCGCGGCCAACACCGGTCACTTCGAGAAGTGGCGTGTGTCGCAGGAGGCGCTCGGTGGCATCAAGGAGTTGCTGGTGCTCGGGCGTGTGGACCGCGCCGCTGGAGAGTTCGCCGCCGCGTCGTGGCAGCTGGCCCGGGCCCGCGCCTCCCAGCAGACCGCCGGTCAACTCCCGCGCTATGCGCTCGAGACAGTGGCGTTCGGGGGCATTCTCCTCATCACGCTGACGCTGATCGCGCGGACATCTGCGAACACGCAGCTGATCGTGCCGCTCCTCGCCCTCTATGCGTTCGCCGGCTACCGACTCCTTCCCGCGCTGCAAGTCGTGTTTGCCGGGGTCGTGGCGATCCGGTTCCATCTGCCCGCGATGGCGAGCGTGCATGCCGAGCATGTCGCCGCGATGGGCGGCCCGGCCACACCCGCCGGCGGGCAGAGCGGCACGGCGCCGAGCGTGCGGGTCGCGCTTCGCGAGGCCCTGCAACTGACCAACGTCTCATTCACCTACGAGGGGGCACCCGGGCCCGCGCTCCGCGATGTCTCGCTGACCATTCGCCCGACAGAGATCATCGGCCTCATCGGTCGGACGGGCTCTGGCAAGACGACCCTCGCGGACATCATCCTGGGGTTGTATGAGCCGACCGCCGGACGCATTACCGTGGATGGGATCCCGCTGACGGGGCCCGCCATCGCCGCCTGGCAACGGCGAGTGGGCTACGTCTCACAAACCGTCTACCTCACCAACGCGTCGATCACCGAAAACATTGCGCTTGGCTTGTCGCCCCGGCAAATCGATCTCGCCGCGGTCCATCGCGCAGCGCACCTGGCGCAGGCGGACGGCTTCATTCAAGCGCTTCCGAAACGCTACGACACACTGGTGGGGGAACGTGGCGTGAGACTCTCAGGGGGGCAGAGGCAGCGGATCGGGATCGCTCGCGCGCTTTACCATCTCCCAGATGTGCTGGTGTTCGACGAAGCCACGAACGCCCTGGATGGGCTGACCGAAGACGCGGTACTTGAAGCCATCCGCGCCCTCTCGGGCGAGAGGACCATCGTTCTGATCGCCCACCGCCTCCGGACGGTAGAGGCGTGCGATCGAATCGTGATGCTGCACGAGGGGCGGGTGATGGCTGACGGATCGTTCGCTCGTTTGCTGGAGACGTCGGATCTTTTCCGCCGTCTGGTGGGGCGGATGAATCGGGTCGTGAGCGGCCGAGCGGAAAAGGACTGACCGCGAGGTACAGGATCGATGGACACTTCCGTCTCGGGAACCGCTCGCATTCTGCTTCGTCCTCGCCCTCGTGCTGGTCGCAGGTCGCAGCTCAACTCAGTCGGTTATTGGAAGGTCCTCTTCGCGCGCTATCATTGAGATGTGCTTGCGGCTCAACTTAGGCGCCAGGCAGCGACCAAACTCAACCCAATGACCGAGCCTCGTTCAACTCCCTCTTCGTCCGACGTTCCCAACGTCCTCGTCTTGCCGCCCCTGCTTTACGGAGTGGCGATTGCAATCGGGTTTCTATCCCAGTGGATCGTCCCACGCCCGATCCTGTCGTCGAACGCTCGCTATTGGCTTGGGGGCGCTTTGCTCGCGTTCGGGCTCTTTCTCGCGATCTGGGGCCGTCGCGTCATGGAGCGGGCGGGAACGAACGTCAATCCGACTCTGCCTGCCACCGCCCTGGTGGCGACCGGACCGTTCGGCTACTCGCGCAATCCGCTTGACGTCGCGCTGACTCTCGTGTACGTCGCGCTGGCACTGCTGGCCAATGCCCTGTGCGTGCTGGTGTGGATAGTACCGGTGCTCGTCCTGATGCACTATGGTGTTGTTCGCCGAGAGGAGCGATACCTGGAGGCGAAGTTCGGCGACGCGTATCGTGAATACCGCTCCCGCGTCCGACGGAACCTCTGACGCTGAGAGGCCGTGAAGAAATCTGTTGGCGAGTCTTGACGATCGCCGAATCGCGCCCCAGATTGGGTCATGCCCGAGAAGACAGAGCCTGAAGACGACAAGGCGAGAGTGCTGGCGGCGGAGCGGCACCAGGTGGAGCTGCGGGAGTTTCATCTGGACAGCGCGGTGGCGGCCGATCACCGGGTGCGCGGTGTGTGGTCCTATGTCGAGGCGCTGGACCTGTCACCGCTGTACGCGAGGATCGGATCGGTCGAAGGGGGTGCGGGGCGACCTGTGGATCGCCAAAATCGCAGCGGGGCCGAGCGACGGAACAGAACCGGCCTCGACGAGGCTGTTGCGGTGAGCGAGCGATGTCGGCCGAAGGCTCAGCGACCGGCGGCGCTCTGTGGTCCCCGTGACCGAGAAGCGAGCCGCCAGGAG
>OBLU010002567.1_pt1 | contig 16657 bp, 14 predicted proteins | sample 1518681 | NCBI WGS metagenome assembly OBLU01 (sample SAMEA3539304, study PRJEB22396) | soil metagenome | biome: tundra; feature: field; material: soil | place: USA | collected 2010-05 | depth 0.15 m | reverse complement strand
TGTTCGGTTTCGGTCTCTCGCCCTTCACCATCAGAAGCCCGCGCATCAGGGCGGCGCGTGGGAGTAGTCTTCAGAGGGCACCACGCTCCCTGCCCCCTGATGAGGAAGCGGGCGGTGGAGGGTGAGAGGCTGAAACCGATGCAGAATAGGACCTGAAAACAACCATCCAAAAACGATGAGGCGCTGAGCCGAACTAGAATTGCCACCAGCCTAGCGGCGACTGAGCCTCAAACCACCTGACTCCGAGTCAGCGGGCGCAACTGGCGGGACTCATGCTCAGCGGTTCCGCATGAGGCATAACAGGTGCGTATCAATCAAAAGCCAAAGCGGGGCGCGGGGCCGCGCTCATCTGACGTGTGGTTGGCTGGGAGAAGCGTTGGGCCATGAATTGAAGGGGAGAGGGCAAGTCGAAGGCACAGAGCGGAAGCCGGACGGCCAAAGACTCGAAACGGAGGGGGAGGGACGGCCAAGGGGCACGAGTTGCGCGGTGGCCCGCCACGCTGAAAGCGAGCGGCAAGCTCGCGCCTCTTGGACGGCTTAATGGATTTCAGGCATTCTGGATGGGGATAAAGGCTTTCCAGGTCAAAAGCGCCTCAAAAATGCTATATTCTGTTAACAACGTCATGTTCCGTGTAAATATCCATGTTTATGCTTGCACTTTAACATATAATATGCAAACATTGAAAATATGATACACAGTATAATCATAGAAAACTTCTTTTCCATGGCTGGCAGGCAGGAGATGGATTTTCAAGTGTCTGCAAATGCCCCGGACTTGGGCTGCTTTCGGGATTCGCGGGCTGTCGCCGGTCGGCGCCTGCCGTTGATCATCGGAATCTATGGGCCAAACGCATCCGGCAAATCCACTGTTCTGCGTGCCATAACTGCCACGACGACGTTTGTGCAGCATAGCTTCACCTTGCCACCCAACAATTCTATCCCACTTTTCAATCCGTTTGCGCACAACGATTGGATGAACCGCCCCACAAAAATCATTGTTGAATTTGATGGCCAGCTTGCGGAAACCTCGCCTTCAGCCGTATTTCGCTATGAGTTGCATATTGACAATGAGCCAAAGAAGTTTGCCAGCGAAGTGAGTTATGAATCGCTCTCCTACGCACCGCATGGAAAATTCCGAAGGATTTTTGAGCGTAATCGGCAAGAATTCACCTTTGGGCGTGAGTTTAACATAACGGATGGTGATTCGCGCATAAAGAGCATCCGCCCGAATGCAAGCGTCATTAGCACGCTGGCGCAGCTTAACCACAAACTTTCCAGCGATTTCATTTTATCACTACAAGGACTGCAAACCAATATTGCCGGACTGGATAAAGTGAATGGAGCACTCCCTAACGTCCTGTCTTTCTATGCACAACGTCCCGACTATCTCCAGCGTTTGAACCGCGAACTGAGCCGTCTTGACTTGGGACTTGAAGAAATGAAGATTTATCCCGGAAACCCCGGCCCCATTGCGATGTTCAGGCATTTTGGACTCGATAGCGAGATTGTGCTTGGGCAGGAATCAGCGGGCACGCGACGATTTATCGAGATTTTTCCGCTTCTCCAATTTGTCTTGGATAACGGCGGGCTAGCTGTAATTGATGAGTTGGACACCGACATTCACCCTTTGCTGATTCCCGAACTGTTTCGCTGGTTTTACGACAAGCAGCGCAACCCGAAGGGCGCGCAACTTTTGTTCACGGCTCATAATCCTGCGATTCTTGACCAACTGGAAAAAGAGCAGGTGTTTTTTTCCGAAAAGCCGAGTGGCAAACCCACGCGCATTTATGGCGCACGCGAAATCAAGGGACTGCGCCGCGAGCCGAGTCTGATGAAAAAATACCTCTCCGGCGAGCTGGGGGCCGTGCCACACATCGGCTGACCTATGCTAGCGCAAATCATCAAAAAACGCGCCCGGTTCTTTGTGGCTGTCGAGGGCGAAAGTGAACAATCTTTTGTTGCCTGGCTGCAAGTGCTGTCACAAAAGGAACTGCACATTCATCTTGATGGCGTACTGCTCGGTGGCGGCGGTTTCAAATCGATGCTTGATAAGGCCATGCAACAACACAGGCGACGGTGCAAAATATCAGGGGCATACAAAGACCGATTTCTTATCGTGGACGGGGATCGCGCGCAGCAGGGCGACTGGTCTGTTGAAAAATTGAAGCGTGAGGCGGCCAGATACAAATTCACTGTTTGCGTTCAATGCCCAAACCACGAAGGTTTATTGCTGAGAATGATGCCTGGCATGGAGCGTGAGATTCCCGATGCGGCATCATCGGAAACAAAATTGAAAAAACGTTGGCCGAATTATCAGAAGCCGGTGAACGCGCACGCGCTTGGGCGGCAATTTTCAATTGATGACCTCCTGCGGGTTGCTCGTGTGGACCCTGATTTTGAAACCCTCTTAAAACAAATTGGGTTAATAACAGGATGAAATTTTTGGTGCCTGTTTTTTTCCGAAGCTACACGAAGGAGGACCGCTAGAATGCTCTACCCGCGCGCAGAGTTGATTGCTGCAACGATACCCTCTTTTTCTTGCTGCTCGAAGTGCCACCAGTTCGTGCTCCAAACCCGGTGAACTCGCCAGCCGAGTTTTTCCAGGACTCGTTGCCGCGCCCGGTCGCGCGTTCGTGCAACAAGAGAACTGTGGTAAGCGGCGCCGTCGCATTCGATGGCGAGAATGTTTTTCCCGCGCTCTTTGATGATGATGTCGAGGCGGAACTTGCCCGCCCCATATTGGCATTCGATGTCGTAGCCCTCGTTCTCCAAAAATTCAACAACCTGTTCCTCAAAAGGTGACTCGCAATAGACGATATTGGAAACACCGTCGTTCTTCCGCTCGAATCGCTTGCTGCCGATTCCGAACGTGCGGGCCTGTTCGGTGTTTTCCAACTCGGCCAGAAAATCTCTGAGGCACCGGAAACCCCGGCTTTGTGCGGTTGTCGCTTCGAGGTCGGCGACTTTCAACGATGTGACGATGGTGAGTCCAGTGCGGGAGCGAGTGATGGCCACGTTCAAGCGGCGCTCACCGCCGCTTTTGTTGAGCGGCCCCAGCACCGATGCGTTGAACTGCCCGTTCGCATTTCTGCCGTAGGTCAGGCTCAAAATAATGCGATCCATTTCGTCGCCCTGGACGGTCTCCAAATTCCGCAGGAAGAATTTCTGTTCGTCGGCGCAAAAGGCGCGAACCTGGTCTGAAACGAAGATGAGTTGCTCGTCAATCAACTCCATCTGCGGAATATTCATCGTGACGACGCCGAGCGATTTATCGGGATGCTCGCGGACGTGCAACTCAATGAGCTTGACGACTTCGTTCGCCTCCGCCGGGTTGTTGCGCTGGCCTGATTCCGAGTAAATGGCTTTTGGAAGATAGTGCAACCGGCGACCGATGCCGGTGATGTGGGCGGGCGGATACATTTCCAGCTTCCCGGCGTAAAACCAATCGTTGGAAAAGCGGATGAGGTCCGGTGTTTCGCTGCGGTAGTGGGACATCAACATCACCTGTGTCTTGTCTTCCTCAAATACGCCGCCAAATTCCTCAAGCAGACTTTCGCTGACGCCAAAATCTTCCGCATCGGCTTCGGGCGCGGCAAACCCCGCGAAGAAATCGGTAGGCGGAAGCTGGTTCTTGTCGCCGACAATAATGACCTGCTTGCCGAATGACATGGAGAGCAGACCGTCCAAGACGCGAATCTGTGATGCTTCGTCGAAAATCACCAAATCGAACGGAACGCCGTATTCCTCAAAAATCCTGGAGTCAATCAGGTTGGCGAGCGAGGTTGGACTCATCAGCCAGCAGGGTTTTGCCGCAATCAGGTAATCCAGATGGGCGTTGGCCAACTCGCGGACGGTGCCGCGGACTCGTTGCAGGCCCGCAAGGCGGCGCAATTCCGATTCGCTTTGCGCGGCTTCTTGCGCTGCGTCGTCCATCTTTTCCCGCAAATGGGCCTTCAGGTGGTCAATCACCCATGACGCCAGTTTTTCATCCTGTTCCGTGAATTCTTTTAGAGTCTGCTTGAATTCGAGGCCGTGCGGTTTAGCAACCGGGTCACACAGGCGAAGCAAGTTGAAACAAAAGAGCCGTTGCCCATGGGCGGGTTTCACCGAACTGTCGAGAATCTTTGCCCAGAGCGCTTTGATTTCTGGAAACGCGGAGATTTTTCCCTGCCAGCGTTTCTTTTCCAACCACAATGGGCGACGGGGCGATTCATTCTGGATTTCATCAACAAGCGCCACGAGCGCGGTGTAGTCAACGAGCCTGTCACAAGGATGTGCAAACAGGCTGTTGAGTTCAACGTATGCCGCCTCCATGACAACCTGATGCTTCTCCAACCGCTCGCGGAGCTTCACCCAAAGGCCGCTGTCAATGTCGAGTTTTTGCTGCGCCCGGAGCCGTTCAAATAAATCACGCCAGGCGATGACTTTGTTCAGCCATTTCCAGTCCGGCTGGCGCTGTCCCGGATTCTGCAACTCCACATAGTTAACGAGCGGAACAAGTTTTTGCTGGCAATCGGCAAAATCCCTTTGCGCGGCAAATGCCGCCATGACCGAATTGGCGCGGTCGCCTTCTTGTTGTTCGTAGTCTTGCAGGAATTTGGCAATGCGCTGGCGCGATGCGTCGTAGAATGTCAGCGCGTCTTCGAGGTTGTCCGACTGCTGATCGTCCGGCAACGTCAGCGTGTCGAACCCCGATAGTGCAACCTTTACATTTGCCAGCAAGCTGGCGTTGGTGGATTCCCAAAATGTCTGCCAGTGAACGCTGGCGATTTCAAACAAATCATTCCTGTCCCGCATCTGCTCGGCAATGGCCGCCATTCCTTCGAGCGCCTGCACTTCCTGGCGCGAAAGAAAGTTTTCCATGTGGTTGGAATTTTCGTGAGCAACCGCAAGATACGCCGAAGTCAATTGCTTCAAAACGACGTGCGTTTCCGCCGCTGATCTGAGCGAATGCACGGTTCGCAGCGCGGTAACGGCATGGAGCGTGATTTCCTGCCATTGCTTGAAGCCGCGTGAGGGAATGGACGGGAACACTTGCCGAAGGGCATACTTGCATTTGCGGTCGTTGACGAAATGCACGCAATAGCTGACGAGGTTGAAACCGTGCTCGGCCTTCGCCTCAACGTGCTGCCAGTGCGTCGTCGCCACGCGCTCCAGTGCGACGAAGTGCAAGGGCAGCGGTGCATTCTTGGCGTGACTCGCGCACGCTTGAAAATGGGCCTTCCATCCGGCAACGGTGAGGACCGGCGTGGTGTCTGATTTCCACCAGCCGCGCGGAACCGTTGCGCCAAGTGCTGCCAGGGAAATAACGGCTTGGAGTTGCGCCCGCCTGACGGTAAGCAATGGCGAATACACCATGCCGATTTGTTCGCAAAGTCGGCGGTAGGCTTTTTGGCTCGTTTCGATTTCGTTACGCCTCTCTGTGTGATAGGTCTCCCGCCGCGACAGGTCATCCCAGGTTTTTGCGCCTTCGTTGCGAAGCAGTTCCTTCGCGGTGCGCTCGGCCGCTGCCAGCGCCGTTTTTTCAGCCTCATCCGAATACTTTTCGGAGAGGACAACGGGATGGCGAGCCGCGACCAGTTTTTCACGTCGTTCCCATTGCGATTGCAAATACTCAAGTTCGGACAGGGTGACTTTGGCATTTCCGATCAGTTGCGGGTGACAGGCAGGCTTTTCCAAAACGGTGGTGACGAGCGCGAGCATGTTCGTCACGTTGGCATCGGAGTTGAGCGGAAGCTCGATGCCTATGGTCGCGGCCCATTCTCTCGCGGTCTGAAGTGATTCAAGTTGTGAGAGTATTTTTTGAATCGTGCTTTGGAGCTCGTTCGCGGCGTTGGGATTGTCGTCAAATGCTTCGACGCGGACATTGTTCCAAACATTGTCATTGTCTGTCAGCACCGCAGCGAGGTCGGGCCACTCGCCCAGGCAGCCGAGTAATTTAGTGAGCCGTTCTTTGGAAAGCGATTGCCAGTTGGTGATGGCGATATTTGGAACATGCTTCAATTCCTTTCGCAACTGAATCAGACCGGACAACGCTTCGCGTTTTGTGACCTGCAAGGACGGGTGGGCAATGCTGCGAGCAAAACGCACTCGCTCGTTAAGTGTCTGCCGCGATTCCTTCAACTGGGTGAAGGGATAACTGCGGGCATTCTGCCAAGCGGGAAACTTGTCGGTTGCTTGCCTCAAAAACTCCCGCTTGTCCAAATCTTCATCGTGAAGATTCAGCATCGCGGGTTTAAGGCCAGCGTTCGACAGACGTTCTTCAACCTGAACAATGGCTGCCTTCTTGTCGCAGACCAAAAGCACGTTGCGCCCGTGGTAAAGCGCGTCGCTGATGATGTTGGCGATGGTCTGCGATTTGCCGGTGCCGGGAGGCCCCTCTACTTGCAGGCAGTGTCCGTCGTGTGAAAGCTGGATGACGCGCAATTGACTGTCATCACACGGCAACACCAGGCCGAGGTCTTCCAAGCCGTCGTCCGTGATTTCCTCAAGGTCCACTGCCTCAATTTTTGCTCCGGCGATTTTCGCCTGGACCACGGGATTTTTCGCCAATGCCTGTTTCAACGGCGGGTCATTCAAGCGGTTTTGAACGACCATTTGCTGGCTGCTGAAAAGGCCGACGTAACCGTCGGCTGTCACTTGGGAGGCGCGATTGCCCAATTGCGACTTGACCCAACTGATTGCTTGGCTGGGATTCTCGGCAACGGCGGCGGGAACTGAAATGGACAATCCGCGAAGATGCGCCTGCAACACCGGGTTAAATTGCCACGCTTCGTCGTCGGCAACGACCGCCTTGATTTTGTCGCCGCTGGTCTGGAACGAAGCACGCTTTAGGCAAACCGGGAAAAGTTGCTTGCGCTGCTTTCCGTCCACCGCGCCAGCAACGATCATTTCCACGGAGCCGGAACAGATGAACGCGCAGTGCTCACCGCGCTCACGAATGCGCGTTTGGTAATTCTTGTGGAGGTTACGAGCAATGGGGTCAGCCATTGTGCCGATTATCAGGGACCCGCCGTTGGCCAATGAATCAAACTCGTTTGCCTGCAAAAGTCGAAACCGCTTGATGGGCATCTTGACCAACGGATTGGTCAATCCCTGTGCGGTGGACTGTTTGAGCCACTTTTCCAAATACTCGGCGAAAGTCGGCATTTGCGGGAGTGTAAGGCAGACAGCACCGGGACGACAATCCTGTTCTGCTGCTGTTCTGCTGCTGATTTACCGAACGCTGCGCGCTGTTGTCGAGCGTTGCCAAGAAAGACAAACGGCTGAACCTCGCGGTTCAGCCGTTCGCTTTTTGCTGGAATCAATCCTCGTCCGGCATCATCAAGGTGATGGCCGGTTGTGGGTCGTCCATGTCGAGTGCGCCGCAAGACGCAACCAGTTTGACGAGGCGCGGGCGGCGGTTGTCATTTCGGACATAAAGAGAATACGCGATGCGCTCGCCGGCATTCCGGCTGCTCTTGATCGCCAGACGGAGCATCCAGACAATGTCCCAAAGCCTTCCGGCTTCGTCCTGGCCGGTAACACCGGGAGCCACGGTTATATAAGCGTCAAAGACGCGGCGGGTGAGGAAAACCGGGAAGCGGATGCCCGCCTCGGCGGCGGTGGTGGAAACGTCCACCTGCTCGCCGTCCTCGACGGCTTGCTTGCGGGTGTAGGCGTAGATGATATTCTGCATGGCAAATCTCCTTGTGGAAGATGGGCGGGCCGCGAAGCCCGCCCGGTTGAAACAATTACTGACACTGACGGTTGTTCGAGAAAACCCGCAGCGTGATGCGCCCGTCAATGGGGAACGTCTCCAGCTTGATGGTGAAGCCCTGGCCGTCCTTGTGCGCCCAGGCAGCGCCGATGGGGGTGAAGAAACCCTTGTCGCCATCGCGGTCGCGGACATGGAAAGCGAAGTGGCTCGGCGTCTTGGAAGCAGTCGTTTGTGTGTTGTCCGTATCGTTCATGGAAAGTCTCCTCTTGGTTTTTCCGGCTGCGACCATCGCGGCCTGATGGCAACGCAGATAAAGTCCCGGCAGCTGGGGCACAGCGCTACCTGCGCCAGCGCGAAAATTGGGGGAGACCTCTGGGGGAACCGATTATCCGCTTGCGCGGACCGGCGGGGACTTTCAGCTAAGCCATCGAATAGGCCGGGTGGTGCAGCCGGGGAACCGCCGCCAGGAGACGCCCCCGGGACAACAACGCGAATTCCAAACACGCCGGGATTGCGCCGCCGGGCATGGCCCGGCAAGAACGGTTTTGATATTCACGCGCGAACCGATAAGGTTGGAGGAACGACCGGTCGGATGGCCCATGTCATCCGAATACCGCCTATGACTGAAGAATCTACATGTGAAACCCATACGGGCCCCCGGCAGCGCGGGCTGACTCCGCAAAGCAAAATGAACCAGAATCGCGGATTCTGGTTCACGACGAAAAGCTAGGCTAAGTTTCCATTTTAGCAAGTTTGATTCGTTAACTTTTTTTAGCACGCCGCCCATAGGCGTTTGGCAAGCGCCCGTTCTTCGTCCCCGGTCACGTCCAGGTAGATCGCCGTCGTTTCCAACCGGGCGTGGCCAAGCCATTTCTGAACGGTGGTAAGGGGAATGTTCTGCCCTATGCAGGCAATGGCGAAGCCATGCCGCAGCCCCTTGGGGCAGGCCATGCCCCCGGCAATGCCCGCCTGTGTCATTCTGTCTTTGACCAGTCGGTAGGCGGTTGTCCGCGAGAACTCCCAAATATGCGCCGAAGGTTCGAGTCCGGTCACAACCTGGCGGAATAACTCCGTTAGGCTGTCAGGGATCGGCACCGGACGGAAATGCCCGCGTTTGCGGCGCTTCAGGGTTTCAAAAACGATGGCCTTCCCCGTCAGGTCAATCCGTTCCGCTGTGAGGTTCAATCCTTCTGAAATCCGGCACCCGGTGTAATACAGGGTCAAGCAGAACGCCCGCCGCAGGCGGTCGGGTTCATCCTTCACGGCTTGAAAATAGGCTTTCCGCTCCGGCCCGTTCAGATACTTGCGATTGCCTTTCCGGTCAAACATACCCACCTCCCTTGTCACGAATGAACCAGAATCCGCGATTCTGGTTCAGAGAGAAAAAAAATACACAAAATCGATGCCCAATAAAGTGAATATCCAAGAAATCAAGTTCATGCCGGTTGGCCGCGTTGGGGCGTGGCCTTTTCTTCAACGCAATCCCCGCGAATTTCGGGCGAGGATTCAAGGGGCTGTGGCAGCCGATAATCAAATGATTGGCCAGTCGCGGACATCTTTAGGTAAAGGTATTTGAACAGGAATTATTAACCTCCGCACCACTCTTACGCGATTATGTTCCCCCGAACTCCTCTGAAAGCAAAGTCAGTTGCCGGATTGAAAAATACCGATTTAGCCTTGATTTTCCCAGTGCTCGTGCTGCTCGTAATCGGGCCAACACAAGCGACGTTTGCGCAAACCTACACGTGGTCAACCATCGCCGGGCTGGGGGGAGTAAGTGGGACGGACGACGGCGTAGGCAGTAAGGCGCGTTTCAACGCACCGTGGGGCATCGCTGTCGATGGCAGCGGAACCTCCTACATCGTGGACTCTGGCAATCAACTCATTAGGATGCTCGCGCTAGTCGGCACGAATTGGAATATCACAACCATCGCCGGTTCGGTGGCCGCATGGCATGATGTCGATGGCACTAACAGTCAGGCGAATTTCTTACAGCCCTATGGTATTGCGGCTGATTCGTCATCTCCGACAACTTTGTATATTACCGACCAAAAGGTTAATACTGCCGGAGCAGTTCGGTCGCTAAGGTATCTGGGAGCAGGAATCTGGCAAAGCGCGACCCTCGTGGACTATTTTGCAGGCGGGGCTGTCGCTCAACCAACGGGACTTGCGCTGGATAGCGCGGGAGAACTCTTCGTGACTCTCACCGAGCAGAACAGTGTCATCTACGTGAGCCAACCCGGAGCCAATTGGGTGTATTCCACCATCGCGGGCGGCGGTTTTAGTCACCCAGGGACAACGGATGGAACGAACCTCGTGGCGTTTTTCAACGGGCCCGCTGCGACTGCCGTGGATGCCAGCGGAAATGTTTACGTGGCCGACACGGAAAATCATACTATCCGCAAGCTTGCATTGCTTTCCGGCACCGCCAATTGGGTGACAACCACCATCGCGGGCACGCCGGGGATTTCTGGCAACGCGGATGGCATGAATGGCGCCGCGCTGTTCAACGGGCCGGACGGACTGGCAGTGGATTCGTCAGGCCACATCTTCGTTGCGGATGCAAATAACAACACCATCCGAAAAGTGACGCCGCAGGGAACGAATTGGATTGCCACCACCATTGGCGGGCAACTGAACCGAAGTCACGGAACAAACGACGGCGTCGGCGCGGCCTCAAGCTTTTATCACCCCGCCGGACTGGCCGTGGATAATCTTGGCAGGGTTTTTGTCGCGGATTACCAGAACAATACCATCCGCATGGGCATCCCCTCCGCTATAACCAATCCGCCTCCGGCGCTGCAAATGGCAACCGCCGGGAATAGTGCGTATGTCATGTGGCCGTATTCGGACACCGGCTACGTCCTTCAATATTCGACGAATCTGAACTCCGGGCCGTGGGTGACGGTCGCCGGTGGCATCAGCACAAACTTGGTTTTCACTGGGCTGATGACGGACCGGCAAACCTTCTACCGCCTGCTGCAACCTTGACCAGAGTGCGGCTTTTGAAAAGGCGGCTGGCCGACCAACTCCGGTGCGGCCTGAGCGCCGCTAGATTCCTTATCACCATTTGGCGAGACACCGGCGGTTATGCGTGTCGGGCCGGGACGGTGACTGCCTTCTATATCAGCAATGGGCTGGCTTCTGCCCAATCCAACTTTGACGGCCAATGTGGATATGATGCGGTGATTGAGCCAATCACCGCATGAATTAAACGGAAATGGGAAATCAAGCATTTAGCGAAATACACTGCAACCTGCTGTATAGCCGACATTTTTCTGGTTCAACGTTCTTGTAATAAAACCTTAACAATTGAAAAGTAGGCTGCGAGCTGCAACTGTCATATAATTCAACCATCATCAAACCAAGGGCAAAAGGCGCGGGCTGGTCATGCGAGAAGTTTCAGAACTGCCGAAAGCCGCTCAAAACATCCTTCATTTTGTCGAGAAGCATGGCCTCCCGATGCATTTCAATCCGGTAATCATGGGCGACCTCTCCATACAGGAATTTGAAGAAGTGGAAGCTCATCTAAAAAAGCTGCCTAGCAGCAAAGCAATCAGGCAAACCCTCGATGCGATCAACCATACCCGTCTGGCTGGCATTGGGCCTTGGGAGGGAACACTACCACCGCTTAATTTGCCGGAAAAACTGGAAACCCTGATTTGGCAGGCGGCACATCGTTCCGAGAGTTTTGGCAGTGCGCATGACATTCAGGTGATGAAAAGCCTTACCCCAGAGGAAGCAACGCTTTTGCGGGAAGGACTCCAGCGGAAAAAATTTGAACTGTTGGCGACTGGCGACCCATTTGAGGGCGAGTTGATTGATAAAAGCATGGGCATAGCAGCCGAGCATATCGCGCCTAATACAGGCATTGTGGCAGAACATACCGTGCCTAAAGTGGCGGTGGTTGAACCAGCCACCGTGTCATCGGGATATTACTCTGGTTCGTCGCTGGCCGGGGAAGCCGCTAAAACGGAAGAAAGTTGGCTTGCCCGCCTTTCAAAGGAAAAATGGGCTGGCAAAAAAGGTCTGGCCGTGACCGGGGCGGTGGTGGGCGTGGGCGCGGTTCTTTATGGCACCAAGAAATTATTAGAACGCGACAAGGCTTCGGATAATCAGCCCGTAAGATGATCTTCCATTCATTTTGATTTCAATTTGAACATGCGCTTGATGTCCCGGCTCAAGCGGTCTTCCGATAAGCCAATCCGGTGCAAATCTTTGCAGGTTTCCGCCGCCAGTTCCCGAATCTCCGGGGCATCGAGGGCGTCGCGGCTGATTTCACCGGACGCCAGTCGAGCCGCGAGGGTCATCATTTCGGAATGCGCTTTTTGGAGTGCCATCGTGCGGCTGGCGGTCTCAGTTTCCCCGTCCAGCACGCGGACGAACTGGTCAATGTTGCCAAGCCGTGTCACCAATTCATGCTTTGATTTTGAATCTCTGGAAAGGTTTTGCTGATTCTTGCTTTCCTTGTCAAAGGTCTCGACCAATTTTTGATGGGCCTTTTGCGCCTGTTTTTGGGCGGCAAGACGTTTGGCTTCTTCTGCTTTCTCGTTCATGCTCTCATGAAATTTCAACTGGATTGGTGCAATATATTTTGCCGCAAAGTAGCTTGCTACCAATGCGATCAAGTAGCGGGGACCGGCTATTAGCTGTGCGCCTATGCCCGCCCCCGGCGCATTCGCCACATGGATGATGATTGCCCACAAGATAACCGTAAGCACGATGAACCAAATCCAACGGGCTTTATTTAAGTAAGCTTCCGGGTCGGATGGATTCATGAATTCTCACGCCACGATGGCAAGCGCCCGCTGATCTTGGGCGGCCATGACCGGCATCGTGCCGCCAATTAAAAGAATGGCTCGCAGCATTTCGCGATACAACGTGGCGGCGTCGGTGCGGATTTTTGTCAGTTGGATGTCAATTTCTGAAAGCCTCGTTTTTATGCTCGCCCGTTCCAGCGGCGCAGCGGCCTTGATTTCCGCCTGGGCATATTTGTCCTGTTGGATCATGTAATGCCGACATTGTTCGGCATAGATTGCCAGGACTTCCTGAAATCCTTTTTGCACCGCATCCACACGCCGGTCAATGAGGGAGTGAATCAGGTCGCGCAGAAAATCGGTCTTCATTCCATACATTTCCCGGTCGTGGGAAAGCTGAACCGCCAAAGCCCGGAGTTTTGTCCGGCCCTGCTCAACTTCGGCCAATGGCCCCATAATTGCGCCGATGGCGGAAGTTAAAAATTGAGTGGGTAAAAGTGATGGTTGCATAGTTTTTTATTTTGTTCTGCGTCGTCTGATGTGATCTTGGATGTCCTGCCCCAAGCCGGTCGGAATGCCGGTCTCCGGTTGCTGTTGCCGTGCGTCGGGCGCTTGCTCAAAATGTTCTACGGTCTCCGCTTGGATTTCTGAAACGATGAGTCCGTCAACCGTGTCGAGGTTCAGGCTTCGTTGCTTTTGGTGAATGGTGTATTCATAGGAGCGGAGACAGAACGCAGAAAAAACCAGCCACATGGCCAGTGCATGTGAGAACGGAAAGAAAGCTAGGCCGATGAGGGCGCAAAAGATTGGGTCAATGAAGCGGGCAATTCTGCGGTTGCGTCGGCAAACCACGGGCAGCCACCGGAAGTCAAAGGGGGAAGTGCCGATGTAATAGCTGTGCTGCCGGACGGCACGGTTAAGCTCCCGCCAGCGTTGGACGCGCTGGAACATCCCGACGATAAAGGCCCATAGGGCAAACACGAGCAAAAATATCGGCTGGGCGTCGGCGTGGCCCGGTTGGGCAAGGACTGCCACGACAACCAAAAGGCCGGTGACAGCAATCAGCGAGAGCGGGTTCAACAGCCGGTAACCAAGATCACGCCGCAGAAACACCATGACGGTCAGGGCCGGGAACTGCATCAACCATTGCGCGAAGGCCAATTGCTGCCTGATAGACGGATTTTGGGATTGCTGCGGTTGTGGCGGCACGGGTTATCTTTGGTTGAAGGTAATCAGCTTGTAGGGAAGCGCCTCCTTGCCGTTGGCAAACAGGTGGCCGCCGTTATAGACAATAGCCTCCACCTGAAAATCATGGAGCGCGCCGCCGCGCTTCAAGGTGGTGAACACCGACGGCTCGACATAAAACCGCCGCTGCTCGCTGCGCGACACCCCGGAATTGTGGCTGGCTTGCTCCGGACCGGCGAGGGTGGTTTCGTTCCGCGACTGGCCGACATTGGTGCTGGTGATCTTGAGCCAGCGCTCGCCCAGGAGCCTGGCCGCCCACTCGTTGGTCTCGCCGCTGTTCTGGCAGAAAAACTTGGCTTGGAGATTCCCGAGCAGGGAATCGACGGCATCGCTGTTGCCCAACACCCGCCGGTAGCTTTCGCGGTTCTGGGTCAGGAAGACGGTGCACCCGCCTGCGGACCGGGCGACGGCCTGATACTCGGCATCGAACCTGGTCACGAAGTTCTGCGCCTCGTCGGCCCAGAGGAACACCGGGCGTAAATAGCCGCTGCCCGGCTGCATCCTCCGGAGCACCGCGACCTGGAAGCAGTATTTCCAGGCGAGGTTGGCGACCTTCCCCGCCAGGCGGAACTCCTGCACGGGCAGGTCCACGATGATGATCTTCCCGTTAAAGGTATCCTCGGGCGTAATATTGCTATCCGCAGAAAACAGCTTCCGCAGGGGCCGGGTGATGAGCGGCCTGACCAGCATCGAGAACGACAGGGCGATGATGCTGCGGGTTTTCTCGGAAAGGACCGGGTATTCCTGCAACCAGTAATTCCGGCATTCCTCAAAGTCGGCGCGGAGGTCCTCGCTGGCTTTGAGGGTTGCCTTGTCCGCCTCGCGGACGATGGCGGCGCAGGCGCTATTCTCCTGCCATTTGGGGTCGAGGGTCTGGTCGAGGTTCTGCGGCGCGGAGTTAACGATGGAGCGCATCAGCGGCAGAGAAACCCGAAGGCCCGCGAAGATGGGCAATTCCACCAGGTTTGTGTTCATGTGGTGGAGAGCGTCGTCCCAGAACTTGTTGTCCCCCTGGCCGCCCTCGGACTTTCCCGCCCCGTTGGCAATCGCCCCGGCGATTTCATCGAGGATGGCGACGATGTTGATCGTCAGCCCGCCGCCTTCCTGAGGTCGGCTGGCCTCCCATTCCAGGAAGTTGAACCGCCATGTGCCGGAGCTATCCACGATGACAAGGTCATCCTCCCGCCTTGTTTCGGCTGCCCATTGCTGCCACTGGCGGCGTTCCTCCTTCTTGGCACACAGGACTAGCCCGCCGAATCCGGCGGCGAGGTAGCCGTAGGCCAGATGCCTGGCCGGGCCGCTGGTCTTGCCGCTGCCGGTCGCGCCGAAGACGCAGACGCCGGTCTGCGCGTCGGCGAGCCGGAAGGCTTGCCCGCCGCCCCAATCCCGCAGCACCGTCTGAGGATGGAACTCCGGCAACTGGCATTTGGCTCCGGGCATGCCGTCACATTCGCACTGGGTCGGGGCACCGGCAAGGGTGAATCACCCTTCTTTGCCACCCTGGCCGCAAGGCAGGGTTGGTTTGGGGAGCAAGTCTCCCCGGATGGCCTGGAGGGGGCCTAGTGTTTCGTTCGCTTCCAGAACTCTCCTGGCTTCACAATGGCGATGCCTTCGAACTCGCCCAGGATCAGGAGGTCCTTGTCCACGGTAATCAGCAATGCGACCCGGTCGGCGATGGCGGTTCCAAGAACCGGCAGATCGTAAGGATCGCGGCAGGCCGTGGGCGAAACCGGCAGGGGGAGCACCATCTCGGCCTGAGCCTCCAGGTCGATCATGGTTTCCTGAACTACCGCCGGTGGCACATGGAACTTGTCCAAGAGGTTCCTGGCGACTTCATCCAGGATGTGGCGTGAGCAAACCAGTGTGTGGGATGCCGTGACTTCGTCGAGCAGTTGGGCGCATACGCCTGGCCTGGCGATGGCGGCGAGCAATACGGACGAATCCAAAACGAGTTTCACCGTTTCTCGGCAAGGCGTTCAAGAACATCCGCCTCGGTGAAAATGCCCTGACGTTCCAGGTACGGCGCAAGCTTATCCCGGATGCGCTGCAACGCCTCGGCGCGCAGATGCCGCTCAATGGCTTCGCGGGCCAGATCGCTCTTGGAGATGCCGCGAGCCACGCTCGCCTTTTCAAGGGCGGTTTCGAGGGAATCGGATAATCTGACTGTCAAGGATGCCATGTAAGCAATTGTCTTACATTTGCGCGCTTGTGTCAAGAGGCGATTCGATGTGTGTACGGAATGGCTAGCGCATCCAACCGGCAAACGGTTGGACGAGTTGGCGGGGCTGGAAGCCTTGCCGCAAGGGGTCCGGGGACGGCACGGCCCTGGTATGCAGGATTCCACAAGGACGCCGTCCTTTGGGCCGGGATGTTAAGGGCAGCATGCCCTTGCATGGGCGGGTCCTCCCGCCCGGTGAAAGCGGGGTGGCACGAGGGGACGGCTTTGGAGTCCCCTTTGCGAGGTGACGTTGCGAAGCAATGTATAACCTCGCCATTCCGGCTTTCGCTTTTTTTTGCTTCTGCCGGGGTGGTGCGGTGCAAACAAGCAACCCATGGTGTCTTTATGGGCGTGCTGGGTAGATTTTGCTGCAATGCACAAAACGCGTAAACCAGCACTCACAGTCGTTCACCTGAGACAAGGCGCATCCGATTATGATATACTGTTCGGAATAGAGGGAGGAGGCCGACTGACTAGGGGTATGGCACTTTTCAGATTAGAGGCGAAGGTTTTTAGCCGCGAGAAGCGGGGGCGGTCGGTCATTGCTGCTGCCGCCTACCGGGCAGGAACGAAGCTCAAGGATGAGATTCGGGACAAGATTTTTGACTACGCCCGCAGAACCAAGGGCGTCATCCAGTCGGATATTTTAGCCCCCGAAGGCGCTCCCGGTTGGGCGCATGATCCGGGGCAGCTTTGGAACAAAGTCGAGGCGGGCGAGAAACGCGTAGATGCACAACT